>Ga0210385_10002900_pt1 | contig 10269 bp, 7 predicted proteins | sample IncBWH26OmetaG_FD_160107 | JGI IMG/M metagenome (GOLD analysis project Ga0210385, IMG submission 160107) | Forest soil microbial communities from Barre Woods Harvard Forest LTER site, Petersham, Massachusetts, United States - Inc-BW-H-26-O ...
AAGGGCCGTGGCTCTCTCGCGCTATTTGTTTCAGGCGAGCTGTCTCCGGCAGTGCCTCTACGAAAATACTCAAGCAGAGCACGGACAGTGGCAGCGCGGCCGATGGAAGCTATGATGATCCAAAGCAACGAGAGAGCGATTGCTGCAAGCAACGCTGCCACGACGGCACGATTCACGCCGCCACGAAGGATGTGCGAGATCGCTCGTCCGATGAGCAAGGGTTGTCTGGTCGATAGAAGCGTCTCGTCGCCCCGGGTGACCGGCAGCGTGTTGAGAAATTCGATTAACCAGAAGAAAACTAACGCCCAGCCGAGCGCGCCGACAGTCCAGCGCCAGGTAATCTCGGCCAGGGTAAGCGAGGGCCGGCGAAAACTTGCGCGAAAGCCTTCGAGTGTGGGCGAGACGCGGGGCATGAATCTATCGCACTACGAGGTTGACGAGCTTGCCGGGAACGAAGATTGTCTTCACAATTTGCTTGCCCGCGATCGCAGATTGCACCTTCTCGTCGGCGAGTACGCGTTCGACGATAAAATCCTCAGCAGCGTCAGCAGGCACGACGATCCGGCTGCGCAGCTTGCCGTTGATCTGGACTGGGATTTCAAGCTCTTCTTCTTTGGCCAGAGCAGCATCGTATTTGGGCCAGGGAGCTTTGAGCAGATTTCCCTTTTCGCCGAGCATCTCCCAGAGTTCGTGAGCGAGGTAGGGAGCGAATGGCGCGAGCAACAGCACTAGGCTGCGCTGCACTTCGGCCACAAGTGTTACCGGGATGACGTTCTGTGCTATCGCATCTTCCATGTCATGCAACACATTCACCAGTTCCATGATCGCGGAAATGCAGGTGTTGAAGTGCCAGCGACCCTGAAAGTCATCGCTTACTCGCTTGATGGTTTGGTGCAACTTACGTTGGATCTGTCGTGCTTGTGGCGAGAGGGAACCCCCAAGCAACGTCTCCGCCGATGCGTTTGAGCCACTGGCGGCATTTCTTTGGACGAATCGATAGACCTTTCCCAGGAATCTTTGGATCCCCGCGATACCAGAATCCTGCCAGTCGAGATCGCGGTCGGGCGGAGCGGCAAAAAGGCTGTAGAGGCGCGCGGCATCGGCCCCGTAGCGCGCCACCATTTCGTCCGGACTGACGACGTTGCCGAGGCTCTTCGACATTTTTGCGCCGTCTTTAATCACCATCCCTTGCGTAAACAAGTGCTCTACCGGTTCGTCGTTCGTGACCAATCCCAGATCGCGCATGAACTTGGTCCAGAAGCGCGAGTAGATAAGGTGAAGGATGGCGTGTTCGACCCCGCCGATGTACTGGTCGATGGGGAACCAATACTGCGCTTTTTTAGAATCGAACGGAGCGCGGTCGTTGTGCGCGTCGGTGTAGCGATAGAAATACCAGGAAGAATCGACGAAGGTGTCCATAGTGTCTGTCTCGCGGCGCGCCGGGCCTCCGCACTTGGGACACGTGGTGTTCACGAACTCGGGCAAACTGCCGAGCGGGGACCCCAGGGCGTGTGCAATGTCGACATTTTCCGGCAAAATTACCGGCAAGTCTTTTTCGGGCACCGGGACGATACCATCTTTTTCGCAATAGAGCATGGGGATCGGTGTGCCCCAGTAGCGCTGGCGTGAGATTCCCCAATCCTTCAGGCGATAGGTGACGGTGGCTTTGCCAAAACCATTTTTCTCTGCGAAAGCCGACATCTTCTGGATGGCATCGGCACATTCGAGACCGCCAAACTGGCCGGAGTTGATCAGCATGCCTTCGTCGTGTGCAGTGAAGGGAAGGGCCGGCTCGGCCATGGTCTCTTCCGGGTCGTTTGAGACCGGAAGAACTACGAGGCGAATTTCGAGCTTGTATTTCCTCGCGAATTCGTAGTCTCGCTCATCATGCGCGGGAACGCTCATGATGGCGCCGGTGCCGTAATCCATGAGAATGTAATTGGCCACCCACACCGGAACCTTCTCACTGTTGAACGGATTAATGGCATAGCGCCCGGTGAAGACGCCGTGTTTTTCGATTTCGCCGATGTCGCCCACTTCTCTGGCCTTGCGCTGCTCGGCGATGAGTTGGTCAACCTTGGCGCGCAAGTCAGGATTGTTCGCCGCGAGATCGTCGACAATGGGGTGCTGGGGCGCGAGTTGCACCGAGGTCGCACCGAAAATGGTGTCGATGCGCGTGGTGAATATGCTGATGGTCGAACCCGCGGGGCCAAAGCCCTTGTGATTTTCCGCGTAGTCAAGTTTGAAATCGACCAGGGCGCCTTCACTGCGGCCGATCCAATTGCGCTGCATGGTGCGAACTTTTTCGGGCCAGCCGCCGAGTTTGTCGAGATCGCGCAGTAGTTCGTCGGCATATTTCGTGATGCGCAAGAACCATTGCTCAAGCTCACGCTGTTCAACGCGCGTATCTTCGTGGCGCCAGCAGCATCCATCGACGACCTGCTCGTTCGCCAGCACAGTGGCGCACTTCGGACACCAATTGACTTTGCTCTTCTTGCGATATGCGAGGCCCTGCTCGTAGAACTTGAGAAAGAACCACTGGTTCCAGCGGTAGTAATCTGGCAAGCAGGTGGTGACTTCGCGGGACCAGTCGTAGGCGAAGCCGAGGCGGTTCATCTGCGCCTTCATTTTTGCGATGTTGCCGAGGGTCCACTGCCGCGGCGGAGTGTTGTTCTGGATGGCGGCGTTCTCTGCCGGCAAGCCGAAGGAATCCCATCCCATAGGATGAAGAACGTTGTAGCTGTTCATCCACATGAAGCGTGCCAGCGCGTCGCCGATGGCGTAGTTGCGGACGTGTCCCATGTGCAGAGCGCCTGAAGGATAGGGCAGCATTTCGAGCACATAATATTTCTTTTTTGCGGTATGGGGTTCGGCGGCGTAGAGTTCGGGATCGCTTTGCCAGCGCTCGAACCATTTGGCTTCGACGCGCTGGGGATCGTAGCGGTCGTCGTTCGAACGATCCTCGTTCGAAAGATCGTTGTTGGGGCGATCACGACGGTCGTGGTTGATCGCGGTGGCGACTTCCGAATTGTCTTGCGAAGGCATAGGAACCGGAGGAACTCCGATAAGCCTCTGATTTTACAATGAGCGGAGAGAACTATGCGCGGAAATGGCGGAGTTGCGATCCGCAGGCGGCCGAGGGCGGCAATCCCCGCAGTTGCTGGCAAGGATCACAGTAGTCCTGCATGGTTGAGAATCTCCCAGAGACCCCAGAGGGTTGCGGTGGGACCTCCCCAAATATACAAGAATGATTTCAGGCTCAGTTTGGCCACGAGGTCTCGCTGGCTGTCGGTGGAGATTACAAATGGGCCTTCACCTTGCATCAAGATTACAGGTGGATGGAAGTCGAATTGGGTTGGCGAAGCCACGGTAGCTCCTGAAGGCAGCTTCGGGTTCAGGTAGGGATAAGCTTCGCGGCGCAGCAGGTCGGCTTCCTCTTGTCCGACGAACCCTGGACCAATCCTCGACAATTCGTTGCACTCAGCGATGGGATCCCTTTTCGCCCAGGGATTTTCCCGAAGCGTGCCCAATACGAAAATTGTGTCCCCAGGTTTTATGGAGTATTCCTGGGCGAATTCCGGAGAGCCCTCCGAATACCTTGTCAATGCGAGGGCGAGCTTGCCATACTCCGATCTTTCGCTGGATGGTCGCAGCAGGAGTTCCGAGCCGTGAGGGAAGATCATCAGCGTGCCGGTGCCATCGTCGAGGAACATTGGCGTACACATCTCATGGATACTGTTATTAAGATCGCCTTGCGGATTTGATTCGATGACCAGCCGATAGTAGAGGCAATCGGTATGGCTCATCGGCGCGACGAGTGTGTACGGACCCATGGCCTTTCCGGTTATTTCGACACGACCCAATGCCGCGGCGCGGATGGTCGAGCGGGGGGTATCCATAATGAGGCGCTTGTGTTGAAGCAAGCGAAAGCCGCGCCAGAAGAAATAGGGCCCAAGGGTTACGCCGCTTACGGCCCAGAGTAGGGGCTGACTTAATAACCAGATGAGGAGGCGAATCATGGTCCGCGCCAGAATACATCAGGGCCGGTTTCGGGCAAACGGGCTGACACTCAGAAGATGCATCCCAGTACAATGGATTTCTTTTGCGGCGATTGCATGAAGGACAGAAATTTCGTGACTCAAACCACGTCTAGGCTCGGGGGCGTAACCAGCCAGCTTGAGCCCTCCGGAAAGAGTTGGACGACGTATTGGTGCGTGAGTGCGCTGCTGGTGGTGATGGTGTTGTTCGCGTTCGTGCGAGTGCGGTTGCGCGATATGCCGCTGGAACGCGACGAGGGAGAGTTCGCTTACGTCGGACAATTGATGTTGGAGGGGATCCCACCTTACAAAATTGCCGGCAACATGAAGTTGCCAGGAACTTATGCGGCCTACGCTGCCATGATGGCGGTTTTTGGAGAAACAACTCCCGGCATCCGGATCGGATTGATCCTGGTCAATGCTGTGACGACGATCCTGGTTTTTCTTCTGGCGAAATATCTCTACGGCCCGCTGGCCGGTGCGATTGCGGGAATCACATACAGTTTTCTTTCGTGCCGTCCAGGCGTGCTGGGCTTGTATGCGCACGCAAGTCATTTTGTGGTGCTGGCGACGCTGGCGGGGATTCTGCTGTTACTTTATGCGATCGACACGGGGCGGATTGGATTTTTCTTCGGAAGCGGAGCCTGCTTCGGGTTGGCGTTTCTGATGAAGCAGCCTGGAATTCTATTTTTCGTTTTCGCGGGGTTGTACTGGCTGTGGCGGGAGTGGAAGCGGCCGTTTTCCTGGCGTATTGCGACTGTGCGCGGGGGGGCGCTGTTTGCCGGGCTGGTGTTGCCGTTCGGGCTGACGTGCCTGATACTTCTCCGCGCTGGGGTCTTTTCCAGTTTTTGGTTCTGGACCTGGTCTTATGCGCGTGAATACGGTTCCATGACGACGCTGCGCGAGGCGTGGCCGATGTTGCGGGCGTCGTTGCCCTGGGTTGTGCGTCCCTTCGTGATCTGGGAGATCGTTGCTATTGGCCTCGCCGCACCGTTGTGGAGCCGCGATGCGCGGCGACACGGCGGGTTCATGGCGAGTTTCTTCTTGTTCTCCTTGCTGGCGGTTTGCCCGGGACTTTATTTTCGTCCTCACTACTTCATTCTGATGTTGCCGGCGGCTGCGCTGTGTACAGGAATTGGTGTCAGCGCGGCCCAGCGGTGGCTGCAGAAGAGGCGATTCGACAGACTGGTGGTATGGCTTCCTGTTCTTTACTTTGCCGTCGTGTTTGTGATTTCGGTACGCGGCCAATACAAGACCTACTTTCATCTTGACCCCATTTCTCTCAACAGGAAGATTTTTGATCGCGACCCGTTCTTGGAGGCGGTTGGTGTGGGCGACTACATCAAGACGCACTCGGCGGAGCAGGACACGATCGCTGTCTTTGGGTCCGAACCGGAGATTTGTTTTTATTCTGCCCGGCATTGCGCCAGCAGCTATCTCTATACCTATCCTTTGATGGAGAAACAGAAGTACTCCGAACAAATGCGAAGTGACATGATGCAGCAGGTTCGGGACGCACAGCCGAAGTTTTTGGTTTACGCGGACGTGGCGCGGTCTTGGGGAACTCCAGCCACGCTGGATGAGAATCGGGGATTTCTTGAGACGGCCTGGGCGTATGCTCACGCGAACTATGAACTGGTGGAACAAGTGGCGGTGGGTGGCGATCCGGGGCATCTCTGGGGCGATCGACCTTATCTTTACGTTTTTCGGCGAACCGCGCCGTAGATGGAAACACAGAGAACTTGCCCCGTTTGCGGTGCAGGGCTGGTGACGGTAGACTTGGTGGGCGTGGGGTTCGTGGCGCTGCGGGTCGAGCCCACGCTCGACCGGACGGGCGGGAGTGCCCGTTCCCACACGGTTTGTGAGAGTTTGCGAGAGAGGAATTTATGTTAGTGGTCATGAAGGCGCACGCTACCGAGGAGCAGGTGCGCTCGGTTTGCGCGAAGATTGAGGCGCTGGGTTATCGGGCGCACGCCATGCCGGGGGCGCAGCGCACTGCGATCGGCATCACGGGGAACAAGGGGGAAGTGGAGCAGGGCACGCTGGAGGAGATGGCGGGCGTGCAGGAAGTGATCAAGGTTTCGAAGCCTTACAAGCTGGTGAGCCGCGACATTAAGGAAGACAACACCGTGATTCGTTTTGCCGGGACTGCGGCTACGATCGGTGGTGCCGGGCTGGCGATTGTGGCGGGACCTTGCGCGATCGAGAGCCGGGAACAGGCGTTTGCCGTGGCCGAGCGCGTACATCGCGCCGGAGCGCAGTTCTTTCGAGGCGGGGCTTACAAGCCGCGGACCTCTCCCTATTCCTTTCAAGGGTTAGGTGAAGAAGGGCTGCGGATCATGTCAGAAATCCGGCAGCAGTATGGGATGAAGATTATTACGGAAGCGATTGATAATGAGTCGCTTGATCTGGTGGAAGAGTATGCGGATGTTATCCAGATCGGGGCCCGGAACATGCAAAATTTTTCTCTGCTGAAACGGGCCGGGCGGGCGAAGAAGCCGGTGCTGCTGAAGCGTGGCATGTCGGCGACGCTGGAAGAATTTCTGATGGCCGCGGAATATATTCTGAGCGAGGGCAATTACAACGTGGCGCTGTGCGAGCGTGGGGTGCGCACGTTTGCCGACCACACTCGCAATACGCTCGACCTGAGCCTGGTGCCGGCGGTGCAGCGGCTCAGCCATCTGCCGATTTTTGTCGATCCCAGCCACGGGACGGGTAAGCGGAATAAAGTAACTCCGCTGTCGCGGGCGGCGGTGGCTGTGGGCGCCGATGGATTGATGGTGGAAGTCCATCACAAGCCCGACGAGGCTTTGTCGGATGGTCCGCAGTCGCTGTTCCCCGATCAGTTTGATGAGTTGATGGTGCAGGTGCGGCAGATTGCAAGCGTGGTGGGTAGGACCGTGCCGGGGATTGGGGTTCGGGAGACTGTAGGGGCCAGCAAGTAGGTTGTGGCCGATACAACTCGCTTCTGGAGGATTTGTGAGGAATCTGAAAAGAGCATTGACCACGAACGTTGCGCTCGCGAGTGCCTCGGCTCTCCTGTTTTGTGGCAGTGTTGTGCTTGCGCAGGATCCGCCAGACAAAACCCCTGAAGTTGTGTACGAAGTAGGAAGCGGCGTTACGTCTCCAAAGCCCATCTACACGCCCGATCCCGAATATAGCGAAAGCGCCCGCAAGAAGAAGATCAACGGCACAGTCACGCTTGCGATGATCGTCACGGCCGAGGGCAAGGTGCGCGATCCGAAGATCACCAGGAGCCTAGACAAAGGTCTCGACAAGCAGGCGCTCGCGGCCGTAAGCATATGGAGATTTGAACCGGCAACCAAGGATGGAAACCCGGTGGCGGTGCACATAAGCGCCGACGTCACGTTCAGGCTGTACTAGCAGTATTGACACTGATGTTGTGCAAAGAACTGTAAATTCTATGGCGTTTTGTTTCGGCCTGCGACAAGCTGGAGTTTTCTGGCTGCCGGCACCTGGGAGCGCATTTTTGTTGGAGATTTGTCGCATGTTTCGCAAATGGAGTCTTATTTCCGGGGTGAAGACAATCGTTCTGGGAGGGTTCTTTCTGGCGTATCCCTCCAGCATGCTCGCCCAGCACGGGGGTGGTTCTCCCGGTGGGGGCGGCTTGGCCGGCAGCGCTGGCGGCAGCGGCCTTAGCGGACCTGCGGGCAGAGCGACCGGCGTCTCGGAGAAGGACGAGTTGAAGGATTATCGCGAAGTGCTTGCTGTGCAAGCGACTAGCCAGCAGGTTGTGCAGTTCGCTTCGATCGTAAAGACTTCGGAAGCGGCTAGCTCCGAATTGCGGAGCTTCCGGGAACAGCTCGGTAAGCAGAATAGCGGCTCCGGGCTTGCCGGTCTGGGCGTGACTCTTGACCAGGCGCTCGAAAAAGCTCGGGCAGAAAATAAGAAGTTTCTGGACGGACTTTCCGAACGGCAGAAATCCGGGCTGAAGGAAGTCATCAAGAGGCTGGGTAAGACGGATTCTGAACTGGAGCAGCAGGCCAAGGCGCTCGATCAAGTGGAAGCGGATGCCAGGGCAGTGGGTCAGCAAATCGCGGGGTCAGCAGAGGGTCTGGATCGCGCTCTCACGAATTTCAGGAGCCAGCAGGCCGATCTGGGGCGGGAAATGAGCATCGGGGCGGCCAACGGCGATCAGGATCTCGCGTTCCACCTTGCGCCGGCGAAGAGCTCGATCAACTTCAGGAATCAACCAGTCGTTATCACGACTTCGGGAGTGATTTCCGAGGGCGTGGCGGAAGGCGGCCAGAACACATTCAAACTCGAGCTGCGCGCGGATTTGTCGGACCTGCAGGATAATATCACCGCAGTCCTGGGTGCCCAACTGAACAAATCAGAGACCTGCGGTGAGCGGATTGGAATTCGGAACGCCGCGCTCAGCCCGCGAGACCCTGCGACGTCGGTTGTGGTGCAGTTGCACTATGAGCGCTGGGCGTGCTTTGGCCGAGACACGGTAAACGAAATGGCGGAAGGCAACGGCACGATCGAAATGAAGCTAACCGCGGCGGTGGCAGAAGACGGGACATTGCGATTGGCGCCGGTGGTTGGGCGAATTGATGCTGAGGGATTGATCGGCGAGTTGCTGCGCTCGGGTTCGCTGGGGGACGCAGTGCGCGACGCCGTCGCGCAGTCTGTTCTAGCTGCTGTGCGCCAGGGCGGCGACTTCAAGGTGAACCTTCCCGCTGCCGCACAGGGTTACGCGACACTCCGCCGCGCGCAGTTCGAGGGAACCGGCGCAGGCCGGGTTATTGCCGTATTGGATGGAGAGATCCGCGTTTCCAGTGAGAAGGCAACGGCTTTGACCAGCGAATTGCGGGGAAGGTCTTCGTCTCCGGAGAACAACCAGAACACCACGCAAGAAGCCGTGCCTCGCTAGCTGCCAGTTCGACTCCTCAAGCAATTGATACCGTCTTGATGTTCATGAATTCGCGAATGCCGTTGGCTGCCAGTTCGCGGCCGTGTCCGGATTGCTTGACGCCGCCGAACGGGATGCGAGGGTCGGAGGCGACCATCTTGTTGATGAAGACCATGCCGGACTCGAGTTCATTGATGAAACGTTCGCGCTCGCGGTCGTCGGTAGTCCAGGCGCTGGCGCCGAGGCCGAAGCGGCTGTCGTTGGCGAGACGGATCGCTTCGTCAATACCTTTGACACGAAACAGCGACGCAACGGGGCCGAAGAATTCCTCGCGGTAAGCCGGGGAGTCTTTGGGGATGTCGGTCAACACCGTCGGCGCATAGTAGTTGCCTGGCTTCTTCAGGGGATGGCCGCCGGTCAAGAGTTTGGCGCCGGCTTTAACAGTTTTCTGGACATCGGCATCGAGCGATGTAACGGCGTCAGCTGTCGCGAGCGGACCTAGTTCGGTTTTCTCGTCGAAGGGATCTCCTACACGGAGATTCCGCATGCGATCCACGAACTTGCGTTCGAACTCGTCGGCAATCGGTTCGGCGACGATGAAACGCTTGGCGGCGATGCAGGACTGTCCGTTATTGATGACGCGTGCCTCGACCGCGGTAGCGACGGCCGCGTCCAGATTGGCGCTGGGCATGACGATGAAAGGATCGCTGCCGCCGAGTTCGAGGACGACTTTCTTGATGCTTTTCGCGGCCGCGACTCCAACCTGAATCCCCGCCTGCTCGCTTCCGGTGAGCGTGGCTGCGACTACGCGCGGGTCGTTGAGGATTGCGTCTACCTGTTGCGAGCCGATCAGCAGAGTTTGAAACGCGCCTTCGGGGAAGCCGGCCTCGAGGAAAATCTTTTCAATCGCTAGCGCACACTGGGGAACGTTCGAGGCATGCTTCAACAGTCCGACGTTGCCGGCCATTAACGCGGGAGCGGCGAAGCGGAAGACCTGCCAGAAAGGGAAGTTCCATGGCATCACGGCGAGAATCGGGCCGATGGGCCGGTAGCGGATGAAGCTCTTCTTTGCGCCGGTTTCGATGATTTCATCGCTCAGAAATTTCTCCGCGTTCTCGGCGTAATAGCGGCAACCTCCGGCAGACTTCACAGCTTCGGCCACGGCGGCTTTGTAAGGCTTGCCCATTTCGAGCGTCATGAGGTGAGCGAACTTGTCTTTATCACGTTCGAGGATGTCGGCGGCCTTCCGCATGCGGCGGGCGCGCTCGGCGAAGGGAGTTTCTTGCTCGGCGTGGAAAACAGAGACAGCCAGCTGGAGCTTTTGCTCGATCTGCGCTGCGGAGAGAGGCTCAAAGG
>Ga0210385_10002902_pt1 | contig 10265 bp, 10 predicted proteins | sample IncBWH26OmetaG_FD_160107 | JGI IMG/M metagenome (GOLD analysis project Ga0210385, IMG submission 160107) | Forest soil microbial communities from Barre Woods Harvard Forest LTER site, Petersham, Massachusetts, United States - Inc-BW-H-26-O ...
GCTGCATGAGCGGGCCGATGTCACGATCAGCGACGCCCTCGCCTCAAGCGAGGGCGGCCCGTTCGCCATCGCGGTCACCACGTCGGCCGACGACCTGCCGTCGCGCTTCTTCCCGGCGGCGGGCACGCAGGTGCTGACGGCCTCCGGCGCGCCGGTCGTTGCGGGCAGCGGCGAGGTCGGCACGCTCGCCTTCGGCGGGTCCATCCCGTCGGGCTACTACAAGGACGCGGTCAAGACGGCGTCGACGTTCCGCGTCGTCGGAGGCGTCAGGTACACGATGCCCGGGGACCTCGCGACGATCGAGGCGGACGGGTCGATCCGCTTCCTCGGCCGGGGCGCGGGCGTGATCAACACCGGCGGGGAGAAGGTCCACCCCCAGGAGGTCGAGGACGTGCTGCTCGCCTGTCCCGGCGTGACCGACGCGTCCGTCGTCGGCGTCCCCGACGACACCTGGGGTGAGCGCGTGGTGGCCGTGGTCGCCACCGCGGACCTGGGGCTGACGCCCGACGAACTGCGCGCCGCCGTCCGCCAACGCCTGGCCGGCTACAAGGTCCCCCGGGCGGTCATCCTGCTCCCGGCCCTGCCCCGCACCCCAACCGGCAAGCTCGAACTCGCCCGGGTCCGCCAGCTAGCCGCCGACGCGACCGCCACCACCGGGGAATGGCACGATCGGTAGTGTCGTCCCTGGGATCGGCCTTTGGAGGGATCATGAGTGAGTCGCCGGAGGAGATTGTCCGGCAGCGCGGGCTGTGGTTCGAGGAACTGCGGACCGGCGTCGTCTACCAGCACTCGCCCGGGCGGACGCTGGGCGAGGCGGACAACACGCTGTTCTCCACGCTGACCATGAACCCGCAGTCGCTGCACCTCGACGCGGCGTTCAGCGAGACCACCGAATTCGGCGAGCGGCTAGTGAACAGCCTGCTCACGATGTCGGTCCTGGTCGGGCTCTCCGTCGGCCACCTGACCCAGGGGACGATCGTGGCCAACCTGGGGTTCGGCGACACGCGCTTTCCCGCGCCCGTCCGGCACGGCGACACGATCTACGGGGAGACGGTCATCCTGGAAAAGCGGCTGTCGTCGAGCCGGCCGGGCCAGGGCATCGTGAAGTTCGAGCACACCGCCCGCAACCAGCACGGCGAGGTCGTGGCCGTCGTCACCAGGACGACGCTAATGCGCTGCCGGCCGGCCGACGAGGACACGCCGGGCCGCGCGGGCAGGCCGGCCGGCGAGGGCCGGCCAACGGACCAGGGCCGGCCAACGGACCAGGGCCGGACGGCCGACGGGGGCGAGCCGGCTGATGAGGGCGGGGCGGACCCGTGGAGCCAGGCGGTGTCCGAGTGACGACGTCGGCTGACCAGCCGGGGCTGCCCGGTCCGGCGCTGCTGTTCTGCCCGGCCGACCGGCCCGACCGCTATGCGAAGGCGCTGGGCGCCGCCGACGCGGCAATCCTCGACCTGGAGGACGGCGTCGGCGCCGACGCCAAGGACGCGGCGCGGGACGCGCTCGTCGCCGCCGACCTCGACCCCGCGCGGGTCATCGTCCGGGTCAACGCCACCGGTACCGGCGAGCACGCGGCGGACATCGCGGCGCTGCGGGGCACCAGGTACCGGACGATCATGCTGGCCAAGACCGAGACCCGCGCCCAGCTCGACCGGCTCGGCGACGAGTGGCGGGTCGTGGCGCTGTGCGAGACGGCCCTTGGCATCGTCAACGCGGCCGAGATCGCGGCCGCGCCGAACGTCGTCGCGGTGATGTGGGGGGCCGAGGACCTGATCGCATCCATGCGGGGCCGGTCGAGCCGGCTCCCCGACGGCCGGTACCGTGACGTCGCCTTGCACGCCCGTTCGGCGGCGCTGCTGGCCGCCTCCGCCCACGGCCGGCCCGCCATCGACTCGGTCTACGTGAACATCCCGGATCTCGACGGACTCGCCGCCGAGTCGGAGGACGCCGCCGCCTCCGGGTTCACGCTTAAGGGCTGTATCCACCCGAGCCAGGTCGCGGTCGTCCGCCAGGCCTTCCAGGCGGACGAGGCACAGGTCGCGTGGGCGCGACGGGTGCTCGCGGCCGCGCGCGACGCCGGCGCGCGCGACCGGGGCGCGATCAAGGTCGACGGCCAGATGATCGACGCCCCCCTGATCCGCCAGGCCGAAGCCATCCTCGCCTCCGTCCGCTGACCGCCCGGGGAAGGGCCCTCCCGGGGCGAAGATCGTTGCGGGAGGCGCGGCGCACGCATACGTTCGGGATGATCGGTTTTGCTCTAGAGCAACGGATACGAGGAGTCTCGTGGCGCTTATCCGGCGTGGCATTCACTTTGGGTCTTACGGCAGGGTCGATGACGGGGCGGCGGTGTTCGGAAGGCTCGCCGAGGCGGCAGGGGCCGCGGAAGAGGCCGGGTTCGACGCGATCTCGGTGCCGGACCACGTGCACCAGAACCAGGTGGGCGGCGGGCCTGCTTCGCCCATGTTCGAGGCGTACACGGTGCTCGGGGCGCTGGCGCTCGCCACCTCCTCGGCGGCGCTGTTCTCGCTCGTCAGCCCGGTTACGCTACGCACCCCGGGGTTGCTCGCCAAGGCGGTGACCTCGGTTGACGTGATCTCGGGCGGGCGGGCCGTGCTCGGCGTGGGCGCCGGCTGGGACGTCGCCGAGCACCAGGCGTACGGCATCGAGTTCCCTGGGCTGGGCGAGCGGTTCGACCGGCTGGATGAGGAACTGGCGATCTGCCGGGCCCTGTTCGCCGAGCAAGAGGCGAGCTACGCCGGCCAGTTCTACGCGGTCAAGGACGCCCACAACTCGCCCCGGCCGGTCCGCGGATCGATCCCGGTGCTGGTGGCGGGGGGCGGCGAGAAGCGCACGCTTGACCTGGTCGCCCGGTACGCGGACGCGTGCAACGTGTTCGCCGGCGAGCCCGCGGACGTGCGGCACAAGTTCGACGTGCTCGCGGGGCACTGCGAGCGGATCGGGCGGGACCCGGCGGAGATCACCAGGACCGTGTTCGCGTTCGACACCTCGGACCTGGCCGCGTTGGCGGCGTCGGCGCGGACGCTGGCCGACGCGGGAGCGGACGGGATGATCATCGTCGGCCCGGAGGACCCGGCGCGGATCCCGGCGATCGGCCAGGTCCTGGGCGAGGTGTTCCCCGACTAGGCCAGTCAAAGCCGGCTAGCCTGGCCGGCCGGCCGAGGTCGGCCGGCCAGGCGCGGCCGTCAGGCGTCGGCCAGCCAGGCCCGCGCGGCGGTGGTCAGCGCCCGGATGCCGGTGCGAATCGTCGGCTCGACGACCGGGGCGAACAGCGGGGAGTGATTGGACGGCAGGCCGTCCACGATGCCTCTCGCCTCGGCCACGGTGGTGACGCCGGCGAACAGGGCCGGGTCGGAGCCGCCGAGGAACCAGTAGGCGCAGGGCACGCCCGCGGCGGTCGCGAACAGGCCGACGTCCTCGCTGCCGGTCACCGGGCCCGGGTCGAGGGCGAGGCCGACGTCGGCGTTGAACAGTTCGGCGAGCCTGACGCAGGCGCCGGGATCGTTGACCAGGACCGGAAACGAGATCGTGGTCGTGATCTCGGGCTCCTTGGTGGCACCGGAGGCGGCGGCCTCGGCCCGGACGATCCGGTCGATCGCGGCGCGCAGCGTGTCGCGCACGTTGTCGTCGAACGCGCGCAGCGAGAGCAGGAGCTCGGCCTGGTCGGGGATGATGTTCACCGCGGTGCCCGCGTGCAGCGCGCCGACGGTGAGGACCGCGGTCTCGCTGGCCGCCACCTCGCGGGAGACGATCCCGTGGAGCCGGAGCACGGTCGCGGCCGCCATCAGCACCGGGTCGATCGTGGTCTCCGGGCGAGACCCGTGCCCGCCCTGGCCGTGCAGCAAGATCCGCATCGCATCGGCTCCCGCCATGGCCGGGCCGCCGTGCACGCCCAGCGTGCCCGCGGGCAGCGGCATCACGTGCTGGCCGAGCACGATGCCGGGCACCGGGAACCGCTCGAACAGGCCGTCGTCGATCATGGCCTTGGCGCCCGCGCCCGCCTCCTCGGCCGGCTGGAAGACGAGCAGCAGCGTGCCCTGCCAGTCGTTGCTCGTGGCGGCCAGTTCCGCCGCCGCGCCGAGCAGGCAGGTGACGTGCATGTCGTGGCCGCAGGCGTGCATCACCGGGACGGCCTCGCCGCCGGGGCCCTTCGCGCACCCGGTGCTCGCGTAGGGGAGGCCGGTCCGCTCGAGCACCGGCAGCCCGTCCATGTCCGCGCGCAGCAGCACGGTGGGGCCCGCCCCGTTGGCGAGCACGCCGACCACGCCGGTGCCGCCCACCCCGGTGGTGACCCGGTAGCCAAGGTCGTTCAGGCGGGCCGCGACGATGCCCGCGGTGCGGTGCTCGGCGAACGCGAGCTCGGGATGAGCGTGCAGGTCGCGGTACAGCGCGGCCAGCTCATCGAGGTCAGGGCCACCAGCCACCGGGAACCTCCCTGGTTAACGACGTCGTTACGATGCGTCGTATCACATCGCGCGCCTCCGGCAACACTGTGGTTCCCACGGATTTCGGCGTAGCCCGGCCGGCCCGCACCGGACGGCTGGCGCGGCAAGCCGGCTGGATTCCCCCTAGCGCGCGTGCGCCAGAAACGCGACGATAGCTACATTGCCCGGGTTACTCGGCCGTAGGGGCCGGTACGGCTGGCAAGGCTGGAAGGGAATGCCGCGATGGCGCGTGTAGACCTGCGGCTGCGGGCGTGGGGCTGGATGACCAGGCGCATGGCGCCGGTCGCGACCATGAGCGAGGCCGATCTCATCGCCCTCCAGGGCAGATCGGTGCCCAAGAACGCGGTGACCAACTGGCTATTCGGCGCGGTCGCCCCCGGAGTCGAGGTCACCGCGCGGGCCGTGCCGGGGCCAGGGGGCGACATCCCCGTTCGCGTTTACCGCTCGGCCGCGGCGGGCGCCGACGTCGGCCGGCCGCTCGTCGTGTACATCCACGGCGGCGGCTTCGTGCTTGGCAGCGCGGACATGGGCGACTGGCTGTGCGGCACGGTCGCGTCCCGGGTCGGGGCGGTCGTGGTATCCGTGGAGTACCGGCTCGCGCCGTCGCACGTGTTCCCGGCGGCGGTCGAAGATTGCTACGCCGCGCTCTCCTGGGCGGCGGACAACGCCGCCGAGCTGGGAGCGACCGGGCCGGTCGGAATCATGGGGGAAAGCGCGGGAGGCAACCTGGCCGCGGTGGCCTGCCTGATCGCGCGAGAGCGCGGCGGACCCGCGATCCGGCACCAGGCGCTGATTTACCCGGCCACCGACATGACCAGGGAAGAACCGGGGGCGGACCCGTCCGCGCCGTTCCTGTCGGCGGCCGAGATCAACGTGTACAAGCGGCTGTACCTCGGCGCGGACGGAGACCCGGCCCACCCGTGGGCGTCGCCGCTGCTCGCCACCGATCACGCCGGCCTGCCCCCGGCGCTGATCCAGGTCGCCGAGCACGACCCGCTCCGGGAGGGCGGGAAGCGCTACGCCGCTGCCCTGCGCGCCGCCGGCGTCCCGGTTCGCCTCACCGAGTACGTCGGCATGACCCACGGCTTCGTCAACTTCCCCGGCCTGTCCAGGGCCGCGCACCAGGCCGTGGCCGAGATCTGCGCCGAGCAGTCCGCCGCCTTCGCCGCGCCCATCGAGGGGGCCGCGCAGGGAGGCGCCGCGTAGCTTTCTCAGCTGATTCGCTAGTCTCTCTTCCTGGGAAAGCGGACATTTCCGCCGCTGGTAAGACCGTCAGCTGGGACTTCAGGAAGATCAGGCCGTGACAGACATCCCCGCCATCCTCGAACTGCTTGATCTGGAACAAGTTGAGCCGGGCCTTTACCAGTCCCGCGCCGTGTACGAGGCCCCGTGGGCCATGTTCGGCGGGCAGGCCGCAGCGCAGGCCCTGTACGCCGCCGGGCTGACGGTTGACTCCGGCCGGCTGCCGCACTCGCTGCACGGCTACTTCGTCCGCCGGGGCGACACCACCAAGCCCACGCTGTTCCGGGTGGAGCGGGACCGGGACGGCCGCTCGTTCTCCGCCCGCCGGGTCGTGGCCCTGCAGGACGGCGAGGTCATCTTCAGCATGTCGGCCTCGTTCACCGGCCCGGCCGCGCCTCGGCAGCGGGCCTTCCCGGACGAGGAGGCGGAACCGGTACCTGACCTGCCGCCGGTGGACTCGCTGGCGCCGTGGCCCAATCCCAAGCACCCGTCGTTCGAGTACCGCCCGGCCGACCCGGAACGGCGCCTGCCGAACCGCTTCTGGCTGCGGTGCACCGACGAGCTGCCCGACGACCCGCTCGTGCACGCGGCGGTGCTCGCCTACACGTCGGACATCTCGACCGCGCTGATCGGGTTCGAGTCGGAAAGCATCCGTACCGGCCCGAGCCTCGACCACGCGGTCTGGTTTCACCGGCCCGCCCGGATGGCCGACTGGCACTGGCAGGAGCTCACCCCGCGAACCGTGGCGGCCGGCCGGGGCTGGTACACCGTGGCCATTTACGCGCCCGACGGGACCCGGGTCGCGACCGTCGCCCAGGAGCAGCTCTTCGCGTTCAGGCGCGCCGGGTGAAGCGCCCTGCGCGCCTCACCTGGTGAGCGTGCCTGACCCGGCCTGAGGTCAGGTCCCCGGTCAGGCGGGGACGATGCGCAGCGGCAGCTTCTCGTGGCCGTGGACCGCCATGTTGGTCGTCACCTCGGGCTCGCCCGCCAGCTCGACGGACGCCACCTGCCGGGCGAGAGCGGACAGCAGCGACACGCCCTCGAGCCGGGCGACGCGGGCACCAACGCAGGCGTGCACGCCGAACCCGAGACCCAGGTGCTTGCCGACCACGTCGCGCGTGATGTCGTACGCGCCCGGGTTCTCCCAGCGGCGCGGGTCCCGCCCGCCGGGCATGTGCAGCAGCAGGAGCTTCGCGTCCTCGGGCAGGGTAACGCCGTCCACGTCGACCTCTTCTGTCGCCCGCCGGCGGGTGAACCGGGCCGGGTTGTCGTAGCGGATTCCTTCCTCGAAGGCCCGGACGGCGAACTCGTCGATGTTGGACCGAAGCAGCTGGTACTGCGCGGGGTTCTCCGCCAGGGCGCGCAGGGTGTTGCCGAGGGAGTAGATCGTGGTGTCGGATCCCGCCGAGTACAGCGTGCGCACCAGGATCTCCGCCTCTTGCTGGGTAACCGCCCCGGTGTCGGCCGCCTCGTACATCGCCATGCAGATCCCGCCGGGCTGCACGGCGTCCCGCTTGCAGTTGGTGGCGACCCACTCGAAGACCTCGACGGCGGCCTCCATCGACTCCCGGTAGATGTCGTTCTTCGGCCCGAACATGTTGAACTGCGCGTGCCCGAACTTGATCAGCATCTCCCGGTTGGCGTCCCCGAGCCCGATCGCGTCGGGGAACACCTGCAGGATGTACTTCTTGGCGAGGTCGGCGTGCCCGTCGATCAGCCCGTCGGGCGCGTCGAGCAGCGACCGCACGATCCGGTCGGCCTCGGACTCGAACATGTCCTGCATCCGCCGCAGCACGGCGGGGGACATGCCCCGGGAGATGACGGTCCGCACCCGCTGGTGGTCCGGCGGGTCATCGGAGAGCAGGATCATCGGCTGCCCGATCTCCTCGAACGCCGGCCGGGTGGAAGAAAACGTCTTCCAGTCCCGCATCATCAGCTCGATCTGCGCGTGCCGCCCGGTCGCCCACACGTCGTACTGCGGCGAGTAGGCGACGGGGGCGGACTCGCGGATAAGTCCGTCGTAGAGCTGCGGATCGCGGCAGACTTCCGGGCTGAACCAGTCAAAGTCCACGGGGGAATCAGTTACGGGCATCGGTGCCCTCCCGCCTTCAGGGAATGCCACAGGCGTAATTCCAGCCCGTCATGCCCGGGCTTGCCCGGAGCGTAAGGCGGGCGCCTAGGCCGGTCAAGGCGGTCGGCAGGCGCGTGCGGAGACGTTCCCCGCCAGTCACAAATGCCGCTGCGCTGGCCTGTCCCGTGACACAGCCGCTCTGGCAACGGGCGCCCGCGCGGCCTAGTATCCGCGCTATGAAGGTCACCGTCGACCCGGTCGCGTGCGAGGCTAACGCGGTCTGCGCCCGCATCGTCCCGCAACTCTTCTCCATCCACGAGGACGAAGACGGCGAGGACGTCCTCGCGATAGCCAATGACGGCGAGGTCCCCGCGGACCTGGCGGACGGCGTTCGCGACGCGGTAACCCGCTGCCCCAAAATGGCCCTGACGACCGAAGAATAGCCACCCGGTAACCCCCGTTAGGGTGGACCAGTGAGCTCTGGCCTTCCACTGCGCCCGTTCCCCTTCCACGGCGACGAGGTGACTGCCGTCGTCAGTACCCGGCACGGCGGGGTGAGCGGCGGCGTCTACGACAGCCTCAACCTGGGCGGGCATGTCGGGGACGACCCGGAGGCGGTGGCGGAGAACCGGCGCCGGCTGGCCGCGGCGCTCGGCGTGGACAGGCTGACCATCGCCGACCAGAAGCACACCGACCGGGTCGCGGTCGTGACGCCGGACCTGGCCGGACGGGGCCACGACGGCGCGGCGGACGCGGCGGCGGCCTTCCCGGCGACCGACGCCATGATCACCAACGTCCCCGGCGCCGCGATAGCGATCCTGGTGGCCGACTGCGCGCCGGTGGTGCTCTTCGACCCGGTGCGCAGGGCCGTGGGCGTCGCGCACAGCGGCCGGGTCGGAACCCTGCGCGGCGTGGTGCCGAAGACGATCGACGCGATGACCGCCGCGTTCGGCTCGGCCCCGGGCGACCTGCTGATCGGGATCGGCCCGGCGATCGGCGCGCCGAGCTACGAGATCGGCCCGGCCGAGGCGGCGGAGGTCACGGCGGTATTCGGGCTCGGGTTGCTGGCTCCGAGCCGTCCGGGACACGCCACGTTCGACCTGACCGGGGCGATCCGCCGCCAGCTGTGCGAGGCCGGGGTGCCCGCCGGAAACGTTCACCACCTCGCCACCGACACCAGGACGAGCACGGACGACTTCTTCTCCGACCGCGCCGCCCGCCCCTGCGGCCGCTTCGCCGCCCTAGCGCTCCTCCCCTGAGAGGGGAGCGCGTCGGCTACCTCAACCGCGCCGCCGACAACATCGAGGCGCACGCCGAGGATCTCGCCTACGCGATCGTCCGGCAGGCGAAGGAGATCGCGGCCCGCCTCGAGGCCGGCACGGTCTGGATCAACGGCCACGGCGGCATCCACCCGATGATCCCGTTCGGCGGCGCGAAGCACTCCGGCTACGGCCTTGAGTTCGGCGTCGAGGGCCTGAAGTCCGTCTCCGTCCCCCAGGTGATCAGCGGCTGACGCGCATCACTGCCGTGGTGGCCGGCGAAGATAGCTGTCGTGGAGTTCGACTACATCGTCGTCGGGGCCGGGGCGGCCGGCTGCGTGGTGGCGGGGCGCCTGGCGGCGGCCCGCGCGACCGCTGGCCGGCGACCGAGCGTGCTGCTGGTTGAGTACGGCGGCCGGCCGGTCAACCCGCTGCTCCACGTGCCGAAGGGGTTCTACTACACGCTGCGGGGCGACCGTTACCTGTACCGGTACGTCACGAATCCCGTCGCCCCGGCCGACCGGCCCGAGGTCTGGCTGCGCGGCCGGGTGCTTGGCGGGTCCGCGGCGGTCAACGGGATGATGTGGATGCGCGGGGCGGCCGCCGACTGGGACGGCCTGGCCGGGCGGGGCAATCCGGGCTGGTCGTGGGCGGACGTGCTGCCCGCCTACCAGGCGATCGAGGACCACAGCCTCGGCGCGAGCGACACCAGGGGCACGGGCGGCCCGCTCGGCATCTCGGTGACGGACACCCGCGACGACGTCACCGGCGCGATCCTGGCCTCGGCGGTGAACTACGGCTGGCGGCACGTCGAGGACGTCAACGCGGAAGACACCGAGCGGATCGGCTTTACCCCGTCGACGATCTCTCACGGTCGCCGCACCACGTCCTACGACGCGTTCGTCCGCCCGCTGCGGGCGGACCCCGGCAGCCGCCTCACCGTCGCCACCCGGACCCGGGCCGACCGCCTGACGTTCGACGGCCGCCACGTCACCGGCGTAAGGACGATCGACGCCAAGGGCGCCGTCACCGAGGTGACGGCGCGCCGCGAGGTCGTCCTCTGCGCGGGCGCGGTCGAGACCCCGCTGCTGCTTGAACGCTCCGGCGTGGGCAACCCGGAGCTGCTCCGCAAGCACGGCATCGACCCGGTCGCCGAGTCACCGAACGTCGGCGAGCGCCTCATCGAACAGCGCGGCGCCGCGCTCCAGGTGACGCTCAGGGACACCAGCG
>Ga0210385_10002903_pt1 | contig 10264 bp, 8 predicted proteins | sample IncBWH26OmetaG_FD_160107 | JGI IMG/M metagenome (GOLD analysis project Ga0210385, IMG submission 160107) | Forest soil microbial communities from Barre Woods Harvard Forest LTER site, Petersham, Massachusetts, United States - Inc-BW-H-26-O ...
CCCAGTCAGCGCGCCCAAGAAGCCTGCCGCGACTGACCCGACCCAGACAAGCAGGCTAAACTCGAGAATAGTCATGATCCTTCCGCAGGGCGCAAGCGGAGCCGCAGATTGAGTGAGGTCCGGCTACACTTTCTTGATAAAGTGAAGGGAAATCAGCCATTACGTCCCGGTCTCGCGATCGAGAAGGCAACCAAGGTTCAGGCGATGCTATCCAACAAAATGTCATGCTCGGGTTACTGTGGTGACGTCGGCCGGTTTGCAACGACTGAATTTTATATGCTACAAACAAGGGGATCGCAAACTGTTGAGATGTCGCCGCTAAAACATTTCGAAGATCGACGGCGCATGAGTTGGTATGCCGTGGTCGCCTTAGCTGCGGTATATGCGCTGACTGTGAGCGTAGCGACGCGCTATTGCTCCCCTTGGGATGTTTCGGCACCCACGGTGAAAACCGTGCAAGGGCAAGCAACGCCGGAGGCGAACCGGCAGCGTCTTGCCAAGGATGCAGCCAACTGGGTGCCTCCGCTGATCTGTTTCGATGTTTCGCGATCTCCCAGTTCATACCTCCGAATCGCGCCTGCAGAACCTGCCACACAGAGAGTCCTTTTTGAAGAGAGCCTCTTTAACCGGCCTCCTCCATCGTCTAAGCTTCTTTCGTAGATACTTCCACGGCGAGCTATGCGTACTTGATGAGCCGTTCTGGCTGATTGGAGTTTACATCTGCCAGATGGGAGAAGCGGGTAACGCACGGGGAGTCGAAACCAAAATACAAACAGGCAGTGGTCCGATAGTGGGCTCCGTCGATGGTTGCGGGATTGCTGAAACTTGAGAGGGACGAACTTGCATCCGAAGATGCAAGTTCAGTCTCGAAAGGAAGCAGGCATGCCCATTGCACCCTTATTGACCGAAGAAGAGCTTGAGGCTCTTCGCCAGTTCGATACGTGCATGGTCGCAAACGCGATCGAATCATTTCACGTCAGGCTACGGAACACGGGATTTGCCGATGCCCGCGTGCGATGCATGTTCCCGGACGCGCCGCCCATGGTGGGTTATGCAGCCACGGCGCGCCTCCGCAGCGGTGAACCGCCTATCGTCGGTTCGTTCCATGGCCGTGCCGATTTCTGGAACAGCATTCTCGAAGTTCCTGCACCCCGCATTCTCGTATTGGAGGACATCGATGATCCACCGGGACGCGGGGCCTTCATCGGGGACGTTCATGCCGCGATCCTGAAGGCGCTGGGCTGCGCCGGTTACCTGACCAACGGTGCCGTGCGTGAACTGCCTGCGGTGCAGAAGATGGGTATTGCGTTGTTTGCCGGCGGCGTGGCCGTCTCCCACGCCTACGCCCATATTTTTGACATTGGGGCCACAGTTAGCGTGGGGGGAATGGAAGTGCGGCCGGGAGACTTGCTGCACGGAAATCGTCATGGTGTCTTGACGATTCCGCCGAAAATTGCAGCCCATGTGCGGCGTGCTGCGGAAGAATTCCAGCGTGCGGAACAAGAAGTAATCGACTTTTGCCGATCACGGGATTTCTCGGTCGCAAAACTGGGTGACGTTATGAAAACTCTGAGGTAAGAACCGGCCAGGGAGCTGGTTAAGGGAAACGGATGACTCGCAACAGATCCGATGAGAGGCGTGCTGGGAGATCAAGGAGACTACGCTCCCGTGCTTTGGCTGCCGCTTTGGCCGTGGCGGAGATTGTCGTCTCGTCGTGCTCGGGAAATGGAAACACACGAGAAGGGCCGACAATCACAGTCGGCGTGACGAATGTGGTGAAAAAATCTCTGGGCCGAGATATCACTTTGTCCTCAGAACTGGTGCCTTTTCAGGAAATTGATGTTTATGCGAAGGAATCGGGCTACGTGAAGAATCTATCGGTTGATTATGGGACTCATGTAAAGGCCGGTCAGGTGATGGCGACTCTGGAGATTCCAGAGTTAGAAGCGCAGCTTCAGGAAGACCAGGCAGAGATCAAGAATGCGATGAACCAGGTGAGCCGCGCCCAGCATGAGTTGTATCGATACCAGGCGCAGTACAACGCTCTTCACCTGCAATACACGCGTCTCAACGGAGTCTTTCAGAGCCAGCCTGGTATTGTGGCGCAGCAGGAAGTGGATGACGCGCAGGGGAAAGATCTGGCGGCATCCGCTCAGGTAGACGCAGGCCAGGCGGCATTGGAAGCGGCCCAGAGTCAGCTCTCGGTGGCGAAGGCGAAGCTGGTCCGCGATCAGAGCTTGTTTGACTATTCGAAGATTACAGCTCCCTTTGCTGGGGTGGTAACAGAGCGCTACGCGAACCTTGGAACGCTAGTGCAGGCGGGAACAGGTTCGAGCACGCAAGCCATGCCGATCGTGCGTCTGTCTGAGGACGATCTTTTCCGGCTGGTGATTCCGGTTCCAGAATCTTACGTTCGATACATCCGAGTTGGCGATCATGTGGATGTTCGTGTGCCTTCACTCAATCGCACCTTCCCGGGGAAGGTGGCACGCTTTTCCGTGGATGTAAGAGAAGACACGCGCACCATGCACACGGAGGTGGACGTTATGAATCCGCAGCGAGTCCTGCTGCCGGGTCTCTACGCCGATGCAGAGCTTGTGCTTGACCGAAAAGATGATGTTCCGAGTGTGCCAGTCCAGGTGTTGAATCACGAAGGCGGCAAGATAACCGTCTTTGTCGTGAACCGGAACGGGGAACTGGAGGATCGAGCGGTGCAACTTGGATTGCAAACTGCGAACGATGCGGAGGTTATTTCCGGTTTGAACGAAGGAGAGCAGGTCGTGGTGAGCGATCGCAGCGCACTGAAGGCAGGTCAAAAAGTTCATGCTAAGCCGGTAGCGCTCATGGAGTACCACGAGGAAAACGCGCAATGAACGCCGCAGTGGGTGTTGCCTGACGCGGAAAATGTAACTGGACACTTTTATGCCGGGATTCTCGATTCGCAATCCGTACTTCATCATAGTGATCTGCCTGACGCTCCTGGTGATCGGGGTGACGAGCCTGTCGCGGATGCCGGTCGACTTGTTCCCGCCGATTAACCTGCCCGAGGTTGTGGTGGCTACGTTTTACTCGGGCATGCCTCCGGAGGATATTGAAACCGACATCACCGATCCGCTGGAGCGTTTCTTCACGCTGGCTGCAGGCGTCGACCACATGGAATCGCGGTCGCTGTTGGGCGTGAGCATTATTCGCGTCTACTTCCAGCCCGGAACCAGTGCCGATGCCGACGTCAGCGAACTGTCGAACCTGGCTTTAGCCGACTTGAAGCGTTTGCCGCCGGGGACGCTGCCGCCGGTGGTTCTGAAATTCGACGCTTCCAGCTTGCCCGTCGCGCTGGTTACGGTGAAAGGCGAGGGACTTAACGAGACTCAGCTCCACGACTACGCCCAGTTTCAGATCCGCAACCAGATTGCGGTGGTGCCCGGCGCAGAGATTCCGGGCGTTTTCGGGGGAATCTACCGCCAGATCATGGTATACGTCGATCCCTACAAACTAGCTTCCCGGCAATTGAGTGTGATGGACGTGGTCGGAGCGGTCAACGATTCCAATCTGATCTTGCCCGCCGGCGACGTGAAGATGGGTCCCTACGATTACTTCGTGTACTCCAACAGCCTGGTTGACAACATGAAGCAACTGGGGGAGGTTCCCCTCAAAGTCAAAGGGAATTCCTGGGTGACGGTGGATGATGTGGGAAAAGCGGAGGACTCACATCAGATTCAATACAACGTAGTTCGCATTGACGGGCAGCGATCCGCCTATATTCCGATCATGAAGCAGGGCGGGGATACCAACACGATCGCGGTGGTGGATGGCGTCCGGCAACTCATCAAACATCTCTACGACATTCCCCAGCAAATGAAGACCAGCATTGTCTTCGACCAATCGGTGTACGTGAAGGAGGCAATCGACACAGTATTGCACGAGGGTTTCTTGGGGCTGATTCTTACCAGTCTGATGATTCTGGTTTTTCTCGGCAGCTTCCGGGCCACATCGGCTGTGCTTCTCTCCATACCCTTGTCTGCGCTCGCGGCGTTTGTCGTCCTGGCTATGATGGGCGGAACGATCAACACTATGATCCTGGGCGGGATGGCGCTGGCGTTCTCGCGTGTGATCGATAATTCGGTGATTTCGCTGGAAAACATTTATCGCCATCTGGAAATGGGAGCCGCACCCATGATTGCCGCCGAGGTTGGCGGATCGGAAGTGAGCCTCGCCGTGTTGGCCGCCACCCTCGTCGATGTGGTGGATTTCTTTCCCGTGGTTTTTCTTTACGGTGTTGCCAAGTTCTTGTTTTCGGCGCTGGCTTTGGCTTTCTGTCTGTCGCTGCTGGCTTCGTTTGTAGTCGCAATGACGGTGATTCCTTTGTTCTGCTCGCGCTTCCTCAAAGCGGTGCCTCACGCCGCCCCACACGGAAAGACGGAGGACGAATATGACATTGAACCCACGGCGGCTGTAAGCGCATCGTGGATGGATCGCTTCAATGCCCGCTTCAACCGGATGTTCAACAAGATCCTCGACTATTACGAATACTGGGTGCGACGAGCAGTGCAGCGTCCTGCGCTGACGGTAGCGCTGCTGGGCGGTGTTTTTCTGGCGAGCCTGGCGATCTACCCGCTGCTGGGGTTGGCATTCTTCCCGAAGACTGACGCGGGACAGTTCACCATCAATCTGAAGGTGCCGACCGGGACTCGCGTTGAGATGACGGATCAATACGTCGCGAAAGTCGAAGACCTGATCCGGCATGAGGTGGAAGCGAAAGATCTCAAGCTGGTGGTATCCAACATCGGCGTCGTTCCCGATTTCTCCTCGCTCTATACCACGAATTCCGGGCCCTACACCGCGACCGTCCAGGTAGCGTTAAACGAACCCCACCGGCTCAGCAGTTTTGAGTATATGGACCGGGTGCAGAAGGCCATGACTAGCCAGTTCCCGGACATCCGGACATTCTTTTCCAGTGGCTCGATGGTGGACGCGATTCTGAACACGGGAATGCCCGCGCCCATCGATGTGCAGGTGAGCAGCCCCGATCTGGACCAGATCTATGGCATCGCGCAGGGTCTGGCTACTCGATTTCGTGAGTTGCATGGCGTTGGGCAGGTCTATGTTCCGCAGGATATGAATTACCCGACGTTGAGGCTCGACGTAGACCGCGTGCACGCCGGCGAGTTGGGACTGACGCAGAAAGATGTGGTCGATAATGTTATTACCGCGCTCAATTCCAACTATATGATCGCCCCCAATTACTGGGTCGATCGCAAGAGCGGCAACGACTACTACCTGACCGTGCAGTATTTCGAAAAGGGTGATGCATCGATCCACAATATGCTCGACCTTGGTCAGATTCCTCTTCGCGATCCGGGGAATGGGACAGGCATGGCCTGCGGCCCTTCGGGCCCACCGCAGCCCGGAACGGGCCACTCTTCGTGGGCATGTCTCGGAGGGGGCAGGCCGACGACGGTGCTGAAGAACGTGGTGAACGTACAACAGATTCTCACGCCAACCGAAGTGGACCATTATCAGATTCAGCGTGCGGTCGATATTTACGTAACTCCGAAGGCGGAAGATCTTAAACAGGTGACCGACGCTGTGCGCGACATTCTTGCTAAAGATAAGGACAAGATTCCCGGCAACGTTCGCGTCAATCTGCGCGGGATGGTGCAAGGCATGGAGGCGTCATTCAAGAGCTTCGCCCTCGGTTTTCTGATTTCGTTTCTCCTGCTCTTCCTTATTCTGACGGCGCAGTTCAAGTCGTTCGTCGATCCCTTCCTTATCATGCTCGCGATCCCGATGGGATTTGTGGGAGTGCTGATCATCCTGCCGCTCACCGGAAGCACGTTGAACGTGATGTCGCTGATGGGAGTCTTGATGCTGGTCGGCATTGCCGACTCGAACAGTATTTTGATCGTTGACTTCGCTCACAATCTGGAAAAGCAGGGAATGTTATCGGTAGATGCAGTGATCACCGCGTGCCGGGTACGGCTGCGGCCTATTTTGATGACCTCTCTGGCAACCATTATCGGAATGATTCCGATGGCGCTAAAGTTGGGTACGGGTGCGGAACAGTATGCCCCGATGGCGAAGGCGATCATAGGAGGCCTAACTTCTTCGGTCGTGCTCACTATTTTTATCGTGCCCGCGGCCTATGTGATCGTCTATGGCAAGCGCGGGGCGAAAGAAGCCACGAACCCAACGACTGGAACGCAGTAATGAACAGACTACTATCAATTTGTTTGGCACTGTCGTTGCCGGCATTCACATTTGCCCAAGGAACGTCCGGAACGGAGGCATTCTCGAGCTTGCCGCCGGCTCCCATGCCGCAACAGACGGCGACGCCAGTCGTTCCGAGTGCACCGAATGGTGAGGTGCAAGGCGGGCCTTCGCAGAGCCGTGCTGGAGCGCCAACGGTATTGTCGCTGAAAGATGCGCAAGCGCTGGCCCTAAAGAACAACCCCCAAATATCGGTGGCGCGACTGACTGCTCTGGCATCGCAGCAAGTGACGCGAGAAGTCCGATCGAACCTATGGCCGACCGCAACCGTGGCTCTAACCGCGGCGGATGCCAATACCGGCGCGCGCATCACAGCTGGCGTGCTCAACAATCCGAGTGTTTACGAGCGCGCTGCCGGGGGGGCTTTCGTGAGCCAGCTACTCACCGATTTCGGACGCACTACGAACTTGATATCGAGCGCCAATCTAGCGGCCAAGGCGGAGAACCAGAATGCAGCGGCCACCAAAGAGCAAATCTTGTTGGCGGTGGATCAAGCTTTCTACAACACTCTGCAGACCCATGCCGTCTTGACGGTTGCGCAGCAAACGGTAAAAGAGCGGCAAACTGTGGCCGACCAGATCGATGCCTTGTTCAAGAGCAAGCTCAAGTCTGAGCTCGACCTGAGCTTTGCCAACGTGAATCTGGCGCAAGCCAAGCTGCTGCTGCTGGACGCGCAAAACAATGAGAATGCAGCCTTGGCGTCGCTTTCGGCGGTACTTGGGTTTTCAAACCTGCAGAACTTTCAGCTCGCAGAAGATTCGACGCCGATCACGCCTCCGCAAAGCGATGTGGATGATCTCATTTCCACAGCTTTTGCGATGCGGCCGGAAATTCTGGCGCTGGAGTTTCAGTCAGAATCGGCGAAAAAGTTCCACATCGCAGAACGAGACTTGCTTCTCCCGGATATTCGTGCTCTTGCGGCGGTAGGCGACACGCCGATACGAAATCCTCTTATCACGTCCAACTGGTATGGCGCAGTGGGCGTCAACATGGACATCCCGGTCTTCAATGGCTTCCTCTACACTGCAAGGTCGCGCGAATCCCAGTTGAGAGCGCAGGCTACCGACGAGAGATTACGTGATCTCCGTGACCGAATTTCCCGCGACGTGCGCACGAGTTGGTTGAACGCCAACACGGCGTACGAGCGGCTTGCGGTAACGCAGCAACTCGTGGAGCAAGCCACGCTTGCCCTGAGCCTGGCACAGTCGCGTTACAACCTGGGCCTAGGCTCGATCGTGGAGTTGAGCCAAGCGCAACTTCAACAAACCCAAGCCGAGATAAGTAATGCGGAGGCGGGGTATGACTATCGACTCGCCTTGGCAGTCTTGCAATACCAAACGAGGGGAATCTGAGAGACGTAGTACGCGCATGAAGCTCACTGAATCGCGAGTCTCGATAGTGATCGCGGTCCGCCTAGCGGTATGATTTTCTACATGCTTCCCTTTTTCCTGTATTTTGCTACCGGACTGATCACTGGGCTCAACGTTTACACGTTGCTTGCCCTGGCGGCGTATGGAGTTCCCTTCAATCCATTGGAATTAGTGTCTCTGTTGGGATCGTTGTGTCTTTTGATTGCCGCGTATGTAAGCCTTTTCAAACCGCGCGTGGCCGCAAGACTTGCGCTGCTCGCTTCCCTGACGATTTGGTCTTTTTACGGTCCAGCCATCGCGAAATCCATCAGGACGAAAGCCGACATACGAAGTTCTGTGTTTCGCGACCAGATGGTTCCGGCCCCCGCGGATCCCGGAGCATCGCTGGCCGGGGCAGAGTCCGCCGTTGCGCGCGAACGAGGGTTTAACTCGCCACGCAGATTTGGCGCGAACTAGGAGCACCCGTTCTGACACCGATGAAACTGCCCTACGTAGCCATCGCTCTTTTGCTGTTCGCCACTGCGTATTCTGCAATTGTCAGTTTCAGGCAACACGGCGACGGAAAGTGGAGTTGGATTTTTCCAGACACCGCAAGCCGAGCCGCGCGGATCTTGGTTGGCGCCCTTACCCTCGTTTTGTTAACCGGTCTTGCATTGTGGCTGGGAGCGGGTGCTCGGACTTCGACTGGGCGTTCATCGCGCTTCTTGATTCCCGAGGGCTACACGGGCTGGATACGAATTGAGTTTGAAGTGCAAGGCGCGCCGCCGTTGCCGATGGAGGGCGGCCAGTATGTTCTGAAGATTCCCTCGGACGGAACACTTCGAACGTCTTCGGCTGAGCAATATGGTTGGGCAAAGGATCATTACTATTACTATTCTGCGCAGGGCGTGCGCGCACTTCCGGACTCCGGACCGGCAGAGGTTATCTGGGGCAAGATCAATGGAGAAGAATCTGCTGCCTCCGGCAAGCGCAAGTACGAGGAGTTTTTTGTGGGGGACGTGCACCAGTTTAAGGACCAAGTGAAGTAGGCGGAGGCGTGTACCGGTTCGGTGGGTTGCGGGAGTCGGCAGAGCGATCCGGCGGAGTTGACTTGCGGTTCTGGCTCTCATAGTCTTCAAGGCCTCAGGCGACTTTCCCTGACGGAATTGAGGAGCGATGCGTTCAGACCCGGTGACTTCTGGTGTGCATCCATCGGTTCCGACTTCGTTTTATGCGCCGACCAAGAACCTGCGCCGCATTGGCCTGGCGCCGTTTGTTGCGGTGCTGTTCGCCTACTGCGCGGGCGGGCCGTTTGAGCTTGAATCGATGATCTCGACCTCAGGACCGGGGCTGGGGTTGACGTTTCTTCTGGTTGTGCCGCTGCTGTTCTCCGTTCCGATCGCGCTGGCTACGGCTGAGATGACCACGCTGATGCCGGTCGAGGGCGGCTTCTACCGATGGACTCGGGCCGCGCTGGGAGATTTTTGGGGATTTCAGTGCGGATGGTGGAACTGGACTGGGACCTTTCTGATGAGCGCCTCTTACGGCGTGGGAATGGCCGATTATCTCGAGTACTGGTTCCCCATGCATTCCCGCGTGGAGCATTGGGGCGTGGCATTTGCATTTCTGCTGCTGGTGGCTTACCTGAACATTCGTGGCATTCATCTGGTGGGCAAACTTACTTTGATGTTGCTGCTGGTTATGTCGGTTCCAGTGGTGGTGTTTATCGTGATGGGATTTCATCAGGCGCACTTCAATCCGTTTCATCCGTTTTTCCCTACGGACAAACCGTGGCAAGGAGCTTTCGGGGTTGGACTGGCGATTGCGCTTTGGTCGTATGCGGGTTACGAACAAGTTTCCACGGTGATTGAGGAGGTGGAGAACCCGACGCGGAATTTCCCGATCGGACTGGCGATTGTGGTCCCCTTGGCGGTGGCTATTTATGTGGTAACGATGGCGGCGGGTCTGGCTGCTTTGGGGAACTGGCAGGAGTGGCAGACTGGATATCTGGTGACGGCGGCGCGGTTGATTGGAGGGAATGCGCTGGGGACGGCGATTTTTGTGGCGGCTGTGGTCTGTGCTTTCGTACTGCTGGACAGCACGGTGCTTTCGGTGACGCGCATTCCGCTGGCGATGGCGGAGGATGGCTACTTTCATCCTGCACTGGCGAAGGTGAGTGCGCGGTATGGCACGCCGGTGCGATCGATTCTGTTGTCGACGGCGTTTTGTGCTGCGCTGGCAGTCTTTACTGTGCCGCAGTTGATTGGGGTGTATGCGTGGACGCGCATGGCGACATCGATCCAGACGGTGCTGTCGTTCTGGCAACTGCGGAGAAAGTATCCGGATGCGGCGAGGAGCTTTCGGGTGGCGGGCGGCGCGGCGGGGGCAATGCTGATTGTGTTGGCTCCGACGCTGCTTTTCGCGTGGGCGATGAAATACAGCGATGCACCTACACGGAAATGGGGATTGGTGAATCTGGCTTCGGGGCCGATTGCATATTTGTGGATATGGTACCGGCGTGGGCGTGGGATGCAGGCGCAATCCGATGCGGTTGCTGCTGAGTAAGAGACTGAACGGCCGCGCTTCTGGTTCATCTGAAGGAGATAATAGACTGGTTCGATGCCTGGATCCTTTTTCTTTCAACAGGT
>Ga0210385_10002905_pt1 | contig 10260 bp, 10 predicted proteins | sample IncBWH26OmetaG_FD_160107 | JGI IMG/M metagenome (GOLD analysis project Ga0210385, IMG submission 160107) | Forest soil microbial communities from Barre Woods Harvard Forest LTER site, Petersham, Massachusetts, United States - Inc-BW-H-26-O ...
CGGTGCGGATCATTCATGGGCATGGGATGGGTGCGCTGAAGCGTGGGCTCGCAACCTTTTTATCTGCGCATCCGTTGGTGGAGAGCATTCACCACGAAGCTGCGGATCGTGGCGGAGAAGCAATTACGATTGCGGAATTGCGGGCTTGAGCTGGCGAAAACAAAGAGGTGTAAAGTAAGAAGTCGATAGGACAGATGGCGGAAGCGGGATCATTTGCGGATCGGGTTAAGCAGCAGGCGGACATCGTTCGCGTGATTGGCGAATATGTGCGTTTGAAGAAGAGCGGGCAGAATTTCAGCGGTTTGTGTCCGTTTCATCAGGAGAAGACGCCGTCGTTCAGCGTGAGCGCGGTGAAGCAGATGTATTACTGCTTTGGCTGCGGGAAAGGCGGGGACGTTTTTCAGTTTGTGATGGAATTGGAGAAGGCGCCGTTCCCGGAAGCGGTGCGGACCGTAGCGGAAAAATGCGGGATCGCGATTCCGAAGCCGCGTGAGCGTTCGCCGGAGGAGCGCAAGGAGAATCAGCAGCGTTCTGGACTGGTGGAAATGCATCGGGAAGCGGCGGCGTTCTTTGCCCGGCATTTGCTGCAGACTCCAGAAGGGAAAGTGGCATATGCGTACCTGGAAGACCGCGGGCTGAATAAAGAAGCGGTGACGCGGTTTGGTTTGGGGTTCGCGCCGTCGGCGGGCGATGCTTTGGCGCGGTTTCTGAAACAGAAATACCCGGAAAGCATTCTGGAAGTTTGCGGGCTGGTGGGACGCGACCAGAGCGGACGTTTCTACGACCGCTTTCGCCGGCGGATCATGTTCCCGATTTCGAATGAGGCGGGGAAGGTGATTGCTTTCGGCGGCCGCGCGATGGGCGACGACATGCCGAAGTACATGAACTCGCCGGAGACACCGATTTATTCGAAGAGTGGAGTGCTTTATCACCTGGACCGCGCGAAAGAAGCGCTGCGGCAGAGCGATTTCGCGGTTCTGGTGGAAGGCTACATGGATGCAATTGCGGTGGCGCGCGCGGGGGTCGGTAACGTGGTGGCAAGTTGCGGCACCAGTCTGGCGGAGCCGCAGACGAAACTGCTTGCGCGGTTCACGCGTCGCATTGTGGTGAACTACGATCCGGACACGGCGGGGCAAGCTGCGACGGAGCGTTCGCTGGTGCTGCTGCTGGAAAAAGAATTTGATGTGCGTGTGTTGGCTTTGCCCGGCGGGGCTGATCCGGATGAATTCATCAAGGAACAGGGCGTCGAAGCCTACAAGAAATTGCTTACGCAGGCGCCGCCGTATCTGGATTATTTGATCGGGCGCGCGCGGCTGATGGACCGGACGACCGCTGCGGGAAAAGTGGCTGCGCTGAATTTTCTGATGCCGTATGTACAGCGGCTGCCGAACCGGCTGTTGCGTTCGGAGTGGGCCACGCGCATCGCTTCGGAGTTGCGCGTGGACGAGCCGGTGTTGCGCGCGGCGTTGCGTCGCGCGGCCGATGAACGGCGCAGCGAAGTGAAGCCGAAGGCCGAGCTGCTGACGCCGGCGGTGAAGCGCGCGGAGCGGCAGCTGATTCGCATGCTGTTTGAAGCTGTGGAATTTCGCGAGAAGCTGGCGCAGGAAATTGCGTCCGGTGATTTGCACCGCGGTTTGGAGACGCGAAACATTTTCGAGGCGTTGGTGGTGGCGATCGCGACTGGCGAAAAGCTGGACGCCGGTGCAGTGGCCGCGACGCTCGACGACAAGGACCGCCGGCTGTTCTTTGAAATCCTTTTTGAAACGCTGCCGGAAGGGACCTGGGAGGATGCGGAGAGCTGCCTGGGCTTCCTACGGCATCGGCCGGTTGCGCAGGAACTGACGGACTTGCAAAGGCAGATTGAAGCGAACCCAGCGGCGGAAGAATTGAAAAGATTGGTGATTCGGAGGATGGAACTGCTGCGGCTTCTATCGCGCGAGCGGGAGCCGGAACCGGGCAAAATCCTTCCCGACCAGTAACTTACGGCGACTCGTTGACGTTGGAGTAGTTGATATTGTATATTCGTAGGGTTTTGGAGGAAACGGGCGGCACGTTTCGCGCATCATATAGGTGTGCGAGGGCAGGCGCGGGCGTGGCGGCACGGGCGCGGAATCGGCGACGGGTTCGAAAGTTCGTTCTAAAAAACCGTTGAAATGCAGCTAATTTGCAGTGCGCCGTGGTGTCTCACCACGGTGGCTTTGCATTTTGCGGACCTGTTTGCGCGCATCGCCTGACCTCTGCGAGGGAGGAAGTGTGACGGTAGCTCTAGAGGAAAAATACGATCAGGTACGGCAACTCATCGCCATGGGCAAGGAACGTGGTTACTTGCTCTACGATGAGGTGAACGATATTTTGCCGCCCGAGGTGCACTCCTCGGAAGAAATTGACGATTTGCTCTCGACGTTTGAGCGCTATGGGATTGATGTTTACGAAGACCTGGCGAGCGCGAAAGTTGCGCTGGCCGCGGCGGATGCCAGCGATTCCCCTGAGCCGGCGAAAGATACGGAAGCGGTTGCTTCGGAAGATGGCGAACTGGATCTGACTCCGGGATCACTGGAGAAGACGAACGATCCGGTGCGCATGTATTTGCGCGAGATGGGCACGGTGCCGCTGCTGACGCGCGAAGGCGAAGTGGCCATTGCCAAGCGCATTGAGCGCGGGCAACTGCTGGTGCTGAAGACGATCACGCGGGCGCCGTTGATTCTGAAAGAACTTCTGCAGGTGGGCGAGGACCTGCGCAACGGATCGCGTTCGATCAAGGAAATCGTTCAATTCGACGACGAAGAACTGACCGAAGAGAAGATCGAAGCCAAGACCAAGCAAACGCTGAAGCAGATTGACAGCGTGGCGAAGCTTTATCTGCTGGCGCTGAAGCAGGCATCGAAACTCGGCAACATGGCGAAGTCCAAGAAGCGTCCTTACCTGAAGGCACGCTACGCACTGGCTCGCACGCGCGTCGAGATGTCCAATCGGATGCGCGAGCTGGAATTCAACCCGCTTGAGAAGAAGCGGCTGATCGAAAAAATCCGACAGACCGTGGAGCGCGTGCATTTCCTCGAGCGCGAGATTGTGAAGCTTGAGCGGCGCGTGGATGCCTCGAAGGCGGACGTGCAGGCTGAAGCGCGCAAGGATTTGCGGGCGCGCAAGCAGGAGCTGGCGGAAATCGAATTGGCGAGCGAAGTAAGCCCGACGGAATTGAAGCGCGGCTTACAGGTGATTCTTCGCGGCGAAGCGGAAGCGGAGCAGGCGAAGAAAGAATTAATCGAAGCGAACTTGCGCCTGGTGGTTTCGATTGCGAAGAAATATACCAATCGTGGGTTGCAGTTCCTGGATTTGATTCAGGAAGGCAACATCGGCTTGATGAAGGCCGTGGACAAATTCGAATGGCGGCGCGGCTACAAGTTTTCCACGTACGCGACGTGGTGGATTCGCCAGGCGATTACGCGCGCGATTGCCGATCAGGCCCGGACGATTCGTATTCCGGTGCACATGATCGAAACGATCAACAAGCTGGTGCGCACGCAGCGGCAACTGGTGCAGGAACTGGGGCGCGAGCCGACTTCGGAAGAAATCGCCAAACGCATGGACATTCCTGTGGCGAAGGTGCGCAAGATTTTGAAAATCGCGCAGGAGCCGATTTCGCTGGAGACTCCGATCGGCGAGGAAGAGGATTCGCATCTGGGGGATTTCATCGAGGACAAGGCGGTGGTTTCGCCTTCGGACGCGGTGATCAACCTCAGTTTGAAGGAACAGACTTCTTCCGTGTTGAAAACGTTGACGCCGCGCGAAGAGAAAGTGATCAAGATGCGGTTTGGGTTGGATGACGGCAGCGAGCACACTTTGGAAGAAGTGGGGCAGTCGTTTGCCGTGACGCGCGAACGTATTCGGCAGATTGAGGCGAAGGCTTTGCGGAAGTTGCGGCATCCTTCGCGTTCGCGGAAGTTGCGGGCGTTTTTGGAAGGTTCGGCGAACGATTACTAGTCGCTGCGATTGTAGGGGCGGGTCTGAGACCCGCCCCTACAACTTCACATTTGCCCTTCGAGTCGTACTCCGATTATTACGATTCTGGCATTCAGCCCCTAGCATTCCGGGGCTATTTTTGCGGCACTCGCCGCAGGAACGAACGGTCCTCAATCAGAACGCACCCTGATTTTTCCATGCGGCGAACGTTTTCCAGTGCGTCAGCATCGGCCAGCAAGTTGTCCCGGTATATTTCGTATGCGGCCAGGCTAGGAAAATCTATCAGCGCCAGAGCGAAATTCGTGGGACCGGCGATTTTTGTCGGCAAGTAGTAGCCCACGAGCTTTCCGCCGCAGCGCTCGATCGGTTCTGGGAAGCGGCGCGCGTAGTCTTCGAAATCGGCCAGCTTGCTGATGTCCAGCGTGTAGCGAATGCACAGAGTTATCATCCCAGTCTCCTTGTTGCAATTTGTGCGACGTTCATTTGGCTGCAGCTAGAGAAAAATGTGCGGACGTGAATCGCCGCGATCGCTTCTTAGCCTTCCAGCATTTCCTGCAGGCGATTCAGGGCTTCGAACCAGTAGGCCTTCATTTTGGCGCACTCTTTGGAGCTTGGTAGCTTCATGTGATCTACCGCTGCCTGGCACTTTCCGGCGCCTTTGGGGTAGAAATTCACGCTCAGGCGGCTTGCGTCACCGTTCCATTTTGCGCGCAGGGATTTATTTTTTGTGGCCGTGGTAATTTCGATTTTAGCGCCGGGCAGCCAGTGCTGGCGGAGTTTTTCGTCGGTCCAGGCGTCGTAGAGTTTGCTGATGGGGACGCTGAGGGTGCGGCTGCCAGAGGCGGCGAATTCGCCGGTGCATTTCTGGAATTTTTCGCGCAGGCCGCGCTCGTGCTCGTACGGGACGGCGATCATCTGCGTCCACCACGGGCCAACTTTGTACTCCTTGATCAGGTAGGCGGTAATGTCCTGGTGGCGCATTTTTTGGGCGCCGGCTTTGTCCAGGATTTTGAACCACTCCGGCCACGTCTTTCCGGTGCTTTCCTTCACGGCAGCGTCACTCATGCGTTTTGCTTCGCGCGGTTTTTTCATTTTCGCGACTCCCGAGATTAATTCTGCTGCTGGGCCGTGGACCAATTCACCGCTGAGCCGTATTGATAGACGAGTTGCGCACCGCGGTCGGCGCCGATGGTGACGAACACGCCGAGCACGATGAGGCCGAGCAGCAGCACTTTGCGCAGATGCGGCGGGAAATTTTTGCGCATGAAGAACGCGAAACTGCATAGGACGATCGCGAGGCTGGTGGCGGTGAGCATGAGGGTTTCGTGAATGCCGACGGCGCGCTGCGCTTCGCCGGGCGCCACGGAATTTTGCGCGGCGAGGCCGGTGATCACGGTGATGAGTGCTGCGAGGGTGCCGAGATAGAGCAGGCGCGACGCGGTACGCTGCAATTCGTCGCTGGCGCGCCAGACCGCGAAGATTTCGAACAACAGCGCAGCGAGCCACAACACGATGGGGAAATGCACGAACATCGGGTGGTAATTCAACGCGGCTTTTAGTCCGGGGAGCATGGCAGCGTGCCTCCTTGCATGAACGCGCGCGGTAGCAGCGCATTATGTGACAAAGGTTCGCCGGGGTAAACGAAGTATAATGCGTGCGATTGGAGGCGGGATTTGCGAAATCTGAAAACGCGGCGAGGGGGAGAATTGTGATACGCGCGGTCCGGGCGGTAATTTTTGTGCTCGTCGCGCTGTTGGTTTTGATCGTGCTGGTCGTAGTGACGATCGGCGCATTCCTGCCGCAGCAGCATGTTTCCACTTGCGCGGCGCGTTTCCAGCAGACGCCCGACGCGGTTTGGGAGGCGATCACGGATTATGAAAAATTTCCGGCTTGGCGCAAGGACGTGACGCGAGTGGAGGCGCTGCCGGAAGTGAACGGCAAACCAGCGTGGCGCGAATTTGGACCTCAGGGCGGATCGATTCCTTATCAGGTGATGGTGATGGTGCCGCCGAGAGCTTTGGTGACGCGGATCGCCGATCCTAAGCTACCCTTCGGCGGGACATGGACTTACGAGATTTCGTCGCCGGCGGATGGCGGTTCGATGTTGCGGATTACTGAGGATGGCGAGATTTACAATCCGATATTCCGTTTTGCGTCGCGGTTCGTACTGGGTTATTCGCGGACGCAGGAAGAATATCTGCGCGCGCTGGGCGCGAAATTCGGACAGAGCGTGACGATTGTAAAGTGACGATGTGGAAAGTGGCGGCGCGAAACATGACAGTGATGCGAAAAGCGGCGACGACGCGGAAAACTTCGGTGAAGGCTCGCGAGCTGGAGCGTGATTATTCGCATCGCTTGCTGATTGACAAGTTGGGAGTGAAGCCGGGGCAGAAGATCGCAGTGCTGGGAGTGGAGAGCGCGGAATTTCTGGCGGAGCTTGCGGCGCGTGTGCCGGAATATTCGCGGGGGAAACGCGTCGCCGGGGCCGACCTGATTTTCTTTTCCGCGGAGGCGTTGGCGGACCTCGGACAGCTGAGTTCGCTCGGGCGTTCGATTCAGAAGAGCGGCGCGATTTGGGTGGTGTATCCCAAGGGGCAAAAACACATCCGCGAGATTGATGTGATTAACGCGGGAAAATCCGCCGGGCTTACCGACAATAAAGTGTGCAGCTTTTCCGCGACGCACACCGCTTTGCGTTTTTGCATTCCTGTGGCGAAGCGTTGAGTTTTCGTGCAGCGGCAGGAAGCGCTCGGATTAAGTGACCACTTCGTGGTATGTGGCGCAGGCTGGAATTTGGCGCTGGGGATTATCGCGGTCGTAGAAAACGGCGACGGGCATGCCTTCGAAGAGTTTGTTGGTGTAGTCGAAGCCCATGCCTTTGCGGTTTTCGCCTTGAAAATCCTTGAATTCGTATTCGACGGACGAAGAGCCTTTATCGGCTTTCCACTGCTTGACCACCGTCGCCAGAGCGACTTCGCCGTTCTCCAGCAGATCACATTCGCGCACTTGAGAGCGCCACATCGTGTAAGGAAGATACAGCAGAAGAGCGACGATGGCGGCAATGACCCAATCCCCGACTGTAAAGACGGCGAAGGAATGCTTGCGCGCCCAAACCGTGTAGAGATGCAGGCCGAAGATTGCTGCAAAACCCAGAACCCCCAAGAGCGCCACCGACAAACTAAAGCGTCCGCGGATGGACATGCGAATTTCGCGCGGGCGGGAGGTTCTGAGCAAAGCCTGAAGTTGCGCGCTCGGTTCGATGGCCGTGCCGGAGCTTGCAGTGGCCACAGCTGACGGAGCGAATGAATTGTACGGCACGGCCGCGGCACGCATCGCCGGCGCGGGAAGCGATTGCAACCTCGCGAGGCTTCGGCGCGAGACGAAGTAGTTGATGAGAATCCCGACAGCGGGGAAAACGACGAAGATCGCGATTTGATAGGGATTGCGGAAATGCCAGAAACGAATCATGAAAAAAACGAAGCCGCCCATCAGAAAGATGCCGAACGGCAGCATAACCAGGGTGCCGCGGACATCGGCGAGGGCCGCGTCGCGATTCCAGCCGCAATTGGGGCAATAGGGCTTATTGCCTGCGAACCGGGTGGCGCCATGGCAGTGGGGACAGGGCGGTGCAACCATATAAAATGGTAGCGTAATTTTTCGCCGCGGCAAGCGCGTGCGGCTATCATGTTTCCATGGCGACAAGCCTCGAGGTCCGCGGGCTGACGGTGGAGCTGCCGACTCCGGCGGGGTGGGTGCGGCCGGTGAATGATGTTTCGTTCACGTTGGGGGAAGGCGAGACGCTGGGGATTGTGGGGGAATCGGGGTCGGGGAAGACGATGCTGTCGCTGGCGTTAATGGGGTTGGAACCACATGGAGCGCGGCATTCAGGCGAGGCTTGGTTGACTTCGCGCGGCGGCGTTGGCAGCGGCGATGGTAACGGCAACGGCGGGAATGGCAGTTCGGCAAGCGGGGCGCAAACAGGAGCGCAAAGCGGCGGGCGAGCAGCGCGCGAAAATTTGCTGGAGATTTCGCAGAATAAATTGCGCGAGTTGCGCGGACGCGAGATTGCGATGATTTTTCAGGAGCCGATGACGGCGCTGAATCCGGTACTGCGGATTGGGGCGCAAATCGAAGAAGCCATTCGCGTGCATGAGCCCCGGGCTGGTGACAGCGAAATCCATCGGCGGGCGCTGGAAGCGCTGGAGCGCGCGGCTTTGTCCGATCCGGCGAGGCGGGCGCGACAGTATCCGCACCAGCTTTCGGGAGGTTTGCGGCAGCGGGTGATGATCGCGATGGCTTTGGCTGCCGGGCCGGGCGTGCTGATTGCGGATGAGCCGACTACGGCGCTGGACGTCACCGTGCAGAAACAAATTCTGGAGTTGCTGGCGAAATTGCGGCGCGAGTTGCGGCTTTCGATGCTTTTTATTACGCACGATTTGGGAGTTGTGGCGCAGGTGGCGGGGCGCGTCGCGGTGATGTATGCGGGACGCATCGTGGAGGAAGGACCGGTGGAGGAAGTGTTGCGCGCGCCGCGGCATCCTTATACGGAGGGATTACTGCGCGCGGCGCCGCGATTGACGCGCGAGAAATTGGTGCCGATACCGGGGGCGGTTCCGTCGCTGGACGCGTTGCCGCCGGGCTGCGCGTTCGCGCCGCGTTGTCCGCATCGCGTGGCGGAGTGCGATGCGGCGATGCCGGAATTGCGCGCGGTGAACAAAAATCACGCAGCGAGGTGTATTCTCGTCCGATGAGCGCGACGGACCAATCGCCGAACGGGTCACCGAATAGCTCACCGGACGAGCCGCGGAGTGGCGCGAGTGTGAGTGATCACGAACTGAAAGCTCTGGTGCGCGAGCGGTTCACGAAGACCGCCGAAGTTTTCGGAGATTACGCGGTGGCAGAGCGCGTCGCGGAAGCAGAGTCGCTGGCGCGTTTGGTGGCGGCTGGTCCCGAGGACGTGGCCGTGGATCTTGCGTGTGGGCCGGGGACGCTGGCTTTGCGATTCGCGAAGCATGTGCGCTGGATGTGCGCTTACGATTTGACGCCGGCGATTTTGTTGCGCGCGCGTCAGAAAGCGGCGCACGAGGGATTGCTGCAGAAACTCGGTTTTGCGATTGGCGATGCGCAGACGCTGCCGTTTGCGGATGGGTCTCTCGATTTGGCGGTGACGAGTTACAGTTTGCACCACATTTCGGATCCGGCGCGAGTGATCCGGGAAATGGCGCGAGTGGTGAAGCGCGGCGGGCGCGTGGGATTGATTGACATTGTGGTGCCGGAAGATCCGAAAGTGCGCGCGCTGAATCATCGCATCGAATGGATTCGCGATAGTTCGCACTGCCGTTCGCTAACGCTCGGAGAATTTCAAGCAATGATGGATGACGCCGGCCTGCGGATCACCGCGACGGAAACCAGAGAGCATCCGCGGACTTTCGAGCACTGGATGCACGTGGCGGGGTGGAAGCCGAGCGATCCGGAATATATCGAGGCGCACGAGCTGATGGTTTCATCGATCGCGGACGATGGATCGAATTTTCACCCGCGCTTCGAGCCAGCGGACGTGTGCCGGCCGGGCGCGCAGCCCTGCTTGTACATGATCAATACCGGAATCCAAATCGCGGCCGAGAAATTGTAGGGATGCCGGGCGAAATTCTTCTGGAAGCGCGCGCGCTGAGCAAATCATATGCGGTTTCCACTGAAGCGCTCACGCAATCGGCGCGGCGGGCGCTAGCTGTGGATAGGGTGAGCTTCACGCTGGAGCGCGGCGAGACTTTGGGGATCGTCGGTGAATCGGGCTGCGGCAAGACGACTTTGGCGCGGATGCTGATGCGGCTGATCGAGCCTGATTCGGGCGAAATTATTTTTCACGGAGAGAATTGGCTGGCGGCGCGCGGCGGGGAATTGCGCGCGTTGCGGCGGCGGATGCAGATGGTGTTTCAGGATCCTATCGCATCGCTGAATCCACGGATGCGCGTGGGCAGCATTGTGGGTGAGCCACTGGCGATTCACGAACCGCAGCTTTCTGCCGAAGAGCGCGGGGTGCGAGCGGCAGAGATTCTGGAGGCCGTGGGGCTGAGTGGCGATGCGGTGGCACGCTACCCGCACGAATTTTCCGGAGGGCAGCGGCAGCGGATCGGGATTGCACGGGCTTTGATTTTGCGGCCGGAGCTGGTGATCGCGGACGAGCCGGTTTCGGCTTTGGATGTTTCGGTGGGGGCGCAGATTCTGGAATTGCTGGCGCGGTTGCAGCGGGAATTTTCGCTGACGCTGATGCTGATCTCGCATAGTTTACCGGTGGTGGCG
>Ga0210385_10002906_pt1 | contig 10260 bp, 9 predicted proteins | sample IncBWH26OmetaG_FD_160107 | JGI IMG/M metagenome (GOLD analysis project Ga0210385, IMG submission 160107) | Forest soil microbial communities from Barre Woods Harvard Forest LTER site, Petersham, Massachusetts, United States - Inc-BW-H-26-O ...
CGGGTCGATCACGCCGTGGCACGCGTTGCACGTCGGGTTGGCCCGATGCATTTCCATGGTCTCGCGCACCGTGTGCGGTTTCTCGCCTTCCTTGAATTCCTTGAACGGCGGAACATTCGGCGGAGGCGGCGAAGGCGGCGTACCAGTGATGTTTTCCAAAATGTAATTGCCGCGCAGCACCACTGACGTGCGGTTCGCGTAGGAGGTCACCATCAATACCGCGCCCTTGCCGAACAAACCGTAGCGAGTGGAATCGGGCAGCGTCACGCGCCGGAACTCAGAGCCGCGAACGTTGGGAATGCCATAATGCAGCGCCAGGCGCTCGTTGACGAACGTGTAGTTGGCCGTCAGCAGATCGAGCACGCTGCGATCCTCGCGCTGGATGCTGTCGACAAAGAGCTCCAGCTCGCGCCGAAATGCCGCGCGCAGGCTCGCATCGAAATTCGGATAGATGAACGGATCGGGATCGATGGTGTCGATATCGCGGAGCTTCAACCATTCGGACGCGAAGTTCGTCACCAGCGATCGCGATTTCTCGCTCGCCAGCATGCGCCGCACTTGCTCTTCGAAGACTTTCGGATCTTTCAACTTGCCCTGCTCGGCAACGGCGAGCAGCTCGGCATCCGGAACCGTGCTCCACAAGAAGAACGAGAGCCGCGACGCGAGCTCCAGATCGCTGAGGCGATAATTCGTCCCCGGCGAGAGGCCCACCGGCGGTGGCTCGGCGCGATAGAGAAACTTGGGGCTGGCCAGAATCGCGATGATGCCATTCTGAATTCCGCCTTCGAAATTGCCCGAGTTCGCCCGCCCTTCTTTGAAGAACGCCATGGGCGCGACCAGATCCTTGGCCGTGATGGGACGCCGGAACGCCCGATGCGCAACCTCTGAAAGTATGCGCGATGCACAGGACGCCTCTTCGCTCTCGCTAGGCGGCTTACACACAAAAATCTTCGCGCGGCTCTCGGTTTCTAGCGGCTTGCCCGTCGCGTGATACGGCCCGATCACCTCAATGCTCGGCCCCGAAGGCGCTCTGCGGCCACCTGGCCCCGCGCCACCTGGAGCAAATCCGTAACCAGGATACGCGTGGCCTGGAATGAACGATTGCAGCATGCCATCCGGCTCCGCAAAACTGTGCGCTCGCGACGTCAAGCCCAGTTCATGCACGCCGGCGGTCACGTGTACGAAGCCGCCGCCGCTGAGGGAAACGGGGAGTCCATCGATGGTGAAAATCGGATCGGGCCCGGCGATGCTGAAAATATAGTCGGCGTCGAAGGGAAACAGATGCTTCACCACAACGCCACCCTGTGTCCCAAGCGGCAACCCTTCGGGATCGGCCGGCTCTCCGTGCAGGACCGCACGCACGGGTTCCGTCGGCGGCGGATACGAAATCGCCTGCCGGCTCACTGCCCGCGCGGCCGCGATGTATTGATCGAGAAACGACGGCGAAACCTTCAGGACATTCGCAATGTTGTCGAAGCCGTTGCTGATGTCGTCCCTCGGAAGCAGCGCTGGGGCGTCCACATCCACGCCGAGAATATCTTTCATCGCGTTCTGATATTCGGCGCGATTCAGACGGTGCAGCGATACCGTTCCCGGATTGGGCGAAGCCAGCGCGGCATTGTCGAGCGACGTCTCAAGAAACGTCACGAACGAATTCACCGTGGCCGGATCGGGCCGAGGCATTCCGGGCGGCGGCATCATCCCTCCGCGCAGTTTTCGAACAGCCCGCTCCCACACCGCGGCGTTCTTGCCCACCTGCGCGAGATCCATGGTGTCGAAGGTGAGGCTCGCCGTCTTCATCTTCTGGTTGTGGCAGGTAACGCAGTAATGATCGAGCAACGCGCGATGGGCGGCAACGGAGGCCGCCGGCGACGCTCCAGACGCGAGAGCGGCGAACACGAAGGGTATAGCTTTGAAACAGTGGCGCATTAAACGATCCCGCCCAGCTCGTGCACGTGCCCCCACAGCCCCATGTACGCATTGCGGATGAACTGCTCCGGATTCCCGTATTTCGCGTCGAATTCCTCAGTCGGCTTGGCGGCCACCATCTCGTTGGGACCATCGCCCATCCGGATCAGCTTGATCAACCGGTCCCGCACCGTAGCCAGCATTTCGCTCTCGGCCCCCAGATCGGCACGCGTCATCATAGGCCCATCTCCAGGGACGATGCGCGTAGCAGCGTTGGTTACTTTCAGTAGCGTCCGTTGCGCCGTTACAAGGCCGTTGGGAACCACCAGATCGCTATAGCGTGCGTCACCCTTGTCGCTCGGACCGATCCAGCCGCCGGTGTCGGAATCGAGAACCGGGTAGCAGTTTCCGCCCGCCACACCGCCCGCCATCAGAATATTCGGACCGGGGAAGTAGACATAGATGTCGCCATCGGTGTGCGCCTGCATAAGGTAGCCGTATTCGATGGGCTCCGCGCCGAAAGTCATTCTCTTGGTCCCGCTGTAGAAAGTCTCATTCGGGAGCGCGAACTTGGGGCGCGGTTCGTACCTGCGCTTCCGCCAGCGCGAGTCGAACTCGGCGCCTAGCCAGAGCTTGGTATTTTCGTGCGCGATGATTTTTGCCCCGGCTTTGCCGAGAGTTTCGTTGCAGCCTGTATGATCGGTATCCCAGCAGGTGTTGAAGAGCACGCGCACCGGTTTGCCCCCGGAATGCGACGCGATCAGCTTGAGCAGTTCCTCGGAATGCTCGGGCGCGCCGCCGTCCACCATGAGCACGCTGTCGGGCCCCAGGAGCGCGAGAACGTTGGCGCCCGCGCCGCTGATCAGCAGGAACGTGTCGGTGAGTTTCGTGACGGCGAGCGGAGTGGCGGCGGTCTCGGCGAGGGCCGTCTTCACGAGAGCCTTCTGAACTACTGCTATCCCAGTTGCAGCAGTGCCGAATAGGCGAAGAAAGCCGCGACGATTCGACGGGGAGATCACTGGTAAGTATTTTACTATAGCGGAGTTAACGGGGCTCTTGCTACGCTGTACGCATGCGCCCTTTCTTGCTTTTCCTCGCGGTGGTTTTGGTTGGATGCTCGTCGTCATCGTCCACCGGGACGGGCGCCAGCGCCGGCGATCCCAAAGCGTATCTGGACAAAGCGGCTGCCCAGCCAGGAGCCGTGCGCACCCCAAGCGGGCTGGTCTATCGAGAGCTCCGAGCGGGCTCTGGTGGATCGCCCTCGGCCAGCGACACCGTGACGGTGAATTATCGCGGCACGCTGGTGGATGGAACCGAATTTGACAGCTCGTACAAACGCAATGAGCCGGCGCAGTTTCCGCTCAACCAGGTGATTCCCTGCTGGACCGAAGGCGTGCAGAAAATGAAGGTGGGCGGCAAGGCGGAGCTGGTGTGTCCGGCGAGCATCGCTTATGGCGACAGCGGAAGTCCGCCGACGATCCCCGGTGGCGCGACGTTGATCTTCGAAGTGGAATTAATGCGCATCGGCGGTTGATTCTCGGGTGTATCCACTTATTAAGGGTTTCCCTTATAATGTGGATATGAATGTCACTCTTTCGCTTGACGACGATCTCGTCAAAAAGGTACGCAAAATCGCCGTGGACCGGGATACGACCTTGACGGGATTGATCCGCCAGTATTTGGAGGAAGTGGCAGCCGAGGATTCCGCGCTAGGGCGCAAACGCCGGGAGCGCGACGCGCTGGAACAAAGTTTCCAAAAATTCCGGTTCAAGATTGGCAAACGCAACTGGACGCGCGAAGACTTGCATGCCCGCTCCTGACTTTCTGGATACGAACGTCCTGCTCTATGCGTATGATCCGAGCGATCGCAGGAAACAACTTATCGCTCACGACCTGGTGCGCAAAGCCGTGGCCGGTCACATGCTGGTGTCGACACAGGTTCTCGCGGAGTGCGCTGCCGTGCTTTTACACAAGATCTCTCCACCAGCGGCGCCCAAACAGGTGACGTCGATTTTAGACGCGTTAGCTCCCATACGTGTGATTCTTCCTGATGGAGATATGGTGCGGCGTGCGGTGGAGGCTCACGCGGAGTATGGCGTGCGCTTCTACGACGGCATGATCCTGGCAGCCGCGGAACGGGGTCGATGTCAACGGATCTGGTCGGAGGATTTCAACGCCGGCCAGAAGTACTTTGGAATTGTCGTCGAAAATCCGTTTCAGGACGCACGATGAGCGATCCAGTTCTCGGCCGCTGCATCGGCCTCGTTGGCGGCTTGGGCGTTGGTGCCACGGTCCACTACTATCAGGAACTGGCAAAAGCGCACGCCGCACGCGATCGCGTCCTGAATCTCGCCATGGTGCACGCGGACGTGAATCGAGGCCTGGCCATGGTGCAGGCGGGCGATCGGATCGGCTTGGCGGAATATCTGGCGGAATTGATCGCGAAGCTCGCGAGCGCTGGCACGGAATTCGCGGTGATCCCAGCAGTGACGCCGCACTTCTGCATCGCCGAATTACTGCCGCTCTCGCCTCTTCCGCTCGTGAACCTGGTGGATGTTTTGCAGCGCGAGATCGACGCACGTGGATTACAGCGCGTCGCTTTGTTCGGAACCCGTTTCACCGTGCAGTCGGGTTTGTTTGGACTCTTGCATGGCGTGGAAGTCATCACACCAGCCGCAGCCGAGATCGACTTCATTCATCAAACCTACATGCAACTCGTGAACGCCGGCGCAGGCTCCCAGGACCAGCGCGAGAGCCTCACCCGGTTGGCACGTTTGTTGATGGAGCGCGACGGTGTCGAAGCCATAATCCTAGCTGGGACCGATCTCGCGGTCCTGTTCAACGAGAGCAACACCGATTTTCCCCACATCGATTGCGCCCGCGTGCAATTAGACGCAATCATGCGGCGAGCGTTGGAATAGCCCTAGCTGTTGCCGAGAAACTCAACGTGGACGTACGTGCCCAGCCGCACGTTGTAGGCTAGATACCAGCCGATATGATCGGGGTCGTCATAGATGACAATCTGGTCGGTGGTCCATAGCCAGTCGCCGCAATAACCGACATCGTACGGAGCGACGCTGAAGTAGAATCCGCCGAACCAGAAGCGGCCAGGACCTCCGCCGGCCAGCCGCCAAACGTGGCCTTTGCCGATGCCACCAGTAAAATGCCCATGCTCGAACGGATGATCCAGGTGGTAATGCGGATCGTCCTTGCCGGTGTCGTGGCCAACCCACTTATCGCCCGATGCGTGAACGTGCGGGGCTTCGGGATGGCCCGCTTTATCGGAGAATGTTGGATGCTCGGCCACGTTCGGTTTGGCCGCGCGAGCCGGCGCAGGACCGTGCGAAGGAATGTGTCCACCACCGACGCCTTTGACGCCGCCGCGTGCACCCTTCTCCTGTGCCAGAACTGGCAATGACAGAAGCAATGATACTGACAAAAATCCAATGAGCTGTTTCATTCCACCTCCGGATTTAAAGACGCGCCGACGCCGTAACGGTTACAACTTCCATGCCAAGATGGTCGGTTGGGACAACGTTTAGGCCAGCACTTCCTCGTCAGGCAATCGATCTTGGAGCGGATCGCCGAAGCGGCTTGCCCGGAGAAAACCGGGACAACGCTGGAGATCGGCCCGGGCCGCGGCGCGCTCACGTCGCATCTCCTGGCGAGAGCCGAGCATGTCGTGGCGATCGAAATCGATCCCGTCCTGGTGCAGTATCTGCGCGCGAAGTTCCGAGATGAGCCGCGCCTGACGCTGGTAGAGGCGGACGTTTTGAAGGCGGACCTAGCGCAATGGGGAGCGGTGGCGGTGGCGGGTAATCTGCCCTACTACATCACGTCGCCGATTCTGGAGAAAACGTTGAGGCTCGACGCGCTCTTGATTCGCGCCGTGTTCCTGCTGCAAAAAGAGGTTGCCGAGCGCCTGACCGCACGTCCGGGCACGCGCGACTACGGCTTCCTGAGTGTCCAGACGCAATTGCTGAGCACACCGGAGTTGCTCTTTACCGTGCCCGCAGCCGCGTTTCGTCCGCCGCCTAAAGTGGATTCGGCAGTGGTCCGCCTGGCGCCCAAGCAATCAGTCGAATTCCCCGCCCTCGATCGCACCGCGTTCCTCGCTTTCGTCGGTCTCTGCTTCCGCCACAAGCGAAAAACAATTCGTAACAATTTGCTGGGAAGCTACGATCGCGAACTCCTCGATTCAATCCCCGAAACCAGCCGCCGCGCCGAACAGCTCTCGATCGCCGAATTCACGCTATTGTTCCGCGGAGTGGTAGGTAGCGGCGCCGCTCCTGTATCCTGAGATTTCATGCTGCGTGTCCGTTTCGCCCCGTCGCCGACGGGTTATCTACACATTGGAAGCGCCAGGACCTTCATCTTCAACTGGCTGTACGCCCGACGAAATGGCGGAACCATGATCCTGCGCATCGACGATACCGATGTCGACCGCAACACCCAGGCTTCGCTCGATTCGATTTTCGACGGCCTGAAGTGGCTGGATTTGGGCTGGGACGAACAATACAAGCAATCCCAGCGCGAAGACCTCCATCGGCGAATGGCGTGGGCGATCTTCGAAAAAGGGCTGGCCTATCGCGATTTCACTCCGGCGGCCGCGGTCGAAGAGAAGGAACACGCCAGCTTCGCATGGCTTTTCAATCCCGGGATGCGAGAGCTGTCGCCCGAGGAAAGCCAGCGCCGCGCCGATGCCGGTGAGCCTTTTGTGCTGCGGTTTCGCGTACCTCGCGAAGGGTCGTATTCTGTCGAGTTTCAAGACGCGGTCTACGGCGAGCAGTCCAAGCTGGCCGCCGACATCGAGGATTTCGCGCTCCTGCGCAGCAACGGTGTTCCCACGTATCACATGGCTTCTTGCGCCGATGACGTGGACCTACGGATCAGCCAGATTATTCGCGGCCAGGATCATCTGACAAACACCTTCAAACACGTGCTCATCTTCGATGCCCTGGGAGCAGTGCCGCCGCAGTTCGCACATTTGCCGCTCCTGATTGCACCCGATGGATCGAAGCTGTCCAAGCGCAAGCACGGCCCGGTGGTAAGCGTTCTCACTTATCGCGACGCCGGCTTTCTGCCGCACGCCTATATCAATTTCTTGTGTCTGCTCGGATGGTCGCCCAAAGACAATCGCGAGCAACTGACGCGCGAAGAGCTGATGCTGGCATTTTCGTTCGAGGGTATCCATCGGCACAACGCCGTCGTGAACTTTACCGACGAAGATCCCATCGACCCGAAAGCGATGTGGCTGAATGCCGAGCTCATCCGTACTCTGCCGATCGAGGAGCTCGCACGCCAGATGCTGCCTTTTGCTTGCGACGCCGGACTGCGGGCCGATCCAGCCAAGATGCTCCGCATTGCCCCTTTGCTGCAGGAGCGCGTCAAAACCCTGCGCGACGTGGTGCCGATGGCCGATTTCTTCTTCCTCGACGAACTGCCGCCGTACGATCCCGCCGAGCTGATCCCGCAAAAGGGAGACAAGGCGCTGGCGCTCGCCGTCTTGCAAGCAGCGCGCGAAATTCTCACCGAAGCGATTTTCAGCCATGCCGGTTTGGAAGCCGCGCTCAGAGGCGGCGCCGAACAATTGAAAATCAAGGCCGGGCAGATGTTCCAACCCATTCGCGTCGCGGTGTGCGGACGAAAGAACGCTCCACCGCTATTTGAAACCCTGGAAGTTTTGGGCCGAGAAGTGTGCTTGAAACGCATCCATCAAGCCATCGGAATGCTCGCCTAGCGCGCCGCTGCATAACTCACGGAGTGCCACGGCATCATTCACAATGAAAGAGACCATGAATCCACCACCGAGCGAGGCTGATACCGGCGCGGCAACCCCGGAAGCGGCCCCTTCCAATTTCATCCGAGACATCATCCTGGATGATTTGAAGACCAACAAATACGGGGGGCGCGTGCATACGCGCTTTCCACCGGAGCCGAACGGGTATCTGCATATCGGCCACGCGAAATCGATCACCATCAATTTCGGGCTCGCCAAGGAGTTCGGTGGCAAATGCAATTTGCGGTTCGACGACACGAATCCTTCCAAAGAAGAAACTGAGTACGTCGACTCCATCATCGAGGACGTCAAGTGGCTGGGCGGCGATTGGGAAGGCCGGCTTTTCTATGCGTCCGATTATTTCGGGCAGCTCTATGAATGGGCCGTGCAGTTGATCAATGCCGGCAAGGCGTATGTGTGCGATTTGACGCCCGACGAGGTGCGCAAGCAGCGTGGGACGTTGACCGAGCCGGGCCAGGAGAGCCCCTATCGCAACCGCACGGTGGAAGAAAACCTGGATCTGTTCTCGCGCATGAAAGCGGGCGAATTTCCCGACGGCGCGCGGACCTTGCGAGCCAAAATCGACATGGCGTCACCGAATTTGAACCTGCGCGATCCCATCATCTACCGCATTTTGCACGCCGAGCATCATCGCACCGGCAATGCCTGGTCCATTTATCCCATGTACGATTTCGCGCACGGCGAATCGGATTCCATCGAGGGCATCACGCACTCCATCTGCACGCTCGAGTTCGAGGATCACCGCCCGCTCTATGACTGGTACGTCGAACAGCTCGGCATTTATCATCCGCAGCAGATAGAGTTCGACCGGCTCAACATCACCTACACGCTGCTCAGCAAGCGCAAGCTGCTGGCGCTGGTGCAAAACAAATTGGTGAACGGGTGGGACGATCCGCGCATGCCTACCATCTCGGGCCTGCGACGCCGCGGTTATACGCCCGAAGCCGTCCGCAACTTTTGCCGCCGCGTCGGGGTATCGAAGACCAACGGCACAACCGAGCTCGGCCTTCTCGAATATTTTCTGCGCGAGGATTTGAATAAGCGCGCCGCACGCGTCATGGCCGTGCTTCGGCCGCTGCGCGTCGTCATCGATAACTATCCGGAGGGGCAGGTCGAAGAGATGGACGCCGTCAACAATCCGGAAGATGAGTCCATGGGTAGCCGCAAGGTTCCATTCTCGCGGGTTCTATACATCGAGCAGGACGATTTCCGCGAGGATCCACCCAAACAATATTTCCGCCTCGCGCCCGGACGCGAGGTACGTCTGCGCTACGGCTACTTCGTCACCTGCACCAGCGTGGTCAAGGATGCCGCGGGTCAAGTGACCGAGATTCATTGCACCTACGATCCTGCCACGCGCGGCGGCAATGCACCCGATGGCCGCAAGGTGAAGTCGACCATTCATTGGGTGAGTGCCGAACACGCCATCGACGCCGAGGTCCGGCTGTACGAAACGTTGTTCACGCGCGAAGATCCGAACCAGGTGGACGAAGGGCAGGAGTTCACCGCGAATCTCAACCCGCAATCGCTCGAAGTGGTCGCAGGCGCGAAGCTCGAACCCAGTTTGCGCGGAGCAACGCCTGGATCGAGTTATCAATTCGAGCGGCTCGGCTATTTCTCGGTAGATCCCGACACCAAGCCCGATAATCCTGTGTTCAATCGCACCGTGGCGTTGCGCGATACCTGGGCCAAAATTGAGAAGAAGTCCGAAAAGAAATCCAAATGATCATCCTCGGCTTGGGTGGCATTCTCAAGGACGCCGCGTGCGCCGTATTGAGGGATGGCGAACTGCTCGCGGCCGTGGAAGAACGTAAGGTTGCCCGTCAATCTACGACCGGCGACTTGCCCGAGACCGCCATCGCGACCGCACTTCAGGTGGCTCGCCTATCCCCCGCCGACGTCAACTACGTGGCCCTGGTTCGCCCATTCCCGCAGGGAATTCTGCTCACTCTCCGATCGCAGTTTCCCAACGCCCAGGTGCTCATGGTGGAACATCACGCCGCGCACGCTGCATCGGCGTACTATCCGTCGCCGTTCGATAATGCTACCGTGTTGACCATCGACCGCGATGGCGACTTCCGCTCGGCCGCCCGCTGGCGCGCTTCGGGAAATCAGCTGCATCTGGAAAAAGATCTGTATTATCCCGATTCGCTCGGCGATTTGTACAGCCGCGTGACAGAGCTGCTCGGATTCACTGCCGGATCGGACGAGCACAAGGTCCAGTGGCTCTCCACAGCCGATTCCGGCGATCAATTCCTGCCCCTGTTCGATGAGATTCTCGGCTCCAGCGACTGGCCGTGCATCAATCGCGTCTACTTTGATTCCGACCGTTTGAGCTCTGGCGGTTTCAGCGAGAAGTTTTACTCCCGGCTCGGCCTGGAGGATGGCGCCGACATCCCCGCAACTTTGCGTGCGCCTTTGGCCGCCGGACTGCAGCACGCCATCGAACAGGTCGTCCTGCGCATGGCCGGACCATTGGAACAGCTCTGCATCGCCGGAGGCCTCGGGATGAATGCGCTGCTCATCAGCGCACTCGAGGAATCGAAGCAAGT
>Ga0210385_10002908_pt1 | contig 10258 bp, 7 predicted proteins | sample IncBWH26OmetaG_FD_160107 | JGI IMG/M metagenome (GOLD analysis project Ga0210385, IMG submission 160107) | Forest soil microbial communities from Barre Woods Harvard Forest LTER site, Petersham, Massachusetts, United States - Inc-BW-H-26-O ...
ACTCATAGCTGCCGTGGATGGCAGGCAGACTGGCGATAATCGGGAGGTGGGAGGCAGGCCCTTGGCCAGCGTGTCGTGTGATGGGGATGGCGATGTGAGGAGCGTGGCCGCCTGCTGCTGGCTGAGCGCGCGGCCTGCGGCCAGCTCGGCGTCCCACTGTTCGGCGGCGAGGGTCGCGCGGGCGGGAGCCAGGAACCGCTCGAGTTGCACCGCGTCGCGTTGTTTTACCAGGATGCCGGTCTTCTGCCGGATGGCTTCCGCGGCGCCGGCCAGACGGGCCGCCCGCAGCCCCTCGCCGAGCTGTGCGGCGATGGCGGCGGACATTTCCAGGGTGGTGGCCAGGAGCTCGGGGTCGCCGCAGCTGACGACGTAGCCGGCCATGCCGGACAGCTGGTCGCGGGCCTCCCGGGCCCGGCCCGCCCGGAGGTGAACCCCGGCCAGCGATTGCTGGTCGAGAGCGACGCCGAGCATATCCTCCTGCTTCTGGTCGATCGCGAGGGCTTCTTGCAGTACCTGCGTGGCACGGTCGAAGTTGCCCGCGTCGCTTTCCGTCTGGCCGAGGTTCGTCAGGGCCGCGGCGAGCCGGGAGTCACTGCCGACCTCGCGGGCGATGGCGGCGCTATCCTCCAGCAGGGATCGCGAGATGTCCAGGTCGCCGAGAAAATGGTGGGTGATGCCGAGGCTGTTGAGTTCTCGTGCCTGCTGGTCCCGGTCGCCCAGCTCACGCCAGATCGCCAGGCTGCGCTCCAGGAGCGACAGCGCGGCCCGCGACTCGCCCTGCTGCTGCAGCAGCACCCCGAGCCAGTGCGCCAGCTGGGCCAGCGGTGCCCCGGCCTCATCGGCGGCCAGGTCGATGGCCCGCTGCAGCCACCGCCGCCCCTCGAGGAGGTAGCCACGCCGGTACCAGAACAGGGCCAGTGCCTGCACCAGCCGCAGGCCGGCAGCCGCCCGCTCGCCGTCGCCGGGCGCCGGGCCCGCGGCCGGGGATTCCAGCGACCAGGCCAGGGCGGCGCGCAGGTTGTCATGCTCGGTCTCCAGCCGGTCCAGGGCCGCCAGGTGCGCCGGGCCCGAGCCGCGCAGCTGCTCCTCCGCCCGCTCGGCGACCCCGGCGTAGTGCTCAGCGTGGCGGCGCCGGGCGTCGTCCAGGTCCCCGGCCTGCTCCAGCCGCTCGAGCGCGAACTCGCGGATCATCTCCAGCATGCCGGCGCGGGGCTCGCCGTCCGCCCCGTCGGTCACCGTGACCAGGCTGACCTCGTGCAGCCCGGCGGTCAGGTCCAGCGGGTCGGCCCCGGGCCCGGCCGCGGCGACTGCCGCCAGCGCGTCCAGGTCGTAACCCCCGGCGAACACCCCGGCCCGGCGGAACACCCCGGCCAGGTCGGGGGTCAGCAGGTCATAGCTCCAGGCGATGGCGTTCCGCAGCGTCTGCTGCCGGGACGGCTGCCCGACGTCGGCGGCGGCCAGGTCCAGGCTGCGGCCCAGCCGGGCCAGCAGGGCCTGCGGGGTCAGCAGCCGGATCCGGGCCGCGGCCAGCTCGATCGCCAGCGGCAGCCCGTCCAGCCGCCGGCAGATGGCGGCGATGCCGGCGGCGTTGGCCGCGGTCAGCGTGAAGCCCGGCCGGGCCAGGGCCGCCTGCTGCACGAACAGCCGCGCCGCGCCGGACGCAGCCACCTGCTCGACGGACCCTGCGTCCCCCGGCAGCTGCAGCGGCGGCACCGGCAGCTCCTGCTCACCGGGCAGGTGCAGCGGCCGCCGGGACGTCGCCAGCACCACCAGGCCCGGGGCGGCCGCCAGCAGCCCGGCGACGACCCCGGCCGCGCCGTGCAGCTGCTCCAGGTTATCCAGCACCAGCAGCGCCCGGCGCCCGGCCAGGTAGGCGGTCACCGCGTCGGCGGTAGGCCCGTCGCCGGGCACGCCCAGCGTGTCGGCGATGGTCTTCCACATCACCTCGCCGTCGCCGGCCGCCGCCAGGGCGACGAAGAACACCCCGTGGGGAAACTCGTGATCCAGCGACGCCGCCGCGGCCAGCGACAGCCGGGTCTTGCCCACCCCGCCGGTGCCGGTCAGCGTCACCAGCCGGATCCCCGGCCGCATCAGCGCGGCGCGGACCTGCTCCAGGTCCGCGTCCCGGCCGACCAGCGGCGTCAGCGGCACCGGCAACCTGCTCGGCGCGCCCAGGCTCTTCAACGGCGGGAACCGGTCCGGCAGGCCGGCCGCGACCAGCTGGTAGACCCGCTCCGGCGCCTCGATGTCCTTCAGCCGGTGCCAGCCCAGATCCCGCACCGACACCCCGGCGCCCAGCTGCGAGGCCGCCAGCTGCGGCCCCAGATCCCGCGCCGACACCTCGGCGCCCAGCTGCGAAGCCGCCAGCTGCCGCGTCGCCTCCGACACCACCACCTGCCCGCCGTGCGCGGCCGCCGCGATCCGCGCCGCCCGGTGCACATCCATCCCGACGTAATCATCGTCCTGGACAGCCGGCTCACCCGAGTGCAGGCCCATCCGCACCCGGACCGCCACCCCGCCGGGCCAGTCATGGCCGGCCAGGGCCCGCTGCGCCGCCACGCAGCACCGCACCGCATCACCAGCCGAGGAGAAGACCACGAAGAAACTGTCCCCCTCGGTCCCCACCTCCAGCCCGCGGCAGGCGGAGATGGCGGCGCGCATCAGGGCCCGCTGCGCGGACAGCGCCTCGCCGTACCGCTCGCCCAGGCGGCCCAGCAGCGCCGTCGACCCCTCCATGTCGCTGAAGAGCATCGTCACGGTCCCCGTCGGGAGCTGGCGCATGCCCCGATTATCCAATACAGGAAGCTCAGAACACACCTAACCGGGCCCGCACGGGCCATCGGATCCCGATGGCGGTTACTTGGTGTGCGCCGCGATCTTTCGCCGCCGCCGACCCTCGCCCGGTGGCCACAAGTAGTAGCCGACAGGAAAGAGCCGGATGCCGAACTTGTCGTCGAGCAGGCCCCACAGACCTCGTCGGGCGAAGAGGACGATGGCGATCGCCACCACACCCAGGATGATCAGGTACCACGCGTTGTACGCCGAGAGCGTCTGCTGCAGCACCATGTACACGATCGTGCCGAGAATCGGCCCCTCGATCGTGCCGATCCCGCCGATGACCACCGCGAACGCCATCTTCGCCGTCCACTCGATGCTGAACGCCGCGCTTGGCTGGACGATGAGCTGGCTGACCGTGTTTAGTGCGCCGGCCGCGCCGCAGAAGACCGCGGCCACGACGAAGACGACCAGCCGGGCCCGGCCGACTCGTACGCCGGAACTGCGCGCGGCCCGCTCGTCGTCGCGGATGGCGGTGAGCTCAAGGCCGGTCCGGCTGCGCAGCAGCAGGTACATGGTGACAAGCGCCGCGACCGTGACCGCGAGCCCGATCCAGTACGTGTCGGCCTCAAGGAGCGGTGTGTTCCCGCTTGGCACGTTGGGCAGCGACATCCCGGTGCCGCCGCCCAGTGACGGGAACTGCTGGATGAAAAGGAAGACGGTCGTCGCGAGCACCCACGTACCGATCGCGAAGTATCCGCTGCGCAGCCGGGACACCAGCCACCACAAGGGCAGGGCCGCCACGCCGCTGCCGATCGCCGCGATGGGCAGCGCGGTGAACATCGACAGGTTGTGGATGTTAAGCAGCAACACGAAGTACGCGCCGAGTCCCACGAACGCCTGCTGGCCCACCGAGACCAGGCCCGCGTACCCGGCCAGCAGGTTCCACATGCTCGCCATCGTGAGCACGACGAACCCCTGCACCATGAGGTTGGTGGTGCCGGTGTACACGATGTAGGGGAACAGCGCGAGCACGACGACGATGACCAGGGCACCGAGCCCGGGCCATATGACGTTTCTCCTCGAGCGGGTTACTCGAATTTTTGCTTCGGAACGGGATGTGGCGTCTGCTAGCACGCTCATGACTGCGCACCCCGCCCGGTGAGGCCCTGCGGCCGGAGCACCAGCACGACAAGGAAGATGACAAACCCGGCGAGCGGATCGTAAGCAGAGTTGATCTGGCTGCCGATCTGGTCAGCTATGCCGAGCACGATGCCGCCGAGCAGCGTTCCCCACAGCGAGCCGAGCCCGCCGATCACGACCGCCGCGAACGCGAACAGCAGGATGGTGGTGGTGCCGGTTGTCGGGGCGAACTGGGAGTACATGCCCTGGGCGATGCCGGCCAGCCCCAGCGTCCCGAATGCGATCGCCGCGGCGACGCCGAACACGTGCCGGTAGCTGACGCCGGACATCTGCGCGGCCTCCCGGTCGTCGGCCACCGCCCTGATCAGCCGGCCGTACTTGGTCGAGGACAGAAAGTACTGGAGCCCGAGCAGCACCACCACGGCCACCCCGAGGATGATCAGCGGCAGGTAGCCGATCTGGATCGCCGAGCTAACCTTGAAGGAGCCGCTGATGATGGCGTTCCCGGTGCCGATCGAGTGGCTGTCGGCGTTGACGAACTGAAGCAGCGCGTTCTCGATGACCACGGAAAGACCGAACGTGACGAGCAGCGTGGTGAGGACGGAGCGGTTGAGCGCCGCCTGGATCAGGGTGCGCTGCACTAGGTAGCCAAGCGCGGCCATAATCGGCACGACGATCAGGAACGACGCGAGCACGGGCACGTGGGTGACCGCGATGACGCCGAGTGCGACGTAGCCGCCGACCACGGCCAGGTCCCCGTGCGCCAGGTTGACCACGTTCATGACGCCGAACATCAGCGACAGGCCACATGCGAACAGCGCATACAGGCCGCCCGTCATGATCCCCTGGATGATGTCGTTAACCCAGTCCATAACGGGTGGCTCCCCTCGTTTCCTGTCGTCGTGGCCGCCAGGCCGAAGTAGGCGGCCTCAACCTGCTCGGCGGTGACTTCCGAGGGCATAGCCAGCAGGGTCGTGTTTCCCTCGAGAATGCACTGCAGGTGCGACGCCGCGCGTAGCGCCTGGCTGACGTCCTGCTCGACGAGCAGGATGGTCACGCCCGACGCCAGGATCTGCGGCAGCATGCCGTAGATGCGCTGCACGATGACCGGCGCCAGACCGAGCGACAACTCGTCGAGCAGCAGCAGGCGAGGGTTGGCGACGAGTGCCCGGCCGATGGCGACCGACTGCTGCTCGCCGCCGGACATCTGCGCCGTGCGCTGGTCGCGGCGGTCCTTCATCCAGGGGAACAGCTCGTATACCTGCCCGATGCTCCATGGGCCCGTGCGTGCGTAGGTCGCGCCGACCTTGAGGTTCTCCTCGAGCGTGAGGGATGGGAACAGCCGCCGCCCTTCAGGGACCATGACGATCCCGCTGGTGGCGCGGCGCTCGGGTCGGACCCGAGTTATGTCCGCGCCGTCAAAGAGGATCGAGCCCGCGGTCGGGCGGTGCAGGCCGGCGATTGTGCGCAACAGCGTCGTCTTCCCTGCGCCGTTGGCGCCAATGATCGCGTACACCTCACCCGGGTATACCTGGAGCGAGACGTGGTTGAGCGCGCGCAGCTGGCCATGGTGCACGGTGAGATCGCGGACCTCGAGGACGGATGTCCCGTTCCCGGCCCGGTCTCCGTTGCCTGGTGAGTTCACGTACCGCTCCGTTCCTCTTCCGCGCCCTGTTGTCCGTCAGCTCGGGTACGGTCGGCCAGCGACGTGCTGACATCGGTGCCGAAGTAGAGTTCGCGCACCCTGGGATTGGCAAGCACCTCGGCTGGCGTGCCATCGCCGACGAAGATCCCGCCGTATAGGCAGATCAACCGGCTGACCATCTCGGTCAACGCGCGCACGACGTGCTCGATCCAGATGATCGTGGTCCCGTCGGCGTTGATGGCCCGGACGATCCCCACCAGTTCGGTGACCTCGGGATCGGTGAGTCCGCCGGCTACCTCGTCAAGGAGCAGCAAGGTGGGCTGCGACGCCAGCGCCCTGGCCATCTCTAGCCGCTTGCGCTGGACCAGGCCGAGGCGCGCGGCGGGCCAGTTTGCCTCGGCGCTCAGTTCGACGCGCTCAAGCGCCTCGGCCGCCGCGGCGTAGCTGGCACGCCGCCCTAGCCCGCCGCCCTGCTGCGCGGCGACGAGCGCGTTCTCAAACACGGTCATGTCGCTGAAGGGGCGGGGCACCTGGTACGTGCGGCCGATACCGAGCCTGCACCGGGCCGCCGGGTCGAGCCTGGTGACCGTGCGCCCGGCGAGTCTCACCTGCCCCGCGTCGGGTGCCAGGTCGCCGGAGATGAGGCCGAACAGGCTGGTCTTGCCAGCACCGTTCGGCCCCACGATTCCGACTGCGTCCCCAGGACCGACGGCGAGCGACAGGTCTTCCGCGATGAGGACCCGGCCGAATCGTTTCGTCACGCGGTCTAGTTCAAGCTGCGGTGCCATGAGGTCAGACGTTGGTCGGCGCGAGGTCTCCGGTGAGCGGAACCTCCGGCATGAGCGTGTTGTCGACCACGTACTGGGACCAGCCCCACTCCTTGTCCGGCTTCCACTGGACGCCGACACACGGGGTGTCCACCACGCCAGGCGCGGGGTTCTTGGAGGAGGTCCAGTCGAGGTTGCCGGCCAGCCCGGCGATGTTCACCTTGAACAGGGCGTCCGCGACCTCTTCCTTATCGTGCGGGTCGCTGACCGACTTGAGGGCGGTGTAGGCCACCTCGAAGAGGCTGTAGTTGCTGAGCGACTGCACCCACTGGTTGCCGGTGTCCGCCTGGAACGCGTCCGCGACCTCCTTGCAGGTCTGGCCGGTGAGGCTGGACTTCCACGGCATCCCCGGCTGCCACCACGAGTCGGTGGCGACGTTGTTAACCAGGCTGCCGAGCGCGGTCACGTCCGTCGGGAACAGCAGCACCTTGGCCACCGTCGCCAGCTTGGGCTTGAAGCCGAGCTGCGCGGACTGCTTCCACATCGTGTTGAAGTCGGGCGGCAGCGGTACGTTGGTGAAGAAGTCGCAGTCGTTCGACTTGAACGTGTCGATCATCGAGGAGTAGTTGGTCAGACCGTCGGTGTAGGCGGGCGGGTCGATGAGCTTGTAGCCGGCCGGCCCGGTGAACAGCGGGAACGCGGCGCGGAAGGCGTTGCCGTCGGAGTCGTTCGGGAACATGGCGCCCACGACGTTGTTGGTGCCATAGCTCTTCTTGATCCGGTTCCACATGGCGATGAAGCACAGCGCCAGGTCGTTCACGCCGAGGAAGTACATCGTCACGTACTTGGGCTTGAACGTCGACTTGCCGGGCGTCGGGTTACCGCCCAGGTTGGCGTACCAGGACTGCCACGGCACGTTGCCGCAGACGGTCGGGCAGCCCAGCTTCTCCGCCGCGGTCGAGACCGGGTTAGCGGTCTCCGGCGTGGACGAGGTGATGATGAGGTCGGCGCCGCCGGAGAGGACCGCCTGGCTGGCCTGCTGCCCCGCCCGGGTCGGGTCCGACTGCGTGTCGTAGGAGACGACGTTTACGGTGTAGGTCTTGCCGCCAATCTTGATCCCATTCTTGAACTGGGAGGTCGCCAGGATCTGCTGGACGATCCAGTTGTCCGCGGTGCCGAATTCGGCCAGGTCCCCGGTCAGCGGGTGGATGAAGGCGATCGTGATGTCCTTCGTGCTTGACGAGGAAGGCGAGGAGCCCTTGATGCCTGAGCTACAGGCTTGGAGGAGGCTGCCGCCACCCAGAACGGCCGCGCCAACACCAGCCGCGCGGAACAGGCTACGCCGGGAAACGCCATGATCTGTATCTGTCACTATCTAGACCTCTCGGTTAAGCATCCCGGCGGAGCGAACTGAGTCCATGCGGGATGACGTCGGATACCTGCGATGTGTGTCCATTAGCCGTTACCGATCGCGCAGGCATTGCTGTGGGTCACCGCTACGGCAGGGGTGGCCGTTGGCCCGCGAGTAGCATGTTCCGAGTCTGGGATGCCGGGTCCAAATGTCAATACGGCGTTCTAATATTTGGAATATGCCACATGACGATTCCGCCGCATTCTCGCAGTCGCTTGAGCGCGGCCTGGCGATCCTCGGCGTGTTCACCCCTGACCGCCCGGCGCTCGGAATCGCCGAACTGGCGCAGCGGCTCGGACTCACCCGCAGTACCACGCACCGCTACGTCGCCACCCTCGCCAGACTCGGCTACCTCTGTCAGGACGAGTCGACGCGCAAGTATCGGCTCGGCATCCGCGTCCTTGACCTGGGATTTGCCGTTCTCGGTGCGCTAGAATTGCGCGAAATCGCCGCGCCGTACCTGCAACGTCTCACCGTGACCACCGGGCACACCTCGAACCTCGCCATCCGCGATGACACCGATGTTATCTTGATTGACCGAATTCGGGGGCGCCCCGGCCGATACCACCACCTCGAATTCACCCTGCACGTCGGCTCCCGGATACCGTCCTATTGCAGCGCGACGGGCAAGGCGCTGCTTGCGTTCCTGCCGCTGCCCGACCTTGACGAGCTGCTTGACCGCATCGGGTTCCTCCCCCGCGGCCCGCGCACCGTGGCCAGCAGGGCCGCGCTGACGGCGGAGCTCAGCCAGGTGCGCCGTACCGGCATCTCCGTCAACGACGAGGAACTCGAGAGCGGCCTACGATCGATCGCGGTGCCCATTAGGTCCCGTTCCGGGACGGTCGTAGCGGCCATCAACCTCGCGATCCCCTGGTCCCCTGTCGCGATGAGCGAGCTGGCCGACCAGTTCGGGCCCGTGCTGCAGGCGACCGCGCGGCAGATCTCATCGCTGGTGATCTGACGGCTCGGTCTCGGAGCGGTATTTCAAGGCGGGTGCACTGCGCCGCGGTCGTCTCGGGTACAAGGCACTGAGCGGCAGCCAGCCGCCCATCGTGCACTCAGGGGGATCGCGCCATGGCAGCTGACGGCCGCCAGCCAACCGGCTCCTGCGGCCGGACCAGTGACCCCCGGGACCGGCCCGGCGTTCCAGCGGGCCGTCTGCCAGGCCAGGTGCAGCGCATTGTCGGGCCAGCCGGGACCAGCGGACGGACGGGTCGTTGTTCCCGCTGAGCGCGGTGGTGGCAGCGCTTGGCTCCTCGCTGGCCTACGCGATAACGGCCGTCACCGAGCAGCTCAGCACCAAGCGCGTCAAGCGCCGGAGCGCGCTGTCGCCACGACTGCTGCTGGACCTGATCAAGCAGCCGCTGTGGCTGGCGGGAATCGGCGCGAATGTGGCCAGCTTTGTCCTGCAGGTCGTCGCGCTGCGATTCGGGCCGCTCGCCCTGGTCGAGCCGATCTTGGTGTGCGACCTGATATTCGCCGGCCTGATCAGCGCGGCCCTGAGAAAACGGGCGGACCTGGTCACGGGCGCGGGAGTTCTCGCCTGCGCGGCCGGAGTCGCCGGGTTCCTCGTGATCGCCCGGCCGTCGGCCGGGCGGCAGGCTATCGGCCTCATCGAAGCGCTAACGCTGCTGGCCGGGTTCGCGGTGGTGCTGGCCGGCTGCCTGGCCCTGGCCCGGTGGAACCCCACGGTCCGGCCGCTCGCGCTGGCACTGGCCTGCGGCGCCGCCTACGCGGTCACGGACTTCTCGATCAAGCTCGCGACCGCCGAATTCAGCGGCGGCCTGGCCGATCTGTTCACCCACTGGCCGATCTACGCCGTCGCCGTCATCGGCGCGATCGGCTTCGTGCTCAACCAGAACGCCTTCCAGGCGGGCACGCTGCTCGCGCCGGTCCTCGCCATCATCACCATCACCGACACGATCGGCGCCATCGGGCTGGCGTGGCTCTTGCTGAACGAGAAACTCGCCAGCGGCCCAGCGGAGATCGCCGGCCAGGCAGCGTCGCTGCTCGTGATGACCGTCGGGATCGTCGTCCTCGCCCGCCGATCCCCCCAGGCCACCCGGCAGCAGGACCAGGCCGCCCCCGCGGATCCGGCGGCCAGCGGGCCGAGTTCATCAGGGACCTGATCGTCGAAGGCACCTGCACGAACAGCAGATCGCCGGGTCCAACGCTCACCCGCTGGGCGTCGGCCGCCCGCACGAGGTCGTCGGCGGTCACGAGATCACCCGGCTCAAGCCAGGGCACCCCGTAGAGTCGCGGGATGTCGAGCAGCACGCCGCGGCCAGCGATCCCGTCCCGGGCCACCTCGATGGACAACTCCTCCGCGCCGCGGGCGGTGACCGCCTCGGCTGGCACACCGTTATAAAGCTCCTTGCGGTACATGGCATGGCACAGAGCGTCCATATGGCTGTCGGCGTTGCCGTGCACGTTGATCGTCAGCCGGTCCTGGGCGAACGTCAGCCCCTCGGGATCCGCCTGGTCCCCGGTACGGCCGGTCATGTCATGGATGGCGGG
>Ga0210385_10002910_pt1 | contig 10255 bp, 7 predicted proteins | sample IncBWH26OmetaG_FD_160107 | JGI IMG/M metagenome (GOLD analysis project Ga0210385, IMG submission 160107) | Forest soil microbial communities from Barre Woods Harvard Forest LTER site, Petersham, Massachusetts, United States - Inc-BW-H-26-O ...
GTGTTCCTTCGACCTTGCGGACGAGATCCTGCAGCATCTGTGCTTCCTGGGGAGTCATTTCAATTTCTCCTTCAGAGGAGTATTACGCAGGATGGGCCGCGCTGGTTTCCGGGCGGCTCTGCGCGGGTTGATTTTCATCGGAGAGCAAAAAAGCCTTCGCGCCGGAGGGGCAGCGAAGGCCATTTGCGTCCTGCGGGAAACGTTAGTAGATGCGGAAGTTGACCTCGATGTTGATTTCCACCGGAACCGGCTTCCCGTTGAAGATGGCCGGTTTGAACTTGTACTGGCGCACGGCTTCGAGCGCCTTTTCGTCCAGACCCATGCCCAGCGGCCGGACGATGCGCACGCGCTGCGGGTTGCCCTGCGCGTCGACGATGAGGCCCACTACGCAAACGCCCTGATACTTTGCGCGCCGCGCTTCGTCGGAGAATTCCGGATCAGGCGCGTAGACGAGCACGGGGTTGGAAACGCCGCCCCCTGGATGGTAGAGGCCGCCGCCGTATCCGCCGCCCGTACCCGGCCCGATGCCGCCGCCATTGCCGGAACCGATGCCGCCACCCGAACCCGAGCCAAATCCGGAACCCGACCCGCTGCCCTGGGAGGCCAGCGCAATTTGCGGCGATTGCGGCACGCCGATGTTGGGCATATTGGGGTTATCGGGCAGCTTGATCTGCTGGGGCATGACCACCGCAGGCTCGACGGCCAGCTTGGGATGATCGATCTTGAGGATCTGCGGAGGGGCCAGCGGCTGCTTTTCCATCTTCGGCAGCTTGCCTTTGGAGGCCTCGACCGTCTCGTGATTGCCACCACCACCACCACCGCCCATGACGTCCTTGGCGGGCGCAGCCGGGATAAAGGGCGTGACGTCAATGGGAGTCACGACTGCCTTTTTCTGGACGGCGTGCTCGCGCCACTGCTGCAGGGTGAAGAGGATGATGAGGCCAATGATGACCGCGTGCGTGACAAAGGAAACCGCGCTCGACGCTGGGCTGCGCTTGACCGCCATGGGATCGCGCACCGCGACGGGCGCAGAAGTCAGCTTGAGCGGCGGCAGCTTCTTCGGGAACAGCACATCGACGACGCTGGCAAACAGCGTCTTCCAGATGGGTTCCTCGACAATAGAATCCAGGCCAGCAAAGTGCAAAGCCGGCGGCTGTGGTTCTCTACCCCGATTTGAATCCGGTACCAGGTTCGGAGACGTCAAAACCGTATTCCCCATGTTTCGTCACCGGACGTTGCCATCCGGCTTCTCCTGATTATGAATGACAGCCGCCCTCTCTGTCTCGTCCGGAGCGTTGCTGCACTTGCTGAGATGCAGGAGCCCCCCGAAAAATTACCTGCACTTCTCCCTTCTGCGATAGACGCATGATTCCGGAGGAAGTTACTGCTGTTCCGGCGGATACAATGAAGTTTTACCCTTTTAGCTGGAGAACCGATGTCTTCTGCGCCGCCGCCCGGCGACCCAAAGCCTGTTGCCCTGAAGGATACGCTTTCACTGCCCCGCACGGACTTCCCCATGAAGGCGAATCTGCCGCAGAGCGAGCCGGCTCGCCTGCGGGCCTGGGGCGACTCGCGCCTGTACGAGCGCATCCGTGAGGCCCGCCGCGGCGCGCCCCGCTGGATCCTGCACGATGGCCCTCCCTACGCCAACGGGCCGCTCCATCTGGGTCATGCGCTGAATAAGTGCCTCAAGGATTTCATTGTCAAGTGCAAAACCATGGCCGGATACGATTCGCCGTACGTTCCGGGCTTCGACTGCCACGGGCTTCCCATCGAGATCAAAGTGGATGAGAAGCTGGGGCGCAAAAAACTGGACATGCCGGCGGGCGAGTTTCTGCGCCATTGCCGGGAGTATGCGCAGAAGTACGTCGATCTGCAGACTACCCAGTTTGTCCGGCTGGGGGTTTTTGGCCGATGGAACGATCCTTACCTGACCATGTCGCGCCCGTATGAGGCGCGTACGCTGGAGACCTTTTACCGGTTCCTCGAAGAAGGATTCGTCTATCGGGGACTGCGCCCGGTGTACTGGTGCATCCACGACCGCACCGCGCTGGCCGACGCCGAGATCGAATACGAGCAGCACTCCAGCCCCAGCATTTATGTGCGCTACGACCTGACCAGCGATCCGGCTGCGATCGATCCGGCGCTGGGCGGGAAGAAGGTCGCGACGATCATCTGGACGACAACGCCGTGGACGCTGCCTGCGTCGCTGGCCGTCGCGTTTCATCCGGACTTTGACTATGTGGCGCTCGAACAGGAGGGCCGAGTTTATATCGTGGCCGAGGCGCTGGCCACGTCGGTGCGGGAGGCGTGCAATCTTGAGACGGCCGTGCCGATTGCGACCTTCAAGGGCGCCCGCATGGAGCGGGTGACGTTCCGGCATCCGTTTCTGGAGCGGTCGATTCTGGGCGTGCTGGCGGAGTATGTGACGGCCGATCAGGGAACGGGGGCGGTGCACACGGCGCCTGCGCACGGAGCGGACGACTTCCACACCGGCGCGCGCTATGGGCTCGACCAGACGTCGCATGTCGACAACGCCGGGCGGATTCACGACGGGCTGCCGGAGTACGAGGGGAAGAAGGTTTTCGAGGCGAACCAGCCGATTATCGATCTGGTCGCCGCGCGCGGGGCGCTGCTGGGACGGTCCGACATTTTCCATAGCTACCCGCACTGCTGGCGCTGCCACCACCCGGTCATCTTTCGCGCGACGGAACAGTGGTTCATCCACATCGACCACCCGATGGAGATCGATGGCCATGCGACGACGTTCCGGCAGCGCGCGCTCGACGAGATCCGGAACAGCGTGCAGTGGGATCCCGCGTGGGGCGAGGAGCGCATCGCGAACATGATCGCGACGCGCCCGGACTGGTGCATCTCGCGCCAGAGGGTGTGGGGTGTGCCCATCGCGGTGTTCCTGTGCCAGGCCTGCAATCAGCCGCTGATGGATTGCGTGCTGAACGGGCGGATCGTCGAGCTTTTCGAAAAGGAGGGGGCGGAAGCCTGGCACACAACGTCTGCCGATACACTGCTGCCCCACGGTGCGCATTGTTCGCAGTGCGGCGGCAGGGATTTTCGCCGCGAGACGGACATTCTGGATGTGTGGTTCGACTCGGGCTCCAGCTGGCATGCGGTGCTGGAGGCCGAGCCGGATCTTGCCCCACCGGCGGACCTCTATTTCGAAGGGGGCGATCAGTACCGGGGCTGGTTCCATACCTCCCTGCTGACGTCGGTCGGCGTCGGACACAAGCACGAGACGCCCTTCCGGATGGTCGGGACGGCAGGCTGGACGCTGGACGAGCAGGGGCGGGCGATGTCGAAGTCGCTCGGCAACGGCGTTGATCCAGTCGACATCGCCGATCGTCTGGGCGCGGAGATTGTCCGGCTGTGGGTGGCCAGCGTGGACTTTCGCGAGGACGTTGTTTCGAGCGAAGCCATCATGCAGCGCCTGGCAGACAATTACCGCAAGCTGCGGAACACGTTCCGGTTCCTGCTGGGGAATCTTGCCGGGTTCGATCCCGCGTCTGACGCCGTGTCGGACGGGGAATTGCGGCCACTGGATCGCTACATGCTGGCGCGATGCCGCGAACTGGTCGAAAAAGTGACCGGGGCAGACGGCCAGGGTGGATGGTACGGGGACTTCCAGTTCCACCGCGTCTACCATGCCGTCAACGAGTTTTGCATCGTCGATCTGAGCGCGTTTTACCTCGATGTGCTGAAGGACCGGCTCTACACGTTTGCGCCGCAGAGTGTGGAGCGGAGGTCGACGCAGACGGTGCTGTGGAGGATTGCGGAGGCGCTTGTCCGACTTCTGGCACCGATCCTGACCTTCACGTCGGACGAGGTGTGGCAGTATCTGCCGGCTGTGCCGGACAGGCCGGCGAGCGTGCATCTGGCGGCGTTTCCGAAGGCGGAGGAGCTGGGGACGGCGGACGCGCAATTGATGGAAGACTGGCACAACGTTATGCAGCTGCGCGATGAGGTTCTGCTGAAACTGGAAGAGTTTCGCAGAGACAAGAAAATCGGAAAGTCTCTTGAAGCGAAAGTCAGCATCGCGCTCCGTGGTGATCCTCTCAGTGTGTTGAAACTCTCCGAGACGGATCTCAAAGAACTCTTCAATGTTTCCCAAGTCGCAATCCAGAGGGCAGACGATCCGGATGTGAGCAGCGCAGCGACGATTGCGATTGGAGCGGCTTCGGGTCACAAATGTAACCGATGCTGGAACTATTACGCGGACGATTCGCCCCAGCATGTTCGGCGATTCGGGGCGTGGGAGAACGTGTGTGGGCGGTGTGCCGACGCTCTCCGCGCGATGGGCTACAACGAGGATCCGCAATGAGCGCCTCGGGTTCGGACCATGGCACCCCCGACCGGCGCGGGTGGCTGCTGGTGATCTCTGCGGTGGTGCTCTTTCTCGACCGGCTGACCAAGCACTGGGTCAGCCGGCACATTCCGGAGGGGGAGGCGATTGTCGTCATCCGGCACGTGTTCCGGATCACGCATGTGCGCAATCCCGGGGCGGCCTTCTCGATGTTCACCGAATCGCCGCACCCTGAGCTCACACGGTGGGTGCTGGCCGGGTTCTCGGTGCTGGCTGCGCTGGTGATCCTCTATGTGATGGTGCGCTTCGGCCGGCGGCTCACACCCACCATGTTCGCGCTCGCGCTGATCCTCGGGGGCACGGTCGGCAATCTGTGGGACCGGCTCCGGTCGGGCCTGGTCACCGATTTCCTCGAGGTGCACATCGTCCACTATCACTGGCCCGACTTCAACGTGGCCGACTCCGCGATCGTCTGCGGGGGCATCCTGCTGGTGCTGGACGCGCTGCGTTCCTCCAGCCAGAGTGCCGATCCACGCTGACCTGTCCCCGTTGCGTGCTCCCGCCGTGACAGCTGTGCACTACGTCACAGATTTGTCCGACGCGCCCGCCATACACTGCGCCCGTGCTGGCAATTCCGGTCCAGCCCGGCGCCGAATGTCTGACGCAGAGTCAGACGCGGGGACCCGACCGCCCCCTCCTCGACCTGACGATTGGCGATCTGCTGCTGCGCACCGCGAGCCGTTATCCCGATCGCGATGCCGTCGTCTCCTGCCATCAATCGCGGCGTCTGACATGGGCTGAACTGAGCGAGCAGGCGGATTGCGTCGCGCGCGGGCTGTGGTCGCTGGGGATATGCAAGGGCGACCGCGTTGGACTTTGGTCCACCAACTGTGCTGAATGGCTGATGATGCACATGGGCACGGCGCGTGCCGGGGTGGCGCTGGTCAACGTCAACCCTGCTTATCGCTCGCACGAGCTGCAGTACACGCTGACGCGCTCGCGGATGAAGGCGCTGTTTCTCTGGAGTCATGACCGGCGCGCCGACTATGCGGAGATCCTCGACCGCGCACGGCGGGCCTCAGGATCGAACTGCGGCACACCGTTTTCTTTGATTCGCCGGAGTGGCCCGCTCTTCTCGATGCTCCGGGCCGGCTTCCCGACCATGTGGACGTGTCGGACGTGGCGAACATCCAGTACACCTCCGGCACGACCGGCCTGCCCAAGGGCGTGATGCTGACGCATCACAATATCGTCAACAACGGGCAGTTTCTGGCGCAGGGTTTTCATTACACCGAACACGATCGCATCTGCGTGCCGGTGCCGCTGTTCCATTGCTACGGCTGCGTGATCGGCACGATGAGCGCGCTCAACACCGGCGCTGCTCTCGTGTTTCCCAACTGGACCTTCGACGCGCGCGCGACGCTGCAGGCGGTGCGGGATGAGGAGTGCACGTCGCTGTATGGCGTGCCGGCGATGTATGTTGCGGAACTGGCGCTGCCCGATTTCGGCGAGTTCAACCTGACCAGCCTGCGCACCGGGATGATGTCGGGCGCGCCGTGTCCGATTGAGCTGATGAAGCGCGTGCAGAATGACATGCACATTGCCGAGCTGGTGATCGCCTACGGTCAGACGGAGAGCTCACCGGTTGTCACCATGTCGGACGCCGACGACCCGATTGAGATTCGGGTGAACACTGTCGGACGCGCGATGCCGCAGACGGAAATCAAGATTGTCTCCACAGTCACCGGCGGGACTTTGCCAGTGGGCGAGCAGGGCGAGGTGTGCGCGCGCGGCTACGTGGTGATGAAGGGATACGACGCGGAACCGGAGGCCACGACGCTGGCAATCGACCGGGAGGGCTGGCTGCACACCGGCGACCTGGGCGTGATGCATCCGGGCGGCTGCATTCACCTCACCGGGCGCTCGCGCGACATCATTATCCGCGGCGGGGAGAACATCTACCCGCGCGAGATCGAGGAGTTCCTCTACACGCATCCGAAGATCACGGAGGTCCAGGTGGTGGGCATCCCCAACCTCCGGCTCGGCGAGATTGTGGTGGCGTGGCTGCGTCTGGCTCCGCATCAGACTGCGACCGAGGAAGAGATTCGCGCCTTCTGCCGCGAGCAGATTGCGTACTTCAAAATTCCGGAGCATATCCGGTTCGTCACGGAATTTCCGGCGACGCTTTCGGGCAAGATTCAGAAGTACAAGATTCGGGAATTCGAGATTGAAGCGCGCGGTCTGCAGTCGGTTGCCGCTGCTGTCACCGCCTGATTGGCAACGCAGGACGCCGCTCAGGCCGTCCGACGGGCCATGGCGGAAATTTCAGTGGCGACCGCGGTCCTCAGATCCTCCGGAGCCAGCACCCGCACCGCCGAGCCCAGGCCCAGGGTGACAAAGCGGGTCGCGTAGAAGCTGTCGAACTCGACCGTATAGGCTTTCCAGCCCTGGGGCAGCTTGTGGCTATTGCGATCGAGCGGCCTCATCGCGATCCACTGCGCGAGCGCGGAGACTCCTTCGGAGCTCAACCCCAGAGTCGCCGTATACCGCTGGCGCGCATCCCGCAGGTTCTCGGTGTTGCGCTTCCACCACTTCGCCAGATCGAATCCGGCGGGCCGCTGGAAGGGGATGGCGAGGGGCACGGCTTCGCGCATGCGGGAGACGCGGAAGGTGCGCATGCCTTCGGGAGCGCGCGCGACCAGGTACCAGGCCGTCTGCTTCGAGACGAGGCCCAGCGGATCGACGGTCCGCGATCGCGGCTGCCCCTTAATACCCGCATACGAAAAGGTGAGCTTCGCATCGCGCGCCAGCGCATCCTGAACCACGGGCAACGCGGACCAGTCTTCGCTGGTCGGACGCCATCCGGTGGGGTCGATGTGCAGCCGCGCTCGAATCGATTCGGCCTGGAGGCGCATGGGCGGCGAGAGCGAGGCGACCAGCTTGTCGAAGGCGCGCTCGGCTGCTGCCGTCAGACGCCGGTCGCCGAGGCTACTGGGTTGGGTCATCAGGAGCGCGCGCAACTCCGCATGGTCGAGGCCGGGAACGCGTGTCCGCCAGCCCTTCTCCAGCTCCCAGCCACCGCGCGCGCCGCGATGGGCGATCAGCGGGACGCCCGCCGTGCACAGTGCTTCCATATCTCGATGAGCGGTGCGCTGCGAGACCTCCAGCCGCTCGGCGATTTCCCGCTCTGACAGCCGGCCGTGGGCCTGGAGCAAGAGCAACGCCGACAGCAGCCGATCCGCCTTCACCGTGCAGGCTCCATGAACGCGAGAATAATTCTGCAATTATGACATCGCCTGTCATATTTGGCACTTTACAGTCGCAATTGTGAAACCGGAAAGGTTTCCGCGGAGGATTCGCCATGGAACTGCAGAGATTTTTTCTGGAACAGCTGGAAGCTGAAGCCGCATCGTCACGGAAGGCGATTGAGCGCGTGCCCGAAGGGCAGAATTCCTGGAAGCCGCACGAGCGCTCGATGGAGCTGGGGTATCTGGCGTCGTTGGTCGCGACCATGCCTGGATGGGTCGCGATGATGATCGAAAACAACGAGACGGACCTGCATGGAGCCGGTTCGACCTTCCGCACGCGATCGGTGGCAACGGGGGCGGAGCTGCTGTCGCTGCTGGACGAGGGCCTGGCCCGATCGCGCAAGGCGCTGGAAGGAACCACTGAGGCGCACCTGATGCAGCCGTGGCGCCTGAAGATGGGCGATCAGGTCCTTACGGAGGGGCCGCGCTACAGCCAGATTCGCGACGGGGCGCTCAGTCACCTCGCGCACCACCGCGGCCAGCTGACCGTCTATCTGCGCCTGCTGGAGGCGAAGGTTCCGGCTATTTACGGCCCGAGCGCGGACGAGTGGCACTCATAGCGGAGTCCAAGGTGTATCGACATAGAGAGCGCAATGCAGGTCCGTTCGACTCGCATCTGGATTGATTCAGCGCGCAAAAAAAGCGCGCTGATCTATCGGAAGGCTCGCTCAGGATGACAGATTTTGCTCAATATCCAGAATTTTGTGCGGAATTTAATGTTGAAGCACCCTAATAACGGAGTCCGAGGCGGAGGGGAAAATCTTCTTCGTCGTCGGCTTCGATGCGATGAACGTGCTCGGCCACGCGGCTGCGATGCATCGCGCGCAGCACCAGGTGCACCGCCGCCGCCACGCCCGCCGCCAGTGCCAGATGTCCGACGCTGGCTTCGATGGCCGGCTCGAGGGCGACGGTGAACATGACGACGGCGGGAAAGAATCCCAGATAAGGAATGAGCAGCAGCGCGAAGTTGGTCGCGGAGCCGGATCGTGCGCCGGTGAAAGGGATCGTCGTCACGCTGAGGAAGAACAGGTCGGTGAGCACGAGACTCCAGCCGACCGCGACGACGATTTGTCCGACGGCAAAGCGCCCATTGTCGGAGGCAGGGCCTCGTGTCAGACACGCACATGCGGCGGCAGCCAAGGTGAGAAATGCGCTCCGCAGGAACACCCATCGCTTCGCCGCCCCAAGCTCCGTGGGACCTGCCTTGCCGAGGATGACGCGAAAGATCCAACGGCCGCGCTGGTCCGCCGGGGCGAGAAAGGTGCTGCGCAGGCCCGATACGGTCCAGAAGGCGATGATGGGCACGGTGGCGCGCAGTCCCTCGGAAGAAAAGACAAATGCGATTCTCCCGTGCGCGACACTGACGCGCGTCACCGTTGCGAAGAGCAGAGCGGCGCCCATGCCTCCATACATCACCAGCACCATGCGATAGCGGGGCACGCGGAGCAGATTCTGCCCGATGAATTGCCAGACGGCGCGGCAGGCGGGAGTGCGGGCCAGAGTAGCGTGGAACACATGACGCAGAGGGATGGCGATGGGGTTCTGCCGCTCGCGTTTGGCCGCGCCTTCCACGAGCCCAAGGGTTTTGCGCCACCAGGCCAGCGGATACGACGCAGCCGCCGATGTGACGGCCATGGTGAGAGCCAGCCACCCGACGTGGGCCAGATGAACGAAGACGGGAGGCGCGGACGGTCCGTCGAGAATGCGCTGGTAAATACCGAGGAACCAGAACGCGGGAACCCAGGGTATGAGGCGGCTGTTCGACTGCAACAGGGTTCCTAACGCTCCGGCCATGACCGGATACAGAAACAGCAGCGTGAGCAGCGCGAGCACGAACGATCCCTGCAGCCAGAGGGCAATTTTCCGGAAGAGGCGATCCCCCATCAGTCCCAGCAGCAATCCTTCCAGCGCGAGGAAAAAGGCTGCGCCGAAGATACCGCTGGCGGCGACGGAGAGGAGATGCGCTGCCCAGAATCGGAACAGGTGGGGCGGATCCGTGGCCGCGGGCAGGACGAGGGGCGCGAGGAAATTCGAGTCGAAGAGCGCTCCGCCGATCAGGATGAAGATCGCGGTGACGCGGGCGCCCAGCATTTTGCTGCTGCGCGCGGGCAGCGGCGAGAGCACGAAGACGTCGAGGAGATCCGGGAAGAGCAGGTCCCACTCGAAAATGGTGACGAGCCCCATGGCCACCAGAGAGAAGAGCACGAAAAAGTAGTGATCGCCGACCTGAGACCAGTACGGCCGCGGCCCCCAGTACCTTCCCACGTGGCCGCGCGGCAGGTGATAGACCGGGTACAGATACATCGCGACCACCAGTCCGGGCAGAGCCATTGCGCACATCGCCTGCACGAGCCGCGTTTTCGAGTCTCCGTCGGCGGACGCCAGTTCGTTGGTGAAAAAGCGCTCGAGAAAGTGGCGCACGAGGACACGGAACTGGGTGGGCTGCTTTTCCGCTTCGACAGGTTTCCTGCCGACCAATACCTGCAAAGCGGGCACTTCCTCGTGCGACGGCTTCGGTGCGCGGACCACGTTAGGCATCGCCGATCCTCATGGCTTCGACCATCTCTCGTGCGGCGGAGCGCGTGTCCTGCTGGCGGACGAGTTGCGCAAAGACTTTTTCGAGGCTGGG
>Ga0210385_10002911_pt1 | contig 10254 bp, 7 predicted proteins | sample IncBWH26OmetaG_FD_160107 | JGI IMG/M metagenome (GOLD analysis project Ga0210385, IMG submission 160107) | Forest soil microbial communities from Barre Woods Harvard Forest LTER site, Petersham, Massachusetts, United States - Inc-BW-H-26-O ...
CTTGCGCTAATCCGCGAACGGGCGCTGGCCTCTGTGATCGAAATGGCGCGCTGGCACGATCTGCAGCACGCACTTCCGGCTTTCATCCTGGCGGGCCGGCTTGCGGGCTTGAGCGAGAGCGAGATTCAGTCTGCATGGCTGAGCGGCAACCGCGACCCGGTTCTTGAACAGGCGCTACATCCGAAGAAACAGCGACAACCTAAGAAGCAGGCATAACCAGCTCCGGCTCTTCTTCCGGCGCTGTGGCCGCCGGCTCTGCTGCTTGCGCGGGAGTCTCCTCCTCGCTGCTGCTGGTGACCGGCATGTCACAGGCGCAGCAATCGCTGCAGCGGTGACAGCGCTGACAGATATGATTACTGCACGCATCTTTCGTGCAGAAAACGCAAATGACGCGGGAGGCTTCGCCGCAAATCGAGCAAGTGAACGTGGCTACTTCCATCAATACTTCTTTTTCTTCGAGCTGGAAGGGGCTTCCTTGCTGATAATACCGCGGCAACGCTGGGCCTCTTCATCGGCGATCTTGAAATTCTGTTCGGTGCTGCCAGCCAGATCTTCCAGGTAATCGCGCAATCGCTGCCGGCTGTCGAAGCTGTGCGCAACATATGCGCCCAGCCTGTCGGCTGTCGCACGGGGCCCATACCTTTGCGCGCCTTCACCGAGTGAGCGCGCTGAAACTTCCAGCGCCTCGAACCGGAAATACGTATCGAGCGCCGCCGTCAGGCTATCGGTCTTTTGCGACAAGCGCTGCATGCTGATCAGGACGTCGTTGAGCTGCCGTTGTGCCATCTGCCATTGCAGAATGTAAGTGCTGGAGGCACCTTTGTCCACCCATTGCTGCGGATTCAACTGCACGAGCAAGGGCTTCAGTTGGGTCGTCTGCGCCGTCAGGTCTGCCAAAATCTTTTGTACGTCCCACGGCGTCTCCAAGCCGGCAGGCGGTTGTTGGGCCGATGCGGAACAGCAAATGGTCATTGCAAAACTGCAGAGAAGGAGAAATCTTGGCATCACTGGGCTAGCGAGCGGGCGGAGCAGAGATCGCGAGTAACTTTTCCTCATCGTCCGGCTCGGCGTTGTGGCTGCCGCCGTGTCAAAAGGTAATGGCTGACAATACCTTCACCGTATAGCGGTAGAGAGAACCGCGGTCCACACGGCGCGAGATGGGCTCGTCCTTCTTTACCAAGATGGCGTCTACCGCCCGGAGTAGCGCTGGTTCGTTGCGCGGCAGAAGCGTATGCTGCACCGTCACCTCGCCTTCGAGTACGTCAATCCGCACGGTATCGTCTTCGTCCACGGCGACGGCGAATGTCGCAGGTTGATGGTGCGCGCTGATAACTGCCACGGGACAGAAGACACGCTGCTGGGACTGCCCCAGGGTGGGCCGCAGATGGATGCGCACCCGCCCGGACAGCACATCCAGCAAGTCGCCCGCGCTCGCCGTATTCTCGCGGAAAACAACGCGCGAATTGGCGAGAATATCGAAGCTGCTTCCGCCGCCCACTTCGAAATGCGCATAGCCATCCGGGCCGGTGGTGATGGTCTGGCGGACTGGAACGCGTTCTCCGCTGCTAACTGCCCACGGCTGCGCATCGCGGATTCGAGTCACTTGCCCCGTGACGATGGTGGCGTGCGCTTCGTACACCTGCAGGACTGGATCCTGCGCATAGGCGGCTGCTGCCATCCATACCGCAGCAAGCGCGAGTACGCCAGCCTTTCGCATGTCAGCTATTTCATTGTTCCATACTTAACGGCTGAGGTTCGGGATTACGGGTGAGGGATGGCGAGCGCGGAGGACGTGGATTTAACGGCTGACGTTCGGAGGCGCGGGTGAGGGATGGTGAGCGCGGCGGGGCGTGGAATTAGCGGCTGACGTTCTTGATCTGATCTGCGCGCTGGCGGGCCTGGATCTGCTCGGCGCGCGCCATTTCGCGCGCGGCTTCGGCTGGCCGGCCGGTCTTGCGGAGCGCCGTGCCGAGCACATAATGCGCTTCGAAATAATCAGGATCGAGCGCGATGGCTTGCCGCAAATGCTCGATCGCGTGCTGGGTTTCTTGCACCGCAAGCTCGGATTTTCCAAGCTCGAACAGCGCTTCCTTGTATTTGGGATTTTCCGCCACCGCGACTCGAAGATGCTCGAGCGCCGCGGCGGGCTTGTTTTCTTTACGCAAGATCTGCCCGAGCAGGCAATTCGAGACCGGGTCCTTGGGAAAGCTGGCTAATTCCTGCTGAAACTCTTGCTTAGCCGAATCGACCTTGCCCTGCTTCCAATAGATCAGCCCGAGGCCGGAGTGTACGCCCATAAATTTCGGATCGACCTTTTCGGCGGCCTCGTATTCGGCCTGCGCTTCGGCATCGCGCTGCATCTTGTCATACGCCATCCCCATCATCACGTGCGCTTCGGGCGAGTTCGGGTCGATCGCCATAATCCGGGCGAAGACATCGGCGGCGCCCTGGTAGTTCTTACTCCGCAGATAGGCGTTACCCAACATGTTGAGGGTTTGTAAGTCGGCCGGGTTGGCGCGGCTGGCGCGCTCCAGGTACTCGGCCGCTTCCGGATAGCGGTCGAGAGCGAAAAGGGTCAAGCCGGTCAGGTCGAGCGATTGAAAGCTCGGCGCAAACTGCGCGAAAGACTCGAGCAGCGGCAGTGCTTCCTTATACCGTGCGGCACGAAAGTATGCGATTCCGAGATTCCGTTTCGTCACGGCGTCGTCAGGCTTGAGCTTGAGCGCGCGATCGTAGGTGACGATGGCTTCCTCCCCTTTGCCCTCTCTTGCCAGAGCGATGGCGAGGTCGTTCAGGATCTGGAGCGATTGCGGCTGCAGGGCGAGGGCTTGGCGGAACGCTTTCTCCGCGCCCGCGTTGTCGCCGCTTTCGAGAGCCCGTGATCCTTCCACCAGCAGACGCTGCAAATCTTGCGCCTGGGCGGCATGCGAAACAGTAACTAGAAACAAAAAGGCCGCCCAACGGAGAGCGGCCTTGGTGACTACCGAACGCACAAGCTAGAAGTATAGCTTGGCCCCGAGCTGCACATTGCGCGGATCATGCGCATCGAGAACTTGCCCGAAGTTAGACGAATTGAGGTTGTTGCTGATGCCCGGGCTGCCATTGAAGTAACTCGCTGCGCTGGTGTGGTTGAAGGCATTGAAAGCTTCGAGGCGAAGCTGCAGATGGACGCGCTCGCCGAAGCCGATGTTCTTCATCAGCGTCATGTCCCAGATCTGCATTCCGGGACCAAGGATCGGTGCAATGCCGGACGATCCGAAGTGGCCAACGGCCGGCGCGAAAGAATTAGTGCTGAACCATTGCGCGATGGTCTTCGGATAATTGATTGGCGCGACCGCATCGGGCAGGATCAAACCGACGCCGGAATATCCAGCCGCCGTGAGACCGATTCCTCCCGGATACGTGCCGGCCGCACAGCCGCCCGCGACCGCTACGCACTGAAATGGGTCGGTGCCCTGGAAGATGTTGATCGATTGGCCGCTCTCGATTGTGGTAATGCCGGAGAGTTCCCACCCGCCCAACACATGACCGGCGAAGCCGCGTTGATCTTTGAAAATCGGGAGTTGCCAAACGTAGTTCGCGACGAAGATGTATGGAGTATTGAGTGTTGACGGCCCGTAGTTCGCCGCAAGGTCATAAGAATCTTGAGGTCCTTGGCCGCGGTCGACCGGCATGTCCGTCAGGCTCTTCGACCAGGTGAAGGCGAGGCCGGCGGTCAGGGAATTCGAGAACCTCTCGTTCATGGTGAACTGCAGCGAATGGTAGTTGCTGTCGTATTCGGGAATCCGCGAATCGATGGCGCCGTATCCAAGGTAAGGCCGGATGGCATTCACATCGACCGTTGGGTTCGCCTGGCGCCCGGCAAGAGTCGGCTGATTCAAATCCACATCGCCGAGCAGGTGCGTACCCTTGGTTCCCACATACGCGATTTCGACCGTCGTGTTGCGGACGATCTCACGCTGGATGGAGAAGTTCCAATCCTGATAATTCGGCACTTTGAAGGTGGGAGTACCGGTGGCGACCAGGTGCGCCGGCCCAAGGGATGGACCGGCAACTACGCCCGCCGTCGGGTAATCAAAGATGTTCAGGCTGGAGGTTGCGGTGTTATTGATGGTCGCGGTCTGGACCAGCGGAGGGTTCGTAAATGCATTCTGTTCCCAGATGCCATTCAGAGTACGGTCGTAAAATATGCCATAACCGCCGCGGATCGAAGTCTTGCCATCGCCGATCGGGTCCCATGCGAAGCCGAAGCGCGGCCCGAAGTTGTTAGTTGAATTCGGATTTACTTCCGCGCCATAGGGAGAGCAGGAAACATCGGAGCTAATAGCCTTTGCTTTGGCGCAAGCACTCCCGGTAGGGAAAATCAGCCCATTCGCGTAAATAGCCGGATAGACTGCCTGGCCCGCTACAAAGTTACCCGAGGCATCGATCGCCGGGGCAGCAGCCGGATTGTACAGTAACGGATCGAAGTTATCCATGGTATCCCGCACGTCCGTGGGCGCGGGGAAAAAGCTGTAACGCAGGCCGAGATTCAACGTGAAGTGAGGAGTTACTTTCCAGTCGTCCTGCAGATAGCCTTCCATATTGAAGTAGTGCAGGTTCGGGACGGTGTCGGTATTGGCCTGGGTGTAATAGTCGGCTTGGCCGAGCAGAAAATTCGCGAAATCCGGATTGCCGTTGGCGCCTGAGAACGCGAAAGTGGCGGCGCCCGAAGATGCGTTCTCTGTCTTCTTCATCCATTGAATGCTGAAACCGGCACGAAACGTGTGATTTCCTTCGGTAACAGAGAAGTTGTCGAAGATATTTTGGTCGATGTTGCGCTCAAAGTAGGGCGCGCTGCCGTTTGCGAGACCCGTGATGCCACTGGTTACGAAGGTGATATTGGGCGCGCGGCCATAGGGATCCTGGTAGGGCGTCGCATTAGTGAGCTGTGAGGTGAAGGAGGAAGAGTTGGCGATGCCGTTCAGCACTGAATTGATGCCGCCCCAACTGTAGGCGTATTCGAGTTCGTTGACAACCTTGGGGTTGATGGTCCAGGTCAAATTGCCTACCGCATTCTTTCCAGGAGCATTGAGGGAAACCGTCTCCACGCCCGGGTAGTTATTTCCGCCCCACAACCCGAACGGCTGGTTCTCCGGCACACTGTCCTGCATTACGCGTCCAAAGAAATGAACCTTATCGCTGAAATTCTGATCGACACGGACAATGTCTTGCCGGAAATTGTTCAACTGGCTGTAATTTAGAGTTAGCGTATCGGAGCCGTTATTCGCCGGATTTTTGGCGAAGATAGTATTCAGATAGGCCTTCGCATTCTGGCTGTAACAGGCTGGATTAATGGTGTAAGTGCCTCCGGATGCGGTTACACAGCCCGTGGGGGCGACCGGGATGGGACTGGTGAAGGTTCCCGAAAGCTCGGACGCCGTCGGCACCGTCAGAGTAGTCGTATTGGGGGTGCTCGATTTCCGCCACTCTTCGGACCAGAAGAAGTATGTCTTTGAAACTTGCCGCTTGTAGAGTTTGGGAACGAATGCCGGGCCGCCGATGGTAAAGCCAAAGTCGTTGTAACGCTCGATGGGCGTGGGTTGAGAGGCTGCGTTTCCGAAGAAACTGTTCGCGTTGAAGTAGTTATTGCGGACAAATTCGTAGGCGTCGCCATGGAACTGGTTGGTGCCGGACTTTGTCGCGACCAGAATTTGACCGCCGCCGCTGCGGCCATATTGCGCGTCATACGAGCTGCGCTCCAGAGTAAATTCCTGAATCGCATCGATGCTCGGGACGTTCAGAAGCGTGGCGTTCGAGCCGCTATCGTTGATATCGGCGCCGTCCACGGTCCAGTTGTTAGCCGCGGGACGAGCTCCGTTGATAGCAATGGCGGTGTTGTTTGCCAAACCGAAGCCCACTTCGTCCGGCAATTGCCCCGCGACGCCGGGTTGCAAGAGCACCAGTTGCTCGAAGTTGCGGTTGTTTAATGCCAGCTCGCGGACCTGTGTGCCAGTCACGGTTCCGGACTGCTCGGCCGTGTTGGTTTGAATCGGCGTCGCCGTTTCCTCTACCGTCACGGTCTGAGATACTTCACCGGTTTTCAATTGCACATCGAGCGTGTGCTTCTGAGCCACCAGCAGCACCACGTTCGAGGCTGCAAACGTGGAAAATCCCGCTTGTTTGATGGTAATCGTGTAATCGCCCGGCTGGAGATTCGTGACCGAGTAGTTGCCGCCCGCGTCCGTGGTGACGGTCCGGACATCAGCGCCGGTTTCGTTGCTGTGCACAGTGACCGTCGCACCTTGCACCACGGCGCCAGTCGGATCAGTGACCGTACCGGTGAGCGTCGCAGCTAATTCCTGCGCGTGGCCGAGACGGGACACGAATGCCGCGGCAAGCAGCAGCATCGAAAAAAGTACGAGTCTGCTCTTCATAGAAGAGGCCTCCCTGAAAGCGATGCCTTAATTTTAGGACAAGCGTTTCGAGAACGCATCACTCTTTGTGATACCAGCGCCTTCTCGAATCGTAACCAGCTGGTTGGCGGCTACGTTGGGGACACGTTCCATCGCGCCGTTCGGCCAGCGAATGTCCAAGTCCGCCTTTTCCGCAGCGCCCAGTCCGAAATGCAGGCGTAAATCATTGGCCGAATAGAAGCTCGCCTGGCTCAGGACTTCCTGCGCCTGCAGCTTGCCGCCGTAATGCGCAGTAACACGCGCGCCGATAGCGCTGCGATTCGACTTTACGCCGATCAGCTTCACCTTCAACCAATGGTTAGTGCCTGTAACATCATTACGCAGCAGCGAAGGCGGCTCATTCAGGTTCATGATCAGCACGTCGATATCGCCGTCGTTATCGAAATCGCCGAAAGCGCAGCCACGGCTGGCATGCGCGGCTGCAATACCCGGGCCCGCCTGATCGAGTAACTCCTCGAACTTACCGTTGCGCAAGTTGCGGAACACGATGCGCGGGCTCTTGAAGGGAGAAGTCGGCAAGGCCTTTTCAATCTCCGGATACACGCTGCCCGTGACCCAGAAGAGATCTGGATAACCGTCGTTATCCAAATCATAGATACCCGCGCCCCAGCTAATAAACCGAGTTTCTACACCCAGGCCGGAGGAGTTAGTTACGTCCTCAAAATCTCCCTTGCCGTCGTTCTTGTAGAGCACGGCAGTATCGTCGGCAAAGTGGGTTTTCAGAATGTCGAGGCTGCCATCCAGGTTGTAATCGGAGATGCCGAGGCCCATGCCGGCCTGTTCCATACCGTCTTCGTTCAAAGCGACGCCGGTCTCCAGACCGACTTCCGTGAAGGTGCCATCGTGATTGTTCTTGAAGAGAAAGCTCGGCGTGGAGTCGCAGGCGACGTAGAGATCCGGCCAGCCGTCGTTATCGAAATCGGCCGCGACGGTTGTCATGCAGTAACTGCCTTTTGAATTGGCGACTCCTGACTTGACGCTCACGTCGGTAAATGTACCGTCGCCGTTGTTATGATAGAGCGCGACGAAGCCCGGCGGCAGGCCGCGCGGCCCGCAGTTCACCGGGATGCCTTTCCAGTTGCAGTTCGCGTTCTCGCCAGGCTTGGGAATCTTTGCCATGTCGAATTCGAGATAATTCGAGACAAGAAGATCCAGGCGTCCGTCGCGGTCATAGTCGACAAACGTGCACCCCGAGCCCCAGCGCGTCTGTGGGCCCACTAAGCCGGCTTTCGCACTAACATCGCTGAAGGTGCCGTTGCCGTTATTCTTGTATAAGACGTTCTGGCCATAGTAAGTGATGAATAAATCATCGAAGCCATCGTTATCATAATCGCCGACAGCCACGGCCGAGGGCCAGCCTGTTCGAACCAAGCCGGCTTTTTCGGTGACGTCGGTGAAGGTGCCGTCGCGATTGTTGTGATACAGCCGGTTCGTCGTGCCCGGAGGCGCCCCCTCCAGCCGCGTACCATTGAGGAGAAATATGTCCAGCCAGCCGTCATTGTCGTAATCGATGAAAGCGCAGCCGCAGCCGACCGTTTCGAGGATATAGGTCTTGTGATCCTCGGGGCCATAGATCAGCGGCGCCGTCAAACCCGCTTTCGCGGCAACATCTGTAAAGCACGCATTGAACGGCAGGCCTGACGGTTTCCCTCTGGGCTGCGCCTTGACCCCGCGCGAAGAGACACCCTGACCAAAAGCGCGCGCGAGCGGCAGGCCGAGCATGCCGCCGAGCAGGGTTCTTCGGTTCAAATTGCGGAAGTTCATGGAAAATCGCAGTGTAGCAGCGCGCCACCGGCGCGGCCGTAGTTCGTCCGGTATATCATCTGTAAGTGCCGGTCGGGCCGGCGCCACGGTCAGAAAGGGAAACACATATGAACTTCAACAAACCCGGTAGCAATAGCATAGTTACTGTCCCAGCCGCGGGGGCGTGGCCGAGTGTCGCCTTCGAAACCGACGCCAGCGGCCCGCACTCTTGGAACTGGACTATTCAATGGGGCTCTTTTCAAAAGTCGGGCACGGCGCAAACGGCCGGCAACACGTGGGACGCACAAGACGCTATCGCGAACTGCGGCGGGACGCTCACGGTGAATGTTACGGCCGGAAAGGACTCCGGTTCGATTAAGGTGAAGATCCAAGGCGCGAATCCAAGCGCTTCGGACGCGCAGGCCTATCTGGCCAGCAAGCCGGGCTCGGACGGGTTCGACAAAATCATCCAGCATGAAAGCAAGTTCCGCCACTTTACGGCGCAAGGGGAGCCGGTGAAGTCTTTCGACAATGGCTATGGCATGTGCCAGTTGACCACTCCGATTCCCGCCTTCGAGCAGGTCTGGAACTGGCAGCAGAATATTGAGGGAGGACTTGCGCTGTTCGCCACCAAGCGCGCGGCCGCTATCCAATATCTGTCGCAAAATGGCCGGCCCTACACCGAAGACCAAGTTAGATATGAAGCGGTTTGCCGATGGAACGGCGGCAGCTATCACGTTTGGGATTCGAAGGCAAACCGGTGGGTGCGCAACCCGAACATCCTCTGCGATTCCAAAACCGGCAACATCGGCTGGGACATGACCGATTCCGCCAATACGGGCAAAAGCGAAGCGGAGCTGCGCCAGCGCGACAGCGGCTCGTATTCGAAGCGCCCGGCGAACGCACACTGGAAGTATTTTGGTGTCTGCTATGCGGATGCCATACTGGGCTAGCGCGCTGGCTCTCGCCGCGCTCTGCGCTGCCGCGCCGCCAGGGAAAGTGGCGCTCCCTTCGGGTGGTTCCGTGAGTTATTCGAGCGCTGGATCGCAGACTCGCCTCGAGATCCGTGCCAAGGGCGGCAGGAAATACGAAGTGCGGGTAGAGCGCGATGCTACGGTGGCGCCGGATACTTCTCCGGATCAGGTGCAAGTGGTGGCAGAGATTGCCGGAAAAACGTTGATTCTTACCGATGGCTATCCGTCGATTCCGCTTGGGATGCAGTATTGCCAAGCCGGCGAAGAGCAATTTTTGCGCGTCATTACACTTGCGGGCGGGCGAGCTTCCGAGACGCTGCATCTGAAGCTGGCGAGTTGCCGGGACAATCTTGAGCTGGCCGATCCGGGCTTCGAATGGAACCGCGAGGCGGACAGCTTGCGCATCCATTGGCTGGCCGGACCCGAGAAAAAGGGCGCGAGCGAAGAGCGAACCATACATATTGGATCCAGCGGCAAGCCGGATTAAAGCGCACAGGGCGTCTTCGCTTTAGCGCGTTGGTGCCCATTGTGCGCGATTAACTGAACGGCCCGCCCCGCGGAAGATAAGCTAGCGCGCCTGCGCGGCGGCTGCTACTTTGAACGTGCCTGCGATCAGGGCTTGCGCCTCTTCCTGAATGCGGCGCAGGTGCTCGCGGCCAAGGAAGCTCTCCGCGTAGATCTTGTAGACGTTTTCTGTGCCCGAGGGGCGAGCGGCGAACCAGCCATTCTTAGTGACCACTTTCAAACCGCCGAGCGGCGCACCGTTGGCCGGTGCGGCAGTCAGCATGGCTTCGATTTTTTCACCAGCCAACTGCTCCGCAGCAACCTGTTGGGGGGACAGCTTGGCCAGAATCGCTTTCTCATCCGGATTGGCCGGCGCGTCGATGCGCTCATAGACCGGGTCGCCGAATTTCGTGGTCAGTTCGCGGTAGAGCTCTCCCGGGTCGCGCCCTGTCTTGGCCGTAATCTCGGCGGAGAGAAGGCCCAAGATCAAGCCGTCCTTATCCGTGCTCCAAGCCGAACCATCTCTGCGCAGGAAAGAAGCGCCAGCGCTCTCTTCGCCGCAGCAACCGATCGAGCCG
>Ga0210385_10002912_pt1 | contig 10254 bp, 6 predicted proteins | sample IncBWH26OmetaG_FD_160107 | JGI IMG/M metagenome (GOLD analysis project Ga0210385, IMG submission 160107) | Forest soil microbial communities from Barre Woods Harvard Forest LTER site, Petersham, Massachusetts, United States - Inc-BW-H-26-O ...
CTTCCACCGCCCCATGCTTCTTGACAACGTAGTCGCGAGCCGCAGCCGAAGGGAAAATCATTCGCATCGTTAGCTCGGTCTTCTCGCCGCGCTCCAAAAAAGTTACTGTCGTTTCGAAATCGACCGGCTCATACCCATCTTCCGGCTGATGTTTGTAGACCAGGCGCTCGGGTTTTACGACTTCGAGATAAACCATCTTGTTGTGGAAGTCAACGCCATCCGGACCGTGCATTACCAGCCGCCAAACGCCTCCCGGCCGAACATCCATCTCCTGGATGGTGCTTGTAAAACCACGCGGTCCGAACCAGTGTACGAGATGTTTCGGATCGGTCCATGCTTCGAATACCAGTTCCCGCGGGGCATCGAACACACGTTTGAAGACCAGCTCCCACGGACAGGTGTTCGCGGCAACATTAGCGGTTGCGTCGCTGACGGCCATGTTTCTTCTCCTTGCCTTTCAATTCACGTAGATAAAGATCGAGACGATTTAAGCTTTGCTCCCAAAAGCTGCGATAGTGTTCCACCCAATCGGCGACATCCTTGAGCGGGCTCGCCTCCAGCCGACACGGCCGCCACTGGGCTTCCCGCCCGCGCGCTACCAGCCCCGCGCGTTCCAGCACCTTAAGGTGCTTGGAGATGGCAGGCATGCTCATCTCGAAGGGTTGCGCCAGCTCAGTCACGGACGCCTCGCCTGATGCGAGATGCGCTAGAATTGCGCGCCGGGTCGGGTCGGCAAGCGCCGCCAAGGTCGTGCTGAGATGATCGGAGGCCAAATTGTGATAAACCGTCTAGTTAAATAACCGAAAGGTTAAATATACTGTCTCTTCGAGGATTTGTCAAGCATGATTCCAAACGGTCGGTAGGGTGCTAAACTACTGATTTTTGTGTTACCGTATTTCGCAAGGGCAGGCGTATGTTTTTCCTGAAAGCGCACATCCTGAGTGCGGCCGCTATTATGGTTCCGCTCGCTATTTTTGGTCAAACCGGACTGCAAACTGCCCCTGTTCCAAGCGACCCACTCGAACTTGCCACTGGCAGCATACAGGTCGTCGGCACGCCGGAGGATCGGGCGGCAGTGCTCAACCTTCTAAGCCATGCTCGCGGGAACTACTTGCTCAAAACTACGGGCGCCGGTTACGACATCAAGGTCTCGTTCATTGCGAACTCCGGCGGAGTCACGCAGTACGACGGCGCTTGGCAAATGGAAGAAATGTTTGTCCCAGGAATCGGTTTCCGTTGGACAGCCACAACGGAAAACTACAGCACGACGCAAATCCGTGCTGACGACCTTTCATACGGAGACGCGGCCGGAATCAGCTACCCCCTTGTGCTCCACGAGGCCCGCGGAGTTTTGTTCGGACCTATGCCAGCCCTCTCGAATGCACGGCACGATTTAATTAGGACGACAACCGCTACGCTAAACGGCACCCAACTTACTTGTGTTCTGCTTTCCGGTCCCGGCAACTTTTCTCGTGCCGGAAGCGCCACAATGCCGGCAGCGGGACGCAGCTGGGAAGAAACAGAGGAATGCATCGACCCGCAATCCGGCCTGCTGGTCACGCATTCACTAGTTCCGGGCCGTTATGCGCTCTACGATTACTCGAATGGACTGCAGTTTCACGGTCATATATTCCCGCGAAAAGTGACAATTACGGAAGCTGGCAATCCGGTTGTTGAGGTGCACGTCGATAGCTTGGAAGATTTTTCATCTCCCGATCCCGCCTTGTTTGCGCCCACTGAGCAGATGAAGGCGCGGGGCCCTGCCACAGAAATGGCTGCTGCTTACAAGGTCCCGGCGTTCCCTCACGGCCCTGAGCAAACCAATCGCGGTTCGGTGCTGCAGCCGGTTATTGTGTTTGGCCTCCTTGTCCCTTCGGGCGAAATTCTCGAAGCACATTCGCTACAGCCTTCCAGCCCGGACAGTCAAGCCGCGGTAGAGTCGGTGAAGTCGATGAATTGGCATGTTCCGACTGCTCCTGGCGCCGCGCCCGAAGAGCGCTTCGTATTCGTGTTTGAGAGATTTCCTTTCAGCCCGCGATAGCTCCCGAACCGCCGTTGTGACGGCTGTTAATTCGGATATGGCTCGCCCGCATGCACTATGCGAATGTCATGATCCGTAAAGATCATGTGCCCGCCGGGCAGTTGCATCTTCGGCATGTGGCAGCTTACGCAGTCGCTCTTTGAAACCGGACACAGCTTCATTCTCACGTCGCTGGAGCCGACAGAATGCCCGGCGTTTGCCGCCAGCATTCCGGCGCTCGGCTTCGCATCCGCGCTGTGGCACGCGAGGCATTTCGCATCATACGTCTTGTCGTCGCGCACAATCTCCTGATGCGGGTTGTGGCACGCGAGACAGCTCATGCGAGGGTCCACGCCGTCGAAGCACTTGCTGGTAGCCAGCCGGTACGGCTGGAACCGCACGTTGACCGGACCGAACAGATGCCCTTTGACTACCGTCTCCCAGCTCCGGTGACACTGGCCGCAAAAATTCGACAAGTCCTCCGGCGAAAGCTGTTTCAATCTCGGCGGCAACGAATCCAGCTTGCCGTGCGAAATAGCTTCTAGATGGTGGCTCGCGCCCACATGGCAGTGTTCGCATTTTACGCCCGGCTGCATCGAAGCCAAGTGCAATTCGTGGCCGGCTACCGCGCCCGTTGTATGACACCCAAAGCAACCCTGCGCTTCCTGCGGGGAAAGCGCGCGCCCCATCGCTTGCAATAGGTTTGCCGGACGAACTCTCTGATCACCCATCGTGGTGTCGAGGGCGCCGATCGCCGGATAATAACTGACGAAGCTTTCATATAGCGTGCCTTCACGCTGGAGCACAAAAGTTTGTGAGCCTACGCCGAACACCCAACGAATTGGTACTGAAATTGTGTCGCTGCCGTCGGTTACCGAATAGATCACCTCCCCGTTCCGTCGCTCGATCATGTACGAATATGCGCCCAAATGCACTGTCAATGCAGGGCGTTTTTCAAAGAGCGGATCTTCTGACGCTGACTGCAGGGCGTGCGCCATCGATGTTTCCGGTTGGGATTTCGCCTCTGTCACATGGCAGCTTCCACAGGCAAGTTTTTTCGACGGAGTTTGCGCGCTGACTGCTAGTGCGGCGCTCGCGACGAATGCGGCCAGTGCCTTAAGGCTGAGCAATCGGCAATGCTCCCGTTGCAATCTCGACCGCACGTGTTCGTTCGCGTCTCGACTCTTGCGGTCTGCCCGCTCGGGAATATGCGGTTGCGAGTGAAATATGAGGCTGCAGGTTTGCCGGATCGATTTTCTCCGCTGTCTCGAGATGTTGAATGCCGCCTTCCAGGTCTCCGCGTTCCGCTAACGCGCGTCCCAATACGTACTGCGATAGCTCGGAGTCGGGCAGTTCATTCGCTGCGGCCTTTGCATACGGCAGCGCCGCCGCCGAATCCCCTCGCTCCAGCAGCGCAAACGACAACATCGCGTTGGCCGCCGCATTGAGAGGGTCTATCTGCAACTCGCGCTGCAGCTCCTGAATGCCCGCCTCCGGGTCTGCGCCTAGCAGGAAGCAGCCGTAAGCATAATGCACGTACGGTGCTTCGGGATATTGCTCGATCAGTTTCCGATAGGTCATCTGGGCGTTGCGGAGATCTCCAGCCATGTTTAGATACGCTGCGCTGCCGGCGATCGCATACCGTTCCTGCTCTGGCTGAACGTCACTCGGAAACTTTGGGGCCTGCAGCACGGCCAAGCCGATCCCGACCAGCAGTTCGGGATTCTGCACTCCCTTTCGTGCGAACCATGTATATTTTTCGATTGCCTCGCTAAAACGTCTGCTTTGGGTCAACAGCAGGGCTTCGTGATACCGAAGTACCTCCTCCATCTGCGGCGCTGGCGAGCCCGATGCCAGACCGCGACGGATATGATCGAGAGACTGCGCATAGCCGCCCGTCTCGAACTCGCACAACCCGAGCAGCGCCCAAGCCGGTGCGGCTTTCGGATCTAGCGCCACCACGTGCGCCAGCGCCTCGCGGCCTTCCGCGTAGCGGTCCGAATCGTACAACATGCTGCCGAGGAACCACCAGCCTTCCTCCCATTTGGGATTCAGGTCCACTGACTGCCGGTACAGTTGAACGGCTTGCGGAATGTCGTTCGCCTCGCGAGCCGCTGCGGCACGCGCCGCCAGGTCCTCGAACGCCGCCGTATTTTGGGCCGCCAAGCCGGCGATGAGAAATGCGGTAAACAGCAACATTCATTGAGTAGCACACCGGCTGCCAAGCCTTTCGCTCCTGGCGGCGCTTATATGCTGAAGACAATGCGTGTTGTTGTCTGCGCGTTGATGATCTCATGTTGCGCTCTGGCGCAGGAACCAAATGTCGATCGCTTATTTAAAAGCGCGGTCGAAGCTCAACAGCGTGGCGATCTGGCGGCCGCAATTCGTGAGTATCAGCAGCTTCTCCAAGTGCGTCCAGACGCCTTTGACGCCCGAGTGAATCTGGCAGTTGTCCTCGTTCGCCTTGGCCGCTTCGATGAGGCTATCGACGAGTATCGCCTCGCGCTTAAGATTCAACCCGGGAACACGGCTGTGCGCCGCAATCTCGCACTAGCGTATTACAAGAAAGGTGATTTCGCGAGCGCTCTGCGCGAGTTCGATTCTCTCCATCAAGCCGCACCCGGCGATGCACGTGTCGCTGTGCTTCTCGGCGATTGTTACTCGCGGCTGGGAAACAACGACGAAGCGATCGCTCTCCTGACGCCGTTCGAAGAGGCGCACCCGGATGATATGGATACGGCTTACGTTTTGGGGTCTGCACTGATTCAAGCCGGCAAACTGCGCAAGGGTGCTGTGCTGTTGGAGCAGGTTGGCCAGCACAGCCAGAGCGCAGATGCCTACTTATTGGCAGGCAAGGCGCGGCTGAAGCTGAACGAATTCGTGCAGGGGCGCCAGGATCTCGAAGGAGCGGCTCGCCTGGATGCGAGCTTGCCGGGCCTTTTCACGGCTTTGGGCATTGCCAAGGAGCAAACTTCGGATGAACAAGGAGCGGAGTCCGATCTCCGCAAAGCGCTCGCGTCCAATCCGGCCGACTTCGATGCGAACCTTCATCTCGGCGGCATCCTCTACGGCCGGCGAGATCTTGATCATGCGCGCCCCTATATCGAGCGAGCCCTTCACATCGACCCATCCTCATTGTTTGCGCATTACGAGTTGGCCCTGTGCGAAAGTGCCGCCGGAGAGTTGGAGGCCGCCGCCGCTGATTTGGAAAAGGTTGTGCAAGGCGATCCCAAGTGGCTTCAGGCTCACGTGGAGCTCGCTGCGCTTTATTACAAACTGCGACGGCCTGCAGACGGACTGAAAGAAAGGCAAATCGTCGATCGGCTTACGGCCGAGCAGCAGGAGCAAGGTCCGCCTCGTCCGCCATCGCCGTAAGTCCCGCGTTCTCTATCTCGACTCATCTATCACTTCAACGGCAAACACCGAGGCGTAATTCGCGACCGGCTCGAAAGTGAAAATCAACTTGCCTTGCGCATTCGGCCGCAGGTCATGGAAGCTCTTCACAGTCGCGCTCAGTTCTCCCACTTCCTTATAAATATCGAAGTGGTCCAGCAGCATCACTCCGTTGCACATCACGTTAAACACCCGGCTACCTACACCGCCGACACCCGAAGCCTTTGGGCCAAAATACGTCTCCGCGAAATACAGATTGGCAGTGTACCTGCTGCGCACATCCACCGGAATGGCGTAACTAAAATTGCCGGCCCGCTCACTGGTGAATATAGCTGGATCGGCAGTGTTTCCCACCGGCGGTTTACCGGAAAAAAATTGGCCGCCCAAATAATAGTTATCGGGCGCCCAGATTTGACCCAAATGGTCCGTGTAGGAGTTGGTTTCGCTTACTAAGCGAATCGGCGCCTGTTTGTTCCCAACCATGGGCACCAGCGCGACCGCACTTACTGCGGGCTGTCCGCGTTGGCTCTCGAAACTAACATGGACTTTGCCGTCGCTCGCCGGCTCCACATTCTTGAAGATCCGTTCGTCGGCAATCCTCGGGCCGCCAGCGTCCGATAGCGGGTCAAAACTTTGAAACAATATAGACCCGTTCAGCCGGATCAGCATGGTCCGGGTATTTTCGCCGCCCCCCAGATCTTCGCCATACTCAGTTTCCACGAAGTATAAGTGGAGCTCATAATCGCCCGGTTTTACGGGAATGTCGTAGGAGAACTCACCGGTGCGGCTATTCTCGAACAAAAACGGATCGCTGGCGCGCCGGATGAAGCCGCGCCGTTCCGGCCATGGTCGGCCGCCGCTGTAATATCGATCGGCGGTCCACACCTCCCCCAGGTGTCCAATATGAGGGCGTCCTTCGTATCCGCACAAAAATCGGATGGCTACCGAATTGCTTGCGATGGCCGCCGGCGCTGCCGCGCTCCGCTGTATAGTCGGCAAGCCCGCGATACCCGGGCGCGGGCTCGTTTGGAAGGCACGAAGAACCACGAACGCTGCAATGGCGGCAACTCCCACGCCCGCCAGGTACCACGCCCAATGATGCCGTTGTCCGGGCCGCACAGCTTCTTTCTCGACGTGGGGCGTTGTTCCGGCTCCCACGAGCGCCAGCTCGCTCAAGGCTTCCGCCGGCATGGCCGGGGAAGCGGGATCCACTTGCGGCGGCACCGCCGTCATGTGACGAAACACAGGGGCGTAGCTGCCAGGCGGCAACTCGATGTGAATCGGGTGTGGTTTCCCTTCTGCCTCGTAGAACTGCTTGAGCTTTTTCCGCAGGCGGTGCGCTTCAACTCGGGCGATGGCGTCCTGGTTCCGGTCAAAGCTGGCAGATCGGCCAAACACCTCCACTGCGATTTTTAGTTCGCTTAACTGTTCACTCTCGCCGTCGAAGTACTTCCCGCAGACGTATGAAAACAACCGCGCCATCAGCGGCGAACGGGTCAAAGCGGCCAGAACAGCCTGAACTTCCGCCTGCTCTCGCTCGCGTAACGCAGGCGTAGCCGGAGGGTGAAGCGTAGACATCTACCGGCTCACATTGTACGTCAGTGCTTTTGAAGAAACCGGTGCTGCAACAACGCCGTAACAGCCTGTAACAAGAAATTTAACGTAGCCGAGGAGCATTACCTTCCCTATAATTTTCAACAGTTCGAAGTGCCGCTTTGGCGCTCGTGCGACGGAGCCGTAAATGGGCTGGCTCTTTTGCTAGTTCGGAACCCGAATTACGTGATAGTTTGATCGATTTTTTTCAGCTCAGGGTCTATTAGTCAGTTTCTATTCAGCTTCAGGGAGGTCTACATGTCTAGATCTTTCTCTCGGATGTGTTCGCTTAGCCAGGTTGGCCTGCGCATGCCAAGAGAATTTAAGTTTGCGCTGGGACTATTCACAGTTCTTGCGCTCTGGGGAGTGTTCTCCTACGCTCAGCAAATCACCGCTACCTTGTCCGGCACGACCTATGACCAGTCCGGCGCCGTAGTTCCGAACGCGCAAGTAGTAGTAAAAAATGTGGCCAGTGGCGATACCCGCACCACTGTCTCTAACAACGACGGCTACTTCACGGTCACTGCTCTCCAGCCGGCCACTTACGACATCACGGTTACGGCTCAGGGCTTTAAAACATGGGTTCAGAAGGGCGTCGCCCTGAACCAAGGCGACAGTCGAACGCTTCCCAATATCGCGCTCGCTGTGGGCGAGACCAGTCAGCAAGTAGAGGTGGTGGCAGGCGCCGAGGCGGTTGCGCCGGTGGACACCGGCGAAGTCAGCACCACGCTGAACAACCATATGGTCACCGACATCGCTATTCAAGGCCGCGACGCGGGCGAGTTGCTTAAAATCATGCCCGGCGTGGTCGCCACGAATGGCCTGACACAGGGCTCCAGTTTCAACGACCGTGTCGTCAGTACAAACAGCGGTCCCGTGGGCGCGCTAACGGCCGACGGCGCCCAGCCTTACGGCTCGATGGCCTACATGCTGGACGGCGCCAATCTGGTGGATCCCGGCAACATGGGCACCCAGATAGCCAATATCAACCAGGACATGACCTCAGAAGTCAAAGTCCTGGAGAATAGTTATGACGCGCAATACGCCAAAGGGCCCATCATTTTTGAAGCCTTCAGCAAGAGCGGCGGCGCCCAGTTCCACGGCGAAGGCTATCTTTATACCCGCAACGGAATCTTTAACTCGATTGACGCGTACTCCAAGAGCCAAGGGGGGACGGCTTCGAACGAGCATTACTACTATCCCGGCGGCAACATTGGCGGTCCTGTCCTGATTCCATTCACTCACTTCAACAGGAATCACGACAAGCTCTTCTTCTGGGCCGGCTATGAATACATGAATCAGCAGCCGCAAGCCACACCATACGAATTTTTTGTTCCAACTGCGCAGATGCGCTCGGGTAATTTCAGTCCTGCGTATCTCGCGAGTCTCGGGTCTTCTGTCAGTAGCACGTACCCACTCGCTACCACCGTCCCTTGCGGAACTCAGACCGCGTCCACGACGAGTCCCACCCATGTTGCGGGCACAGCTCCCGGATGCAGCAATACGCCCGGTGCTCTCTTTACCACCACCAACGGTACATCCTTTCCCGGCGGAATGGTCCCGATCTCCGCCATGGATCCGAACTCGCTGGCTCTTTTGAAACTTTATCCCCAACCGAACATCGATCCTGCGACCCACGGCGGCAACAATTACTTGTATAACGCCGCGTTCCCAACCAATCGTTGGGAAGCTACCGGAAAGATTGACTACAACCTCAGCGAAAGCACCAAGATCTCGGGTTCGTATACACGCCAGGATGAGCTCGATACGCCGGACAATGGCTTCGCTTTGTGGTGGGCTCCCTCAAGCTCGCTTCCGTATCCGGGCGGCCTCACCGCTGCTACGAGTTCCAATGAGGTGATGACGAACGTCACGCACGTGTTTAGCCCCACCCTTACCAACGAGACGGTGTTTACCTATGCCCACTTCATCAACCCGATCCTCCCCGGGAACCCAAACGCGGTTGAACGCTCGACGGTCGGTTTCACTGTCCCGGAGGTAAACGGCCAGAATAACCCGCAGATTCCAAACATCGAAAGCAACTGTTGCAATGCGACTGCTTTGGCCGGCTTCGCGCCGCAAGGCTCGTTTTTCCAGACCGGATACGGCGGATCGTTCGTGGGTTTGAAGAAAGTTCCCGCGATCTACGACAACCTGAGTAAGGTTTCCGGCACACACACTATGAAATTTGGATTCTATTGGGACAGCAACGGCAATATTCAGTCCAGCTCCGCAGAGAACAACGGCCTGTTTACCTTCAATTCCGGGAGCCCAACCAGCACGGGCAATACGATTACCGACTTTCTCCTTGGACACGCGACACAGTATTCTCAAGGAAGCGCCATCGCCACGGACGATCTGCTATACCACCAATATTCGTTTTACGGCCAGGATTCCTGGAAAGTAAGTAAACGGTTGACCCTTAATTACGGTATCCGATTTGATCATTTGGGCCAATGGTATGACAACGGCAAAGGCCTCCAGGTCTGGGATCCGTACACTTACAGCAACAGTCTAACGCCGCCCCCGAACACTGGTATCGAATTTCATGCCATCGACAGCGCCATTCCGCAATCCGGCTTCAAGTCACCGTTGTTCTATCTCGATCCCCGCTTCGGCTTAGCCTATGACGTGTTCGGCAACGGCAAGACGGTTCTGCGCGGCGGCTTTGCGGTCTTCCGCTACCAGCTCGCCTTCAATTCCGTGCAGAGCCCCTCCGAAGGCCCGCTTGGACTTTATACGATCAGCAGCAGCAGCACCGGGTATAACTCGCTAGCGGCCGCCGCAGCCGCCGCCGTGCCCGCGCCAGGTGGTGGAAACCAGGATGGCGCTAACGGGTTGAGTGTTCTCCAGATGGGGGACGGACGTGTGCCGTGGACTCGCGACTGGAACATTACCATTTCGCAGCAACTCCCCTGGCGCTCTCTCGTCGAGGTCGCATACATCGGAAGTCAGAGCGGCGACGAATTGATCGAGCCTAGCAGCGGTAACTATCTCGGTGATCCGAATACGCCGCCGCTTGGCGCCTATTTTGGGCCCGATCCCAATCCGAAATCGCCCAACTACGGAAAAGTCGTGAGCCCGCTTTCCTCAAGCTTCAACGCGAACGACTATTTCCCGCTCATCAATTATCAACAGATTTACTTGGTCAGTCACGGCAGTTACGCCAATTTCAATGGTCTGCAGGCGCAGTGGCAAAAGCAGAGTGGCCCCGTTACGTTCCTTGCGAACTACACCTTCAGTAAAGT
>Ga0210385_10002915_pt1 | contig 10251 bp, 7 predicted proteins | sample IncBWH26OmetaG_FD_160107 | JGI IMG/M metagenome (GOLD analysis project Ga0210385, IMG submission 160107) | Forest soil microbial communities from Barre Woods Harvard Forest LTER site, Petersham, Massachusetts, United States - Inc-BW-H-26-O ...
CCTTCCGTGGATTGCTAACGGCGCCCGCCGAGCGTCACGCTGGTGTGGCGGCGGCCGTCGAACGTCACGCTAGCGTGACGACGGGCCGCCGTTCGCGATTAGCGCGGCGCGCGCCAGCGTTGCCTGAGCCATCTTCACGTGTGCGGCGTCGACCAGGACCCCGTTGACGCCGACCGCGCCCAGCCCCTTCGCCTCGCCTTCGCGATAGGCGGCGACGTTGCGCTCCGCCAGCGCGATCTCCTCATCGGTGGGCGCGTACACCTTGTTGGCGACCGGGATCTGGGTCGGGTGGATCGCCCACTTGCCGGTGTATCCCATCAGCGACGCCCGTCGGGCGTCGCGCTCATAGCCGTCGAGATCGTGGTAGTCCGGATACGGCGCATCGATCGCGTCGATGCCCGCGATGCGCGCCGCGACGAGCACCTTGTTGCGGGCATAGGCCCAGAAGTCGCCGGGGTATTCGCCGAGCGGGTCGAAGTTGGTGTCCACCCGGGCACCCTGCGACAGCGAGAAGTCGCCGACACCGAAGATCAGCGCGTCCAGCCGCGGACTGGCCGTTGCGATCTCCTCGGCGTTGGCAAGTCCCTCGACCTCTTCGATGAGCACTTCGAGGCGGATCGGGCGGGACAGGCCGAGCTTGGCCTCCAGCTGGGTGAGCAGTACGTCGACCCACCAAACATCGCGCGCCCGTAGCGCTTTCGGGATGATGATGGTCTCGAGGTTCTCTCGGGCGTTGGTAACGACCTCGACGATGTCGTCGTGGCACCACTGGGTGTCGAGCCCGTTGATGCGGATGGCGCGAACCGTGTGCCCCCAGTCGAGCTCGTTGAGCGCCTTGACGGCCTTAGCGCGGGCCGCCTCCTTGTGCGCCGGCGCGGTGGCATCCTCGAGGTCGAGGAAGACGAGGTCGGCGTCCGACGCCGCGGCATGGGCGAACATGTGGTCGTTGGCTGCAGGCACGGCCAGTTCGGAGCGGCGCAGCAGGGATGTCATCGGGTTGTTCCTCTCACAGCACGCCGCGGGCATGCAGGTCGTTGATTTCGCCGCCGCGCAGGCCCAGCAGTTCGCCGTACACCTCGGCGTTGTGCGCACCGATCCGAGGGCCCAGATGCTCGACCCGGCCGCTGGCCGCCGAGAACCGCGGCACGGGCGCTTGGACCGTCAAGGCACCGAGTTCGTCGTCGCCGACCTTGACGAAGACTTCGCGATGCGCCAGCTGTTCGTCGGCGACGAGGTCGGTGATGTCGTAGACCGGCGCCGCGGCCACTTCGGCGGCGTCGAAAATCTCCATCGCCTCGGCCAGCGTCTTGGTGGCCACCCAGTCGGCGACCACCTGGTCGACCTCGCGGGCCCGCGCCAGCCGCCGCTGGGGGTCGGAGAAGTCGGCGTCGTCGACCAGGTCGGCGCGTCCGATGGCCCGAAACACCCGCAGCGCCAGCTGTGGTGAGCTGCCCGACATCGCCAGCCAGCGGTCGTCGGCGGTGCGGTAGGTGTTACGCGGCGCCGAGATGTCCCAGCGGTTACCCGCCCGCGTCGGCACCAGCCCGAGTTGGTCGTAGCCCAGCAGCGTCTGTTCCAGCAGCCGCGCCAGCGGATCGATCAGGTTGATGTCGATCAGCTGGCCGGACGCCCCATGCACGTCGCGGTGGTAGAGCGCCATCATCACCGCGTAGGCGGCGTTCAGCGACGCCACCCCGTCGGCCAGCATGAACGGCGGCAGCGTGGGCGGTCCGTCGGCCTGGCCGGTGATGTTGGCGAAGCCGCTCATCGCCTCGCCGAGCGTCCCGAAGCCGGGCCGCTCGCTCTTCGGGCCGGTCAGCCCGTAGCCGGTGATGTGCAGCATGACGATTCGGTCGTTGACCGCACGCAGCGCCGGATAGTCCAGCCCCCACTTGCGCAGCGTCGCGGGCCGGGTGTTGACGATCAGCACGTCGGCGTGTTCGACGAGGCCGCGTAGCAGCGCCTGGCCTTCGGCGACGCGCATGTTCAGGGTGATCGAACGCTTGTTGCGCGACAACGACTTCCACATCAGCCCGACGCCGTCGATCTGGTTGCCCCAGGTGCGGATCGGGTCTCCGCCGTCGGGTTGCTCGATCTTGATGACGTCCGCGCCGAACTCGCCGAGGTAGGTGGCGGCCAGCGGTGCCGCGGCCAGCGTGGCGGCGTCGAGAACCCGGATGCCTTCGAGCATCATGCTCCGACGGGCGCACAAACCGGCCGTTGCAGGCCGAGGTGCTCGCGCAGGGTCGTGCCGTCATAGCCGGTGCGAAACAGGCCGCGCCGCTGCAGCTCCGGAACCACCATCCGCACCACGTCTTCGAACGCGCCGGGCAGATGTGTTGCGGCCAAGACGAACCCGTCGCAGGCGCCGCCGTCGAACCACTCCTCCATCTGATCGGCGACCTGCGTGCCGGTGCCGACGAACCGCGGGCCCTGCAGCAGCGTGGCGCGGTGGCCGGCCAGGTCGCGCAGCGTGATGGTGTCGCCGATGTGCGCGCGCAGGTTCTGCACCAGTCCGCGGATGCCAGACACCGATTCGATGAGCTCGTCGGTGATCGGGTCGTCGAGCTGGTGTTGGGAGAAGTCGTAGTTCATCAGCTCTGAGAGTAGGGTCAGCGACGCCATCGGGTGAACCAGGTCGCTGAGAAACACCTGTTCGCGCTGTTTGGCATGGTCCTCCGACTCCCCCACCACGGCGTAGGCCATCGGGCAGATCTTGACCGACTGCGGGTCGCGGCCGGCGGCGTCGATGCGCTCCTTCTGGTCGGCGTAATGACTGCGGGCCACCTCGATACCCGGATCGCCGGTGAAGATCAATTCGGCCCAGCGCGAAGCGAATTCACGCCCGCGACCGGATGAGCCGGCCTGGATGATCACCGGCCGACCCTGCGGGCCGCGCGGCACCGTCAACGGCCCGCGCACCGAGAAAAACTCCCCGTCGTGGTTGAGCTCGTGCACCTTCGTCGGGTCAGCGTAAATGCCTTCCACCCGGTCGTGCAGCACCGCGTCGTCTTCCCAGGTGTCCCACAGGCCGACGACGGCATCCATGAACTCCTCGGCCCGGTCGTAGCGTGCGTCATGGCTCAAATGCGTGTTCAGGCCGAAATTCTGGGCTTCGCTGTCGTTGACCGACGTGACGACGTTCCAGGCCGCGCGGCCACCCGACAGATGGTCCAGGGTCGAGAACGTCCGGGCCACGTGGTACGGCGGGTAGTAGGTGGTCGAGCCGGTCGCACCGAGACCGATGCGCGACGTCGCCTGCGCCAGCACGCCCAGCACGATGGACAGGTCCAGCTTCACCGGCCGTGCGCCGTATTTCACCGCGTCGGCGACCGAGCCGCCGTAAATACCGGGCATCGCCAGCCGGTCGTCGAAGAACATCAGATCGAAACAACCCTCTTCGAGCTGCCTGCCGATCTTGGCGTAGTACGAGGCGTCGAGGTAGCCGTGCTCGGTGGCGGGATGCCGCCACGAGCCCGCGTAGACCGAGGTGCTGCCTGCTTGCATGAAGGCGACGAGCGCCATTTGTCGTGTGGTCATCTCTAATGTGTAACATCTGATATATTAGATTTCAAGTGTTAGATTCACAATTGCCCTAAGGTCATCCGTATGCCCAACGACGTCGACATCGCCGGCACGGTGCGCGAGCGCGCTGCGCGCGAGCTGCGCGACCGCATTCTCACCGGCGCGCTGCCTGCCGGCACCCGGCTCGACCTCGACGCCATCACCAAGGAGTTCGCCACCAGCCGCACACCGGTACGCGAGGCGTTGCTCGAGTTGTCTTACGACGGACTGGTGCGCGTGGCGCCACGCAGCGGCGTCACGGTGATCGGCATCAGCCCCGAGGACGTGCTGGACAGTTTCACGATCGTGGGTGTGCTGACCGGGCAGGCCGCGGCATGGGCCGCGCGGCGGGTCACCCCGGACGACGTTGAGCGGCTACGCGCACTGGCGACCGACGTCGAGTCCCACTCCGGAGAGGGCGCCATCGTCGGCGCGAATTGGCAATTTCACCGGGCGATCCATCGCGCGGCCCATTCGCGGCGATTGATGGCGCAGATCCGCCAAGCCGTCCGCGTCGTGCCGTCGAACTTCTTGGCGATGTTCCCTGAGCACGAGCACCACGCGTTGGAGGATCACCAAGCGCTGGTGTCGGCGCTCGCCGACGGCGACGCCGAGAAAGCCCGCAGCATCGCCGAGCGCCATGTGCTCGACGCGGGTCACTCACTGGCCAGCCGGCTGGGGCAGGCGAGCGGCTAGCCGCGCTTGCGCCGGATGATCGCCCGCAGCCGCTCGAGTCGACCGGCCAGCTCGCGCTCCGCGCCGTGGCCGGTGGGGCGGTAGTAGTCCACGCCGACGAGCTCGTCCGGTGGATACTGTTGCGGCACAACACCGTCCGGGTCATCGTGCGGGTAGCTGTAGCCCTGCGCGTTGCCCAGCGCCGCCGCGCCCGAATAATGGCCGTCGCGCAGCTGCGGCGGCACCAGCCCGGCCTTGCCCGCTTTGATGTCGGCCATCGCCGCACCCAGCGCCGCGGTGACGGCGTTCGACTTGGGCGCGCTGGCCAGGTGCATCGTGGCGTGCGCCAGTGTCAACTGGGCTTCGGGCATCCCGATCAGTTGCACGGTCTGCGCCGCGGCGACGGCGGTCTGCAGCGCGGTGGGGTCGGCCATGCCGATGTCCTCGCTGGCCAAGATCATCAGCCGTCGCGCGATAAATCTCGGGTCCTCACCGGCGACCAACATTCTGGCCAGATAGTGCAATGCGGCGTCGACGTCGGAACCGCGCACGGACTTGATGAACGCGCTGATGACGTCGTAATGCTGATCGCCGTCGCGGTCGTAGCGGACCGCGGCCTTGTCCACGGACTGCTCGACGGCCTCGACGGTGACCTGCTCCCCCGCCTCGGCCGCGACCTCCAGCGCGGTCAGCGCACGTCGGGCGTCTCCGGCTCCGAGCCGCACCAGTAGCTCGACGGCGTCGGGCTCCGCGGCTTGCCCATTCAGCCCGCGGGGGTCGTCGATCGCGCGCTGCACCACTGTGCGGATGTCTTCGGCGCTCAGCGGCCGCAACTGCAGGATCAGCGACCGCGACAGCAGCGGGGCGACGACGGAGAACGAGGGATTCTCGGTGGTGGCCGCCACCAGCAGCACCACCCGGTTCTCTACCGCCGACAACAGCGCGTCCTGCTGAGTTTTGGAGAACCGGTGGACCTCGTCGATGAACAGCACGGTCTGCTCGCCGTGGGCGGCGGCGCGACGAGCCACGTCGATCACCGCGCGGACTTCTTTGACCCCGGCCGACAACGCCGACAGCGCCTCGAACCGCCGGCCGGTGGCTTGCGAAATCAGCGCGGCCAGCGTGGTCTTACCGCTGCCGGGCGGCCCGTAAAGGATGACCGACGCCACGCCCGAACCCTCGACAAGGCGCCGCAGCGGCGAGCCGGGTTGCAACAGGTGGTCCTGTCCGACCACCTCGTCCAGACTGGCCGGGCGCATCCGCACGGCCAACGGCGCAGCGGCCGAACCGCCCGGCGCGCGTCCGGTCAAGCCGGTCGGGTCGGGGACGTCGAACAGACCGTCGGACACGGTTTCAGGCATACCACGCCACCTCGACGCGACTCGCGATGTTCGGGTCGCAGCGGGGCCGCCGAATACTTGCTAAGTTCGCTGAGGCATACGGCAGAACTCCACCACACGAGGCAGGAGCGGCTATGAGCCGACCCCCAGAGCACCCCGGCGGCCCGAGCGATCCGTGGGGCGCTAACCCCAATCCCGGCAACTACCCACCGCCCGGCTACGGCCCGCCTCCAGGACCGCCTGCCGGGCCACCACCGGGCTATGGGCCACCTCCGGGACCGCCACCCGGCTATGGCCCACCTCCGGGGCCGCCGCCGGGGTACGGCCCGCCTCCCCCCGGGCATGGCGGGCCGCCACCGCCGCCGCCCGGCTACGGGCCGCCGCCGGGCTACGGGCCGCCTCCCGGCTACGGGCCGCCGCCTGGGTACCCGTCCCAGCCCGGCTACCCACCGCCCCCGGGCCAGCATTTCAGCATCGGTGATGCGTTCCGGTGGGCCCGGAATAAGTTCGCCAAGAATCCTTTACCGCTGATCGCCGCGACCTTGGTGTACGGGTTGGTCGGAGTGATCCTGCACGCGCTGGTGTTCGTGTTGCTGGGCGGCGCCAACGCCAACACCACCGATGTCGGCGACGACTACGGCGCATCGTTTACGGCCAGTTTGGGCACCGCCGGCACTCTCGTGCTGTCGATCCTGTCGTTCGTCTACGGCATCTTCGTGCAAGCGGGCTTCTTGTCCGGTGCGCTCGACCTCGCCGACGGCAGACCGGTCAGCGTCGGTTCCTTCTTCAAGCCGCGCAACTTCGGCAATGTCATCCTGGCCGGTGCGCTGCTCAGCGTGATCAGCGCGATCCTGGATTCGCTGTCGCTGCTCCCCGGCGCGATCTTCGCCCTGTTGGCGCTGGTGGCGATCGCCGTGTTCACCTTCTTCGCGCTGTTCACGATCGCCTTTGCAACCGATCACGGCCTGTCACCGATCGACGCGCTGAAGGCCAGCTTCACCACGGTCCGGTCGGACATCGGCAGCACGCTGCTGTCCTTCCTGGTGCAAGGCCTTTTGGTGCTGGCCGGCTTCTTCGTCTGCGGCGTCGGCATCCTCGTGGGCGGCCCGCTGGCGTTGCTGGTCCAGGTCTACACCTACCGCCGGCTTTCCGGTGGCCAGATCGCGCCGCTGACCCCCTGAGCCCGCGGGCTCCTCGCATCGACCCACTGCGCCCGGCTTCGCCGCGGTTGCGATCGCCGCGGGTCACGGCTGCGTGACGAAGTCGATCAGCTCCTCTACCCGGCCGATCAGCGCTGCGTCGAGATCCGTCCAGTCGCGCACCCGGCCGCGGATGCGCCGCCATGCCGCGGCGACGTCGGCCGGGCCGGCGTGCGGCCAGCCCAGCGCCTGACATATCCCGTGTTTCCAGTCGGTGCCACGCGGCACAACCGGCCACTCTGACAGACCCAACCGGGCCGGTTTCACGGCCTGCCAGATGTCGACGAACGGATGCCCGACCACCAGCGTGTGCACGCCGCCCGGGCCGCGGCGTACCGCTTCGGCCAGTCGCGCTTCCTTTGACCCGGACACCAGGTGGTCGACGAGCACGCCGAGCCGTCGCTTGGGGCCCGGGCGGAATTGCTCGACGACGCCGACGAGATCGTCGACGCCACCGAGATATTCGACCACCACGCCCTCGATCCGCAGATCATCGCCCCACACCTGCTCGACGAGCTCGGCATCGTGGCGGCCCTCCACATAGATCCGCCCGGCACGGGCTACCTGGGCGCGGGTTCCGGTCACCGCCACCGAACCCGACGACGTGCGGGTGGCGCCGGTGGGTGACGGTCGTCGCGGCGCGGTCAGGATCACCGGTTTGCCGTCGACGAGATAGCCCGGTCCGATCGGGAACGGCTTAGTGCGGCCGCGTCGGTCCTCGAGCTCCATTCGGCCGTATTCGACACACACCACTGCCCCGACATAGCCCGTCTGCGCGTCCTCGACGACCATGCCGAGTTCTATTGGCAATTCAACCGAGCGGATCTTGCGCGCGCTGTGCGGGTCGCGGGCCAGCACGTCAGGGCCGTAGCGATCATCCACTCGAGCGATCCTAGGAAAGAGAACGTCCGAAACCCGGTTACGCCACTCGGTCGGCGTTGAATCGGGCTGTGCTGCGGCGGTGTGGCTGTTGTGATGGGATCAGCGGTTATGACCATCAAAGTTGCGCTGGAGCACCGCACCAGCTACACCTTTGACCGGCCGGTCCGGGTGTATCCGCACGTCGTGCGGCTGCGCCCGGCGCCCCACTCACGCACGCCCATCGAGGCCTACTCGCTGCGGATCGAGCCGGCTGACCACTTCATCAACTGGCAGCAGGACGCGCTGGGCAATTTCCTTGCAAGGCTGGTGTTTCCGAATCCCACCAGTCGGCTGACCATCACCGTCGGGCTGATCGCCGACCTCAAGGTGATCAACCCGTTCGACTTCTTCATCGAGGACTGGGCCGAGGTCTGGCCGCCCGGCGGCCTGACCTATCCGAAGGCGCTCGCCGACGACCTCGAACCGTACTTGCGGCCGGTCGACGAAGCCGGCGACGGCTCCGGGCCCGGTGAACTGGTCACCGAGTGGGTGCGGGACTTCTCGGTCCGGAATGGCACCCGGACCATCGACTTCCTGGTCGCGCTCAACCAGGCGATCAACGCCGACGTCGGCTACAGCCTGCGGATGGAGCCCGGCGTGCAGACGCCGGATGTCACGCTGCGGACCGGCATCGGCTCATGCCGTGACTCCGCGTGGCTGCTGGTGTCGATCCTGCGTCAGTTCGGATTGGCCGCCCGGTTCGTGTCCGGCTACCTGGTACAGCTGGCATCCGACGTCCAAGCGATCGATGGGCCGTCAGGGCCGGCCGCGGACTTCACCGACCTGCATGCATGGGCGGAGGTGTACATCCCCGGCGCGGGGTGGATCGGCCTGGACCCGACGTCGGGACTGTTCGCCGGCGAGGGCCACATCCCGCTGGCGGCCACGCCACACCCGGCGAGCGCGGCCCCGATCACCGGCGGCGTCGAACCGTGCGAATCGGTGCTGGAGTTCTCCAACACCGTCACCCGCGTCCACGAAGACCCCCGCGTCACGCGGCCCTACACCGACGAGGCCTGGCAGACGATCTGCGAGGTCGGACGCGACGTCGACGAGCGGCTCGCCGCCGGCGATGTTCGGCTCACCATCGGCGGCGAGCCCACTTTCGTATCGGTGGACAACCAGGTCGACGAGGAGTGGACCACAGCCGCCGACGGTCCGCACAAGCGCCGGCGGGCATCCGATCTAGCCGCCCGGCTGAAGGCGGCGTGGGCCCCGCAGGGGCTGATCCAGCGCGGCCAGGGCAGGTGGTATCCCGGCGAACCGTTGCCGCGCTGGCAGATTGCCCTGTACTGGCGGACCGACGGGCAGCCGCTGTGGACCGACAACACGCTGCTGGCCGACCCCTGGGGCAGTGACTCGAGTAGCCAACCCGCGGACCCCGCCGACAATGAGGCGGCCTACCAGCTGCTCGCCGGCATCGCCGACGGTCTGGGACTACCGCTTTCGCAGGTCCGGCCGGCCTTCGAGGACCCGCTGTCGCGGTTGGCGGCCAAGGTCCGGCAGCCCGAGGGCGACCCGGTGGCATCGGACGACGACCTGGCCGAGGACACCGTTGCCGGCCGGGCCGCACTGCTGGCACACCTCGACGAGCCCACCACGCCCGCGGCGGCGTTCGCGCTGCCGTTGCACCGCCGCGACGACGACCTCGGCTGGGCCAGCGCCGACTGGCGACTGCGCCGCGGCCGGATCGTGCTGCTGGACGGGGATTCGCCTGCGGGTCTGCGGCTGCCACTGGATTCGATCAGTTGGAAGCCGCCGCGGCCGTCCGCCGTCGCCGACCCGACAGCCGTCGGCGACGTGATAAGCCTGTCCGACGGCGAAACATTGCTGGAGGACCCGGATGACTCGGCGACCGCGCCGATCACCGCGATGGTCGCCGAGGTCCGCGACGGGCTGCTCTACGTGTTCCTGCCGCCCACCGAGGCGCTGGAGCACTTCGTCGACCTCATTGCCCGGCTCGAGGCCGCGGCCGCGAAAATCGGCTGCCCGGTGGTGATCGAAGGCTACGAACCGCCGCCGGACCCGCGGCTGACGTCGACGACGATCACCCCTGACCCCGGGGTGATCGAGGTCAACATCGCACCGACGGCCAGTTTCGCCGAGCAGCGCCAGCAGCTGGAGACCCTTTACGAGCAGGCCCGGCTGGCCCGCTTGTCCACGGAGTCGTTCGACGTCGACGGCACGCACGGCGGCACCGGCGGTGGTAACCACATCACCCTGGGCGGCATCAAGCCCGCGGACTCGCCGCTGCTGCGCCGCCCCGACCTGCTGGTCTCGCTGCTGACCTACTGGCAGCGCCACCCGTCGCTGTCCTACCTGTTCGCCGGCCGGTTCATCGGCACCACGTCGCAGGCGCCGCGAGTGGACGAGGGCCGCGCCGCGGCTCTCTACGAACTGGAGATCGCGTTCGCCGAAATCGCCCGGCTCGCGTCCTCCTCCAAGGACGGCGGCGCACAACCCTGGGTGACCGACCGCGCGCTGCGCCACCTGCTGACCGACATCACCGGCAATACTCATCGCGCCGAGTTCTGTATCGACAAGCTCTACAG
>Ga0210385_10002916_pt1 | contig 10247 bp, 8 predicted proteins | sample IncBWH26OmetaG_FD_160107 | JGI IMG/M metagenome (GOLD analysis project Ga0210385, IMG submission 160107) | Forest soil microbial communities from Barre Woods Harvard Forest LTER site, Petersham, Massachusetts, United States - Inc-BW-H-26-O ...
AACTGAACATCCCTTCCTGCCTCTCGTCCGCTCCTCGCATGCCCCTTACATAACAGACTTCGAACCGATTGCCGCAGCTATTCCACTCGCCGCCCTCCACTTTTTCCGCAAACTGTGAAAGGCGGGCGGCGTTGCCTTTGCCGTCGCTTATTTCTTTTCGTCCGTCACTCCAAATCCGCTGGCGTCACTTTCGCGATCCAGGAATCGTAATCCTCATAGCCGACCTTTGCCTGGCGCTCGCTGATGCGCGCATCCACCGCCGCCATCTGCTCGCTGGAAAGAGACGGCAATCGCTCCAGCATGCCGACGATTGACTCGGTCTGCGCCGCGGCGCGGGCTTCGGCGGCTTCGTAGAACGCCTTCAAATTTCCGTCGCTTGTACCGACATCGAGATAATTTTCAATCAGATGCGCGGTCACCTTCTGGCTGTGGACCAGCGAGACGCGAATGTTTCCCTGTCCGGTGACGACGTTTCCCACGCCGAAGACGCGTTCGCATCCGGTGTAGCGCGGAATTTCTTCGCCGTCGAACGTGTAATACTCGCCCTTCATGGCGATTCCCGGCAACATCTCTGGCACCGAGCCGATGGACGAGATCACCAAGGGTGCGCGCAAATCGTAGTCCGAGCCCGGAATCGGCTCGGCTTTTCGTCCTTCCACTTTGGTGCGCGCCACACGCAGGCCAAACATTCGTCCATTTTCTTCGAGTACACCTTTCACCATGGTGCAGTCCTGCACGCGGAAGAGAAACTTCTCGCGCGCCAGACGCAGCAGCTTCAGCCGCACCTGTTCGGTCTTGGCGATCTGGTCCGGAGTGGCATTGTCGGGAGCTTGTGCGAGAGGCATGTCCTGTTCGCGGCGGCGGTAGATCAGCAGGCAGCCTTCGACGCCGAGCGACTGGGGGTCGATGCCGCTGGCTTTACAGATGGCCGGGATGCCACGCTTTTCCAGCTCGTGCATCTCCACGTGAACGCCGCGTGACGCGAGGGCTCGCTCGTAATTTTCCAATTGCAGAATTTTCACCACATCAATGGAAGCGAGGCCGCCGCCGACGACTGCTGTGCCGTCCGGCGTTTCGTAGCGCGGGCCGTTGTACGTCTTTTCGTTCTTGTGGTTGTACCAGTAGATGAAAGGATTCTGGTAGAGCAGGCCCTTCTCGATGAACTTGTCCGCGCCGGCGACGCCCAGATCGCGGTCGCGCCATGCGCCGTTCGCCATGACGACTGCCGAGAATCCCCAGGCTTTGCAGAAGTCGTCGAAGCCGATGTCGCGTCCCACTTTTGTGGCAGGGACGAATCGCAGGCCCGGTTTTTTCAGGCGCGCGTCGATCAGGCCGTACTCCTGTTTGCGCTGCTGCGAATGCCAGCGCGGCAAACCGTCTTCGATCTTGCCGTAGGGACGATTGTTCTGCTCGACCACGGCGACGCGTATGCCCTTGTCCGCCAGCAGCTCGGCCGCTACGGAGCCGGAAGTCGCCGCGCCGATCACCGCTACGTAGTACTTCCCGCCTTCACTTGTTTCGCTCATAACCGGCGCACACTCAGGGTAGAGATAAAAGCGCCGTCATTGTACATGAGCGGAAGACGGCTGGCAGGATTTAGCGGCGGGGGTGCCTGAGCTTTGCGCTCACGGCGCCAGAACGGCCCACGCGGCCAAGGCGCCGTTGTAGCTCGTGTAGAGGCCGTAGGCGTCATAAATCACGCTGCCCCAGTTGCCGCCGGCCTTCACGGGCAGCGCTGAATTTTGCACGGGGTCAGAAATATTGCGCACGAAGCCAAACGAGACGCCCGCCGTCTTGCAGGCTTCGCCGATTACGGCGTCGTCCATCTCGATGCATGTGTAGGCTTGATAGGTGCCTGCGATGCTGCCGACGACAAAAGTCGGAGTGGTCAGCAGGGACACCGCGCCGCCCGTCTGATTGTCGATTTGCGGCGATGTGTCGCCCATGTTCAGGTTGCCGGGGTTGAGCTGGGCGAGGGTGTCGTTCGTGTTGTAGAACTTGTTGAACTGTGTGCAGAGGCTCTGCAGGTCGGCGGCCGTTGTGGGGATGGAGAAGAGGAGACTCTTGAACCCGGGATTCGCCAGTATCGCGCCGGGAGCGTTCCATGAATTTGAGTAAACCGGCCAACTGCCCGATGGCTGCCCGGATTCGTACAGCGTGCCCGCGCTGGCGATGCGCACGGTGCCAATGTGATCGGTCGGCTTGGCGCCGCCGGCCGTGCCGATTGAGAGGATGAGCCTTGGCTTTACGTCGGCGGCGAGCATCGCGATCATGTCCTGCAAATACTTCGCGCCGGGCCAGTCGAGATGCGTGTTGGATTTGAAGAGCAGCACATTGCGCGCGCTGATCTGAATCAGCCGGTAGTAACCCCAATAGTTCCAGTTCGAAGCCGCGCCCGAGGGCAAATTCTTCGCCCACTTTTCCCAGCCGCTCCATGTGCCCTCCGTGCGTTTCGTGTAGGGCATCGTGGCGTTGCTCGCGCAGAAGACGTGCTCCATCGCAGCCCATTCGGCGTCAGCCCATGTGATCACCACTGCGTCGGCCTTGGGCAGGCTGCCGGACGGCGTAGCGGGTAGAGTGGGAGCGGATTGGCCCACTTTGGTCCAGTCGATGATTGGCAACGGCGGCGTGTTCGAAATTACGGGGTTGAGCTTCGCTTCACTCAGGCTCAGGCCGAGCCGCAGTTTGGGATTATGTCCACTCATCGTCCGCTCCTGATTTGGCCATCGGTTGGTGTCTATTGGTTGGTGTGGTCATGCCAGGGGGCCGGCGAATGTGGCAGACTCATTCGCCAGCCCGGCGGGCATTGCCTTGGGGATATCGTTGATGTGTTGGGCTAAGCGCCAGCGGCCAGGGCGGTCGGGGCGCCTTCCTTCAACGTCTTCATCTGCGCTTCCAGCTGCGCGATGGTCAGTCCGCCCGGGGTCTTCTTCGTATTTGCCACCCAGTCAGGATCCGCCAGCGCGTAAATCTCATCCACGATATTGGTGATGAACGACCAAGTTACCGTATAAAGCTGGCCCCACGAAATGGCGGTCGCCGCGTTCGCGTCGTAGCCGACCAACACCACGGCGTGGCCGTCGCCGGTCATCTTGGCAGTCGGCTCGTAATCCCAAGTGCGGTTGTTGTAGGTGACGTTCTCCGGGACGGGGAAGCCGATGTAGGCCACGCCGCAATCGTTGATCGTGCGCTTCACGTCGTCCGTGTTGCGCGGATCGACTTCCACAAACGCCAGGATTTTGTCGCGTTGGCCGCCGGCTGCTCCGATGGGAGCGCCCGTTTTCAACAGGAACTGCAGCACGTGCTGCTCGTTCCCGCCGGGTCCAGGGCCGGGAGTCTGCGGATTGTAGCCGCAGGCTTGTTCGTAGAGGTCTTCCACATCGGAGTCGGGCGCGGTGCTTTCCGCCTTGTCGGCGTTGAACGTCCAGACCTGGCGGGCATGGTAAAACGCCGCGCAGGTGCAATCGCCGAGATTGTCGTTGAGCATCATGCCGAAAGTCTGGGGCATATTCGCCACGTAGTTGACAGAGGCCGGGGGCGGTGCGAGTTTCTGGCCGGCGAGCAACGCGCTGAGATGCGGAACGCGCGGGTCGCGGCTTCGTGCTGTTCGTCCGAACTTGTGCGTCGAAACGGTCATAGCCGATTCTCCTTTAGCGATTTGTCTCTGAGCGCAAAGCAGAGGCGCGGGCAGCACCTCTTTACTGGGGCCGATAGACGCTCGCTGACGCGAACGCGGAACACTAGCTTGAGGGCGACTGTATCGCACGCGAGGGAGCAAGACGCGATGAGCGTGTGCATCTTGCTCGCTCCAGGAAGCAGCACGTTCCTGCACGAGACCGAGTCTGCGGGAATTACTGGGACGTAACCTCAGGTAATATATGTAGTTACTGTCCGTGTAACCTTGGGTTCGTAGGGCGAAAAAGCGGCTCGCCGCCGTGTGCCATAGCGGGGCATTGCCGCGGTTGTCGCTCAGCTTTGTAAGCAGACGGCCAGCGAAGGGCTAGCGTCTTCGCCCGGCAAAACCTCGGTCGATCAGTTATCGAGCTGTGCCTGAGCCGACGCGCCCGGCGATGAGTTCGTTTCCGCGGCGGCCAGGGCACTGACCGTGCTGTCGATGGCCCGCAGCGGGACGGAAGCGTGGACCGTCTCGCGAGGGTTGGCGACGTCCACCACGATGCTGCCGCCGTCTTTCGCTACCTGGACGTACTCTCTCGCGTTCGAGACTTCGACGATAGTCATGTCGGGCGAGTCGCCCAGGCCCTCAATGGCGGCGCGGATAGTGGGCAGCCACGGCTGGATCTTGTCGGCGGCGTTAGCCAGTTTGTCATCGGGAACCAGACGGACCGCGATAGGCACGAGCAGCGCCGGCGCGATGACGTGAATGTGCTCGCGCTGCTTGTCTGTGCGGCCGTGCTCGTTAACATTCACGTTCACGAAGCCTTCGCTGCAGAGAAGGCCAGCGCCTGTGAACGTGACGGCAGTGAGGCCGAGTGCAATCTTGCCAAGAAGAATCATTGTGCTCTCCCTCCACGAATACTCACCCGCGCAGCCTGAAGGCGACGCTAGGCGCGCTCTTCAGGCTGCGATGCAAATGTGGCAATTCTGTATTCCCATTATTGCGGCTGGTTGTGCGTGTCGACCCAGACACGGACTTGCTGCTTGGCGTTCTGGACTGTGACGAGAAAAGTGTCGCCGGCATCATCGAGCGCTTTCAACGCAGCGGCAACATCAAGCTCGTTCTTCTGGGCGTCGGAGAAAAGCGCGTTGACCACGGAGATGGGAACGGTGACATCAACCGTCTGGCCCTTCGAGCTGGAGTCAGTGACATGGACGATGATGTTGCCCTTGGATTTCGTCACCGCGATGTTTTCGCCCTTTTGCTTTACGGAGACAAGCTGGCTGTCGGGCGAAGTGCGGATCGCCTCAACGATGGTAGGGATGTCGATGCCCTGGAACTGGTTGGAGTCTACGGTCACCCGGCCGTTATGGAGCGGGCCGCGGTCGATCGTCGGCAGCACTTTTTCGGCGACGGAGAGCGGCAAGTTGACATTGACGTCGCCGTCCTTGCTGTTGCCACCGGATACTTGAACGTGGATAAAGCGGTCTTCGGGCGGCGCCGCCGGAGCGGGCCGGGCCGCGAGAAATAAAGCGCCAATCAGAGCCGTGATGCCCCAAATCGTTCGTATCTTCATCGGAAAGCCTCCTTATGGACTGAGATACGAGGCTCCTCGCACAAATGTTCCGTGAAAGTTGCAGGCCTATTTGAAATCCAGAAGCACGTTCACGTTGGCGCCGGTTGGGTTCTTGTCGAGGAAGTGGTCCACGCGCTGGTAATCCCAGGGGAGGGTGCCGAAGGAGCCCTTGGCGCCGCTATCGACAAACTTGTTATAGAAGTCTTCGTCGAAGACGGAGCCCGCCGGGATCTTCCACGCCGCGCGCACGCGCCGCTCGCCCTCCATCGAAAGCCCGGAAAGGACGAGCTCGCCCATCTTGTATTGCGGGCCTTCGACGATGGCGACGCTATAGTTCACGCGATGAGCCGAATCGTCGTATTGAGCCGTTGGCGTTGCGGTGGCGTCGAGATAGCCTTTGTGGCCGTACGCATCGGCGACGCCGTTCCACGCGGCTTCCATTTTCGAACCGTCCACGGGATCGCCCGGCTTATAGGGAATTTGCGCGTTCAATTCAGCCCCGGAGAGCGCGGAGTTGCCACTCCACGTGACGCCGCCCCACGCATACGCAACTCCGGGATCGATCTGAACGTGGACGACGACCGTGGGCGCGGTGGACTGCGCGCTCGGCGTAGGCGCCTCCACCATGGGCGTTTTGAAATCGACGCGCAAAAGCCCACGCGCGAAGTAGATCGGACGAATCTGCTCGAATTCGAAAAGTTCCAGCGTGGTGAGCGAATACGGCTTCCCGATCAGGTCGGCGAGCCGCTCTTGAATCGCCTTGTCGCTGCTGGCCAGCGGGTCGGAAAAATCGATGGACTTCACGTCTTCTTCCGCGCCGGCTGAAAGAAATTGCACCACTGACTGGCCCGTGAGCGGATCGGACATCGGCGCGTGCGAAATCCTCACGTAGATAACTTTGGTCTGCAGGAAGCGCTCCATCGCCGCGGCCATGTCGTCGAGGATTCTTCCGTTGGTGGGGGCCGTACCGTCAAAGAGCGGAACGCTTGCCTTGATCGCGCCGGCCAGATCACTGTCGGACACCCACGGAAAATTGTCGAACTCGACCGGCAGGCCCGGTGCGTCCGCGACCTGGTATTCCACGCTGACACCGTCAGGCGCACTCGAGAATCGATAGCCCACTTTGGCAAACGTCCCGAGCCCCGTGAGCGTGTCCGCCGCAGCCTGCAAATCGGCGCGTGTCACACTGGCGCCAGGCTTCAGCGATAGCTCCGCGAGAATATTATCCGAGGTGAAACGCGCGGAGCCGGTAACCGAGACTTTCGCTAGTTTCGCGCTGGGCTGGGCAGCGCCCTGTGGCGCGCTGTTCTGTGGTGGGGACGGATCCTGCGCCGACGCTCCGAGTGAATTGAAAGCGAGCGCTGCCACCGCCCAAAAAATGAAAGGGCCAACTCTCAAGAAATTCCTCTGAGGCAAATTCGCCCGTCTTACTGCCCCCCCAGCGTTAGGGTCACGTCTACCGTAGCCGTTTGCGGGTTGCGCTTCAAGACCAGCTTGATGACAGGCGGCTTTCCATTTGGCGGTTTCGGCCAGGAAGACTTCTTCATGAAGTCGGAGAGAGCATAGTCATTGTTGTACACCGCGCCGGGTTTCAATTGCCACTGGCTCGCCAGTTTTTGAGCGTCTTTATCCGAGACACCGGCGAAGGTCACCTGTCCCATGTGATATTGCACGCCCTCTTTGACAGCGACGTCATAACTCACGAGCAGGTTCGCGTCGTCGATGTTCTCCCGCGGATTGATCGCGGCATCGATATAACCTTCCGTTCCATATGCCTTGGTGATCGCGCTTAACCCCAGGTCGATCTTGTCGGCGTCGGCGATCTCCTTCGAAGTCATGCCGAGCAGGTGATCCAGATCACTCGATGAAATGGCTTGGTTTCCCGACCAATGTGCCGCATCCCACGAGTATTGCGCCCCCTCCTTGACGGGAATCGTCACCGAAACCGCGGTAGTCCCGGGAGTTGTGGAATCCTGAACTTTTGGTGTGGGAACGCCGAAACTGGCTCGGTAATAGCCCTCATGGCGATACACAGGGACCAGAGCCACTTGGTCGAACGTCTCGACCTCTGAAACAAAATAGTCTCGACCCAGCTCTTGCGCTGCCGCCTTTTGCAAATCCGAATCATGCACTTCATTCGCGCCTGGAAACGAAAGCGTTCGAATCGAAACCGAGACTCCCGTGACGCGGAACGACATCGCACTTACCGGCCCGCCGAGCTGCGCGACCGCCACGCGTTGGACGTCGCCCGGAATCGACTTGGACTGCAAAAGCGCGCGAAGCGCGTCCGAGATTTGATCCATCGAGGGCCCGCCTTCGGGAACCGCACCGCCGTAGAGCGGAACGCTTTTTCGCAGAGCCTGGCCAATCTCGTCGTCGGAAAACCACACAAAATTGTCGAACACGCAAGGCAGCAGGTTCTGAACTTCGGCGACGGTGAACTCAGCAGACATTCCGGCGGCGTTTGTGCTGTATTTGAAATTGACGCTCGCAAAACCACCCGATTGTGCCAGGCGCCCGGCGGAGGATTGCAAGTCGCCTGGCGTCACCATCTGTCCCTGGCGCAGCCCCGCAACTTCGTCGGCCTGTTCGTTGGTGAAGTGAGAAAGTCCGGTGAATCTGAGGTTTACCAGCTTCGTGGCGCCGTCCGCGGCAGCTTGGCCGCCCGCGAGCGTGCCTGAAGCACAAAAAAAGAGACCGGCGAGAATCCCCGCAAACAGGCGGGATGGACGTCTTGAGTTCATGGACGGATTATATTTTAAAAGCAAGGCGCGAGAAAGCTATTCGACGGTGACAGACTTGGCAAGGTTGCGTGGCTGATCCACGTCGCAGCCACGTCGCACCGCGATGTGATAAGCCAGCATTTGCAGCGGGACTACTTCGAGCAGCGGCGCCAGCAGATCGGGCGCGGCCGGAATCTCGATCACGTGTTTCGCGCTCTCGCGCACCAGCGTATCGCCTTCGGTGACGACCGCGATCACGATGCCGTCCCGCGCCTTCACTTCCTGCAGATTCGAGAGCGTTTTTTCGTAGAGCGTCATCGACGCAACGTCCGATTCGTCCCGCGTGGCGATCACCACCACGGGCAGGTTTTCGTCGATCAAAGCATTCGGGCCGTGCTTCATTTCGCCTGCGGGATAGCCTTCGGCGTGGATATACGAGACTTCCTTCAGTTTGAGTGCGCCTTCGAGCGCGATCGGGTAGTGGATGCCGCGGCCGAGATAGAGAAAATCGGTGCAGCGGAAAAACTGGCGCGCAAGGTCTTCAATATGCGAATCGCGCTGCAGGATGCTTTCGATCTTCTGCGGAATCCGCGTCAATTCCTGCATGATCTTTTGCGAGATTGCCGGCGAAAGCTTCCCGCGCACCTGTCCGAGATGCAGAGCCGTGAGCAGCAGGGCAGTCAGCTGGCCGGTGAACGCCTTGGTCGAAGCCACGCCGATTTCCGGCCCTGCGTGCGTATAGATGGTTCCGTTGGCTTCGCGCGTTAAAGTGGCGCCCACCACGTTGCAGATGGCGAGAATCTTCGCGCCCTTTTGCGCGGCCTCACGTTCGGCGGCGAGCGTGTCGGCCGTCTCGCCGGACTGGCTGATGGCGACGATCAGCGATTTGTCGTCGAGGATCGGATCGCGATAGCGGAATTCGCTGCCGTAGTCGACTTCGACTGGAAGCTGCGCCAGGCGCTCGATCATGAACTTGCCGGCCAGTCCCGCGTGCCAACTGGTGCCGCAGGCCACGATCTTCACCTCGCGCAACTTCTTGATATCCGCCTCGCTGATATCCATCTCGTCGAGGAAGACTTCGCCCGTCTCCTGCGAGATGCGGCCGAGCAGGGTATCGCGGACGGCGCGCGGCTGCTCGAAAATTTCCTTCTGCATGAAGTGCTTGAAGCCGCCCTTTTCCGCCATGATCGGGTCCCACGTGATCTGCTGCGGCTTGGGCTGAATTGCGCCATTCTCGAAATCGGTGAGTTTCACGCCCTGTGGCGTGAGCACGGCCACTTCGCCGTCTTTCAGGAAAAACACGCTGCGCGTGTGCGCGAGAATTGCAGGGATATCGCTGGCCACGAAGAATTCGTTGTCGCCCAGGCCGACCACGATCGGCGGGCCGAGCCGCGCCGCCACGATCTTTTGCGGATCGCGCGTGGAGACGGTGACGAGCGCATATTGGCCGCTCATCACTTTCACGGCTTTCCGGACCGCCTCTTCCAATGTCGAGTCCTTGGAATATTTCTCCAGAAGATGCGCGATGATCTCCGTATCCGTCTGCGTGACGAACTTGTGGCCTTCGGCGACCAACTGATGTTTCAGCTCGACGTAGTTTTCGATGATGCCGTTGTGGACGACCACGATCTCGCCGGTGCAATCCCGGTGCGGGTGCGCATTCTCTTCGGTCGGACGTCCGTGCGTGGCCCAGCGCGTGTGGCCGATGCCGTAGAGGCCTTCGAGCGGCGTCTTGTGGATTGACTCTTCGAGGTTGCGGAGTTTGCCGGGGGCTCGGCGGACCTGGAGCTTGCCGTTGTCTCCAACGACGGCGATGCCGGCGGAATCGTACCCGCGATATTCAAGGCGCCGCAGCCCGTCAAGAATGAGTGGCACGACGCGCTTTGGACCGATATAGCCGACTATCCCGCACATAATGGTTGCTCCTCAGCTGCGCTACCCCAGTGGGGCGCCGTGCGCGGCCCTGCAATTAGGTTAGCACAAAGCAGGCGGGCGGAATCGGCGCGGCGGCGAGCGGTGTTTCGCTTCAGGTTCGCGGAGGAGGTAAATTTGTCTTTGAATTGATTGGTGCCTTTGTAGCGGCGGCCTTTCAGGCCGGCATCTTACGAGCGGCCTTGTAAATTCGTTGCGCGATCGTGTTCTGAAGGAAAGGGCTAATTCTGGCTGCCGGCGAACGAGAGTGCCAAACCGAAGGCAAATTCAAAGGCGCTCGCCTGAAACAGTTTGCGGAAAAAAGGGCAAGTTTTGCGCCGTGAGGCTGGTGGCGCGTTTTTCCGCAGCTGCGTTGCGGGTTTTTGTGGGCCGCGTTCAGCTCCTGGCGACGGCCGCCTGG
>Ga0210385_10002917_pt1 | contig 10244 bp, 6 predicted proteins | sample IncBWH26OmetaG_FD_160107 | JGI IMG/M metagenome (GOLD analysis project Ga0210385, IMG submission 160107) | Forest soil microbial communities from Barre Woods Harvard Forest LTER site, Petersham, Massachusetts, United States - Inc-BW-H-26-O ...
CAGCGTCAACGAAGCCAACTTGATGCCGCTGGCAGTCAACATTGGGGTTCCGGCCAACCTGACTCTGAGCGAAACATTCGCCACCGGCGGAACGGTGGTCGAGGCCAGCGCGACAGCGCTGATTACACTCACACCGCGGACCCCGTAAGCGACGCTCGCTCCCGCCGGGGCTTCGATCGCGATCGGCCCGCGGCGAGGGTCTTTGCGCGGTAGACCAGCAGCGGCTCGCATGGGGGTGCTAGCGCCCGGGCGTCGCAAGACACCCTCTTTATAATACGTACGGGCAACTTGCCCCCCCCCCGCGCCGCGGAGGCCGCCGGTGGGGTAAGAGAAGTGCGTCAATTCAGTGACTTGCAAAGAGGCGCCCGCGGTAACTGGCTCATTCGGACACGACCTATCCGGGTGGGCGTCGATCTCGGCCCCCGCCAACCGTCGTAGAATTTATGGAAGCGAGGAAAGCGCCATGACACTGAAAAAGACGGTTTCGCGAGATGAGTGGTTGAGGGCGCGCAAGGCGCTGCTCGAGAGGGAGAAGGTGCACATGCGCGAGGGCGACCGGCTTGCCAGCGAACGGCGAGCGCTCCCCTGGCTGAAGATCGAGAAGACCTACACATTCGAGACCGCACAGGGTCGCAAGACACTGGCAGAGCTATTCGACGGCCGCGGACAGCTGATCGTGCACCATCTGATGTACAACCCCGAATGGAGTGCCGCCTGCCCCGGCTGCTCTTTTCAGGCCGAGCACATCGACGGACCTGCGCAGCACCTGGCCCATCACAACGTCACGATCCTGGCTGTCTCGCGCGCGCCGCTCGCCAAGATCCTCGCATACAAGAAGCGCATGGGCTGGCAGTTCGAGTGGGTGTCCTCATTCGGCAGCGACTTCAACTACGACTTCCACGTCTCGTTCACGCGAGAGCAGATCGAACAACAGCGCATCGACTACAACTTTGGCACCATCACGAGCGATGAGCGCTATGTGAGCGAGGAGCTCCCCGGCCTCAGCGTTTTCACGAAGGACGAGCGCGCTGAGGTCTCGCTCACCTACTCCACCTACGCTCGCGGGCTCGACATGCTGCTCGGCACGCATCATTACCTCGACCTCACGCCGGAGGGTCGCAATGCGAGCGGCTATCCGGCGTGGCCGCGGCGTCACGACGAATATCCGACCTCGTCTACCTGACAAAAGCAACCGGCATGCGCGGTTCGCGCCCGCTGCAGCTGCAGGACAGCGCTCAGCACGGGAGCGCTTGCCCCAAGAGTTGCGTGAGGTACGCAGTCGCGAGTAGCTCGGTTTTGCTTGATCCGCTGCGCTGGCGGTCGTGACGTGCCCACAGCACGCGCTCGCTACTCCGTACCGAACTGCTCCGTGCCAATCCAGAACTGCGCAAGATCGCTGAGATTGTCGCGGTAAGTTCGCGTGACGTGATATTCCTTGCCGGTTTTGGTACGCAAAATATATTCGCTGCCGACACCCGGCTGAATGGTGTCCACAAAGGCGATATTCACCAGTACCGAGCGGTGAATGCGGATGAATCCATAGGGCTTCAGCTTCTCCGCGATACTTGAGATGGTCTCGCGCAGCAAGTACGTTCCGGTCTTCTGCTGCAGCAGCACGTAATTGCCGTGTGCTTCGGCGCTGACCAGCTCCGTGGTATCGGCGAAGACGATGCGCCCCTTATCCTTGATCGCAAGTCGGGTTCCGCGGTCTGAGCGCAGATTGAGACCGCCGAGCATGTCCAGCATGCGCGCGGCACGTTCCTCCGCGGAGCGGCGTACTGCGACGTCGAGAGCCTGATGAACCCTCTCAGGATCAAACGGTTTCAGGACATAGTCGGCGGCGCGCTTCTCGAATGCCTCTACCGCGTGCTCCTGATAGGCCGTGATAAAAACGATCGACGGCATCGGGCCACTCTGCTTGCTCAAGCGCTCTACCAGCTGCAATCCAGACAGACCCGGCATATGAATGTCGAGCAGCAACACATCAAAAGGACGCGCGCGGAACTTTGCCAGTGCCTGATGAGCATCCTCCGCGACGTCAAACTCCTCGATGTCCGAACGCTCGGACAACACGTCCCTGAGAGCGGTCCGTGTCAGCGGCTCATCGTCGACAACTAAGACTCGCATTCCAGCTCACCTACAAGGGAAACTCCCCTGCTCATTTCAACGCTGCTCGTCGTAAAAGTCGGCAACTCGAGGCGCGCGACCGCACGTGCCGGATCGGTCAGCCGGTGAAACTCGAAGCGTGCGTCGTCCGAAAACATCCATTTCAACCGCGCCCTGACATTTTCCAACCCCAGGCCCATGCCCGGCCGGGAGACACCTGCGATGCTGTTGGTGATCTGCACCACCAGCCGGTCGCTGTCAATGCTTGCCTCCACGGCAATCCAGCCGCCTTCATTCGAATTGGCGACGCCGTGCTGGATCGCGTTCTCCAGAAGCGGCTGCAGCAGCAGCTGCGGGATGAGGGCCGGCTCAGCCTCCGCTGCAATGTTCCAGCGAACCTCGAGGCGCGTGCCCAGGCGCATCTTTTCGAGATTCAGGTAGGCGCGCACGAATTCCAATTCTTCGCGGAAGGTCACGATGTCGGTGCTGCCATGCTTGAGGACCGTGCGTAGCAGCGCAGCAAGTGTCAGCACCATGCGCTGCGCGGTCGCCTGGTCGCGGGGGATGAGGGTCGAGACGCCCTGCAGGGTGTTGAAGAGAAAATGCGGGTGCAGCTGCGCGCGCAGCGCCTGCAACTCGCTCTGCGCCAGAGCCTGGCGCAGCTGCAAGCGCTCTATTTCCTGGCGGCGGGCAGTAGCGAAGTAGGTGTAGGCGTGTGCAACAATCACCAATGTCATGTAAAGCAACAGCATGTCGGCAATCTTGTCGAACATGATGCCTTCCAGCGACATGAGGTTACGCGGTGCCCACATCCCCTTTTCCTGGACCCATGACGGCAGCAGTGCCAACCGAATAAGCCCGAACCCCAGTAGAAACGGTCCGAATCCAAGCACGTAAGCCAGGGCACGCCGGATTACCGCGCCGGACTTCACCGGCCAGCGGGTGACGCAATAGAAAATCGGCGGAGTGAGAAGCGCGATAGCCATATAGCGTGCTGCATAGGCAAGCGTCAGCACGGGCAAATTCGACGGGATGTTCAGCTGCTGCTCCTGCTGATACGCCTGCCAGGTCGCAAGCAGGGATAGCGGCAGCCAGACGGCGATTGACAGCCCGAAGTCGCGCAGCAGGGGTCGAATCTTTGTTTGCCAGTTCGTCATTGCGGAATTGTAACTCGCGGCAGCGGTTTTAACTTCACTCCAGCGGGGACAGAACCCGCTGGGGCCGGTGTCTCACGCGGCGTCGGCCGCCGACGCGCCGCGCATGCACGTGGCACGCTGCATCCCAAACACGACATATCGCAGCTGCGCAACCCACCCAGCACGCCCGCAGAGAAAACCGCCGGCGTGGGCCGCCTCGATTTGGTCCCTGAAACAAGTTCCTCAAACCCCCATGTCGGTGCGCCCGTCACATAAAGCAACCTTAAGGCAACTGTTGCGGACTAAGTTTCCACTGCGCAGCCGCGTGCCGCCAGAGTCTCTCGCAGGCCCGCGTTGCTGTCTGACAACAGGCGAACGGTCGTGGTCGTTTCAGGCACGCCCGGCGGGCGCGTTTTGTCTGAGACGCAGGGAGAACAAGATGACACAGGGTCAACAGGGTCGTGTGATCGGGCCGCCAGCAGTGCAGCGAGCGTCTTGTCTGGGGCGATCGGTCAACCATGCCGTCATGAATCTGCTCATCGTCAGTGACGAGCCCGCAATGAGAGGCGCGCTGATTGAGCTGTGCCGCAGTAGTCGTGATCTGCGTGTGATCGGTGAGTTGCGCTCAGGTGCTGAGGCGATCCAGCACGCTGCGGAATCACATCCGGATCTGTTGCTGCTCGAGGCGGAACTGCCGGACATGACGGGCTTTGAAGTTCTGCGTGCCCTGCGACCGCGCCAGCAGCGGCGCACCGTTATCATCAGCGCCCACACTCGCGACGCCGCCGCCGCAATCGCGGAAGGGGCGCTCGATTGCCTGCTGAAGCCCGTTACCGCGGAGGCGTTTGGCACCTCGGTGCTGCGTGCTCAAAAGCATGTCAGGCTGCGAATTGCGACCTCCACCAGCGCCTGGGCAGGAGCCACCCGTTCTGCGATCGACATCGAGCGTCAGGTGCCGTTGTTCCTGGTCGGCGAGCGCGAGCGCCGTCTCTATCCGTTAGATCCGCGGAAAATAGAATACATAGAATCCGCTGGTAATTACGTGAAATACCACATCGGCGACGCAGAATACATCGCGCGCGAGTCGGTCAAACGGCTCGACAGCTTGCTTGCGCCGGCCGGTTTTGTGCGCATCGAGCGTTCCTTGCTGCTGAACATCCGCGCCGTCTCCTACGCGCAGCCGATTGGCCACGGCATATTCGCATTCACACTCGCCTCGGGTACGCGCCTTCATTCCGGTCCGGCCTATCGCGAGACCATCCTGGGCGTATTGCCTCTGCGGCGCCGGGCGCCCAATGGGGAAAGAACGCCCGCGTCCGAGGAATCATTCGCGATGCTGGCGCACGAAACCATCCTCTAGGCGAGCAGCGGGCTCGCAGCGGCGCAACACCGCTCCCCAAAGAAGCGCGGTAGCAGCCGCGACCGGCCTCCGATCGCGCTTTTTTCCGCCGCGGCGTTCAGCCAGCGGCGCATTCCGTGGAACTCCAGCGCAACAGAGCTGCGCAGTCCTGCGCCTGCCGCCGCAGGCGCGGCAAGGGGTTGTGATGCGAGCGCTGAAAACTCGCGGATGACTTCACGGCGCTTGGAGGGGTGTTCATCCCTGTTAGAAGGCAGCGACGTCACATTTTTTCTTGTGCGTTGTAACGCGTGTCTATTCTGCGATCTGACAAAAACGACACGGCGCTGAGAGTCTCAACTTACAGGCGTTCCTCGTAGCGGGCGAGCAACCAATCTTTGGGGAGTACTTAAAACATGACGACGGTTAACAACCGCATCCTGCGGCGGGCTGTACGCATTGCGCTTCTGTCCTGCACCACCGTTGGCATCGGCGTTGGCGCGAACACAACGGTCGCGCAGACACCACCCACACCGGCCACCGATCAGCCCGAAGCCGCAGCTCCTATTGCAGAAGTCGTGGTGACGGGCTCGCGTATCGCGACACCGAGCCTCGAGTCCGTCAGCCCCATCACCACGGTTTCCTCCGACGAGATCAAGGCCACGGGCACCACGCGCGTGGAGGACTTGCTCAACAGTCTGCCCCAAGTGGTTGCCGACCAGGGCTCCGGGCTTTCCATGGCCTCAAACGGCACCGCGACGGTGGATCTGCGCGGACTCGGAATTCAGCGCACGCTGGTACTGATCAACGGCAGACGTCTGATGGGCGGCGACCCCGCGGCCGGGGCACCCTCTACCACCTCGCTCGCCGGCACCTCCGCGGCCGACATCGATCAGATTCCGGTGGCGTTGGTCGAGCGCGTCGACGTGCTCACCGGCGGCGCCGCCTCCACCTACGGTGCGGATGCCGTCGCAGGTGTCGTCAACTTCGTCATGAACGATCACTTCGAGGGTGTGCGCCTCGATGCCAACCTTGGCATCTACAATCATTCGCAACATGAGAGCTGGATCGACCCGCTGCTGACGGCATCGGGCACGCCGGTTCCCAGCGGCACCAACTGGGACGGCGCCAACAGAGATCTGACGGCGATCATGGGCCACAACTTCGCCGACGGCGCCGGCAACTTCGAAGGCTACCTGGGATATCGGCGCACATCGCCCATCACCGCCGACCACCGCGATCATGCCGCGTGCGTGCTCAACAACAACCTGGATGTCAGCAGCGGGAGATCCTTCGGGCCGTACAAATGCGCAGGCTCGGCGAACTCGGCGCCGGCGGTAATCTTCAATCAGCAGACTTTTGTGCCCAGCCAGGTGGGACCGACGGGCGACGTCGATCCCTTCTATCAGTCGTACAACTACGCCGCCACGCATTATCTGCAGCGTATCGATGAGCGCTACACCGCCGGCTTCTTCGGCCACCTGAAGTTCAACGATCACGCCGAGGCGTACACCGAGTTCATGTTCATGGACGACAATACCCGCGGTAACTACGCACCCGCGGGCGCGTTCCTCGGCAGTGGCTTCGCGACCTCCGGCAGTCCGGCGCTGCGTGACGGCAACTACTACACCAACTGCGGCACCGGCGCGTACGGCAATTCAGGTATGAACCCCTACCTGACGTCGAACGAGTTCGACACGCTTTGCAATCCGAGCTCGCCGCTATACGACGCTGGCTTGACGGCTGTGAAGAATGGCACGGTGCCGGTGCCGGGTGACATTCAGTTGCTGCTCGGCCGCCGCAATATCGAAGGCGGACCACGCGAAGACACCTATGTTCATACGACGTTTCGCGGGGTGGCCGGCGTTCGCGGCGAAATCGCGCCGGACTGGACCTACGACTCGTCGTTTACCTACGGCCTGACCCGTTCGAGCGACTATCACAACAACGACACATCGTCCGCCCGCATCCAGAATGCGCTGCTGGCGGTCGAGGGCCCCAACGGGCCCGTTTGCCGTGGCGGACAGACAGGCTGCGTTCCCTGGAACATCTTCAATCCGACGATACCGATCACTCAGGCGCAATTGAACTACCTCGAGGTGCCCGCGCTTCTCAACGCTTACGGCACCGAGGACATCTGGACGAGCTTCATCAGCGGCGATCTGACACATGCAGGCGTCAAACTGCCGACCGCGGATGAGGGCCTCAAAGTGGTGTTCGGCACCGAATTCCGTCGGGAAGCTGACACACTGCAACCCGACAATGAGTACCTCACCGGAGACCTTGGCAATGTCACCGTGAGTCCCTATGACGCCGGCTACCACGTCTGGGAGGGATTTACAGAGGAGCGCCTGCCGCTGGCGAATAATCTGCCCGGCGTGAAGAGCCTGGATTTCGCGGCCGGCTATCGTTACTCCGCCTATTCGAGCGGCTTCGACACCAACACTTTCAAGGTAGGCCTGACGTGGTCGCCGATCAACGACCTGCGCTTCCGTGGCAGCTACAACCGCGCGGTGCGCGTGCCCAACGTCGCGGAGCTGTACAAACCCGATGTCGTTGAGCTGGACGCCGGCACGGATCTGTGTGCCGCCGGCCCGTACGCCGGTACGAGCCCGGCCGACCAGAAGGCCTGTGCGCTGACGAACGGCGGTAAAGCGATCACCACGCCGACACCTCCCTCCCCCGCCGGCCAGTACAACGGTATTTTGGGTGGCAACCCGAATCTGAAGCCTGAAATCGGCAAGACGACGGACGTCGGGCTGGTGCTGACGCCGGCATTTATCCCGGGATTCAGCCTCACGGTCGATTACGCAGACATCAAGATCACCGATGTCATCACCTCGTACGGACCGAATCTGATTCAGAACAACTGTATTCTGAGCGGCAGTGCCACCAGCTACTTCTGCGAGCTGGTGCACCGCGACCCCAACGGGACTCTTTGGGCGAGTCCGCAGGGCTACACGATCGATCCGCTGCTGAACATCGCGGGTCTCGAGAACAAATCCATAGACGTCGGACTGGCCTATCGGTGGGATCTGGGGGCCGCGGGCAAGCTTCACACGCGCCTGGATGGAACCTACATGCTGCATCTCCTCACCACCCCCGGTGGTGGCGTGGCGACGTTTGACTGCGCGGGCCGTTTTGGGCCGAGTTGCGCGCCGGTGACGCCGAAGTGGCGGCACCGGTTCACTCTCGACTGGGATACGCCGGTCGCAGGTCTCGCAGGCGGAGCCACCTGGCGCTTCTTCGGCAGCGCCACCAATACGCTGATCGACCCGAACAGTCCGGACTACGTGGGCGCAGCCGCCATCGCAGCGGCCGGGCCGCCGCCCGATGCGCGCATTCCGACCATCAGCTACCTCGATCTGCACGCCTCCTACACCTGGAACAACGTCACGCTGCGCGTGGGCTGCAACAATGTGCTCGACAAAGATCCGCCGAACATCGATACCCAGAACACCGGCGGCAACTCGTCCTACGCGGAGAGCAATACGTACCCCTCTGTCTACGATGTGGCGGGGCGCTATCTGTTCGCCAACCTGACGGTCGATTTCTGACGGCTTGATCTGGAGTCGCGAGGATGAATTCACCGACCAAGGCGTGGAGCGCAGCCAGGCTCACTGGTGCGTTGCTGGCGATCAGTGCAGCGCTGATCGCCAGCGTCGGTGAGGCCAATCCGGACGCCACGGCAGCGAACGAGCCCCCCGCGCAACCGTCTGCGGTGACCCCTCCGCAGACGGTTGCGCAACCTTCGGTCGCAGCACCGGCGGGTCCGAGCACCATCGGCACGGTGACTCAGGATGCCTCCCCCAGCAGTCAGGCGGATGCGGGCGCCCAACCCGGCGGCATTGCGCCCGCGCGCGCGACCGCTGACGCCCCATCTGCTGCCGACAAGTCCGGCAGGAAGGTGTTGGTGGATGACACGGTGACGGATGCACAGCTCAGGCAGATCCTTGCGAAGGGTTACCGGCCCGAGACTCAGGCGCAGGGCAACGCGGTCTTCTACTGCCGCAACGAGCATGAGCTGGGGACGCGTTTCGGCACGAAGGTCTGCAGGACCGCCGCGCGAATCCTCCAGGACGAGCTCGATAGTAAGGATGCGACGGCTCACGCGGAGCGCAATTATGGCAACCGGACAGTGCCGTAGTCCAAACCCTAGGGGAACTTGCGCCCCTCGTTTGCGCGCCCGATGGTAGGGCCGCGAGCGACGTGCGCCCGTCGCTGGCGTGCGCGTCGATCCCGCAACTACCCGAGCGAATAGCCCCAGCGCTCGATCCAGGGCGTCAGCAGCGTCAGCGCTTCGCTGCTGAAGTGATGCTGGTAGTGCTTCCAGCGGCCTACGGCGCGGTCACTGACCGGCTCGAGCACCTGAGCGTAGCTCGGCGTGCTGATGAAGCCTTTGGAACGAGCGTGCTGATGGGGAGTGAGCATCGCCTCATGCCGTGGCAGTTGCAGAAAGGCGCACAGCTCGTCGAGCGCGGCAGCGAAGTTCGTGGTGAGATGCTCGTATTTCAGTTCATGAGTACGCGGTTCCAGCAGGGGCCATTGCGCATACCAGAAGCTGAAAGCCCGCGAATAAGAGCGTGCCAGCGCCGTCAGATCGCGACCCAGCAGTGCCAGATCCGAGGGGAAGTGCTGCAGGAAGCAGCTCAGCACGGTGTCACAGGGATGGCGAATGACAAGAATGATCGGCGCGTCGGGAAACAGACGGCGAATGACCGGCAGCAGCACCATGTGCATGGGATTCTTGTCCACCAGCCGCTGCTGCGGAGCCAGTGCCACGCGCTTGCGCACCGCGTCCCAGTAATGGCAGCGGATGGCGTCCAGGTCGTCGCCGCTCAACCTGCCAAGCTCGCTGGGATAGGCGATGCCCCGATCCGTGACTCGCGCGACGGCTTGCAACAGGAATGGCTGCTCGTCCATCGACTGCAGCTGCGGATGTGCATCGAGTGTCTGCTCGAGCAGGGTCGTCCCCGAGCGCGGGAAACCCACGATGAAGATCGGGCTGCCACCCCGCGGCGTGGTTCCTGCGCTGTCCCAGCGCGCGACATCCGCGGGGTCGCAGCCGCACGCAGTCAGTGCCCAGAGCTGCGACTGCTGCTCGGATGCGCGGCCGGTCGCGCGCTCGAGAAAGGCGAGCTGCGAGCGGTGCGCCTCGAGGGCCGCGCTGTAGGCTTCTTCGTAAGACCCCAGTGCATCGCACGCGGCGGCAAGAGGATAGAGCAGGTTATATCGATGCGCAGTTTCCCCCTGCTGCGCCAGCGCCGCGCTCAGCAGCCGATGAGCGTCCGCGTGGCGCCCGTCCCTGTCGGCCAGCAACGCCGACATCGCCAGCCGCTCCGGATCAGCACTCGGACTCTCATCGTTGAGCGCGAGCTGCTCCATGACCAGCCGCGCCTCGTCGACCCGGTGCAGGCGCTCGAGCAGCAGTGCAAATCCCACGCCCGCGGGACCGCTGGTCGGGGGATTCGCCCTGAGTCGCTGCACCGCTGGCTGTGCCAGATACGCGGCGCCCGAAGTGACCAGCAGCAGGGCGATGGATACAGTGAGCTCGGCACTCAGGCCCTCGAGCTTTTCCCAGTCCTCCAGCGCCGTGACGGCTTCCTGGCGGTGACCGATGTCGCTGCAGCACTGTGCATAAGTCCAGCGAATGCGGGCATCGCGGG
>Ga0210385_10002919_pt1 | contig 10238 bp, 9 predicted proteins | sample IncBWH26OmetaG_FD_160107 | JGI IMG/M metagenome (GOLD analysis project Ga0210385, IMG submission 160107) | Forest soil microbial communities from Barre Woods Harvard Forest LTER site, Petersham, Massachusetts, United States - Inc-BW-H-26-O ...
AGGGTCCCGACAAACGTTGGGAAGTCAAAGGAGTCATCGTAACGCTCGCCGTCGATGAAGAAGGTGGGCGTGCCGTTGACTCCGCTGCGCACGCCTCCGGCAAAATCGGCGCGAACGTGCGCCTGATATTTGTTCGTGGCAAGGGCCTCCTGCAATTCGTTTTCGGCGAGGCCCAGTTTCTCGCTGAGTTCCGCATACAGGTCCGGACCGAGCTGGGTCTGGTTCTCGAAGAGAAGGTCGTGCATCTCCCAGAATTTTCCTTTGCTGGCGGCGAACTCGGCTGTTTCGGCAGCGGATTCGGCGTCGGGATGAATCTGGCTCAACGGGAAATTCCGGTAGACGAAACGAAGCCGCTTGCCGAAATGCTTCTGCAGCCGCTTGACGATGGGGTAGGCGGCTCCGCAGTGGGGGCACTCGTAGTCGCCGTACTCGACGAGGGTGCACGGTGCGTTTTCGTCGCCCTGGATATGGTCGGCGGGGCCAACCGGAATCTTGAGTTTCGTCATGGTTCACACCTGTTTCGGGAGTTTGTCGAGCGCGTCGAGAATACCGTCCGCGCCGGGGTTCACGGCAATGGGCGAACAATAGCTCCACGCAATGCGGCCCTGAGCGTCGATGACGAAGAGGGCGCGCTCGCAAACGCCATCTTCTTCGCGATAGGCGCCGTAAGTGCGGGCGACGGCGCCCTTGGGCTCGAAGTCTGCCATCAACGGGAAATGCAGGTTTCTGTCTTTTGCAAAGGCTGCGTGACACCAGACGCCGTCGACGGAGATGCCGACCACCTCCGCATTGAACTTCTGGAACTCAGGCAGGATCTCGTTGTAGAGGGCCATCTGATCACCGCACACGGGGCTCCAGTCAGCGGGATAGAAGGCGAGAATGACAGGCCGGCCACGCAACTCACTGAGGGAGAGCTGCTGGTCGGGGGTGACGTGGAGTCGAAAATCGGGTGCGACGGTTCCGGCGGGCAGGAGTGTAGCCATGGTCCCTTCATTTTACTGGCGAGCCAGAATGAGCGACGGTTGCCGTTGGTCGATGCGCGGAGGAGGTCGAGGCGCTGGTTTCATTCGGGCAGGATTGCCTTATTGGCCTGGTCTTCCCTTGCTTACCGAGGGGAGGGTGGGTTATGATCCCTCGGTAACCGTGAGGAGCGGCCAGAAATGAGCAAGCCGTCCGATTTAGTGCAGGGAACGCTGGACCTGCTGATCCTGAAGATTCTGGCCCTGCAGCCCCTGCATGGGTGGGCGCTCGGACAGCGGCTGAAGCAGGTCTCCGGCGAAGTGCTGCAGGTAAGCGATGGATCGCTGTATCCGGCGCTGCACAAGCTGGAACACCAGGGCTGGATCAAAGCGGAGTGGAAGCCGACCGACAACAATCGTCGCGCGAAGTTCTATGCGCTGACGGTGCTGGGGCGTCGGCAGCTGGCGCGCGAGGCGGCCAACTGGGACCGTCTGTCGACGGCGATCACCGGCGTGGTGCGGCTGACGGAGGGATAAGCGATGCGGCTGGAGAACTGGATCTACACGATTCCTTTGCGGCTGCGTTCGTTGATGCGCGGCGGCCAGGCGGATGGGGAAGTGGAGGAGGAACTGCGCGATCACCTGGAACGGCAGATGGAAGAGAACCTTGCGCGCGGGATGCATCCAGCAGAGGCGCGACGGGCGGCGCTGGTCGCGCTGGGCGGGCTGGAGCAGCGGAAGCAGGAATGCCGCGAGGCGCGCGGCGTGCACTGGCTGGGAGATTTTGGGCGCGATGTGCAGTATGGCGTGCGCACGATGGTGCGGGCACCGGGGTTCACGGTGGCGGCGTTGCTGATTCTGGCGCTGGGGATTGGCGCGAATACGGCGATCTTCAGCGCGGATCATGCGGTGTTGTTTCGTTCGCTGCCGTACCGAGATCCGGACCGGCTGGTGGAGGTTTTGCAGAAGGCGGTCGACGATCCCGGGGCGGACCGCATGCTGGTGGCGCCGGGAAACTATCGGGACTGGCGCGCTGACACCAGGGCATTCGACGCGTGGGCAGCGTGGCAGATCAGCAGTCTGAATCTGAGCGGCGGGGATCATCCCGAGCGCGTGCGCGCGGCGCAGGTTTCGGCGAACCTGTTCGACGTGCTGGGAGCGGAGCCGATGCTGGGGCGCAGCTTCGGAAGCGAAGAAGAAACGCCGGGCAGAGAAAACGCGGCGATTCTGAGCTCTGAACTGTGGCAGCGGAGATTTGGCGGAAATCCGGACGTCGTCGGGAAGACCATGCGCGCGAACGACCAGGTGTACACGATTGCGGGCGTCATGCCGCCGGGCTTTCGGTTTCCGATTGGCTGGATTTCGACGGATGTGGAACTGTGGACGCCGCTGGCGCTGAGTGATGCGCAGAAGGCGAGCCGGAAAGACATGACGCTGGAGGCGATTGCGCGGCTGCGACCGGGAGTGACCGTCGGGCAGGCACAGGCGCGGCTTGCCTCGGTGGCGCTGCATCTTGCGCAGGCGTATCCAGACAGCAACAGGAACTGGACGGTCAACGTTATTCCGTTCGGCGACCGCGGAGTCAGCGATTTTCGCGAGCTGTTTGTCCTGCTCTCGATGGCGGTGACGCTGGTCCTGCTGATTGGGTGCGCGAACGTGGCGAACCTGCTGCTGGCGCGTGGCATGGAGCGGCAAAAAGAGCTGACAGTGCGCACGGCGCTGGGCGCGCGGCGCGGACGGCTGGTGCGGCAGCTGATGACGGAAGGCGTGCTGCTTTCGCTGGCCGGAGGCTTGCTGGGGATCGGTTTGGGATACGCAGGGGTACGCGCGCTGGCTTCGCTGGCGCCCCGCGAACAGCTGCCCGATTTGAAGCAGGCAGCGCTCGATCCGCAGGTTTTGGCGCTGTCGTTGGGAGTGTCGCTGCTGACGGGATTTCTGTTCAGCATTCTTCCGGCGCTGACGCTGTCAGGAGTCTCGCTGAACGGAACGCTGCAGGAAGGCGGACGGGGCGGTACGGGAACGGTGCGAGGGCATCGTTTGAAGATGGCGCTGATGACCGGGGAGGTCGCGCTGACGCTGGCGTTGCTGTTGTGCGCCGGGGATGTGCTGAACACGTTTCAGATGTATATGAAGATCGATCCGGGGTACGACCCGCACCATGTGCTGACCATGCGCATGGCTCTGCCGAAGGAGAAATACGCGCAGCCGCAGGCCCGGGCGGCGTTTTACGATCGCGCCATTGAGGAGATGAAGACGATCCCGGGCGTGACGGATGCGGCGGTGGGCAGTGGCGCTCCGATGGAAGGGCAGGGATCGGTTTTCCGGTTTCACGTGGCCGGAAAGGCAGAGACCGATCTCCTTAACGAAAATACGATGACCGAATACCTTCGCGTCACGCCGGATTATTTTCCGACGGCGGGAATGCGGATCGTGCGCGGACGGAATGTGCGAGCCTCCGACCGGACGGTCGCGGTGGTGAACGAAAAATTCGCGAAGAAACAATTTGGGGATGCGGATCCGATTGGCAGGATGATTTTTCTGGATGGTGACGTGAATGGGTCCGCTACGGCAAAAACTATGGGACCGCCGCTGGAGATCGTCGGAGTCGTCCACGACACGAAAGAGTACGGGTTGTTTCAAATCACGCCGCAGATGATCTTTGTCCCGATGGCGCAGGATCCGGAGCAGACGGTGTCATTGCTGGTGAAGACGACGGCGGAGGCGGGCAGCGTGTTGCCGATCATTCGCGCGCGGCTGGCGAAGGTCGATCCGGACGAGCCGGTGTACAACGCGCGCAGCCTGGATGAGATTTTCGCGGAGACGCATGCATTCCTGCGCTTCAACACGCTGCTGCTGACGGTGTTTGCGGGGATGGCGCTGGTGCTGTCGGTGATTGGGATTTACGGAGTGATCGCGTATGCGGTGAGCCAGCGGCGCCGGGAGTTTGGCATCCGTCTGGCGCTGGGATCTTCGCGGCAAAGGATTCTGATGCTGGTGCTGCGGAACGCGGCGTGGATGAGTGCGGCTGGGATTGGTGCGGGGCTGGCGCTGGCGTGGCCTGCGACGCAGTTGCTGGCCCGCGCGCTGCGGCAGTCGATGTTCCTGACCCTCACGCGGACCGGGCCGGTTCTGTACCCGGGCTTGTGTGTGGGGATGGCGCTGACCATGCTGATGGCGTGTGTCGTGCCGGCGCACCGCGCGACGTTGGCCGATCCCATGGAGACGCTGCGCGGAGATTAGGCGCGGGCGATCTCAGACTGGATTGGATGGCTGGACGCGGGACTGGGCCTCAAACCAGGCCTGGGCGGCGGGGTAGAAGAGGATACACGCAAAGGCGAGCAGGATGAGCGCGTGCACAGCCACCTCGCGGAACGAGTGGAAGAAGCTGAGGCCGACGTGGAAGGCGATCCAGACCATGGCGAGCCATCGCGCCCAGTTGCGGCCGCGCAGGATGAAGACGCCGGCGAAGAGAAGGATCAATTCCAGGAGGTCGGGCAGGAAGTCGTCGGAATGGTAGGGCGGACGGTGCGCGGGAAAATGGAAAACAAAACCGGCGGCGCCGGCCAGAATCAGGAACCATCCGAAGATTGTGAGGGGGAGAGGACGCTTGCGCATGGGTCAGGACCTTTTCGGGGCAGGATGCGCGAGCATCGCGCCCCAGTCGGTGGGGCAGAGGTCGCGAGCGTGGCGGGAGAAGAGCCAATGGTGGCCTTCGAGGTCTTCGGCGGCGTAATGGAATTCTCCATAAACGGTTTCGTGGGGTTCTTCGAGGATGGCGGCTCCGGCAGATTTTGCGCGCTCGTGATGGGACTCGACATCCTCAATGAAGAGGGTGAGGCTTTGCGTGCCATAGCCGAGTTCTTTGGGGGTGGCGGCTCCGGGCTTCAGGTGGTGGATCATGATCCACGCGTTGCCCGCGCGCATCTGTGCTCCGCTGACAGGATCGCCGTAGCGGAAATGTTCTGCGAAGCCGAAGGAGCGGGTGAGCCAGGCGATGGCTTCCTCAAGGTTGCGGTAGTGGACGTGCGGAATCACGGTATCCGTGGGAACGGTGCGGTTGGAGATCAAGCGATGTTTCCCCTGCGTGGTTCGGAATGGGAGCTGCTTCCGCTACTAACGATAGAAAATGGGCGCGGGCATGTCTTGTAAAAAAAGGCCACCCCTGGGAATCAAGCCGGACCAATCGGAATGTGATTGCTGCGGCGAGGGGAGTGAGGCTTGTACTCCGTGGGCGCGATGCCAGCGAGGGCGCGGAATTCGTGCGCGAGATGAGCCTGGTCGGTGAAGCCATGTTCGGCGGCGAGGGCGCACCAGTCGACCTGGGCAGTCTGGCGGACGGCACGCAAAACGGCCTGCAGGCGGCAAACGCGCGCGAAGCGCTTCGGCGTGAGGCCAGACTGGGCGGCAAAGCGGCGGGTGAAGGTTTTCGGCTGCAAGCCGAGTCGAGAAGCGACGGCGGCGACGGGCATGGGCCGGCGGAGCGCGGCGACCGCCCAGCGCATGGCAGGGTCGTGCACGGGACGGAGATGGCGGAGCAGCCATTCTTCGAGGACTGCAAACTTGTCGCGCGGGGTGGGTGCTTCGAGCAGGCATTCGCGCAGGAGGTGTCCGTCACTCGGCCACAGGTGTTCGAGGCTGACGATCTGATCGCGGGCCTCGGTCATGGGCATGGTGAAGAATTGTCCTGCGACGCCGGGGCGAAACTGTACGGCGGCGAGCCAACTGAATTCGCGCGTATCGAGGATGGCGGGGCAGGCATGAGGACCGGCGAGCACCGCTCCGGCATGGCGAATTGCGTTTGCCGGCGACGCATGCGGAAAGGAGCGAAACTCATCCTCGGCAAGATTGATCATGAGGTGCGCCTGGCCTGAAGGGACGATGCGCTCCAGCCCAAAGGGCAGATCCGTCTCGTGATAATGCAGCGAGCAGATGTAGGGTCGCAGCGCGGGAGACAGGGGAGGCGCGGCGAGGTTGATCATGGGGGTCAGCTTAGCAGGAACTGCGGGGTTCGAGGGAGAACCGAAGCGATGCCGGGCGGTGCGGATCAGGCAAGGCTGCGGCGATTCTCGAGCATATCCGGGGTGAAGAGGGAGAGGCTGTTGCGGCCGGCGTCCTTGACGGCGTACATGGCGGTGTCGGCGTTGCGCAGGAGGGCGCCAGCTTCGAGGCCGCCTTCGGGATAGAGAGCGATGCCGACGCTGACGGTGATGCTGAGTTCCTGATCGCCGATCGGGATGGGCTGGGCGGCATTCTCGATGATCTGACGGCCGCACTGCAGGACGTCGTCGAGGCTGCGGAAGTCAGGCATCACGATGACGAATTCATCGCCGCCCATGCGGGCAACGGTATCGCTCTCGCGCACCGAGGAGAGAAGACGCTGGCCCACCGTGGCGAGCAGGGCATCGCCGTGGGCATGGCCGAGCGCGTCGTTGATCTGCTTGAAGTAATCGACGTCGAGGAGGAAGACGGCAACCTTCTGGTCGTGACGCTCCGCGCGCAGGATGGCCTGTTCGAGGCGGTCGTGCAGGAGGGCGCGATTGGCGAGGCCGGTGAGGTGGTCGTGGTGGGCGAGGTAGTGGACGCGATCGGTGAGGCGGCGACGCTCGGTGACGTCGCGGCTGGTGATGGCGATGCCGTCGCCGAGTTTGACGACCTGCACGTTGAGCCACGTGCCCTGGATCATGTCGTCGTCGATGAAGACTTCGCAGGTGTACGGGTTGCCGGTGCGCGCGACCTCCTGGTAGTGCTCGATGAGGCCGGAGGAGATCATGAAGGGACGGACTTCGGTAAGGATTTTTCCGTAAAGGGTTTCGCGTGGGACCCCGAGGCGGCGCTCGGCGTTGGGATTGATGTAGCTGAAGCGGAAGTCGACGATGGCGCCGGAGGGATCGGGGACGCCGTCGAAGATGTAGAAGTCGTCCAGGGTGGTTTCAGCGGCGGCGAGGAAGCGGGCGTGCTCGCTGCTGGCGAGGGCGGAGTTGTCGCGAATGGCGCGCAGGCTGGGCAGGAGGCGAGCGGCGGCGGCAGCGACGAAGAGGGCGCCAAGGAGAGCGCCGAGAAGCTGCAGCGACAGCGAGTCCCGGCCGAGGCCTTCGGCAGCGAAGAGGACAGCGGCGGTCATCACGAAGATCGCAAGAGCCGGGACTAGTTGGGACCGTCGAAGATTCACAAGAGCAAGGCGAGTTGTTCGTCTTACGCCGGGTAATTAGTAACTGACCGGATATTAACGGTCATTTTACAGGCTGAGACGGAGATGAAGAGGCGGCCCGGCGCTCAGGCGAGGCATGGACTTGCCATGAGGGCCAGCTGTGTTCCCGGCCTCAACGCAGGCGATTGGCGACGCGCGCGCCGGACTCGTGCTGGAGCAGCCAGGACTTGCGATGGATGCCGCCGCCGTAGCCGGTGAGCGCGCCATTCGATCCGATGACGCGATGACAGGGAACGACGAGCCCGATGGGATTCGAGCCGTTGGCTGATCCGACGGCTCGGACCGCGGCGGGCCGGCCGATTTGCGCAGCGAGTTCGGCGTAGGAGGTCGTAGTTCCACACGGTATTTTGCGCAACGCATCCCATACCTCGCGCTGGAAGGGTGTTCCGGCGGTCCTGACGGCAAGGTGTCGATGGCCGTCAGGTTTCCGGCGAAGTATTGTTGGAGGGCGCGGGTCACGCGGCGCGGGGCGGTGGCTGCTTCGAGGCTGAAGCCATGCTCGCCATAGTGGCGACGGAGCAGGGCGCGCATGCGCGTCTCATAGTCGGACCAGTCGAGCGCGCGAAGATTGCCTTCGCCGTCGGTGACGATGAGCATGGTGCCGATGGGGGTATCGAGACGATCCAGAAACAGGCGCAGAGTTTCAGGCATTGAGACTCCGTGATGCATCGCTGGTCCACAGGTGCTGTGCGGCATAGGCTCGCCAGGGGCGCCAGGATTCGGCGCGTTCTTCGAGGCGGGCAGAAGAAGAGCAGCATGCGCCGATGCCGGCCATGCCGCGCAGCAGGCCGATGTCGGTTGAGGGAAAGGCGTCCATCTCGCGCATGGCGCGCAACGCGATGTAGTGTGCGGTCCATGGACCGATGCCGCGAATGGTGCGCAGGCGCTCGATGGCGCTGTCGATGGTGCCGTGCTGGCGAAACAGATTCGGATCGGCGGCGACGGCTTCCGCGAGGGCTTGCAGCGAATGCTCGCGGGCGGCCGGCATGCCCAGACCGATGGATTTGACTCGCGCCAGGCGGGCAGCGGTTGGGAAGACGTGGGTGAGAGCCGGATGAATGGCCCAGGGCGTGGGCACAGGTTTGCCGTGACGCGCGACCAGGTGCTGCGCGAGACGGCGGGCGGCAATGACGGTGATCTGCTGACCGAGGATTGCGCGGACTGCGAGCTCAAAGCCATCCCATCCACCGGGCGCGCGCAGTCCGGGGCGTTCGGCGACCAGAGGGGCGAGCAGCGGATCGCGGGAGAGATGTCCGTCGATGGTCTCGATATCGGCGCCGAGATCGAAGAGGCGGCGCACGCGACTCACGATGGTGGGGAAGGCGCTGACCTCGGGGAAACGAATGGCAACCGAAAGGCTTTCGTGACGGGGCGTATGGGAGACTTCGACGCTGCCGATGCGGCCATCGATCTCAACCGCGCGGGCGTAGGCGCCGCCGTCCACGATCTCAAGGCCGGGAATGGCGCGCGCCTCGAGAAACGCGAGCATCGACTCCCAGTCGTAAGGCGGACGGTAACGGAGGCGCAGCTTCACTTCCGCTGTTGGGGAACTCGAGGAGTTTCGACGCCGCAGGGCGCGGGGAGGGCGGTGAAACAGGTCACGGAAAGTCTCATTGAAGCGGCGCACGCTCGAGAATCCCGCAGCGAAGGCAACGTCCGCCATGGGCATTCGGGTTTCGTGAATGAGATGTTTGGCGAAGAGCACTCTGCGGGTCTGCGCGACGGCAACCGGCGAAGCGCCGAGGTGCTGCAGAAACAGCCGGCGCAGGTGGCGCTCGCCCAGGCCGAGGCGCTCGGCAAGTTTTTCAACGGTCGATTCTTCGCCGTCGAGGGCTCCGTCGTTGATGAGGGCGAGGGCGCGCGAAACCGAATTCGAAGTGCCCTGCCAGGAAGCGAATTCCGGAGCGGTTTCGGGGCGGCACCGGAGGCAGGGACGAAAGCCGGCTTCCTGAGCCGCGGCGGCTGAGGCAAAGAACCGGCAGTTTTTCGATTGCGGCGTGCGCGCAGGACAGACGGGCCTGCAATAGACGCCGGTGGTGCGAACACCGACGAAGATCAGGCCATCGAAACGGGCATCACGGCTCTGCAATGCGCGATAGCAAGCCTCGGGACCGGGGAGTTCCATGAGGAAAGTTTCTCACTCGCGAGAGGGAGAATTCGCGGTTTTCGGACCTATGCATGCGACGCACGAACCAGGCCGGTTCTTTGGAGCTAGCCGGCTTTGAGCGTCTCGAGCGGATCGACCTGGGTAGCGCGGCGGGCGGGTAAGTAGCTGGCCAGCCAGGCGATCATCAGGAACACCAGGGGCGCCAGGGCAAAGGTGCTCAGGTCATGCGCGCTGGTTTTATAAAGCACACTCGCCATGAGGCGGGTCAGCAGGAATCCGGCCGCGAGACCCAGGACGATGCCGCTCGCGGCCAGCAGCAGTCCCTCGCGGACGACGAGCCAGAGGATATCGTTGCGGCCGGCGCCGAGGGCGAGGCGAATGGCCATTTCCTGGCGGCGCTGGACGACGGTCCACGCGAGCATGGCGGCGAGGCCGATGGCGGCGAGCGCGAGTGCAGTGATGGCGAAGACGGCGAGCAGCACCATGGTGAATCGGGGCTGCGCGCGGCCTGCGTCCATGAGGTCGTCGACGGACTGGATGGCGGTGACGGGTTGGTCAGGATCGATCGCAGCGATTTGCGCGCGGACCGCGGAGGCCATTTCGAGCGGGGGAACCGCGGTGCGGACGAGCAGATTCATGTCTCCCCACGGAATCTGCGGGAACGGCAGCCAGACTTGCGGCTGGGGATTCTCGGCAATGCCGCGATTGCGCACGTCCTGCGCGACGCCGACTACCTCGGACGGCACTGGACCGCGGCCCACCACGATGGTTTTGCCGAGCGCATTCTGATTCGTCCAGAAACGGCGAACAAAGGCCTGATTGACGATGACCACCTTCGCGGCATCCGCGTTATCCGCATCCGTGAATGCGCGTCCCGCCAGGAGAGGCACGCGCAGGGTTCGGAACCACTGCGGACTGACAGCTTCGATGTCGATAAAGGGCCGCTGCATGAGCGGGAGTTCGG
>Ga0210385_10002920_pt1 | contig 10238 bp, 15 predicted proteins | sample IncBWH26OmetaG_FD_160107 | JGI IMG/M metagenome (GOLD analysis project Ga0210385, IMG submission 160107) | Forest soil microbial communities from Barre Woods Harvard Forest LTER site, Petersham, Massachusetts, United States - Inc-BW-H-26-O ...
CCGGACATGACGCAGGCGCAGATGGCCGCCCGGCTCAAGGTGTCGGAGCGGACAGTAAGGCGGCACCTGGCGACAGCGGCATAGCGGAAAGAACAGGCCCAGGAGAAGAAAATCCCGGACCTTTTCCGTGCGCACTCAGCCTCAACATAAAGGGGTCAGCATGACGAGATGGACGCCGAAGCCCTGGCCGCCGACCTGGCCGAGTGCGAGGAGTACGAAGGGTGCCAGTGGTGGGCCGATGATGAGCACGGCGGGGCGGATTACACGGGACCCATGCCGGGCGACGACGAAGAGGACGAGTAGCCGGCCAGGCCCGAAGTCATAGCCCCGTCCAGCCCACCCCGGGCCGGGCGGGGCTGCCCGCATTAGGGAGACCGCACGGGCCGGTCGCGAACAGTGGCAGGAAAGCCCGTTCCCGGAGAGGCTCCTAGAGCGGGCGGTGCCGGTTCCCCCCGGCCCAGTCCTCCGTCTGTGCAAGCTCTTGACCGTTCTAGCGCAAGGAGGCACCTTTGAGATGCAAGCCCGTGCAATGACTGTCCAGGGAGGTCGTCATGGCTCTAAGGTTCGTCGGCAAGGACCCGGACTCGCCCAACAACGGGTCCCCGACCGTGTGGGTTGACGAGGACGACGGAAGCATCGTCATCCAGGGGTGGAAGATCGCGGACGACCGTACGATGTCCGAGATCACGGCGGAAGAGCCGGTGCCAGGCCACGAGACGGTGGTCCGCGTCCCGGCGCGGATGGCGGCGTTCCTGATGGAGGCATGTGGTGGCGGAACCACTGGCGTACGGCCTGCTCCGCGCGGCTAAGACCAGCGCGTGGCACATGGAGCTGCGGGACTCCTACACGCCCGACGATCCCGACTGGCTCGACTGGCAGGCCGGGAAGCGGTTCGACCCGGCCGAGCGGTGGTCAGGCTGGTCTGACCTGGTGCGCGCCACCGTGGCCCGTGGCGTGGACGTCCGCCGCGTCCGCATCGTGAGCGAGCCCGTGACCGACTACATCAAATTCGAGTACGACGTCACGTCGGCGCACAACGTGGCGGCCGGGGAGGAGGTCCGCTGGCTTCCCCGGCACCAGGCGGCCGGGCTGCTCGTGCCGGTTAGCGACTTCTGGGTGTTCGACGGCCAGGTCGTGCTGTGGAACCACTTCGCTGGCGACGGCTCATGGGTTGGCGAGGAGCAGTCCGACGACCCGGCGCTGGCCAAGTCCTGCGCGGCGTCGTTCGCGGACGCGTGGGAGCGTGCCACCCCGCACGAGGACTACCGGCCCGCTTGATCTCGACAACCATCTGATCACCAGTGCCGCTACCGCCGTCGTCGTCTAGCGCCTGGCAGGCCAGGCAGGCTCTCGGAGCGCGCCTCGGTGAGATCCGCAAGGACGCGGGTCTCACCGGCCGGGCGCTTGCCCTGCTGTGCGGCTGGCACGAATCGAAGGTCTCCCGGATCGAGCACGCGCGGACTGCCCCGTCCGCCGACGACATCCGCGCTTGGTGCGAGCACTGCCACGCCCCCGGCGAAGTCGGTGACCTGCTGGCGTCGCTGCGCAGCGTCGAGGACATGTTCGTTGAGTGGCGACGCATGGAGCAGGCGGGACTCAAGCGCGCACAGCAGTCCGTTCTCCCCCTCTGGGAGCGGACGAAAGTCTTCCGGGCCTACTCCTCCTGGCTCATCCCCGGCGCGGTCCAGACGGCGGCCTACACGACGGCGGTCCTCAAGGCCATCGCCGCGCGGCGGAACCTGCCCGATGACACCGAGGAGGCCGCCGCCGTCCGCGCCGACCGGCTACGGCTGCTGCGCGAGGGAGACCACAGGTTCGCGATCGTGATCGAGGAGTCCGTCTTGCGCACCGTGATCGGCGGGGCGGACGTCATGGCCGGGCAACTCGGCCACCTGATCACCGTCGCGTCGCTGCCGTCCGTGTCGCTCAGCATCATCCCGATGGGGCTCGGCCGCGACGTCATGTGGCCCGCTGAGGACTTCTGGCTTTTCGATCAAGCCCAGGTCAACGTCGAGCTGATCTCCGGCTGGCTGACGCTCACACAGCCCCGCGAGATCGACATGTACGGCCAGGCTTTCAACGACTTCACCGGCCTGGCGGTCAGGGGCGCGCAGGCCCGCACGCTGATCACGAAGGCAATCGACGCGCTCGGTTGAAAGTCCCATGCAAGTCCGTGCAAGTTCCTTTCGCTCGTGAGCGTCGGCCGGGCACGCTCGTACTACGCCCCGTCGCTGCCCGACCCCGTTCTTCGGGCACCCCCAGGCAGCGCCGGGGCGCGTGGAGCTGATCGGGAGACGGGAACCAATGACCAACTCTGGGATGACGCCGCCGAAGGTGCCGGGCAATCTTCCGCTGCTGGAACGCATCGACCGGTTCCAGCGACGGTACCCGGTGATCAAGATCGCCGCCCCGTACAACACTCACGGCAAGTGGGAAGTCAGCGAGCCAGACCAGCCGGCCAGGGCGTACGACCGGGGCAACACGATGATGGACGACCTAGAGCGGCTGTACCCGGCATGACAGTACGGGAAGTGACCAGCGAGCAGCCGGCGTACACGCCGCGGCCGAGCCCGATCGCTGACCTGATACGCAGCCACCGTGAGCTGCTGCACGCCATCTTCGACCGGCACCGGATCGAACTCGGGCGACAGGACGCGCAGGCGCAGGCGGGGCGGGCAGCATGACCGGCCGGAAGAACGCGCTCGAAGTGCGGGAGACCATCGAAGCCGATCATCCGGAGATCGGGATTACCTCGCCGCTGACTTCCATGTCGGGCATGTGGGAACTTCGCGTCCACGACACCACCACGCTCTTCAACGACTTCTGGATGATGGTTGACCACCTGGCCGCCACGTTCGGGGAGATCGAGTCGTGGCCCGGGGATGACGAGAACAACGACGGACAGCCCGGGGACCGGTACACGGAGATCGGCATCGTGCCTGATCGCGATTGACGGCATTATGGGCTCCTGTTCGACCTGGTGGGGTTGCCTTCCCGTCCTGCGCGGGAGTCTGTCGCGTCCGGTCCGGCTATGCTTCCGCCGCAACCACCGGAGAAAGTTAGGAATTAGCGGAATTATGAGGATTTCAGTGGTACTTGCGAGCACCGTTCTCGTGGCGGTCGTCAGCGGGTGCTCGGCGTCGGGTAGCACAAGCGCGGTCGCGGGCGACGACGGCCAGGCCGCGCCAAGCTGCTACACGACGGTGACCAGTCCGCAGGGCAGTTCGGTAACCGTCGCCGCGCTGGGCAATGTGAACTGCGCGTCCGTGGCGAGTTTCCTTGGCGACCAGTTCCCCGGGTACACGGTGGCCCCGGCCGCGTCCATGGGGCCGGGCAACGCCGTCTGCCAGGGCATGCTCGGCGGCGCGTACCCGGCGAGCGTGATCGACCCCACCGGCAACGCTGAGGACACCGAATGCACGCTGCTCGGTTTCTCGCCAGCGCCGTAGCACCCTCTACTGCAAGCCCCAGCGCACAGGCGCTGGGGCTTTCTTGTCTGGCTTACGTCCCTGAGCTGAGCCACGGGTGGGTGATCTCGTGATAGACGTGCTCGTTGGTGCTGAACCCGACGTTGTACCTCCGGCGGGGTCCAGGACCGACAGCACGCAGACGCCGGTCTGCAGCCGGACCCGGCTGGTGGCGGCCGCGATGGCGCCGAGCACCACGGTGACCCCGGCGGACAGGAACGGCCCGGCGTGCCGCTCGCCAACGGCGACCGCGTCGAAGCCGAGCCGCTCTGCCTGCTCCAGCCGGTCGGCGGTGCTGACGAGCCGGCCGGTCACCGGGTTCTGGACGTTGGGCAAGATGTCGAGCAGCTGAAACCGCATGACGGTCTATAACATAATTCCGACCGGGTTGCTTCCATTTGCGTGGCCACGGTCGCGAACAGGTCGACGCCGTGGCCGGCCGCGTGGGCGACGAGGAGCCGGCTGACCAGCCGCGACAGGGCCGCGCGGTCCCGTGCCGGCAGCTGGCCGAGCATGGCCGTGACGTCCGCCGCGAACAGGCTCGCCGCCGCGGACACCAGGGCGCGGCCCTCGCCGGTCAGCCGGACGAGCACGGCCCGCCGGTCGGACGGCGAGGGCACGCGGCTGACCAGGCCGCGGCGCTCCGCCCGGTCGACCAGGCCGGTGGCGCTCGACTTGTCGAGGTCAAGCAGCCGGGCGAGCTCGTTCATCGTCGGCTCGCGGTCCCGCAGCACGCCGAGCAGGCGCGTCGCCGGGAGCGACAGGTCGTGCTCGGCGGCCCGGCGCTCCAGCATCCCGGTGATCACGAAGGAGAGCTGGGCGAGCCCGTCGACCGGGTCAAGCCGCGGCGCCGCGGTCGCGTCTTCCGCTCTGGGTGACATGCGCCCATGCTACTTGATTTGGTACGTGGCACCAACTAAATTAGTACGTGACACAAACCAAATGAAGTCCGTGGCAAGCCCAGGGGAGAGGCACCGATCATGAGCACAATGAACGCGGCGGTCGTGACGTCGTTCGCGGAGCCGCCGCACTACCAGCGGTTCGAGGTGCCGGAACCGTCGGCCGAGGGCGAGGTGCTAGCGGAGGTCCTCGCCGCCGGTTTGCACCCGCGGGTCCGTACCGGCGCCGCGGGCAAGCACTACACCAGCAGCGGCACGCTCCCGATGATCCCGGGGATCGACGGCGTGGGGCGGCTGCCGGACGGGAGGCTGGTCTACTTCGCGGCCGCCGACGACGTGCTCGGCACGATGGCGGACCAGGCGGTCGTCGACCCGCGCCGCGCGGTCGAGCTGCCCGACGGCGCCGACGTGGCCAAGGTGGCGGCGGCGATGAACCCGGCGATGTCCTCGTGGGTCGCGCTGCGCCGCCGGGTGCCGCTCAAGCCGGGGCAGAGCGTCCTGATCCTCGGCGCGACCGGCAACGCCGGCGCGATGGCCGTCCAGGTCGCCCGGCGGCTAGGGGCCGGCCGCGTGGTCGGCGCGGGCCGGGACCAGGCCCGGCTGCAGGCGCTGCTCCCGGCCGGGGCCGACGAGGTCGTGCGGCTGACCGACGACGCCGGCGCGACCGCCAGTGCCCTGGCGGCCGCGGCGGCCGAGACCGACATCGTCGTCGACTACCTGTGGGGCAAGCCCGCCATGCAGGCGATTCCGGCGCTGCTGGCCGCCCGGTCCGACCGGAGCCGGGCACTCGACTGGATCCAGATCGGCGCGATCACCGGCCCGACCATCGAGTTGCCGTCGGCGGCGCTGCGCTCGGCCAACCTCCGCCTCCAGGGCAGCGGCCAGGGCTCCGTCTCGCCGCGTACCTACCTGGCCGAACTGCCGTCGCTGATGGCCGAGATCACCGCGGGCACGATCGCGGTCAGCGCGGAGGAGGTTCCGCTGGCCGAGGTCGAGTCCGTCTGGACCAGAAAGGAAAGCCCCGGCGAGCGCACCGTCCTGGTGCCCTAGGCCAGCTTGATGGCGGTGAAGTCGATCGCCGCGGCTGCGGGCGCCCGGCCAGCCGTCTGCCTGGCCGGGCGCACTGGTCAGCGGGTGGCGCGGACGGCCTGGAGGATGACGCCGGTCACGACCCCGGGGTTGGAGATCATGGACACGTGCGGCGCACCTGGCACCAGGGTGATGCGGGCCTTCGCGGTGTGCGCCATGGCGACCAGCTCGGCCGGCGCGATGGCGTGGTCGGCGGTGCCGATCACCGCCCAGGACGGGATCGTCTTCCAGGCCGGGACGCCGGACGGCTGATTCAGTGCGATCGTCGACAGCGGCTCCTGGGTCGCCGCGAGCGCCGCTGCCTCGCTGCGGGGCAGGCCGTTGGCAATGCACGACGGGAACAGGCTCTGCTTGATGTAAGCGTCAAAGACGCCCGCGGGCGCGCCGGGGAACGTCGCCAGGTAAAGATGGTGGTCGGGTCGGCTGCCACGACGCAGGAGCCGGGGACCTTAGAGACGAGTTCCCCGATGGTCTGGCCCTGGTTCGGTATGAACGCATCCACGTAGACCAAGGCCTTGACCTGCGGGCTCCCGGTGGCGGCGTTGGTGATGACGGCACCGCCGCAGGCCCGGACAAGCTGGCCGAGCTGGCGGAGCCGGACGAGCTGGCGGAGGCGGCGGTGGCGCCCGCCACCACCACCCCGGCGACAGCGGCCACGCCCGCGATCATCGCGGCCCGCCGGTACACGCGGCGGGGACTGAGCTGGATCTTTCTCAAGAGACTCTCCGATCCTAATGCCGTCGCGAATATTAGCTCAGGGTGCACCGGGAAAGGCGCGCATTGCGGGCAAGAAAGGCTCGGGCGGGGCGAGCTTGCTTACGCCGGGCGCAAATTTACGAGTCGAGCGGAATTTGCCCTTATACGGTCGCCGCTTTCCCGGGGGCGGGATTAAGGTGCTGCCGCGCCGATTGCGATGCCCGGGTGCCCGGGCATCGCAATCGGCTGCCGTCGGAAGAAAAGAAATTGCGCTGTTCCCGCGGGGTGATGTGACTGGGTTAGGTTCGCGCGGGATTTTCCGTTTGCGGCGGCGCAGTCAGCATGATCGGTTCGGGACCATCCTGGCTGACGGGCGCCGGGCCGGCGGTGCGCCGCAGGCCGGCGATGGCGACGAGTGCCCCGGCCGCGGCGACGCCGGTGATGAGGAAGAGCGCCGGCCGGTAGGCGGCGAGCGTCGCGGCCGGCGTGGTGACCTGGCCGCCGCCGCCGGCGTCGACCACCGCGGTGACGACGGCGAGCACCAGCGCGCCGCCCACCTGGAACGAGGTCTGGAACAGGCTGGCGGCCAGTCCCTGCTCCGCGTCGGGCATCCCGTCGGTGGCGGCCACGCTCAGCGCGGAGAAGCCGAGCCCGAAGGCCAGCCCGACCAGCAGCATCGTCGGCAGCAGCACGGACGGGTAGTCCGGGGCAACCCCGGCCCGGAGGAACACCGCGTAGGCGGCCACCAGGCACGTGAAGGCCGCCGCCGTGAGCCTGCCCGTGCCGAACCGGCCCAGCAGCGGGCCCGTGCCCACGGACAGCACGGCCACCATGACGCCGGCCGGCAGGAAAGCGAGCGCGGTCGAGATGGGGGACCAGCCGGCCAGGCTCTGCAGGTACTGCGTGGCGAGGAACTGGAACGAGACGTAAGACCCGAACAGGGTGACCGCCCCGACGTTGGCGCGGCGCAGCGGGCCCGAGCGGAAGATCTGCAGCGGCATCAGCGGGTCGCGACTGCGGGACTCGATGACCACGAAGGCGGTAAGCCCGACCGCGACCAGGGCGAACGACCCGATGGTGCGGGCGGACGCCCAGCCCGCCTGCTGCGCCGAGACGACCGTGTACACCAGCAGCAGCATGGACAGGGTGACCGCGGAGGCGCCGGGCAGGTCGAAGGACCGGCGCGCGGTGGCCGGCTGGCGCTTGGCGCGGCCCTTCGCGCGGCCGGCCTCGCCGGCCTCGCGCGGGATCAGCCACCAGCCCGCGGCCAGCACGATCAGTGCCACCGGGGCCGGCACGAGCAGGGTCCAGCGCCAGCTCACCGCGGTGAGCAGGCCGGACAGCACGAGGCCGAGGGAGAACCCGCTGCCGCCGAAAGCCGAGTAGATGCTGAACGCGCGGTTGCGGCTTGGTCCCTCGGGAAACGTCGTGGTCAGCAGCGACATGCCCGCCGGGGCGGTGAACGCGGCCGCCACGCCCTTGACGAACCGCGCCCCGATAAGCAGCGCCGGGACGCTGGTCAGGCCGCCGAGCAGGGACAGGACGGCGAAGGCGGCGACCGCGGCGAGGAAGACCCGGCGCCGGCCGAGCAGGTCGGCCGCGCGCCCGCCGAGCAGCAGCAGGCCGCCGTAGCCGAGGACGTACCCGCTGACGATCCACTGCAGCGACGACGTGGACAGGCCGAGGGCGGTCCGGATGGACGGGAGCGCCACGCCGACCATGGACACGTCGAGCGCGTCGAGGCACAGCGCGCCGCCGAGCACGAACAGGACGCCCCAGAGCCGCGGTGACCATCGCTGGCCTTCCGCGGGGAACGCTTCGGCAGCGGACGAGCGGACGGTGGCCGCGGGGGACGGCACGGATCGTTCAGTTGGCTGCATGCGGTCAACCATATGCATGTACACGCAATGATCGCAACTGCAATTAATGTACTTGCAAGTAGATTGAGAGGCGAGCTACCATGTGCCAATGAGCGTGGCACCCGGCGTCGAGTCGCCCGCCGACGTGGTAGCCGCGTGGCGGGAGATGGTCGCCTGCCATGCCGCGATCTGCGCGGCACTGGAACACGAGCTCGGCGAGCGGCACGGGCTCGGCGTCAGCGACTTTGAGGTGCTTGACCGGCTGGCCGAGAGCCCCGAGCACCAGTGCCGGGCCCAGGACCTGGCCGACTCCGTGCACCTGAGCCAGAGCGCGCTCTCCCGCCTGGTGGACCGCCTGGTCAGGAACGCCCTGGTGGAGCGCTGCGCCTGCGACAATGACCGGCGCGGAATCTACGTGGTGCTCACCGCGCAGGGGCTGAGCCGCCAGGAGGCGGCCGCCGTCACCCACCGGAGCGTCCTCGCCCGGCTGCTTCCCACGGGGTAACGCCTCCCGGCGGGATCGCGTTCAGCGACGTGCCCGACGACTTACGCGCTGCCCCAGACCTCGTCGGCCACCTCCGCCACCAGGCGCAGCTTGGCGACCTGCTGCTCCCGGGTCAGCGCGTTGCCGTCGAGGGTGGAGGAGAAGCCGCACTGCGGCGAGAGGCACAGCTGGTCGATGTCCACGAACTTGCCGGCCTCATCGATCCGCCGCTTGATGTCGTCCTTCGACTCAAGCTCGCCCTTCTTGCTGGTCACCAGGCCGAGCACGACGTACTTGGCGGGCGGGACGAACCGCAGCGGCGCGAATCCGCCGGAGCGCTCGTCGTCGAACTCCAGGAAGAAGCCGTCCACGTTCAGCTGGTTGAACAGCGCGTCGGCCACGAACTCGTAGCCGCCCTGCGCGACCCACGACGAGCGGAAGTTGCCGCGGCACATGTGCGTGGTGACCGTCATCCCGGCCGGCCGGTCGCGCAGCGCCCGGTTAATCGAGCGGATGTAGGTCTCGTGCTGGTGGTCGGCGTCCTCGCCGCGGCGGGCGATCTCGGCCCGCTGCGCCGGGTCGTTCAGGTAGGCCAGGCTGGTGTCGTCGAGCTGCAGGTAGGTGCAGCCGATGGCGCTGAGCCGGGCGACCTCGTCCGCGTAGGCCGCGCCGAGGTCCTCCCAGAACTCGTCCATGTCCGGGTACACGGCCTGGTCGATCGCCGCCGGGCCGCCGCGGTAGTGCACCAGGCTCGGCGCCGGGATGGTCAGCTTCGGGGTCCCGGTCGTCGCGTTGTCGCGGACGAACTCGAACGCGGAGCCGAAGATGGTGTGGTCCATCCCGAGCTTGCCGGTGACCTGGATCGCGGCCGGGGTGAACTCGATGTCGCCGCCCGCGTTGTGGAACACGCTCTTCATGCTCCGCCCGGCCTGCTGCACGCCGGCGATCTCGTAGATGAAGTCCATGTGCCAGGAGGCCCGCCGGAACTCGCCGTCGGTGACCGAGCGCAGGCCGATGTCCTCCTGCATCCTGATCGCGTCGCGGATCGCGTCGTCTTCGGCCGCCCGGAGGTCATCGGCGGAGATCGCGCCGCTGGCGGCGTCTTCGCGCGCCTGCTTCAGTGCGGCCGGCCGGAGCAGGCTGCCGACGTGATCGGCCCGGAACGGCGGTGTCGTGCGTGCGGACATGGGTTCCCTTCTTGCAGACGTTGGAGATGGCCGGTCAGCGGGCCGGGGCGGGCACCCGCTCGCCGATCGCGTTGGCGTCGAGCGAGGTCCACGGGGTGGGGTCGAACCAGGAGGGCCAGCCCGCCTCGTTGGTCACCCGCGCGGCGTCGAGGTTCGCGCGCAGCGTGGCCAGGGCGCGCTCCACCTCATAGAGCGCCAGGTGGGTGGCGACAGTCGGGGTCGAGTCGTCGATCACCTCGGACTCAAGCCCGAACCGCCAGTTGGCCAGGAAGCCGGGCACCCGGGTGTTCTCGTCGGCGTGCTCCCGGTACCAGGTGACGAACTCGGCGTCGTCGAGTCCCGCGGGCGGCGCGCTGAACACCAGGTACAGGTGGTCGGCCAGCCGCGGCTGCGCCCGGTTGCCGTGCGCGTAGCAGTTGAACGACGCGAAGGTGATCTGCGGAAACCAGTCGGGCAGCCGCATCCGGCCGGAAGCGACCTCCTTGTCGAGCTCCCGCATCACCTCACGGGGGTCGCCCTCAAGCTCGTAGGCCGACAGGTACCGGTGCCGCGACGGC
>Ga0210385_10002922_pt1 | contig 10236 bp, 8 predicted proteins | sample IncBWH26OmetaG_FD_160107 | JGI IMG/M metagenome (GOLD analysis project Ga0210385, IMG submission 160107) | Forest soil microbial communities from Barre Woods Harvard Forest LTER site, Petersham, Massachusetts, United States - Inc-BW-H-26-O ...
CTGGATGTCGTTCGGATCGTTGAGCTCGTTCTCGGTCGGCAGGTGGGGCGCGTCGTGCGGCGCCACCGGCTTGGCCAGGTGCGCGGTCACCACCACCAGGAGCTCGGTCTCGTTGCGCTGATAGTTGACCGAGCGGAAGAGCGCCCCCAGGATCGGGATGTCGCCGAGCAGCGGGACCTTGCTGATCGTCGACTGCACCTTGTCGGAGAGCAGGCCGGCGATGGCGAAGCTCTGGCCATCGGCCAGACGAACGGTGGTCTCGCTCTGCCGCGAGGTGAGGCCGGGGATGGAAATGCCGCCGATGGTGACCGAGCGGGTCGGATCGACATCGCTGACCTCGGTCGACAGCTTCAGGTGCAGCGCCCCGTCGGCGATCACGGTGGGGGTGAAGTTCAAGATGATGCCGAACTTCTTCCACAGCACCGAGATGGCGCCCAGGCTGCTCGACATCGGGATCGGAAACTCGCCGCCCACCAGGAACTTGGCCTCCTGGCCCGACAGCGCGACCAGCGTGGGCTCGGCCAGCATCTTGGCCAGGCCGCTCTGCTCCAGCACGTTCAGGATGGCGCTGAACGGAAACGACGGCAGCCCCGAGAAGAAGAGCGAGAAGCCCGAGCCCGGCGGCCCTTGCACGGCGGGCAGCCCGGCGCCGCCCGTGCCCGGAACGGACGCGAAGCCGTCCACCGCCAGCCCGGGGTTCGTGATCCCCCCCAGGAAGCGCCCGCCGGCGTCCTGGTGAAACAGGTTGATCCCCAGCTCGCGCAGCCCCGATCGCGAGACCTCGGCGAACTTCACCTCGATCTGGACCTGCTGGTTGCCGACCACATGGATCAGATTGGCCACCTTCTCCGAGTGCAGCTGCGCGACCTCGGCGGCGCGCTCGGGGACCCGCACGTCGGAGACCTCGCCGGTGAGCACCACCAGATCGCCCGCTGCCGAGACGCCGATCTTCTCGTTCGGGAACAGGTCGGCGAGCTGGCTCTTCAAGCGATCGAGGTTGCGCGTGACTTGCAGCGCGAGCACCAGCGGCTCGTCGTGCTTGTTCCACAGCGTCAGATCGGTGGTACCCACCCCGCGCGACGTCAGCAGGAGCTGCACCGGCGTGATCACCTTCAGGTCTGCGACCCGTGGGTCGGCCACCGAGACGCGCCCGATGGGCTCCGACAGCACGAGCAGCCGATTCTGGCCCGTCTCGAGCGCCAGGTTCCGCACCGCGCCGACCTCGCGCTCGATGCGAATCGCCGGGACCGAGCTCAATCCCGAATCGGACGCGCTGGCCACCCCCTGCCCCATCGCCGCCAATCCGAAGAGCCAGAGCGCGGAACGCAACCGTCGGGATCCCACTAGCGGCCGTCTCCCTTCACGAAGTTTCGCTGCTCGAAGCGGTCGCCGCGCAAGATCTCGACCGTGTCCCGCTTGGCCGCCTCGGGTTGCGAGCCGCTCGGCGCGGCCGACACCTGCCGGCCGCCGCGGGCGCGCCGCGCCGCCACCGGCCGTTGCGGTTGTACGCCGGCGGTGTCGGGCTTCTGCCCCCCCGCTGGCGGCTCGATGAGCGCGTCGTCCATTGCCCCGAGCGTGTTGGTGGGCTGCGCGTCGGTCCAGCTGCGCAGGGTCAGGAGGATGCGTCCTTCCTGAGAGGCCAGCGCCAGCCGCTCCGAATCCTGCGGCGAAACCAGCAGCGTGGCCACCGTCGCGGGGTTGGCGTGCATCCGGGTCTGATCGTTGGCCTCGACGTCTTGGCCGACGGCCAGCACCTTGACGTTCTGCATGAACACCTTGGAGGTCATCTCGCTACCGACCCGATTGGGCCGCAACGTGACCAGCACGTCGACCCGGTCGTCGGGATGAATGAACCCCGCGACGCCGACGACATCGTCGACCCGCACCGCCATGGCGCGCATGTTGGACGGGATGAGCGCGGCCAATCCGTTGCCCGCGTTCTTGGCGGCCAGCATGCCCGGCAGCACCGGCTGCCCGGCGAGCACGCGGGAGAGCAGGATCCGATCGACGACCTCCCTGGGGTCGCGAACCGCGCCGGCTGGCAGGTGATCCACCGGCCAGTCGATGAGCTTTAGATCTTCGGCCTTGATCTTCGAGGCCAGCGGCAGATCGAGGGCGGCCACGACGATCTTGGCGACCGGCGCCGCGACCGCGCTGGTGCGGTGATCGAGATAGCGCGAGATGAAGAGCGCCGTGCCGAGCCCGAAGACCAGCGCGAAGGCCCAGAACAGCGCCGCGCGCGTGCCGGAACGGCGTGCGCTCCCAGCCGCTGTGCGCAGCCGGTTCGAACCCATCGAGTCATTGATGGCCAAGGGCATCTCCTGAAATGACGCCGTGGTCCGCGCGTGCCGGGCGAACCAAAGGCGTGGGAGTACTCATCGACGGACCGCGCCGTAGGTTTAGATACATAAAAGCCAAGGATCGGATCACGCCGCAGCATGCAAGTTCGCACGCTTGGGCCAAAGCATCAAGATCGCGCGCCGGCCGAAGGGCCCGGCGCGCAGGATCAAGCCGACGCGGCGACCCAGAACGCCACCCCCGCGCCGCAGGCGATCGCCAGCGCGTAGGGGACCGAGATGTGTCCCGCCCGGTGGGAAGGCACCGACGGAAGCTCGTTGTGCAAGACCGCGACGGTCAGATTCGCCCGGATGTCCGCGCGGGCCGGCCCGCGCGCCAGCGCATAGCAGACCAGGGCCACCGCCCCGCCGGCCGCCGCCGTCGCCAGCGCGAACCACGGAAGCTGCCCGAAACCAACCCAAGCCCCAGTGGCGGCTGCCAGCTTGACGTCACCGCCACCGATCCCCCCCATGAGCCACGGGCGGTAGAGCGCGGCGACGACCAGCGCCGCCGCGCCAACCCCCGTCAGGGCCGCGAGGGCCCCTTGATCGATGCCACGCACCACGAGCCCCGCGACGAACACGAATCCGGAGACCGCGTTCGGTATTCGGCGGTGGCGCAGGTCCCAAACGATGCCCGCGGCCAAACCGAGGGCCAGCGGCGCGAGATGGGGAATCGGTAACGTCATCTCATCCGATGCCGTTCCGATTCCCCGGCGCCATTATTAGGAGCGCCTTCCCGCGTGAGATTACGGCATGGCGCTTTGCACATTATTGAACGCGTTCTTCGCCTTGTTACCGAGGACGAAGACCACGGCGATGATGAGACCAGCAATGGCCGCAACGATGAGTCCATACTCGACCGCCGTGGCGCCTTCTTCATCCTTGAACAACTTGATCGCATTCTTCAACATGGTCGGTCTCCTTCGATGTCACAAATCAGAGCGACCATCATCGGGCGCCCTTCACGCTGTGCAGAACACTAGAAATTCGTATTCGGCACTACTCACAGCTATCGACGTCCCCGCAGGAACCTTTAATCGGTTTTGGAACGAGGACCCAATCGTACGGATCGCCCAAGGAGGCGGCGTGGGTCGCTGAAAGGGAAGGTAACCACCACACCCACAAAGTGGGCATGGAGATTATTGGGTTACCAGCTCGCTTTGCTGTAAAGGTTATTGGCCTTGACGCCGAGAGCGTAAACAACGACCACGATGACGCCGGCAATGGCACCCACCATCAGGGCGTATTCCACCGCGGTCGCTCCTGAAGTGTCCATCAGGAGCGCAGCCAACCGTCGCGCGAGCCGTCGAGACGCCAACACCACCTTGATTGAGCGCGGATCTTCATCGCAAGTCAAATCTTCTTTGGCGCGGCGGTTTCCACCTGCGGGGTTTCCACCTCTTGGAGCGTGACGTCATGACCTACGTGCATCGACGGCCTTTGGCGCTCGCCGCCATCCTCTGTCCCGCGCTCGCCTTCGCGTTCGGGTGCGGCCGCGTCCCCGGCCAGTTCGAGATCCTGAACGATCAGATCCCGACCCCGGGCACCTGCACGGTTCCCGTCGACCCCACGGCCTACCAAGGTCAAGGGCTGCTCGACGTGAGCATCGTGCGCAGCGAGTTTCAGACCGCTTACTTTTTCTTCCCGCTGATCGAGAACAACCTGCCGCGCCCGACCGGCGATCTCGATTCGAACCAGATCCAGATCACCGGCTTCGACGTCGACATCGCCACCGTGGGGGCGGTCTCGGATTCGGCCGCCGCCGTCTTCGCCTCGTCGACGGCCAGCCCCTACCTGCACTACCAGACAACCTGGTCGGGCGGCGTCTCGTCGGGCGGTGGCCAGATCTCCGCCATGGTCAAGGCGTTCCCGGTCCCGCTCGCGCAGCAGCTGCTGGCCGCCGGAAACCTGGACGCCAGCCCCTCGCTGACGGTCAACCTGAAGATCCAGGCGCTGGGCAGCACCAACACTGGCCGGAGCATGCAATCGGATCCGTTCAACTTCCCGGTCTCGATCTGCGCCGGCTGCTTGGCGGCCAACCTCGGCCCCTGCCCGCTCGCCGCCACGCCGGCCAACGCTGGAAACGCCTGTAACGCCGCCCAAGACCAGGCGGTCGACTGCTGCACCTTGAACGGCGCGCTGATCTGCCCCGCGGTGGCGGCCCAGTGAACGATCGGCGCGGCCTATCGGCGATCGCGCTGCTGACGCTGGTCGCCTGCAGCTCCAGCCAGAGCCAGAACCCCTATCTGCCCCCGACGGGCGCCGGCGGCAACGGAATCGTCATGCCGAGCGGCACGGTCACGGTCACGCTGGTGAGCCCATCGTCGCCGCTGGACGGCGGTGTCGCGGGACCGCTGGCGACCAACAGCGACGTTCCGGTGAGCGCGACGGTGGACATCGCGGGCGGCACCGACTTCATCGATCCGAACAGCGTGAAGGTCGCGCTGACCGCAACCGGAAGTACGGTCGCCGTCGCCAATGGCCAACTGATCTCCACCGGCAGCGACCTGTTCACCGGGACCTTGAGCCTGGGAAAGCTCTCGGCCGGCAGCTACACGCTGACCGTCACCGCGGCCAGCTCCGGCGGCGCGGTCGGCCACGCGACCATCGGGATCACCGTCGACGACGGGCCGATCGTGACGGTGCTGTCTCCTGCCCAAGGCCAGTCCTACAACGGGACGCTCACCATCGAGCTCACGGCCGATCCGGGCGCCTACCCGCCGCTCACCGGCCCAACCGTGACCGTCGGTGGCACCGCGGTGACCCTGACGCCCGACGTTGCTCCCAACAGCTACCGCGCCACCGTCGCCTTCGGTCCGCCCACGCCGCTGCCGGCCGGCGTTCAGGCGCTGCCGGCGCTGGCCGGCGTGCAGCTCCTCGACGTCAAGGCCAGCAATGCCAACGGCGTCACCACCGACGTGCAGGTGACCTTCAACATCGACGATACCGGACCCACCATCGCCAGCACCACACCGACGCCCGGCCAGATCGTGGGCGGGGTGCTGCAGATCTCGGCGAAGGTCACCGACGTCTCGGGCGTGCTGGACTCCTCGGTGATCGCCATCATCGGCGACGAGAACACGCCCCTGTTCGAGCTGCCGCTCACCGCGAACGGCGGCGGCATCTACAGCACTCTCTTCGATACCGGCAACCTCACGGCGTGCAAGGCGCCTCCGGCCACCAGCCTGTGCATCGTGTTTCCCACCATCTCGTTCCGCGCCTCCGACACGGTGGGGAACCAGACCGTGATCGGCTACGGGTTCGCCGTCGACAACGTCGCGCCGGTGGCCGATCTCGATCCGCCGGAGATGCGCGCCATGCGCCTCGGCATCGCGGGCTATGAATGTTCGCTGCAGTTCGACCCGCTCAGCGTCAACAAGGAGTCGGGCGACATGCCCGACGACGGCTGTATGGTCCCGCAGGTCTTCGATCTGCGCGCGCGCGTCGAGGATGACGGCAACCGCGCCGCCGGGCTGAAGGTCGTCCCGATCTCCACGGTCGATCCGGACAACACCAGCGTCTACATCCTCGACGACACCAGCCAGCCTCTGGTCGTGGACAGCGACGGTGACGGCAACTGCGACGAGATCAACCCGCTGCTCGTCCCCACCACCGATCCGCCGACGGCCAACAACCAGGTCTTGAAGATTCGGCTCGCGGGCGTGCCGCCCGCCGGCAGCGGCGACTACGATTTTCAGAGCACCAACCCCGCCGCGGCGGGCGACCCCCCCCTTCCGGCGGGCATCGGCTGCATCGCGGGAACGGCCGCGGCGCCGCCGCCCGTGCTGTGTAGCTTCGAGCAGCCGACGATCGCGATCGGGTACTCGGCGGGTCTGCCGGCGATCTGGTCGGTGGAGCCGATCGATTCTACCTTCCACTGCCTCGGGAACCAGTTCGACGCGCTCGCCAACAACATCAACGAGGGATGGGCCTGTATCGCCGTCGCCACCGCCGACCTGGCCGGCAACAAGAGCGTCTCGGCGCCGATGCGCGTTTACATCGAGTACAGCGATGCCGGCGCGTGGTGCGCGACGCCGCCCAGCAGCGCCGGCCCGCCCCCGACCTGCACGGGGACGTTCGACCCCGCCTCGAAAACGGCGGCCGTCGGCGCGTGCCAGGCCCGAAATTTCGCCGACGACCCCACGATCTATTGCGCCCCCGGCGCCTGCTGACCGCCGACCATCGCGCAGGGGCGTTCGCGCGGCTATCCTGACGGCGCATGGGCGACCCGGGCATCGTCGTCGACTCGCTCGTGAAGACCTTCGGGTCGAAGACGGCGGTGGCCGGCCTATCGTTCACCGTCGACGGTGGTGAGATCTACGGTCTCCTCGGGCCGAATGGCGCCGGCAAGACCACCACCCTGCGGGTGCTGGCGGGGATCCTGACGCCGACCAGCGGGCGGGCGGTCATCGCCGGCCTCGACGTGGCGCACGACGCGCTCGCGGTCCGGCGCCGGCTGGGCTTCCTCACCAACACCACCGGCCTGTACGCGCGCCTCACGGGCCGCGAGCTCCTGCGCTACTTCGCGCGCCTCTACGGCCTCGCGCCGGCGGCGACCGACGCGCGCATCGCCGCGCTGGTCGCCGCCCTCGATCTGGCGCCGTTCTTCGAACGCCGCTGCGAGGCGCTCTCGACCGGCGAGCGACAGCGCCTCTCGATCGCGCGCGCGGTGCTCCACGATCCGGCGGTGCTGATCCTCGACGAGCCGACCGCCGGCCTCGACGTGCTGGCCTCGCGCTTCCTGCGGGCCTTCGTGCGCGCCGAGCGCGATCGGGGCAAGGCGGTCGTCTTCTCGACCCACTACCTGGCCGAGGCGGAGCTGCTCTGCGATCGGATCGGCCTGCTGCACCAGGGCCGGCTGCTGGCCGAGGGGACGCCGGCGGCGCTGCGCGCGGCGGCCGGCGGCGCCACCAGCCTCGAGGAGGCCTTCCTGCGTCTGGTCGTCACGCCCGACGGCCCGGACGCCCTCGCGACGGGACCGGCGTGAAGCTTCAGGCGGTGCGGCTGGTCGCGGGCAAGGAGCTGCGCGAGACGTTGCGCGATCGCCGGACGCTGGCGGTGATGGTGCTGTTCCCGCTGGTGGTGTATCCGCTGGTCTCGCTCGTCACGGCCCAGGTGCTCTCGGCGCGGGTGGCCCGGGTCGAGGCGCACGTGGCCAGGATCGCGATCGCCGGGCCGCCGCCGATCGTGGCGCAGGTGCGCCGCCTGCTGTCGAGCGCCGACTTCAGCCTGGCGCCGGCGGGCGCCGCGGCGGACGTCGCGGCCAACCGGGTGGACGCCTTCGTCGAGGTGACGGCCGCGCCGGCCGGCAAGCCGCCCTCGGTGCGGGTCTTCTTCGACGAGACGCGGGAAGACTCGACCACCGCGCGCGATCGGGTCACCCAGGCGCTGGGCGCGGGCGCGGGTTTGAGCGCCGGCTGCGCGCCGCCGTTCGCGGTCGCGACGCAAGGGATCGCGCCGCGCGCGCGGATGAGCGGTTACCTGCTCTCCAAGGTCCTGCCGCTCGTCGTGGTGGTGATGATCATGCTGGGCGCGTTCCACCCCGCCATCGACATCACCGCCGGCGAGCGCGAACGCGGCACGCTCGAGACCACGCTCTCGGCGCCGATCGAGCGCAGCGCGCTCATGGCGGGCAAGGTGCTGGCCGTCGCGGCGCTGGCCGCGCTGACCGGCTTTCTGAACCTGGCGTCGATGTCGCTGACCGTGCTCGAAGGGGCGCACCTGGTGGCCAACCGCGCGCCGATGTCGATCCCCTGGATCCACATCGCGGCGGCCTTCGCGGTGATCCCGCCGACCGCCTTTCTGTTCGCGGCCGTCATGGTGGCCATCGGCTCGCTCGCGCGCAGCTTCAAGGAGGCGCAGACGCTGCTGACGCCGGTCTACTTCCTGTGCATGGCGCCCTCGCTCACGGCGGCGCTGGGCGACTTCCGCCTCGACGGCGCGACAGCCTTCATCCCCGGGGTGAACGTGACCCTGCTGGCGCGCGATCTGATCGTGGGGCGCGCGCCCTGGGGCCTCGCGCTGGCGGTCGTCGTGAGCACGCTGGTGTACGGCCTGGCCGCGCTGGCGCTGGCCGCGCGCCTCTACGATTCCGAGCGTCTGTTCTTCAGCGACGAGGCGGGCGTGGGCCTGGGCGCCTGGCTCCGCCAGCTGGTCGCCGGACGCGCCGGCGCCGGACCCGCCACCGGCGCCGGACCGGCCTTGGGGGCCGACGACGCCCCGACGGCCGGTCAGGCGATGGGACTGTATGCCATCGCCTGCGTGCTGCTGTTCTTTGTCTTCGTCCCGCTGCAGAGCTGGCGGCTCGAGCCGGGCTTGGCGATCTCGGAGTGGGGAGGCCTGCTGGGGCTGACCTGGCTCTACGCGCGTGGACGCGGGCAACGGCTCTCGACCGTGCTGCATCTGGTGCCGCCGACGCCGCGCGCGTTGATCGGCGCGATCCTGATCGGCCTGTCGGCCTGGGTGGTGGTGGGCCTGCTGGCCGAGTGGATCGTTCCCGCGCCCAAAGAGGTGGTCGAGGGGCTGCGCCGGATCGTGGCGCCGACCGGCCACGATCGCGGGACGCTCGCCACGCTGTTGCTGATGGCCGTGACCCCCGCCATCTGCGAAGAAGCGCTGTTTCGCGGTCCCATCTTGCGCGGCCTGCGGACCCGTTTTTCTCCGGCGACGACCGCCATTCTGACCGGCCTGCTCTTCGGCATCTATCACGTCGACGCCTGGCGGTTGCTCCCCACCGCCCTCCTCGGCGTCGCGCTGTCGGGGATCGCGCTGGCGGCCGACTCGATCGTGCCCGCCATGGTCGCGCACTTCACCAACAACGCCTGTCTGATCCTGCTGGCGCGCATGCACGCCGACGACACCGCCTCGCTGTCGCCGCGCGCGCGCGTCGGCTGGCTGGCGGGCGGCGCGCTGGTTTTCGCGCTGGGTGCCAGGTTGCTGGCGCGCAGTTCCAAGACGCGACGCGATATGTAGCCTACTTCACCAACTTTTTATCTCTCGAACGCTTTCCTATGCTACAAAAGGCGAGATGTCGGTGGCCGAAGAAAAGCAGACCCTGGCTTTGCTCCGAAAGTGCGACGTGCTCTCGGAAGTCGCGCAGGATGCGATGCACGCGCTCCTGCCGGGACTCACGACCAGCAGCTACCGCCCGCGGCAGGTGATCTACCTGCCGGGCGATCGCGCCCAGGGCGTCCACTTTCTGACCAGCGGGCGGATCAAGATCTCCAAGGTTACCCGCGACGGCAAGGAGCTGACGCTGGCTTATCGCAACGAAGGCGACTTCTTCGGGGAGCCCTGCCTGCTCGAGGGCGGTCCACGCGAAGAGATGGCCGAGGCGATGGACGCCTCGGTCACCGTCGAGATCCCGCGCGAGATGCTCGACCATTTGCTCAAGGGGGACGGCGGAGCCGCCTACAAGTTTGCCCGCGCCTTGATCGTGCGCCGCAAGGATCTCGAGACCCGGGTCGAGCAGCTGATCTTCAAAGACGTGGGCGCCAAGCTGGCCGAGCTGCTGCTGAACCTGGGCCAGGAGCACGGGATCCCGGAGGCGCGCGGCATCGCCGTGGGACTCAAGATCACCCACCAGGAGATGGCGAACCTGATCGGATCCACCCGAGAGACCGTCTCGCTCACGCTGTCTCAGTTCAAGCGCAAGGGTCTCATCCAGACGGAAGGCCGCCGGGTGATTTTGTCCGACCTCGAAGGCCTGCGCGCCCTGGCGTGACGATCGCGTGAGCGCGGGGATTTAAAGGACCCTCTCGGGGTCTCAGGAGGCTCGCCGCGTCCTGGCGACGCGGCGAGATGAGCCGGCGCTACCAGCCGCCGCGGCGCGAACGACCGCCGCCACCACCACCGCCGCCACCGCCACCGTAGTCACCGCCGCCACCGCCACCGCCGC
>Ga0210385_10002923_pt1 | contig 10235 bp, 10 predicted proteins | sample IncBWH26OmetaG_FD_160107 | JGI IMG/M metagenome (GOLD analysis project Ga0210385, IMG submission 160107) | Forest soil microbial communities from Barre Woods Harvard Forest LTER site, Petersham, Massachusetts, United States - Inc-BW-H-26-O ...
TAAGTATCAATTCCGTGGTATCGAGGATACTGAATCTGGCATCAAATCTGCAGGAGGAGTTGCGATGTCGGTATTTGACGAGAAATATCGAGTCGTAGCGGTCGAGAGCGACCGCTTGCTTTTGCGAGGAGTTCATAGCGGCGATGTGCTGACCATCGTCAATTCCGAGCCCGAGGTTCCTCTTACCCAAGAAGAGTATCCGCTGGGCAAGTTGATCGCGCTCACTGACCCATCCAGTACGCCTCTGAACTAAGGGCCGATCTGTATTTCAAGCAGGAAAAACCAGCAGCCTGGGAGCTGTGTCACTCACGATGTCACCGGAATCTGCATCGTACTCGCCGAACCCGTGCCAATGGAGTTAATCTAAAGGACTGAAGGCTTAGGAGGGGTGCGTGCGCTGCGGACGTTGCGGCAATGAGAATGATACGACCAACCGTTTTTGCGGAATGTGCGGAGCGTCTCTGGTGTCAACGCCTCAGGCTGCCAGCCAGTTTCCCACCCCTGCAGAAAACGTAGCGGCACCCAGCCAGGCTGCGGTTCCGTTGCCGCCGGCTCCGGTGCAGTCTGCACCCAGGCATGCCGTCGAAGCGACCCTCGCTGGGCCCGCAGGAGTGAGCAGCGCAACCGCGGAACGGCGTCCGGCTCCGCTTCGGTCCGAAGTTCGGCCTGAGGTTCGGTCCGAAGTTCGGCCGAGCGCGGGACCGGTAATCACTGGGCACTCCTTTCTTGGGTTGAGCACGCCTGGACCTGCCGCAGGTCGTCACGCTGAGCATGATCCGCTGCGGCCGTCCTCCAATCTGGACTATCTTCTCGAGGATGAGGAAGAACCAAAACGAGGCTCGGGCAAGCTGATTCTGTTCGTGGTCGCTCTGGGGCTGGCGGTAGGATTCGGCTATCTGCATTGGAAGCAAGGAGGCTTCGACTGGCTGAATACGGGCGACAAGAAATCGGCGGCGGCGAAGCCGACGGCTAACGCGGCACAGAGCCCGGATTCCGGGAGCGCGACCGGACCAGCAACGCCGGGCGGCTCCGCTCCGGCTGCTGGCGCCAGCGACACCGGGATGGCTCCAGCCACAGGTGGCGCAACCGCGGGCGCAGTGGAGCCTGCCGCTGGGCAGGTAATTCCCCCGCAGACCACTCCGCAGGCTCAGGTTCAGGCCCCTCCCGCTCAAACTGCTTCTTCCCAGGCCGGTACTGCTCAGACCCAACCAAGCGATCCCAACCTGCCGACGGCGTCCGCGCCCCAGCCTGCGGCTTCTGATGCTGACAAGCAAACGCCTCCTACGGCACCGCCTCCTGAGCCGAAAGCGCCGCCGCGCAAGCCCTCGCCAGCGAGGGTTGAGGCGGCTAAGCCGGTTGATCCTGTGACTGAGGCCGAACGCTATATCTATGGCCGTGGGGTGCGGCAGGACTGTGACCACGGCCTGCGGTTGATGAAGCCGGCAGCGGAACAGTCCAATACGAAGGCGATGATTTCGTTGGGCGCGTTGTACTCGACCGGAACGTGCACGCCGCGTGACTTGCCTACGGCCTACCGCTGGTTTGCCCTGGCTCTCCACAAGGATCCCGACAATCAAGCGTTGCAAGACGACCTGCAGAAATTGTGGAGTCAGATGACGCCGCCAGAGCGTCAACTTGCCATCAAGTTGAGCCAGTGAGCGAGGGTTTCTCCTTTGAGCTTGTTCTGCCGCTTACCTCTCGTTCAATCCTCTGGTCGATTGGTCTTTCGGAGCCGGTTTGCGCCGTCTTAATACTCAAAGTAGCGATCACCACCAAACATCTAGAGCAAGCCATGGTCTAACGACGGTCTATCTGAACCGCCGTCGGATGGATCTCTGTCTTAAGGCTTCGGCATACAGACCCAATCGCTTGCCCGGGGTGCTATCCGGCTGCTATGTTTTCGCCACAGCCTTAAAGGCGGTTTCCTAGATGCAAGGCAATCCGCTAGAGCTGATTTTGCGTACATCTATCTAAGGAATGGACCTCGCGATTGTTGAGCCCGCAACCACACGGCATTTCGGCGGATCTGGCCCTGGTGACGGGGCTGAAGTCTGGCGATCAGGGAGCGATGGCGGAGCTCTATGACCGCTATTCTTCAGTGGTGTACGCGGTTGCCTTGCGAGTGCTGGGCGATACCGGAGCAGCCGAAGATGTGCTGCAAGAAGTCTTCTTGCAATTGTGGCGCAAACCGAGCGCCTTCGATGCGGCGCGCGGCAGTCTGGGAAGCTGGCTGGCCGTGATCACGCGCAATAGAGCGATTGACTCCCTCAGAAAGCGGCGGCCTGAAACGGACATTGAGGACATTGTGTTGTCAGTGGCGCCCGATCTGGCGGGAGAGGCGGAGCGGGCGCGGGCGGCGGAGAAAGTGCGCGGCGTGATGGGAACGATGGCTCCGGCGCAGCGCAGTGCACTCGAGATGGCTTATTGGGAAGGCATGAGCCATTCTGAAATCGCCGACAAAACTGGAGAACCATTGGGGACGGTTAAGACGCGCATTCGCGCGGGGTTGATTCTGTTGCGGAAGGCGTTTCAGGGGTGAGGCGATAGCGGAGCTGTGGTCCGCGGGCAACCGTGGCAGGTGTCCCCTCATGTAGGCATGGAGAGATGAGCGAGCACGAACAATACGCTGATGATCTTGCACTTTATGCGCTGGATGCGCTGCGAGGAGAGGATCGCGCGCGGGTGGATGCGCATCTCGCGACTTGTGCGGCTTGCCGGCTGGAACTGGAGGAACTGCGCGGCGATACGGCATTACTGGCGCTGGCCGCAGCGGGGCCGAGGCCTCCGCAACGGGCGCGGAAGAGGCTACTGGATGCGGTGGCACGCGAGGGGCGCGGAGCAGACGCGCTCTCGCGAACTACGCGAGAAGATGTGAGACCCTCGCGTGGCCAGGGGGGTGGGCCCGGTTGGTGGGGATGGTTAGGCTGGGCCGCTACGGCGGCGGTGGTGGTTTTCGTGCTTTCGCTGTGGCGAGAGAATTCCGCGCTGCGGCAGACTCTGGTGTCGGCGAGTTCGCAAGCGGCGCAGAGCAGGCGCGAACTGGAACAGCTGCGGCGGATCGCGAGGCCCATCCTGGACCCGGAAGCACAGCGGGTCACGCTGGTTTCGACAAAGGCTGCGCCTCAGCCGCAGGGTAAGGCATTCTATTTGCGGAACCGTAGTAGTCTGGTTTTCCTGGCGAACAATATGCCGGCGCTGCCGCCGCACAAGGCTTATGAGCTGTGGCTGATTCCCGTTAGCGGCGCCCCCATTCCTGCGGGGGTGTTCAAGCCCGATGCACAGGGCAGCGCTAGCGTGGTGAATCCGGTGCTGCCGGAAGCAGTTGAAGCAAAGGCGTTTGCGGTCACCGTCGAAAATGAAACTGGGGCAGCTGCGCCGACTATGCCGATTCTGATGGTGGGAGCTGGTGAGTGAGGGCGTGTATGAGGAAACTCGAAGCTCCTGAGGAATTCATAGCAATGCTTGAAAGCGCGGCAGAATGCCTTGCTGGGATTGGCGCGACAGCCCCTTGGACTCAGCTCAAGGCAGCCGAGGCGGCTGTCCCCTTATGGCTTTACTTGTCCAAGACTTTGGTTGCTTTTGGCGCATCGCCATGCTCTTTTCGATAGGCACGGGCCACGTCGCCTAGCGGAGTCTCGTACGGCAGTGACCCGAGTTCCGACAGCGGGACCTCGCCCTTAGCATAGGTGTAAGGGGAGATGGTACTGAGCAGGCTGGTTTCCGTCGCCATGGAGTGCTCAGAGGCGTGCCCAGGATGCTCCGTCATCTGCATGGGCTGGGCTGTACCGCTCAGGAGGGGTGCGTTTTGGGCAAAGGCGGCCGTGGCGCAGAGAAAACAGAGAACGATGATTGTAGTTTTCATAAAGATGATCCTGTCCGGGGGAAATTGCACATTGATATGAAAGAACTGGTGGAATGCCCGATTAGCGCGGCTTCCGAAGGTATTAGGGCAATCGGCATACCAAACCGGGGCAGGTACGATTCGAGTTAGGGGTGGTAATACTGCGCTAGACGCAAGGATTTGCACATGTGTGGAAGAACGCGGTCTGGAGCGGTCTAGCCCATGCTGTCGCGACGGGACAGGCGCGGTGGGGTAAGTGCCTTGCGGGACTGCGCGTTACGTAGATTCCCTTCCGGCTTCGCTCGCGGCCTGCTTTCGACTCCAGATGTGCCTCGCGTTCGCGAGGCCAATATCCCGCTTATGATGACAACTTGAGGAGGGCGGCATGAGACTGCATGTGCCTCTCGCAGAAATCGCTCTGGTGCTCGTTCTGTCAGTTGTTTTGCTGCCCACGGGCTTGTCGGGGCAGACCGACTGCGAGAATGGCAACGGGGCGCTGGATTCGGCACCACCGAAGACGATGAGCGTGCAGGACGTAACCCAGAAGCTGGGAGCTACTGAGGCAGCCGCGAAGCAAGCGCGCCTGCACTACATCTACACACAGGACGTTCTCGTGCAGACGCTTAGTGGTCAAAACGTGACGGGGGCGTTTCACGAAGTGACGAATGTTTCCTATGACGAGAAAGGCAGACGACAAGAGAAGGTAACATTTGCGGCCCAATCGACGTTGCGCGGGGTTCAACTTACGCAAGAAGACATGGAAGATATTCGCGTCTTCATGCCGCTCATGCTGAGCAGTGAAGACCTCACCCAGTACAACCTGACCTATAACGGGCAGCGGCACGTGGACGACCTGGATACATTCGAGTTTCATGTAGAGCCCAAGAACAAAGAAAAGGGTAAGCGATATTTTGAAGGACGAATCTGGGTGGATGCGCAGGATTTTCAGATCGTGAAGGTGTGCGGCAAGAGCGGTCCGGAACTTATACGGACGGGTAAGCATCAGCACTCGGATTTGCGGCCTACATTTGTGACATATCGCCAACAGGTGGATGGAGGCTACTGGTTTCCGGCGTACACACGATCGGATGACAATCTGCAGTTCAAGGCGGGGTCGGTACATGTGCGGGAAACCATCAAATTTAACGGGTACCAGCGCACCACGCAGTAAGGACGAACTAACTCAGGAACGGTGCGCCCGAAAGCGAGTTGCCTCAAAGGCGGTCTTGCGACGCGCCGAGTGTGAGTAAGCGGCTCAGCCTTCGACTGCAGTTTGGGCACTTCCATATCGCTTGAAAACCGAATCGCGCGAGATCACGCCCTCCAGTTTGCGCGAATTCGCGCGATTGACGACGGGCACGATTGCGTAATCATTCACGTAGCGGAGGGCAGAGTCCAACGGGAGATCAGGATACAAACCAGGGAGAGACTGCGGCGGTAGAACGGAGCCGAGCGTGTGTTCGCCTTTGCCTTCGCGGAATAGGCGAAGGAGTTGGTCGCGACTGATGGTGTTCCAGCCACTGGGATGCATGCGCACGAGGAACGTGGAGTCGGTGGAATCCTGAACCCGGCGGGCGTTAGCGTCGACATAGTCTTCGGAGTTGAGGATTGTGGCCGGGACCGGCAGCATGGCATCTTCGACGCGGAGGATTGCTTCTTCGCGTTCTTCTTCAAGCGAAGGCAGTATGAGCCCATCCTGGCGTGTGAGCATGTCGAAGATGGGAACGGTTTGCAAGCTCCGCGAGATGAGGTAGGAAAATGTGTTGGCGACGATAACGGGAACGATGATCTCGTAGTTGCCACTGACTTCGAGGACCATGAAGACGGAAGTCATGGGGACACGGAGGAACCCAGCAAACAAGACCCCCATGCCGACCAGGACATAGGTTCCGGTAGATCCGGTGAGGTGGGGAAAAAAGAAGTGTTCTATGTCGCCGACGGCGCCACCGAGCATGGCTCCGACGAAGAGCGTAGGTGCGAACATGCCGCCGGGAGCGCCACTGGCGAAAGACAGCGTAGTGGCGAGAATTTTCAGAACGGCCAGGACGGCGAGGAATTTCCAGGCGTACTGGCCGTGCATAGCCTGGTCCATGGAATCGTAACCCGCACCCATGACCTGAGGTGCACCGAGAAACGCGATGAAGCCGATGAGCAGTCCGGCGAGCGCGGGCTGAAGGTATTGTGTCCAACGCGGCAGGCGCTTGAGGCGAGGGCGCAGATAGCCGATCGACTTGGCGAAGATGACCGAGGCCAAACCGCCGACAATGCCGAGAACGGCGTAGGCGAGCAGTTCGGCGGGACCCTTAAAAGTGGTGACAGGAATTCGGAAGAGCGGTTCGCTGCCTAGAAACCAGCGCACGATCACGACACTGGAAACGGCAGAGAGGACTACAGAACCGAGAATGCCGGCGCTCCAGCGTCCGATGACCTCTTCGATGACGAACAGTACGGCGGAGATGGGAGCGTTGAAAGCGGCAGCCAAACCGGCGGCAGCACCGACCGGAGCCATGAGCCGGAGTTTTTCGCGCGAGATTTGCAGCTGGCGCCCGAGCGCAGAAGCGATACCGGCTCCGATCTGGAGCGAGGGATCTTCGGGACCAAGCGATTGACCGGAGCCGATAGCAATCGCAGAGCAGATGAATTTTCCGATGGCAGTGCGGAAGGGGATAAATCCGTTGAAGATGTAGAGTGCGGCCTTGGTTTGGTTCACGCCACTGCCGCGGATGTTTGGGAACACGTGCAACACAAGCAGGGCTACGACCAGGCCGGCGAGCGAGGGAACCGCAAACAGGCGCCAACTATGGGTTTGCGGGAGCGGCCCCAGCAAAGCCAGGTGCATCCAGTCAATGGCGAGGCGAAAGCATACGACGGCGAGGCCGGAAAAGATTCCAATGAAGACAGAGAGAATGAGAAAGAAGGCTTCTTCGTTAAAAACACCTTCGAGAGTGGAGAACAAGCGACGGGAAGTTTGGAATCGTGGCCCTGTGACTCGCGATGATGGCACCACAGAATTGGCGCTAAGGTCTGGATTACTCATTGGCCGGCGTCCTCACCTTTTGGGAGATCAGGAGCAGCGCGAGGTCGACGCCTTGCGGCTGGCCACAGATTGCCGCGGTCTGCTGTTCGATTTGGAAGACAATGTCCATGATGTTGTCGGGGAGGTCGGCTTCGGCAGGAGAGTGGAGGCGAGCCAGGTCGGGCTGTGTGGCAATCCAGCGAGATTGCAAGCTGGAGAGAGGAGACATTGGGGAAGGTGTCGCGGCATTGAGGTCAACGCCGGTCTGCCGGGCGCACTCGGTAAGACGCTTTTCGGCCTGGGCAAATGCGGCAGCCATGCGGCGATTGCGTTCCGCGTCGGAGATGTGACTCTGGAAAGGGTTGGTTCGGAGAACGAGATCGGTGGATGCGAGAAGCTGGAGAGTGCTGGCATCCTGAGGATTGGCGCTGATGGCAGCCTGCAAATAGCGTTGAGCGGCAGCGTAGTCGCCGGCGTGGTAGGCGGACTGGCCAGCCCCGGCCAGGGCGGCGGGGTTAGAGGGATCGAGGTGGAGAGCCTCTTCATACTGGGCTAGCGCCCCGGCGTCGTCTCGTGCTTGAGCAAAAAGCTGAGCGGCCCGGAAATGCGAAGCGGGATCGGGCGGCAAGGAAGTTGCGAGGGCGATGAGTTCCGACTCAGCATTCTTGAAAGCGCCCTGGTTGAGCAGGAACTTGATGAGCTCAATGCGGGCGTTGGTGCGGTTAGAGTCAGGATCAGCGTTCCAGACTCCGTACATGGCATTGTGGTAATAGCGAGTGGCGTCTTCGATGGAACCACGGTGTGCCGCGACACGCGCGAGCGCCAAATTGACAGCGGCATCCTGCGGGGAGCGCTGCCAGAGGGCGATGAGATAAGATTCGGCTTCGTCGAGACGTCGGGGGTCGTTGCTGTCGCGCAGGGCTCGGGCCAGCCAGAGCTGGTACTCGGAGTTGGTGGGATCGCAAGTGAGGGCGGCGCGGAAAGCCGCGATAGCGTCGTCGTAGCGGGCTGCGTTGGCGTCGGCAAGACCTAACTGGTAGAGCTTGCGGCCGCGGGCTTGTTGATTCGCGGTGAAGCGGGCGACGAGGTGATTGACAGCGGCGAATCCGGTAGCGGCGGCGAGAGTGAGTAGTAAGAGGATAACCGGCGCGGAGCGAGGAATCAGTTTGGGGAACCTCCAGGACATATCTCGTATCACGATATCATTTTGCGGCCAGATAGCGGCGAGATGAGCGCAAAAGTGGGCTTGGAAGGTTCCGGTTCAGGTAAGATACTTCGTCCGCTGGAACCGTCCAAGAATGAATCGCGAATTTCACAAGGGATACAGTCAGGAACTGAATCGGGAGATGGAAGCGTTGGTTTTCGGGCACGCGGGGACGCCGCTGCTCGTGTTTCCCACCTCAATGGGGAAGTTTTTCGAATACGAAGACCGCGGAATGATCGGAGTACTGGGGCCGAAGATCGAACGCGGCGATCTGCAGGTGTTTTGCCCCGACGGCGTCGATACCGAAAGTTGGTACAACAAGAGTGTGCATCCCAAGGTGCGGGTGCTGCGGCATTTGCAATACGAGCGCTACATTCTGCATGAGTTTTTGCCGTTTGTACGCTGGAAGAATCAGACGCCGCGGCTGGCGATGACCGGGTGCAGCTTTGGGGCTTACCATGCGGTGAATTTTGCTTTCAAGCATCCCGACGTGGTGACGCATTGCGTGAGCATGAGCGGATCGTTCGATATTCATCAGTTTCTGGATGGGTATTACGACGATGACTGCTACTTCAATTGTCCGCCGGATTATTTGCCGAATCAGAATGATGATTGGTTTCTGAGCCGTTACCGGCAGATGAAGATTGTGCTGGGATCAGCGGATTGGGATATATGTCTGGACGCCAATGTGAAGCTCTCGGCGATTTTGAATGGCAAGGCGGTGCCGCACTGGCTGGATATTTACAATGACAATTCGAAGCATGACTGGCCGCTGTGGCAGAGGATGGCGGGAAAGTATTTCTAGGGGGAAATCCTCGTGATGAACGCGCCGGGTGCACTCGGCTATTGACAGGGGCACACCGAGCAAACTTCCTACCGCGGCGGAAACTGTGGATTTTCTTCTTTTTCTGGAAAGATGGCATCCGCAAAGTGAGCATCTGGTTGCAGGATCATTAGAGCTTTCAAGCGTCGTATGATTTCGTTGCCATAGGGCGTACCCTCGAGTTGAGCTCGAGTCATTGATACTTCCGTCAGAATGTCGCGCGGCCCGAGATAAAGAAGTGCGTCGGCACCGTGTTTTAGGTCTGGCTTACTCTGCGGATATCCGCCCTCGATGAGCGACCGGGCAGGCAGCTTCCCAATCCACCCACTAGTGGATACGATCGTGGGCGCGACCCATGAATCGAAGCGAGGGTCCATACGATCCTGGTCGCCAGTCGTGTTGGTCCCAAATATGATCAAATAGGTTTTCGCTCCGGACCGGCGCAACTTTGGCTCGATGGTGGGTCCAGGTCCAATGGAGGAATTGCGCAAGAAATGCATTGCGCCCATGATTAGCAATGCGCGATGGTTCTTCGCCAGTACCTCATCTCTCACCACCTGCGCGTACCAGTCGTCGCGATGACTCGCATACGGGGTAACATCCTGCTCGTCATTCACTTTGTCCCAGTCGACGGGGGGATCGCCGCAAACGATTCGCATCTGGTGCTTTCCACGCCGCCTTATGTTAGTTTCGCGGACAGCGTCATAGAGCCCAGCGACTGCCGGGGACTGAGGGCCAGTCAAGCCTACAGTATTACGCCATGCCTTCTGAACCTCCTCCATCGGAATATCTTCTCCGCTCACGTACGCATCCACCGATTTTTGGTATAGCGAATTGCCCATTTCCAATACGATGTCGTCAACCCGGTCCGCAAAGTCAGGGGTGGCCACCAACGATCGGTACCAGTCGTACTCCTGCTTGTTTGAGTGAATCTCGCCGATCATGACGATGTTATGGGTTTCGAAGGCGCGCAGCACAGCGACCGTCGCGTCTTGCGGCTTGGGATTATCCTGAGCTTCGATTGGCCTAGACAAAAGAGAGACTGTGGCAAACAGCAGGAGGTAGTGTAACCTTTTCATTCACAACTCTCCCGAGCGCATCTTAGAGAGCTCTCGGAGCAATCTTAATAGCGGTCGGCTCACTGAGGAAACATTTTTATGAAGAAGATTGGGGTTTTGTTTGGGATGGAGAATACGTTTCCGCCGGCGGTGGTGGAGAAGATCAATTCCCTCGGCGTTGAGGGGGTTGCGGCGGAGTTTGTGAAGATTGGCGGGATTCGGATGGATGAGCCGAAGAAATATGACGTGATCATCGACCGCATCTCGCAGGACATTCCGTTCTACAGGGCTTA
>Ga0210385_10002924_pt1 | contig 10235 bp, 6 predicted proteins | sample IncBWH26OmetaG_FD_160107 | JGI IMG/M metagenome (GOLD analysis project Ga0210385, IMG submission 160107) | Forest soil microbial communities from Barre Woods Harvard Forest LTER site, Petersham, Massachusetts, United States - Inc-BW-H-26-O ...
TCGCGTTGTGGGGCGCCTACCGGTGGACCCGGTTCGGGATCGCCACCTCCGCGCTGGCAGAGAATCCGCGTTCGGTCGCGGCGCTTGGCTGGAACGTTGGCCGCCTCCGCGCGGCCAACTGGGCTATCGGCGGCGCACTCGCTGGGATGGCTGGCGTGGGCCTCGGCCCGTTCCTCCAGCTCAACACCAGCAATTTCACCTCGCTGCTGATCCCGACGCTTGCATCGGCGATCATCGGCGGGCTCAAGTCCTACCCGATGACGCTGGTCGGCGGCCTGCTCGTCGGCGCAGCCCAGGCCGAGGCAGAGCGTTACATCACCTGGAACGGCGCAGGCGACGCCGTGCCGTTCGCCCTCATCATCTTGGTGCTGATGCTGCGCGGCCGGTCGCTGCCGCTGCGCAGCTTCGTCCAGGAGCGCCTGCCGCGCGTCGGGACCGGGCAGATTCCGAGGATCCGCGTGATCGCGGTCCTGATCGTCGTTGCCGTGGCCGCGGCAGAGGTCAACGTCAACTGGGTCATCGGCGCGACCATCACGCTTTTCGCGGCGATCATCCTGCTGTCGCAGGTCGTCATCACGGGTTACGCGGGTCAGCTGTCGCTTGCCCAGCTGACCATGGCCGGGCTCGGGGCGATCATCGCGGTCAACATCGCGGTGTCCGACGGGGTCCCGTTCCTGCCATCCCTGCTGATCGGGATGATCGTCGTGATCCCGGTCAGCATCTTGCTAGGGATTCCCTCACTGCGGGCACGGGGGGTGAGCCTGGCCATCGCCACGCTCGGGTTCGCGGTAGCCATCAATTCCATGGTCCTGAGCAACGACACCCTGGCCGGCGGGGCGAGCGGGCTACAGCTGGCAGCGCCCAGCCTCTTCGGGTGGAGCATCGACGCGATCACCTACCCGCTTCGGTACTTCTACGTCACGCTGGCGGTCTTCACGCTGCTCGCGCTGGCTGTCGCCAACCTCAGGCGGGGACGCACGGGCCGTCGGCTGCTGGCCGTGCGGAACAACGAGCGAGCCGCCACCGCCATGGGGATCAACGTGGCGGGGACCAAGCTGTACGCCTTCACCGTGGCGGGCAGCATCGCCGCGGCAGGCGGCGTGCTCCTTGCCTTCTCGCAGGCGATACCGCAGTTCTCCACGTACGATCCGATGACGTCCCTGACCAACCTGGTCGATGCGGTGCTCGGCGGCATCGGATATGTGCTCGGACCGCTATTCGGTGGCATGTTCGCCGCCTCGGGCCTGCCCGACAGCATCATCAACCCATGGACCAATCAGTGGACCTGGTGGAACGAGATATTCCCTCTCCTCACGGGTGTCGCGCTGATCGCTCAGCTGATCGTCAACCCGAACGGCGCGGTGGACATCATGGTCCATGGCCCGGCCCGGGCCGCTCGCCGCATCGCGGCCCGCGAGCGCCAGCCAAAGCCGGCCGGCAGTGGCCGTCCGGCCGGTACCAGGCACGTGGTCCAGGTCCTGGGCTTGCTCAGAGCGCTTACCCCGACGGCAGTCAGGCAGGCGCGGGTAGCGGGGCAGCGCCAGCGGCTAGAGGCAGAACTGGCCCGCGCCTCAGGCAAGCCCCGTCGGTCGGGAGGATCCTCTCTTGCCGTCAATGACTTGCGGGTCTCCTTCGGCTCGGTAGTCGCGCTCGACGGGGTCAGCCTGACCGTCTCCCCCGGGGAGGTGCTTGGCATCATCGGCCCGAACGGGGCCGGTAAGACAACCCTGATGGACGCCGTCACCGGGTTCACCGCCGCACGGGGGACGGTCGAACTCGACAGAGCGCGCATTGACAGGTGGTCCCCGGCCCGGCGCGCCAGGGCCGGGCTGGCGCGGTCGTTCCAGTCGCTTGAGCTTCTTGAGGACATGACCGTCATCGACAACCTGCGGTGCGCTTCCGAGCCGCAGGACTTCGCATCCCTCCTGCTGGACCTGGTGCACCCGGCCCGCGGCGAGATCAGCGCCGCCACTGCCGCCGCGATCAGCGACTTCGGCTTGGCGGACAAGCTCGACAAGCTGCCGACGGAGATCGGCTACGGCGACAGGCGGCTCGTCGCGATCGCGCGTGCGGTAGCCGGCGAGCCGTCTGTCCTGCTGCTCGACGAGCCGGCCGCGGGGCTATCGGAGCTGGAACGAGGCGAGGTAGCCCGGCTCATCACCATGATGGCCCGCGACTGGAATATCGCGGTGATGCTGATCGAGCACGACGTGGCGCTGGTCAGGCGCGTGTCGGACCGCGTCATAGCCCTGGACTTCGGCCGGCCCATCGCCTCGGGAACGCCTGACGAGGTGCTGAGCCACACGGCGGTCATCGACGCATACCTCGGTGAGAGCGAAGAAGAAGCCCCGGGGGCTGCCACCGGGAAGGCGCAGCCCGCCGAAGGCACCCGAACGTCAACTGACGTCACCCATTGAAATCGTCACGGAGGACGAATCACGATGAGAAAACGAAGAACTGCGATATATGCGGCGCTGGCCGTCGCCGCCATGCTAGCGGCCGGCTGCTCCAGTTCCGCCGCCAGCTCCAGCGGGGGAGGCGCGGCCGCCTCGGGCGCGGCGGCAAAGACGCCGATCAGGCTTATGGTCGATACCGTGATGACGCCGTCCGCGGCTTTCGGCGGCCTGTCGTTCCCGTACCCGGCGACCGCGGCGAAGGCCGCCGCCGCGGCGCTGAACAAGACGGGCGGCATCGACGGCCATCCCGTCCAGATCGACGTGTGCGATAACCAGGGGAACCCCAATCAATCGGCCGCCTGCGGCAGGGAAGCCAAGTCCAACGGCGACATCGCCGTGATCGGCTCCTGGGACATCGAGGGCGCGGCCGAGATTCTGCCGGTTCTTCAAGCAGAAGGCATTCCCTATGTCGGCGCGCTCGCCGGCACCGCCACCGAGCTGACAAATCCAGATTCGTTTATCTTCGATCCTGGTGCGGTCCTGGCCGCCTACGGCACGGCGGCCCTGTTCAGTCAGCAGGGCTGCAAGACCGTCGTGGAATTCGCGCTATCGGACACACCGGGCTTCGCGCAAGAGTTGGCAGGCCAGCAGGCCATCGCCGCCAAGGACGGCTATAAGCTCGAGACGGTCAACATCTCCGTGGGGCAGACCGATGTCAGCGCGCCGGTCAGCAGCGCGCTGTCGATGCATCCCGATTGCGTCAGCTATGAGGGCGACGGGCAGACCACCGCGAAGCTCGTCGGCGCGGTTCGCCAGGCGGGTTTCACCGGCAAGTTCATCACCGCGATCGGCAGCCTGCTGCCGCCCTTCCTCGCGTCACTCGGAGCGGTCGGCAACGGTGTAGTGGTGCTCAACTCAACGCTCAACCCGGCTTCCTCCACTGACCCCCTGGTCACCGAATTCCGCAACCAGATCACTGCCTACGTGGGTGCGAAAAATGCGCCCACCGACCTGAACGAATTCGCCCAGGATGCATGGTCAAGCGTACGGCTCGTCGACCTGGCGCTTACAGGTAGCGGCCAATACACCGCGGCGGAGCTGCTGAAGAAACTGCCGACTATGTGCGACGTGAACGTCGGCAACGTCTACCCGAACGTGGACTTCTGCAAGCCGGCCGTGCAAAGCACGATATACCCCCGCGTCTTCAATACGTACGTGCAGTATTTCGTCGCCAAGAATGGCCAGTACGTACCGCTGAACAACAAGTGGTACAACATCGCCGACACCGTGCCGACCAGCTCATGACATGAGTGCGCGGGCCGGGATGCGACTGACCCGACCGGGGATCGCATCCCGGCCCGCAGCACGCAGCACGCAGCAAAGGAGGCTAGATGGCTCACCTAGTGGAGACCACCGGCCTGCACGCCGGTTACGGCAACGTGCCGGTCGTCCACGACCTCGCCATCCACGTCGACCAGGGAGAGATCATCGCGCTCCTTGGCGCGAACGGCGCGGGCAAGACGACGGCTCTGCTGACCATCGCAGGCGCAATCCCGGCCCTCGGCGGGCAGGTCGCCATCGCCGGGAAGCCGGCGCCCGGCAGCCTGCATCGCCGGGCGAAGATGGGCATGGCGCTGGTCAGCGACGACCGATCGATCTTCCGTGAGCTGACCGCCTGGGAGAATCTGCGGCTTGGCGATGGTGATCCCGCCGAGGCCGTGCGGCTCTTCCCCGCGCTCGAGCCCCTGCTCGGCCGCAAGGCCGGACTGCTGTCCGGCGGCGAACAGCAGATGCTCGGGCTCGGGCGAGCGCTGGCCCGCAAGCCCCGGATCCTGCTAGCCGACGAGCTGTCGCTGGGGCTTGCCCCCATCGTGGTCAAGAGCTTGCTCGTCGCGGTGCGGGCAGCGGCGGACCAGGGGACGGCTGTCATCCTTGTCGAGCAGCAAGTGCGGATGGTCCTGGACATATGCGATCGCGCGTACGTGCTCCAGCGCGGGCGCGTGCAGTTGTCGGGCACGGCCACTGAACTCCGGCGCAGCCGCTCAGAAATTGAGAAGACCTACTTGGCGAGCACGGTATGAAGTGAGCGCAAGGGCGGTCTCTAGCGACCGTACAAGAGCAGCCCCGCGTCAGGATCCCGCAGGTCGGCGAGTGTGACAGCGGCACCGGAACGATAGAACCCCGCCTCGTCGAACGCCGCGGCCGTCAGGTCGCCCCGGCCGAAATACCCGGGCGTGACCATGGGACCCCTGACCCTGATCTCGTAAGCGCCCTCGGCCGGGACCAGCTTTACCTCGGCGCCGGGCAGCGGAGCGCCGATGCACCGCGCGTCGTCGTAGTCGAAGTTGGTCGTGGTCACCGCGGGCCCGGTTTCCGTCTCCCCCCACGAACCCGTTATGGGAACCGCGTGCCCCGTGGCGCGGACCGCGACCTCGCGGAATCGGTCGCGCAGCTCGTCCGAGAGCATACCGGGCGCGGTGCACGCCAGCCGCAACCGGGAGAAGAAGCGTCCGGCGAACGCGGCATCGGACTCTAGCGCGGGTACAAGCATCGCGTAGCCGGCCGGGACATTGAGGTAAATCGTCGGCGGTACGTCGGACAGGTTGGCGATCGTCTGCCCGAACCTGCCAGGCGCGGGACGCCCGGCGTCGACGTACAAGGTGCCGCCGTTCGTCAGCGCCATGTACACGTTGTGATTGCCGCCGTAGGCGTTACTCCACGGCAGCCAGTCCACGATCAGCGGCCGCTCATCGTGCAGGAACGCCCATGCCTGGCGCATCATCTGCTGGTTCGCCGCGAGCATCCGGTGCGTGTGCAGCACGCCTCTCAGTTCCTCTGCCGGGCCGGATTCGAAAAAAATCTTGGCGAGCGAGCCCGGACAGAGGTCGGCGAACGCCCGGGCGACGCGGCTGCGGGGACGGACCGCGAGGAGGGACCGCAGCCGGACAGCACCGGTGCGCCGTCCGGTGCCGATGATCGCCGGCACCGGTCTCAGCGCGTCGAGCGCCGGCCCGAAACACTCCGCCTCCTCGGCGAATACCGCCCCGGGGCCGATGAGCTCGGCGATCGCGCGCAGCTGTGAATGATCGCGGCCGCGGAGCGAATACGCGCCGCTGACCGGCGTCACCGGTATGCCCGCGGTCATCGCGCCCAGCGTCATCAGCAGGTGATTGATGCTGTTTCCCGAGAGGATGAGCAGTGGCCGGTCGGGTCCGAGGCCACTACGCAGGAGCGCCTCGCCGATCGCGTCAGCCGCGGAGGCGGCCGCGCCGTAGCTGCATTCACGCCACTCTCCGAGCGCGTCGCGCTCAGCGATCAGCGGCCGGTACGGCTGCCTCATTGCCCATATCCGCAGGCTGTGCACCACGGTGTCCGGCCAGTCACCCGGTGGCTGGGCTGAGCGCAGGAGCAAGCTTCCGTCCGGGCACTCTTGCACCACCGTTGTCGGCGGCGTGAACAGAGTGTTCTCGGTCAACATGAGCTGCTCCCGGAGCGGGCCAGGAAGGTTTCCGCCTGGCGTGTCGTCGATGGCATGCTCGGCCCTCCTCATCGCAACCGCGCGGCTATTAGGTACCTGGGCAGATGGATGGATTGGTCGGCTTCGATCGATGCTCGCAGAGCCAGCTCCATTCACTTGGCTCTAGTAACCGGCACGAAACGTTGGGGTGTCAAGAGTGACGATTGTCCGATATATTGGACGACTCGGGACGACAGCCGACACGTTTAGTGCAGGAACCAGGCCACCGGCGGGACCACTTCGGCCTGTACGACGGACGGCCATGACGTGAGGATGGCCAGGACGCTGCGGTGCGCGGTGTCGATGTACTGCTCGGTGTGCACGCGGTCCTTTTCGGGGTCCTGGAAGGGAAGCCAGTCCTGGTCGCCGGCCAGGTTGGCCAGCGCGTCGGCCGCGGCGGGATCCTGGAAGATAAGCCTGAATACGCGGCGCAGCTCATCGACGAGCCGGACATACATGGCGATAAGCCTTCGGTTGCCGGTGGCCTCCGCCAGCCTCATCCACAACTCCTCCGCCGCTTCCAGCAGCGCCGATACGTCCCTGGTCTGCTGCGCCGCGCCGAGTTTCGTCCGATACGCGCTGACCACCCGGTCCCGGTTCCCCGCCGACATGTTCCGGCCGGCAAGCTCGACGATGGCGGGGCCGAGGATCCGCCAGACCTGGAAGAGATCGTTGACAGACTCGATCGTGAGCGGCGTGATCTGATAGCCCCGGCGAGGCAGCGTCCGGACCAGCCCATCGCTGTCGAGCCGGGCCAGCGCCTGGCGAACCGGGGTCAGCCCGACGCCTAGCTCGGCGGCGAGCTGCTTCTCGGTCACCCGTAGCCCGGGCGAAAGGCGGCAGTCAACGATCCGATCCCGCAACGCCGCGTAGGCCTCGTCGGCGAGCGAGAGCGGTCGGCTGTCTTCTGTCGTCACTGGTCGTGGCTCCGCTCTAGGAAGCATGCCGTCTCCTACGATGATACTTGCAGACGGTGTTTGTAAAATGTCAGAGTCGTTACCAGCTCATATCTGGCGGGGCGGCGGGCGCGGCTTAGCTTGACATATTTCAAGATTCCGCTCACGATGGTGCCAGTTCTCGTATCTGAAATTTCAGACGTGCGAAGTTCCTCACCGAGGAGGCGCCCGTGCCTGGAGCACTTGACGGGTTGCTTGTGGTGGATCTCAGCCACTACATCGCGGGCCCGCTTACCGCGATGGTGCTTGGCGACCTGGGCGCGGAAGTGATCCGGGTGGACCCGCCGGGCGGCCCACGCTGGGCGCATCCCGCGAACGCGCTGTTGCAGCGGGGGAAGAAAAGCATCGTACTCGACCTCGGGAAAACCGATGACCGGACTACCGCGGCTCGCCTCATCGAGCGGGCAGACGTGCTGGTAGAGAGCTTCCGGCCGGGCCGTATGGCGGCATGGGGGCTGGACGCCCGGACGCTGCTGGCCAGGAATGAGCGGCTGATCCACCTGTCCCTGCCCGGGTTCGCGGCGGACGACCCGCGGGCCGGTGTCGCGGCGTGGGAGGGAGTCATCGACGCAGCCGCCGGCTGCTACCTCTACCCGGGCTGCTCGCCCATGGACTACGTCGGCGACCGGAGCGGGGAGCCCGTCTACAGCGCCATACCGCAGGCGTCCAGCTACGGCGCGGCGGTCGCGCTCCACAGCGTCGCGGCGGCCCTCGTGGCGCGCGAACGCGCCGGCTTCGGCCAGCACATCGACATGTCCCTGTACGAGGCCGCGTTCGAGCTGATCGGTGCCAACGCGATGAAGACATCGGCGCCGAGGGCGCGGGGCGCCGGCTTCGGTGCCATCCCTGGCAGGCCGCCGCAGCTCGGCTACTATCAGGGCTCGGATGGCAGATGGCTGGAGCTGTGCCTGTTCCAGGACAAGCACCTCGAGTGGTTCGCCAAGACGTTCCTCCCGCGGGAGTGGATTGACGATGGCATGGGCGACGCCGAGCGCATGCTCTCCGATCCGGGGCTGCGAGAGCGGGCCCGCGATCGCCTCCGCGCGCTGATCGCGTCGAGGCCCGCCAGGGAGTGGGAGATAGCGATCAACGAGGAATCGGGTGCGTCCGCCGCGCTCTGCCAGACCACCGCGGAGTGGCTGCGCGCCGACGAGCACGCACGTGATAGCGGTGCCGTGATCGAGCTCGCGGACCCCGAGTACGGTCTCACCCAGCAGGCCGGCTACCCCGTCCGCATGTCGCTGACGCCGCCACGTGCCCAAGGTCCGCGCCAGCGGCTGGACTCCGGCCGCGCCGACGTACTCGCCCGGCTGGCCGCGACCGCCGCGCCCCGCCGGCCCGGCGACCAGGCCCCCGCGGAGCCCGGCCTGCGCCAGGCCCTCGCGGGAATCCGCGTCCTCGACGTGTCGCAGGTCCTCGCGGGCCCGACGACCTCGCGCCTGCTAGCCGAATACGGTGCCGACGTCATCAAGATCCACAGCATCGAGGACCGCCAGCTAGGGCTGCACCTCTATACCAACAGCGGCAAGCAGTCCGTCATGCTGAACCTCAAGACCGCTGAGGGGATGGAGATCTTCGCATCCCTGGCCGACGGCATCGATGTCTTCGTGCAGAACTTCACGCGGGGCGTCGCCGACCGCATGGGCATCGGAGAGCGGGACCTGCGACGGCTCAGCCCCGCGGTCATCTACGCGTCGATCAGCGCGTTCGGGCACGAGGGCTACCGCGGCGGCTGGCGTGGCCGCGAGCAGCTCGGGCAGGGGCCGACTGGTATGCAGCTCCGGCTGGGCGGTGCCGATGGCCCGCAGATGGCGCCATTCGCCTACTGCGACTACAGCACGGGCAACTTCGCCGCGTTCGCCGTCCTCATTGCCCTCTACCACCGGCTGCGGACCGGCCAGGGCCAGCACGTGCACGCGTCTCTCGCTCACTCGGGGACCTTTCTCCAGGTCCCCTGCATGGTGGCGTTCGAGGGCCGCGCCTGGGACGAGCCCAGCGGGCAGCAGGCTAAAGGGTGGGGTCCGCGGACGCGCCTCTACCGGGGATCGGACGGGCGCTGGTTCTACCTGTCGGCCCGTGACTCCGAGCGCCAGGCGCTCGCGGAGGTCACCGGCACGGCAGTTGAGGGCCTCGCAGACGCGGCACTGGAGGAGGCGCTCGGCGAGCGCTTCGCCACCCGCCCGGCCGCCGCCTGGGCGCTGCTCCTTCAAGAGCGCGGGATCGGCGCTCATCTGCTGATGGACTTCTCCGAGCTGATGGAGGACCCCTACGCGGTCCGTAAGGGTCTCAGCCTTACCCGCCGCCACCCCGGGGTAGGCGAAGTGACGCTCGCCGGTCCCTCCCCGCGGCTGTCCAGGACCCCCGCTCGGCCCGGCCGCGCCGTTGGCCCTCCGGGCAGCGACACTCGTCCGGTACTGAGAACGCTCGGATACACGGACGCCGATATCGACCGCCTGGTGAGCCGCGAAGTCGTCGGTGAGGGTCTTCCGGATGGCGCCGCCTTCATCGGGATGTTCCGGTGATGGACGAGGAGCTTTACCTGCCCGCAGGCATCCGTGAGGATCGCAACCCGCGGATTGCCGAGGGCTCGCCGCCGGCCCGCGTCGACGCGGCCACGTTTCGCGCGGTGATGGCCACGGTGTGCACTCCAGTGTCGGTGGTGACCACGATGGCCGGCGACCGCCCGCACGGCAGCACCGTGAGCGCGTTCGCCTCGCTTTCGCTCGAGCCTCCCATGGTGCTCGTCTCGCTGGACCTGGGTTCGGATCTGCTGCGGCACATTCGCGGCAGCCGCACGTTCGGGCTCAACGTCCTGCACGCCGGCCAGGCGGCGCTGGCCGCCGCCTTTGCCAGGAAGGGAGACGACAAGTTCGACGGCGTCAGCTGGGTGCTCCAGGACGGGGTCCCGCGGCTGGAGGGGTGCGCGGGGTGGCTGGCGTGCACCATGACGCAGCTCGTGCCCGGCGGCGATCATGTCGTCGTGTTCGGACGTGCGGTCGGGGCCGGCCACGAGGCCGCTCCGCCGCTGACCTACCACCACCGCCGGTTCGGGACCTACGAGGCGCTCGCGAGCGAGGAACGGCAACCCCGGCCAGAGCTCCCCGCTAACGTGCGCTACCTGCGGTCCCGGCAGGAAGACTCCGCGGCCGGGGGAGGCCAGCCCGACTCCGTCGAGGAATGGTTCGCCTTCAACTAGCGCGATATTCGCGATAAGGCCCGACCAATGGTGAGAGGGTGCAATGGCTGAGCGGTTCCGTCAATTTACCTTCGCGTCCGACAGTCCACGGGTGTCCATGATCAAGGGGGACTACCGGGAGCACACCGAATTCATGCGCCACCTGACCACCCCTCGCGGCTCGGTCGAGG
>Ga0210385_10002925_pt1 | contig 10235 bp, 10 predicted proteins | sample IncBWH26OmetaG_FD_160107 | JGI IMG/M metagenome (GOLD analysis project Ga0210385, IMG submission 160107) | Forest soil microbial communities from Barre Woods Harvard Forest LTER site, Petersham, Massachusetts, United States - Inc-BW-H-26-O ...
CGCAAGGTCTCGCGCAGTGCCGTGGATGCGATGATCGAGGCGATCGTCGAAGCCGACAAGGTGCTCGTTGCGGGCACAGACCAGATGGCGTTCTTCGCGAGCTACCTGCGCCACCTGCTGATGCTGCTCGACCTCCGTGTCGATGTCGTGGCCAGCCCTTCACAGGAGGCCCTCAGCCGCCTCGGGCGCATCGACGGCGCGACGCTCGTGATCGGGCTCTCCGCCGGGCGCCCGCACCCGTTGGTGGTGCGTGCGATGAAGCTCGCGCGCCACCGCCAGGCGCATACCGCTGCAATCACCGACGCGACGCTCTCCGAGGTCGCCAAGCTCGCGCAGATCAAGCTCTACTACTCGTCCAACAGCCCCGCCTACGTGCGCTCGCACACGGCGCTGTTGAGCGTCATCCAGGCGCTTGCCTACGGCGTGTACGCGCGGGACACCGCGCAGTACGACGACCGCATCAAGGCATTCCGGCTCAAGTAGCACCGCGTGGCATCAGGCCACGGGCAGCGTGTGGCGGTAACGCGGCGCGTGCGGCTGCTCGCGGATCGTGCGGGCCAGACGTCGAACCCCCTCGCGGAGTTGCTCGGGGCTCAGCGCGGTGAACGACAGTCGCAGATGTGTCGCGCGGGGCGCCTGCACGAGCATTGCCGGACCGGGCGTGTAGCTGACGCCGCCGGCGAGCGCCGCGCGGTAGAGCTGCTCGTCGTCTCGAGCCTGATCGAGGGTCACCCATATGTGACCGCCAGCGCTGGGGTGCTCGTAGCTGGCGATATCCGAGATCTCCGCGTCGAGGGCCTCGATTAGCGCGGCTCGGCGTGGGCGGTAGAGATCACACGCACGGGCAACCTGCGCTGGGTAGCAGCCTTCTGCGAGGAACCGTGCGCTGACCTGCTGGGGCAGCGTCGCGCAGTGGGCATCGTCGTCGCGCTTCTCGGCGATGATGCGATCGAGCGCAGGACCGCTCGCCGCCACCCAGCCTGCGCGCAGTCCCGGAGCGACGGTCTTCGACAGCGAGTCCACGTAGATCACGTGGGTTGGGTCGAGTGCGCGCAGCGGCCCAGGGTCGCTGCCGTCATAGCGAAGATCGGCATACACGCCGTCCTCGAGCACGAAGAAGCCATGCCGGGCGGCCATCGTGAGTAGCCGTGAGCGGCGCTCCTCGCTGAGGTCGCGGCCTGTGGGGTTGTGCCCCCGCGGCTGCAGTGCCACCAGCTTCACCTCATGTCCGCGCAGCAACTGCTCGAGTGCGTCGACGCCGAAGCCGTCGCTGTCGACGTCGATGGGCATGACTCTTGCCCCCGTCGCGCGCAGCGCCTCGATCATGCCCATGTAGGTGGGGGACTCGCAGGCGACCACGTCGCCCGGGCGAAGGATCGCGCGTGCGACGAGCGTGAGCCCCTGACGGGCTCCAGTCGTGATCAGCAGACTGTCGGCCTCGTCATCGAGCCCACGTGCGCGGCCGAGCGCCGCGAGCTGCGCACGCAGCTCGTCACTGCCCTCGATCGGGCAGTACTCGAAGCTCGCGAGCGCTTCGCACTCGAGCGTCCGGCGCACAGCTGTGGCGAGCTGCTCCACGGGGATCTGCTCGCGGGAGGGGTAGCCCACGGATAGGGCGATCAGTCCTGGGCTCGCCGCGTGCCGTGCCGCCTCGCTGAGAGCCCTGCCGGCATCGCCGCTGCGGGGTGGCGCGAGCGCATACGTCTGCCAGGACGGGTCGGGCTCGCCGGAGGCGCTCGGGGCGGCAGCTCGCACGAACGTGCCGCGACCCACCGCTGAGACAACGAGGCCATGCTCCTGCAGGCGTTTGTAGCAGCGGCTGGCCGTCAGCTGGTTGATGCCCGCTATCTCGGCTAGCTCGCGCGTTGTCGGCAGCTTGTCGCCCGGCGCGAGCTCCTCTGAGGCGATCGCCGCCGTGAACACCTCCGCGAGCTGCTGAGTGAGCGAGAGATCAGCACCACGATTCACCGCACGAAGACGATCCGTGAGCGACACGTTGTCATTCAATCAGCATTTGATGGATATTGCAATTCGGATTGAATGGGTTAGGGTCCATCAATGTCGCCGAAATGGCAGGTGTGAGGTCGAGCAATGGCGAGAGATGGCTCTCGCGAGGTCTGTGCCTTGATGGATCATCAACCGCGACTTGCCACGATCGACCATCGTCGCGCGGGTCTCGCGCGACGCCTATACGAGCACTTCGAAGAGATTGCTCGCGCCCATGGCACTCACGCGTTGAAGGCGATCACCAAGCCGGTCAACGCCCGCTCGATTGCCTTTCACCATGCGTTGGGCTTCGCCGCGAGCGAGCGTGTCGACTATGGAGGGCCGGGGCAGCCGCGCACGGTGCTCTGGAAGGAGATCTCCTCATCTGAAGGACACGCGCCCGCCGAGATCACGGCCAGGCTGTCAGACTAAAGGCATGAGAGACGAGGCGACATTCCGGGTCAAGACCGGCTTGGCAGAGATGCTCAAGGGCGGCGTGATCATGGACGTGGTCACGCCCGACCAGGCGAAGGTCGCCGAGGACGCCGGCGCGGCCGCCGTGATGGCGCTCGAGCGGGTGCCCGCAGACATTCGTCGCGATGGTGGCGTTGCGCGCATGTCCGACCCGGAGATGATCGCCGGCATCCAGGACGCGGTCAGTATCCCGGTGATGGCCAAGGCGCGCATCGGCCACTTCATGGAGGCGCGTGTGCTCGAGGCGCTCGAGGTCGACTATGTCGATGAGTCCGAGGTGCTCACGCCGGCGGACGAGGCCAACCACATCGACAAGTGGGATTTCAAGGTGCCGTTCGTGTGCGGCGCCACGAACCTTGGCGAGGCGCTCAGGCGGATCGGCGAGGGCGCGGCGATGATTCGCTCGAAGGGTGAGGCGGGTACTGGTGACATCGTCGAGGCGGTGCGTCACATGCGCCAGATCACCGGCGAAATCCGCCGCCTGGCGACGCTTGGCAGCGATGAGATCGCGACCTTTGCCAAGAGTCTGGCTGCCCTTTTGGACGTCGTGCGCGAAGTGGCCGGGCGGGGCGGCCTGCCCGTGGTTCTGTTCTGCGCTGGCGGGATCGCCACACCGGCCGATGCGGCGCTGATGATGGCACTCGGCGCCGAAGGCGTGTTCGTCGGCTCGGGGATCTTCAAGTCGCAGGACCCGCCGTCGCGAGCGCAGGCGATCGTGGAAGCGACCACGCACTGGCAGGACGCAGAGCGCGTCACAGCCGCCTCGCGAGGACTCGGGACGCCGATGGTCAGCCTGGAGAGCTCCAAGCTCGAGAGCGAGCAGCTCCTAGCGCAGCGTGGCTGGTAGCGACCGGCTGCCGGCACCACCGGTAGAGCTGGTGGTGGGCGTGCTCGCGCTGCAGGGCGGCTTCGAGGCGCACGAGCGGATGCTGAAAAGCCTGGGAGCCGGTACGCGCGAGGTGCGTGTGCCGGCTGACCTCGTCGGGCTGGATGGGCTGGTGGTGCCCGGGGGGGAGTCGACGACGATGACTCTGGGGATTGCCCGCGAGGGCTTGGCCGAGCCGCTGTGCGAGCTGGCAGCGCGGGGCCTGCCGATCATGGGCTCGTGTGCTGGGCTGATCATGCTCGACTGCGATCATCTCGGGGTGATGGACATGCGTGCGGAGCGCAATGCGTTTGGACGCCAGATTCGAAGCTTCGAGGCGGACGTCGAGATCGCCGGCATGCAGGGGGCGCCGATTAGGGGGATCTTCATCCGCGCCCCGTGGATCGCCGAGCACGGCCCCCACGTGGAGATCCTCGGCGTCCTCGACGGCCACGCCGTGGCGGCCCGCCAGGGCAGGATCCTGGCTGTGGCCTTCCACGCAGAGCTCGGGGACGACGATCGTCTGCATCGGATGTTCCTCCACTTGGTGGCGCAGGCAGTCGCCACCGGAGCTGGCGCCGCGCAGGCCGTGCCGGCGAGTGAGGTGGGGGAGGGCCACTGATGCGCATCTCCATGTCCGCCGATGAGCTGACTGGGATTGCCGGCGCGCTCACGGCGGAGCTCGAGCGACGCGGACACGAGACGCTTCGCCACGGGGCGCTGGCCGAGGGTGAGCGTGAGGACTGGGCGTGGGCTTCAGAGGCGGTCGCACGCGACGTCGCTGAAGGGCGGGCACACCAGGGGGTCGTTTGCTGCTGGACGGGCACGGGCGCATCGATTGCGGCCAACAAGGTCGACGGCGTGCGGGCCGCGCTATGCCTCGACGCGCCCACCGCCGCCGGAGCACGCGAGTGGAACGACGCGAACGTGCTCGCGCTGAGCCTGCGGGCGACCTCCGAGGCAGAGCTGGGGGAGATCCTCGATGCCTGGTTCGGTAGTGAGCCCAGCAGTGACGCGAAGGACCGCGCAAACGTCGCGCACCTCGAGGCCATCGAGCGCCGGCGCGAAGGCTAGGCGGGCACGCCGGCGGGTGGCTCGGCACCGGTCTCGAGCCGCACGCCGGCCTCGGCGAGCGCTGGCACACCGCCGTCGACCACGTGGATCACGTCGTGCGCGCCATGGCGCTCGAGCAGGCTGGCGGCGGTTGCCGCGCGTACGCCGCCCGCGCAGATGACCGCGATCGGCCGATTGGCGTCGATCCCGTCTGGGATCCCTGCGATGTCGTGCCAGGCGGCGAACACCGACCCGGGCACGTGGCCGGCGTCCCACTCATGGCGCTCGCGCACATCCAGCAGCTGCAGCTCCGGTTCCTTGGCCAGCCAACCGCGCAGGTCGCCCGCGGCGACCCGGTCGGTGTGCTCGGACGGATGACGTTCCTGACGCCAGTTGGTCATGCCTCCAGCCAGTAGGCCGGCGATGTTGCGCACGCCCACCGCTAGTGCCAGCTTCGCCGCGCGCCGGCCGTCCGCGTCGTCGCGGCCGATGAACACGATCTCCTGGTCATGGTCGGCGAGCCACGCGAGCTTCGAGCCGAAGCCGGAGGTGAACGACGGTATGCAGATCGAGCCGTGGATGTGCACGTCGTCGAACTGCAGGTCGGTGCGCACGTCCACGAGCAGCGCGCCCTCTTCACGCTTGAGCTGAACCTGGTGGGGGTATAGCGCTGGCACCTCGACGCCGGTGGTCACCAGCGGCCCGCGGTTGAGCTCCACGATCTTCTCGAAGTTCGGCGGCTGCGGTCCAAGCTTGGACACCGCCTGCGCGACGAACTCCTGCACGTCCTCGATTGCAAGTGTCGGGTTGTGAGCGCGCTCGAAGCCGATCGTCGAGCAGATCTTCGCGTTCATGCCCGCGCCGCCGCACATAGAGCCGCCCAGATGGGCGGGCCACAGCTCGCAATGGTCGGGGAGCCCAAGCAGCTTGTCGTGCACCGAGAAGAAAATCTGGCGGGCGCCCTCAATCTTCTCGACCGCCAGGTCGGTGCGCGCCACGTCACCGACGAACAGGCTGTCACCGCTCAGCACCGCCCATGGATCGGGGCCGCGCTCGTCGTCTATCAGCAGAAAGGCGGTGTGCTCCGGGCGGTGGCCGGGAGTGTGGAGCGCGCGGATCCGCAGTGACCCGAGCGTCAGCTCCCAGCCGTCCTCGAACGGCTCGTGATTGTAGGCGGCTTGCGCGTCGCGGTGGACATGGATGCGCGCTCCCGTGGCCGCCACCAGTCGTCCGTGCCCGGAGACGTGGTCGGCGTGATTGTGCGTCTCGAGCACGTGCGCGATGTTGACCGCGCGATAGCGCGCCAGCTCGAGGTACTCGTCGATCTCAAAGCGCGGGTCTACCACTGCCGCCACACCTGCCTTCTCGTCTCCGATCAGATAGGAGGCGCAGCCGAGATCGTCGTGGGTGATCTGCTTGAAGAGCATCAATCAGCCGGCCCGCTCGGATCGATACACGCTCATGCCTGTTGCGCCAGCTCGTGAGTAATGTCGGCGCATCGCTCGCACACCTCCGGCGGGATCACGCCGGCGCGCATCAGTAGCGCGAACATCCTGCAGCCGAGGCACACGCCGAACACCGACTCGAGTGTGGCCGCCGCGATCAGCACGCCCAGCAGGACGTATGCGGCGCTCGTGAGACCGAGGGCGAGTGCGAGCACCGCCGCCGCTACCGACAACGTCGCGCCGATTGCCTGTGCGAAGCGCTTAGGCGGGCCCGGGACGGGTTTCGCGGCGATCGGCAGGCGTGGCACGATCACCCGCGTCACGAGTTGGCCGAGTGGGCTGAGCGTCGGCCCGCTGGCCACCCGTGCCAGGAACCCGTAGGCGATGAGCACGGTTAGCCATGGCACGTTCAGCGCGATCGTGAGCACGCTCAGCGTGACCACACCCGCCGCGACCAGCCGGGCGGATATCTCGTTGACGGGGTCGGGGAACGAGAACAGGGGCTCGCGCGGATTGTCCACAGAGAGCATCGACAATATGAAAATGAGTATAGGGCGGGAGCCGGCGAGCTAGCTCGAGTGGGAGACGATCGCCGCGTCCGGTAGCGGATCGTCCGGGGCGTCTGCGTGCGTGGCTCACGCCGCCTGGAAGCGCACGACGCCGTCCTCTTCTCGTTCGACGATCGATCCGTCTCCCAGCAGTAGGTCGACGTGGCCGAGGACCTCTGACAGCGTCAGGTAGGCCTGTGTGACAGCCACGTTGCCCCATAGCTCCTGGGCGATCTCGTGTGCGCTGCGCGGCTGGGAGGCGATCAGGCGGCGGATCTTCTCGGCGCGTCGCTGGTGCATGCGAAAACGCTCATCGATCAGCGATACGTGGTCGGTGATCGGCTGCCCGTGCCCGGGCAGCACCAGCGAGAGATCCATCGCACGGGTCTTCTGCAAGGAGTCGATGTAGGTGACGAGCGCCTGCGGGCGCGTCGTCGTCGGTTCCTCATCAGGGGCGTCCAGCGGGCGGGCGAGCAGCGGGTTCGAGGAGATGTGTGCGAGCAGATGGTCGGCTGCCAAGAGCAGCGAGCGAGACTCGTCGAGGAACACCGTGTCGGAGGGGCTGTGGCCGGGGCGATGCAGCACGCGCAGCGTGCGGTCGCGCAGCTCCAGATCGCAGCCGTCCGCCAGCGGCCTCGTCACCTCCACCGCAGAGCCCCAGGCGCGAAAGCTGGCGGAGACGGCTCGCAGCGCGGTCACGATTTCGGGTGGAATGCCGTGGCGCAGCATCAGGCCCTCGGCGAAGCTGTCGTCGAGGTCGCTCTGGCGGCCGTAGCTCGCGAGGAACGGCGCGAGCCGATCGAGTGCCGCGACCTCCGCGCCCGAGCGCCGCGCGAGAATCGAGGCGAGGCCGAAATGATCGATGTGCTGGTGGCTGATCACCAGCAGCTCGATGTCCTCGATCCTGTGCCCGCGCACCGCGAGCAGCTGTTCGAGCTCGTCCAGCGCCTTCGCCGAGTTGGGCCCGGAGTCCACCAGCGTGAGCGGCGAGTCCTCGATCAGATACGCGTTCACCCGCCCAACCATGAAAGGCGTGGGGATCGCGAGGCGATGGATGCCAGCCTCGGCCGCGACCGCCAGCGCCGCGCGCTCTTCCTCCTCCTGGCGCTGAGATATCTCCTCAGCACTCATAGTACGTATGCAAAGCGGGTGCGAGAACTCGGCTCGACCGACACGCGAAGCGTCACGGGCGAGACGAGCTCTCGTCACCCGCGCCGCGGATCAGCGCGAGGACCTCGTCGCGACGCCGTTCCATGTCGGCCGGCGAGACGAGCGACTCCAGGCACAGGCGAAGCAGCGGCTCGGTATTGGAGGAGCGCACGTTGAAGTGCCAGTCCCCATAGTCGATCGAAATGCCGTCCAGGTGCTGCTGGCGCGCATCGCTGTAGCGGTCGGCGATCTCCCGCATCTTGGCCTCGGCATCCTCCACTTCGGAGTTGATCTCGCCGGAGATGAAGTACTTGGCGTGATAGGGAGCCAGCAGCTCCGACATGCGCTTGCCGCTCGTGGCGAGCAGCTCCAGAATGAGCAGGGCGGGGAGCGTGCCCGAGTCAGCGCAGTAGAAGTCGCGGAAGTAATAATGCCCCGAGACCTCGCCGCCGAACAGCGAGCCCTCCTTGCGCATGCGCGTCTTGAAGAACGCGTGCCCCACGCGGTTCATGTACGGCGTCCCGCCCGCCCCCGTGACCGTATCGGGAACCGCTCGTGAGGCGCGCACGTCATACAGGATCGCCTCGCCTGGGCTTTTCTCGAGCAGCGATTTGGCCAGCAGCGCCGTAAGAAAGTCGCCGTCGACAAAGGCACCGGTGTCATCGATGAAGAAGCAGCGGTCGGCGTCGCCATCCCAAGCGATACCCAGGTCGGCGCCGGTGTCGCGGACCTTCTCCATGATCAACCTCCGGTTCTCCGGCAGCAATGGGTTGGGCTCGTGGTCGGGGAAGTTGCCGTCAGGCGTCCAATAGGTCTCGATCAGCTCGAGCTCGAGGCTCTCGAGCAGCGGTCCAACCATCGGACCGGCCATGCCGTTGCCACCGTCCACGACAACCTTCAGCGGCCGTGAGGAGGAGCGCACTGCGTCCGCGTCGATGAAGCGCAGGGCGGCCGTCTGGAACTCCTCGTAGAGGTCAACCTCCTCAACCGTGCCAAGTGGCTCGCCGCCAAGCGGAATGTTGGCTGCGTCTGATGACTCGATCCAGCGGCGAATATCCTGGATGCCCTCATCGCCCGACAGCGCGAGCGCTCCCGCGCGCACGAGCTTCGCGCCCGTATACGCCTTGGGGTTGTGCGAGGCAGTGCACATCAGCCCGCCGTCGAGCTCGCGTGATCCTACGAGGTAATAGAGCATCTCGCTACCCACCTGACCGACGTCGATCACGCTCGCTCCGGCCGCCAACAGTCCCGCGCGATAGCGCGCCTCAAGCTCCGGTGCGCTCAGGCGCATATCCCGCCCGAGACCCACACGGAGATCTCCTATCTCCTTACCAGCGAGGCCAGCGAGCACGACCGCGAACCCCTGCCCGATCCGCTCGGCCACATCGCCGTCGATCTGCTCGGGGTACAGGCCGCGAATGTCATAGGCCTTGAAGATGTCAGGTGAGGGCGTTGTGCTCATGTGCCCGCGCATCCTAGTGGGCACGAGCGCACCTGTTGGCCGGGCGGGCCGGCTTTTGCGGCGGCAGATTCGTAGACTTGCGGTTATGTCAGGGCACTCGAAGTGGTCGAGCATCAAGCACAAGAAGGCGGTTGTGGACTCGCGCAGGGGCGCCCAGTTCTCCAAGCTCTCGCGGGCGATCATGGTCGCCGCCCGCGACGGCGGCGGCGATCCGGAGACCAACGTCGTCCTCGAGAACGCCGTGCGCAAGGCCAAAGAAGCATCGATGCCCAAGGAGAACATCGAGCGCGCGATCGCCAAAGGCACCGGCGAGGGCGGCGAGGCGGACGCGATCGAGAGCGTTCTCTACGAGGGCTATGGCCCGGGGGGAGTGGCCGTGCTGGTGGAGGCGCTGACCGACAACCGCAACCGCACCGGCGCCGACGTCAGGCACGCTTTCTCGAAGAACGGCGGCAGCCTCGGTGAGCCGGGCTCGGTGGCGTACCTGTTCGACAAGAAGGGCGTGATCGTGATCGACGCCGAGCGCTACTCCGAAGACGATTTGATGGTGGCGGTGGACGCGGGCGCCGAGGATATCGGCACCGATGACGACGTCTTCGAGGTAATCACTGCGCCCACGGACTTCGCGCGGGTGCGCCAGGCGCTCCATGACGCCGCCGTTGAGATGGAAAGCGCGGAGGTGGCCTACCGGCCGTCCAGTCTCGTCCCGCTCGATGAGTCCCACGCGGGCAGCCTCATGCGATTGATCGAGTCGCTTGAAGACAACGACGACGTCAGCGCGGTCCACGCCAACTTCGACGTGTCCGCCGACGTGCTTGAGCGTGTCGCAGGCTGAGCGGCCCGCCGTCGCTGCGGCGAGGCCTCCTGTTGTAATCCTGTGCGGCGGTCGTGGCACGCGCCTGCAGGAGCACACGCAGGCGATCCCCAAGCCGCTCGTGGAGATCGGCGGCATGCCGATCGTTTGGCACGTGATCCAGCTCTACGCGGTGCAGGGCTTTCGCCGTTTCCTGCTGGCGACCGGCTACCGCAGCGAGATGATCGAGCAGTTCGTCGCCACGCACGCCTGGCCCGAGGGTGTGAGCGTCGAGTGTGTGGACACGGGTCTCGACACCCAGACCGGCGGACGCATCAAGCTGCTGGAGGAGCACCTGAACGGAGACGAGCTGTTCTGTGCGACCTACGCGGACGGCGTCGCCGACATCGACCTGGGGGCGCTCCTGGAGTTCCACGCCGCCCACGGTGCGCTGGCAAGC
>Ga0210385_10002926_pt1 | contig 10234 bp, 8 predicted proteins | sample IncBWH26OmetaG_FD_160107 | JGI IMG/M metagenome (GOLD analysis project Ga0210385, IMG submission 160107) | Forest soil microbial communities from Barre Woods Harvard Forest LTER site, Petersham, Massachusetts, United States - Inc-BW-H-26-O ...
CTTCCAATCAATCAGTGGTGGAGCTATTTTCGCGTACTGGGTCGCCAACCCCTCGGCGTATGGTGTCGTCGAATTCGGTGCGGACGGCATCGCGCTGTCGGTGGAGGAAAAGCCGGCCACGCCCAAGTCGCACTATGCGGTTCCCGGTCTGTACTTCTACGACAACGACGTCGTCGAAATCGCGCGGGGCCTACGACCGTCAGCGCGCGGCGAATACGAGATCACCGATATCAACCAGACCTACCTCAACCAGGGCCGGCTGATCGTCGAGGTGCTCGCCCGCGGCACGGCCTGGCTGGACACTGGGACATTCGACTCACTGCTGGACGCCAGCGATTACGTCCGCACTTTGGAACATCGGCAGGGCCTGAAGGTGAGCATCCCCGAAGAAGTGGCCTGGCGGATGGGCTACATCGACGACGGCCAGCTTGCCGAACGCGCCCACGCGCTGCTCAAGTCCGGCTACGGGAGCTATCTGCTGGAGCTGCTGGAACGGCGCTGACGACACCCTCACCGACGCCCGTGATCGTCGCGTGGTTTACTGACGGTAGCTGGCCAGGAAGTTACCCAAGCGCTCGATAGCGTGGGCAAGGTCGCGTGACCACGGCAGCGTCACGATCCGCAGGTGATCCGGTGCCGGCCAATTGAATCCGGTGCCCTGGGTGACCAAAATCTTCTCCGACAGCAGCAGATCCAGGACCAGCTGCTCGTCGTCTTCGATCTCGTGCACCTCGGGATCCAGCCGGGGGAACGTGTAGAGCGCACCGGCGGGTTTGACGCACGACACCCCGGGGATCTCGTTGAGTTTGGACCAGGCCACGTCGCGTTGTTCGAGCAGTCGCCCACCGGGCAGCACCAGGTCGTCGATGCTTTGGTGACCGCCCAGCGCGACCTGGATCGCGTGCTGGGCCGGAACATTCGGGCACAACCGCATATTCGCCAGCAGATGAATGCCCTCGATGAAACTGCTGGCGTGGTCCTTGGGCCCGGTGATCGCCAGCCAACCTGCCCGATATCCGGCGACGCGGTAGGCCTTGGACAGACCATTGAAGGTCAGGCACAACACGTCAGGCGCGACCGAGGCCATGCTGATGTGCGTGGCGTCGTCGTAGAGGATCTTGTCGTAGATCTCGTCGGCGAGCAGCAGCAGTTGATGTTTGCGCGCCAAATCGGCCATCTGCGAGAGTATTTCGCGACCGTAGACCGCGCCGGTCGGATTGTTGGGGTTGATCACGACCAGCGCCTTGGTGCGCTCGGTGATCTTCGACTCCAAGTCGGCGATATCCGGCTGCCAGCCTTGGGTCTCGTCGCACAGGTAATGTACCGGTGTACCGCCGGCGAGTGAGGTCGACGCGGTCCACAGTGGGTAATCGGGTGCCGGAATCAAGACCTGATCGCCGTTGTCCAGCAGCGCCTGCAGCGTCAGGGTGATCAGCTCCGAGACCCCGTTGCCCAGATATACGTCGTCGACATCGAATCGCGGGAATCCGTCGACCAGTTCGTAGCGGGTGACCACCGCGCGTCGCGCCGAGAGGATGCCCTTGGAGTCCGAGTAGCCCTGCGCGTACGGCAGTGCCTGGATCATGTCGCGCATGATGACATCGGGTGCTTCGAAGCCGAACGGCGCCGGGTTGCCGATGTTCAGCTTGAGGATCCGGTGCCCTTCGGACTCCAGCCGCGCGGCGTGATCGTGCACCGGACCGCGGATCTCATACAGCACATCCTGCAGCTTCGATGACTGCGCGAACGTGCGCTGCCGCGGCTGATGACCCGCGGTCTGCCAAGGCAGCTGATGAGTAGTCACGTCAACCATGGTGCCACGGCTTGTCTAATTATTATTAATCGAATGCCGCTGATCAGCGCTTTCCCGGTGGACGGGCACCTCGGGCGATACCCAATCCTTTCACCGGCGCTGCCGGTGCATTGGTCTCGCCATCCTTGTCTTCCGGCGTCGATGTGGACTCTGGTGCGTCCTGGGATTGCGGCTCCGGCGTTGCCTCGGGCCCTGGCGCCGCGGGTTGCGCAGCGGGAGCGGCCTTTTTAGCACCCGGCCGTTTCGCTCCGGCAGCGATGCCGAGTCCCTTGGCCGGCGCGGCCGGCGCTTTGGCTTCCGGAGCCGCTGCGGGTTCGGATTTCGCCTCAGGTGGCGCCGCAGGCGCGGATTGGGTTGGCGCTGCGGTCTTTTTGGCGCCGGGTCGTTTGGCGCCGCCGGCGATGCCCAGACCTTTGACGGGCGCCGCAGAGGCCTTGGCTTCCTCGGTGGCCGGGGCCGCTGCGGATTGTGTTGGTGCCGCGGCTTTCTTGGCGCCGGGTCGTTTGGCGCCGCCGGCGATACCCAGTCCGGAGACGGCCTTGGCGGCCGTATCGGGGGCCGGCGCAGCGGCTTTCGTTTCGGTCTTTGCCTCAGCCGGCTCGGTCGCGGCAGGTGCAGCTTCCGCCTTGGGAGCGACCGTGGGGGCGGCCTTGGCGGCGGCGTCGGCGGCTTGCTTTGCAGCCGAGCCCTTTTGCGGCAGTGCAATCGTGCTGCGGTCCAGCGACTCGAGCACGAGCTGCGCGACATCGCGCACGTCGACACCTTCGCGTCCGGCAGCTTCCTGGCGGTCGTTGACGCCGTCGGTGACCATCACCCGGCAGAACGGGCACGCGGTGGCCACGGTCGTCGCCCCGGTGGCCAGCGCCTCGTCGACGCGTTCGTGGTTGATCCGTTTGCCGATGTGCTCTTCCATCCACATCCGCGCGCCGCCGGCGCCGCAGCAGAAGCTGCGGTCGGCGTGGCGCGGCATTTCGGTCAGCTTCGCGCCGGCGGCCCCGATCAGCTCGCGAGGAGCCTCGTAGACCTTGTTGTGCCGGCCCAGAAAGCACGGGTCGTGATAGGTGATGTCTTCGGAGACTGGGCTCACCGGCACCAGCTTCTTGTCGCGCACCAGCCGGTTGAGCAGTTGGGTGTGGTGCAGCACGGTGTAATTGGCGCCCAGCTGCCGGTATTCGCGGCCGAGTGTGTTGAAGCAGTGCGGGCAGGTGACCACGATCTTGCGATCGACCGTTTCCACGCCTTCGAACAGTCCGTCCAATGTCTCGACGGCCTGTTGCGCAAGCTGCTGGAATAAGAACTCGTTGCCCGAGCGACGAGCCGAGTCGCCGTTGCAGGTTTCGCCGGTGCCCAGCACCACATACTTCACCCCGGCGATGGCCAGTAGTTCGGCGACCGCCTTCGTGGTCTTCTTGGCCTTGTCGTCGTAAGCGCCCGCGCAGCCGACCCAGAACAGGTACTCATAACCAGCGAAGCTGTCGACGTCTTCGCCGTAGACCGGGACATCGAAGTCGACCTCGCTAATCCAGTTGGTCCGGTCAGAAGCGTTCTGGCCCCACGGGTTGGCTTTGGTCTCAAGGTTTTTGAACAGCACCGAGAGCTCGGAGGGGAACTCGGACTCCATCATGACCTGGTAGCGGCGCATATCGACGATGTGGTCGATGTGCTCGATGTCCACCGGGCACTGCTCGACGCAGGCGCCGCAGTTCACGCAGGACCACAACACGTCAGGGTCGATCACCCCGCCCTGTTCGGCGGTGCCGACCAGCGGGCGGGCGACCTGCTCGGGCCCGTGCCCGGGTACCCGGCCGAATCCGGATTCCGGCACATGGTGGCCCTCTTCCTTGACCGTCTCGAGGTCGAGCCCCTCAAGCGGCTCGGCGGTCTTCTCACCGAGCAGGTAGGGCGCCTTGGCCATCCAATGGTCGCGCAAGTCCATGATGACCAGCTTGGGCGAAAGCGGCTTGCCGGTATTCCAGGCCGGACATTGCGACTGACAGCGCCCACATTCGGTGCAGGTGGCGAAGTCGAGCATGCCCTTCCAGGTGAAGTCTTCGATCTTGCCGCGTCCGAATTCCGCGTCGTCGGGCGGGTTTTCGAAATCGATCGGCTTGCCGTGGGCTTCGACCGGCAGCAGCGGGCCCAACCCGTCGGGCAGCCGCTTGAACGTGACGTTGATCGGCGCCAGGAAGATGTGCAGGTGCTTGGAGTGCAGCACGATGATCAGGAAGGACAGCATGACGCCGATGTGCAGCAGCAGGGCCACCGTTTCCAGAACTTCGTTGCCGGTGTGGCCGAGCGGCTTGAGGATCGCGCCGAATAGCTGGGAGAGGAACGCGCCCTTGCCGTAAGGAAGGGTGCCGTTGTTGACCGCGGACCCGCGAACCAGCACGTAGGTCCAGATCACGTTGAAGATCATGAACAGGATCAGCCACGCCCCGCCGCTGTGTGAGCCGTAGAACCGTGAGGAACGTCCGATCTCCCGTGGGCTGCGCGTGAGACGGATGATCGCGAAGGTGGCGATACCGAGGAATACGGCGGTCGCGAAGAAGTCCTGCAGGAAGCCCAGCGCGTCCCAGCGCCCGATGATCGGGATGTGAAAGTTCGGCTGGAACAGCAATCCGTAGGCCTCGATGTAGACCGTGAGCAGGATGATGAAGCCCCACATCGTGAAGAAGTGCGCCACACCGGGGATCGACCATTTCAGCAGCTTGCGTTGGCCAAGCACCTCGGTGATCTGCGTCCACACCCGCGTGCCGATGTCGTCGGTGCGACCGCTGACCTGTTGGCCCGAGAGCGTGAGTTTGACCAGCCAACCCACGCGGCGCAGGGCGAACACGCCGACGATGGCGGTCATGCCTAAGCCCACTACCAGTCTGATCAGCGTCTGCGTCTGCACGGAGCGTCTCCCCAATTCTGCTTGCTACTGAGCGGTAACTAAGTCCATGTTACTAGCGGGTAACTTAGCTACCGCACCTGCTCAAGCTGCGTAGGCCTGCTCATAGTGACATCTTTGCGGGGTTGACCGCGACGAAGGCTGCCCTAACCTTGCTGCGCAACCAGGGTGCCCGGACGGCTAGGGGGTCAGCCCCGGGACGTTGATCGGGGGTAATCCGGGTATCTGCGGCACGTTGCCGTTCCACCAGTGGTGATGACGACGTTGCTGCGGCGTCCACTGTTGGGTGCTCTCCGGCGGTATGAGCTCCGGTGTCGTCGTCTCGGGCGGCGTAGGAACAATGGTGGTCGGCAGGGTCGACGACGGCGCGGTTGTCCGGGCCGGGGTGCTTGACGACGGTCTAGTGGTCGACGGCCGCGTAGTGACTGGTGGGCCGCCGCCGTTGCCGGTGGCCAGGATGACCAGGCCGTAGATGATCGTGGCGATCAGCAGCAGCACCGTAAGGCCCCACAGCGCCAGTACCCACGGTTTGAGAAACCAGGGCCGGGGTGTCTCGTCGGTACTGAACGACTCGCCACGGCTCCCGCCGAGGCTCAAGTCGCGCGTTGAGTAACCGTCGACGTCGAATGGTGGTCCGCTGCCCCCCACGTAGTCAGATCCTACCGATGGGCGCCGTTACGGCATACCGCCGTCTTAGAAGTGATGGTGATGATGGTGCCCGTCGTCGATGCTCGTGCTGGGCGGTGCGGTGGTGCCGGGCGCCGTTGTCGTCGGTGCGGTGGTCAGCGTGGACGTCGGAGCGGGAGCGGCAGGCTCAGTGGTCGTTGCGCTGCTGGAGGACGGCGTGGTCGTCGCCGGCGTGGTCGTGGTCGTAGTGACCGCTGGTGTCGTCGACGAGGTCGCGGGGGAGGTGGAGCCGCTGCCGCCTTTGGTCAGCTCGACGATTCCAAAGATCACCAATGCGATCAGGATCGCGGCCACCGCGCCCAAACCGATCAGAACGGCGGGCTTGCGATGCCACGGCGTGGACCCGGGTTCGGGGTGCTGTTGCCCGTCGTCACCGTAGTCCCCGTAGCTGTACTGGCCGGTCGGCGCTTCGCTTGGGTCGTCTGGAGGTCCGTAACCGGTCACGGGCGCCGATCCTAGCGGTGCACGCTGGCGGCTTCGCCACCGAGCCCGGAGCGACCGCGCCTCAAAAACCGGGCGGCAGGGTAATCACGGTGTGCGGCAACGTGATCGTCGACGGGATGTGTGGGAGATGGTGGTGATGCCGCGGCGGTTCGGCAGGAGGCGGGGACCCGGCGGGGGGCGGGGAGTTGCCCTCCGGCGGCTGCTCCTCTTCGGGTGTCGAAGACGGCGGTGGTGGCGGAGTGGTGGTCGTCGTGGACGGGGTGGGTGTCGATGATCGCGTGGGTGTCGACGACCGCGTGGGAGTCGTTGACGGCGTGGTTGTGGACGGACCGCCGCCGCTGCCGTGGGAGAGCTGAATGAGCCCGTAGATGATCAGGACAACCAGGATCGCGACCATCGTGGCCCAGACGGCCAGCAACAACCGATTCCGATACCAGGGAGCCGGCGGTGATTCCGGTTCGGGTGACTCGGAGTAATCCGGGTTGTCGTCGGAATCCGGCGGCTGCATGTCGTCCGCGCTGTAACTGGCCATCCGAGTCGGCCGATTGCTCGGGTCGTCGGGAGGCCCATGAAGACCGCCGCCTGTCACGCCCCGATGCTACTGACATCCGGCGGACGAGTCGGTTTGCAGCGCCGTCAGAGCTGGCGATTCACCTCGTCGGCGAAAAGTTGCAGGTGCTCGAGGTCGGACAGGTCCAGCAGTTGCAGATATACCCGCTGCACGCCGATGTCCGCGAATGGTCCGAGCTGTTCCACAATCTCGTTCGGTGTGCCCACCAGCGGCGAATTGGACCGCAGCTCGTCGAGCTCGCGCCCGATGGCGGCGGCGCGGCGGCCGATCTCCGCGTCGTCACGTCCGGCACACACCACAAATGCCGCGGAATACGTCATCGAGTCGGTGGGCCGGCCGACGGCATCGACCGCTTGGTGGACCCGCTCGAGTTGGGTTTTGATGGTGTCCAACGAGGCGAACGGCACGTTGAACTCGTCGGCGAACGTCGCGGCCAGCGATGGCGTCCGGTTGGCGCCCATCCCGCCGATGATGATCGGCGGATGGGGCCGCTGCACCGGCTTCGGCAGAGCGGGCGAGTCGTTGACCGCGTAATGAGCGCCGGCATAGTCGAACGTCTCTCCGACCGGGGAGGTCCACAGCCCGGTGATCAATTCGAGCTGTTCGGTGAGCCGGGCGAATCGCTCGCGCAGCGGTGGGAACGGGATGGCATAGGCCGTATGCTCCCGCTCGAACCAGCCGGTACCGATTCCGAATTCGACTCGCCCGCCGCTCATCTCGTCGACCTGGGCGACGGAAATGGCCAACGGGCCAGGATGGCGGAATGTTGCCGACGTGACCAGCGTGCCCAACCGGATCGATGACGTCTCGCGGGCGATGCCGCCCAGCGTCACCCAGGAGTCCGTCGGCCCGGGCAGTCCATCGCCGCTCATCGCCACATAGTGGTCGGAGCGGAAGAACGCGGAAAATCCCAACGATTCGGCGGTCTGTGCGACGGCAAGCTGGTCGGAGTAACTGGCGCCCTGCTGCGGTTCAACGAACACCCGAAAGTCCACGAGCGCCAGCCTATGCCGGACTACCGGGTGGCTTGAAGGTGTCGACCTTCTCGACGCTGACGAGACTACTTGGGCGTTTTCATCCTCAAGCTGCGTTGGTTGCTCGACAAACACCCCGGTCAGAACGTTGGACGTCGTGGTTGGTTCAAGTTGCGGCAAGCTCTGCTGCCGACTGACTGCGGACTGGTTGATTTGGCGCATGCGGGCTGGCTAGTGGTGACACGATGTTGGCGTGAGCGACGCTCATGACTGCAGCAGGGCCATATTCACGGCGACGACATGACCGCAACAGAGTTCCGGTGCGGGTCGAGTGGCATCGAGGAGTACAAGCAAGGGACGGTGCCATCTGTGCGAAAAGCAATTGCTGTTGGAATTGTCTTGCTTGCCCTCGCGGCGGCTTCCTCGTGTGGCTATGCAGCGCACACAGCGGTGAGGGACCGCGTGCAGGCAACGCCGGCGGCAGTTACGGTTCCCGCGCCGACGCCGACGCGACATTCGGCGCCTGCGCCTGCGCCTGCGTCGCCGGCGCCCGATGCGGCTCCGGCACCGGACTTCGCAACGGTCTCCAAGCTGATGAACGATGCGATTGCGGCAGGAACGGCGCCAGGTGGCGTGGTGCTGATCGGGCATAGTGGCAAGGTCGTCTTCCATCAGGCTTATGGCTCACGCAAGCGTGCCGGCGAACCGGGGCTAGATGGATCGCCCGCACCCGCAGAGCAGATGACCGAAGACACGATCTTCGACATAGCGTCGTTGACGAAGTGCCTCGCCACGGCGACTGCCGTCATGCAGCTTTACGAACACGGCAAGGTTCAGTTCGACGATCCTGTGCAGAAGTACTTGCCAGACTTCAACGCTGGGAACGACCCACAGCGTGCAAAGGTGACGGTTCGCATGTTGCTGACGCACACTTCAGGCGAACCGGAGGACGTGCGGCTCGACGATCCGTGGGGACTGGACGGAGCCGATAAATCAGAAGGCATCCGCCGTGCCCTCACCACGCCGCTGGAGTCGCCTCCCGGTGAGTTTTTCAACTACGCCGACATCAACTTCATTCTGCTTGGCGCGCTGATCGAGAAACTCACCGGCGAGCCAGAAGACGTTTACGTTCACCAAAACGTATTTGGGCCGCTTGGCATGGAAGAAACCCGCTACCTTCCCCCGGCCAGAGCATGTGGTCCACATGTGATGCGAGGCTCTGCGATTGCCTGGGCGCCTGCGCCAATAGGGGGCATGCCGGGCGTTTGCCCTGCGGGTACGTGGAGCACGAGTCTGTTGTCGCGCACCGCACCGACGACACATGACGACGAAAGCAAGAACGATCCGGGCAAGAATCCCGATTTTGATTCCCTGCTTCGGGGCGTTGTGTTTGACCCGACGACGCGCCGCATGGGGGGAGTAGCCGGGCATGCCGGTGTGTTCTCGACGGCGCACGACGTCAGCATCTATGCGCAGGCCCTGCTTGATCGGCTCGCGGGCCGCCCGAGCAAGTTCCCACTGACGCAAGCGACGCTGGAGTTGATGACAACTCCGGAGCAGCCCGGACATACCGCTCAACAAGTCGGGGCAGCCAACAACGCCGCCCAAGAAGCCATCGCGAAGACACCAAACACATATGATCCGCTGCTCGCTCCGCACTATCCGGCGATCAGGGGACAAAACCTGCGTGGCTTCGGCTGGGATATTGATACCGCCTATTCCGGCACGCGAGGCATGATCTTTCCCATCGGCAGCTTCGGCCACACAGGCTTTACCGGAACCTCGCTGTGGATGGACCCGGGCTCGGATACGTACGTCATTCTGTTCACGAGCGCGATCGACCCGCGAGACGATCCACCGATCGCGTATCTGCGAGGTGATGTGGCTACGGCGGCAGCCCGGGCCCTGCGCTGAGCAGTGCGTCATCGTTCACGAAATCGCGCCGCACTCGACATAGGATATGGCGCGTGGTCGGTGGCCGGGCGCCGAAATCGCCGCAGGGGCAACGGTCCAGCGGGCTCAACCGGGTTGGAGCCTTGGTGGGCATCGTCGGCGGTGTCGCGATTGTCGCGGCGGCGATCTTCTTTTCTGGCTGGACTCAGGGCATCCGGCCGGGCGGCTACGACCACGCCGGCCCCGCGATGATGGGGCCCAGCGGCACGATGGGCCCGGGTCGGAAGATGGGACCCGGTCAGCCGCCGCCCAGCGCCTTTGTCGCCGTTTCGGTGGCCACGGTGTGGACCACGCCGCGGAGCCCGCGTCCGGTCGATCATGCCGCCCTGACGAATCCGGTCGATATTCGTGGCTGGCTGTCGGGCATGACGCCGGCCCAGCAGGAAGGGCTCACCTCGGACAATCTCGACCAAACGCAGGCCCTCTTTGGCGACCGGGTCTTTGTGGTGGGGGAGCGGGGCGACTGGGACGAGGTGCGGGTCCCCGGCCAGCCCACACCGAAGGACGCGCTGGGTTATCCCGGCTGGATTCCCAAGGCCCAGTTGAGCACCGAGCCGGGCTACGGCGCACTGAGGGAACACGCTCCCGTCGCGCTGGCCGATCGCGGCATCACCACCTGGTTGTACCGCGAATCGGGACTGTCGGGTCGCGACCTGGAGATCAGTACCAACACCCGGCTTCCGGTGCTGAGCCGCACCGATAGGGCCGTGCAGGTGGCCACCCCCGACCGCGGCCCGAGGTGGCTGGATGCGCGAACGGTGGCGGTCTATGAAAAGTCCACGGACATACCGCATCCCACCGGAGCCGAGCTGGTCGGGTACGCCGCGGTGTTCGTGAACGTCCCCTACCTGTGGGGTGGTCGTGGCGGGTTCGGGTTCGACTGCTAGGGGTTCACCTCC
>Ga0210385_10002929_pt1 | contig 10228 bp, 9 predicted proteins | sample IncBWH26OmetaG_FD_160107 | JGI IMG/M metagenome (GOLD analysis project Ga0210385, IMG submission 160107) | Forest soil microbial communities from Barre Woods Harvard Forest LTER site, Petersham, Massachusetts, United States - Inc-BW-H-26-O ...
AGCGACCGGGTTCGAGGAGAAGGTGCACTTTTAATCCTCGAAGCGCTTTCAACACTGCTTTAGCGTAGGACGCGATTTGTTTTTCGAAATTGCCCTGCGTCCCTTCGTAGTTGATTCCCAGGCCTCCGCCAGCGTCGACATAGCGGATGTTATGACCCTGCCGACGCAAACTGCGCACGAGATCGGCGACACGCTCGAGTGCGGACCGGAAAGTAGCTACGTCGGTGATCTGCGAGCCGATATGGACGCTGACTCCAGCGACTTCGAGATAAGGTGATTTGGCGGCCTCAGCATAGAGATTCTTCGCCTCAGGGATGGGAACTCCGAATTTGTGCCGGTGAAGTCCAGTCGAAATGTACGGGTGAGTTTTGGCGGGGACGTCGGGATTGACACGCACCGCAATCTTCGCTCGCTTCTTGAGTCGCGCGGCGGTGGCGGCCAGAAGATTCAATTCGGAAGCGCTTTCGACATTGAAAAGCAAGATGCCCGAGCGCAGGGCGAGTTCCATTTCTTGCGCGGACTTGCCTACTCCGGAAAAGACGATCTTGCCTGCGGTTTTTGGGCTGGAGAGCAAGACGCGATCCAGTTCTCCTCCGGAGACAACGTCGAAACCGGCGTCCTCTTTGGCGATCAGGCGCAAGATGGCGAGCGTGGAATTGGCTTTTACGGAATAGCAGACCGTGTGGGGAAAGGAGTGAAATGCGGCCGCGAAGGCTTTGAGACGAGCGCGGATCATCGCCGCAGAGTAAACGTAGAGCGGAGTTCCGTAGCGCCGGGCCAGGGACTCCAGGGCGACGGATTCGCAGTGGAGAGCGCCTTTCGCGGTGTAGGAAAATGCGGGTGGACGAAGGCTCATAGAGCGGGATTCATTCTCACTTGCGCTTGCCGGTGCCAGATTTCACTTTGATGGCGACGACGGTTTGATCGTCGAAAGCCTCAACTCCGGCGGCGTGTTCGGTTACGGCCTTAAAGATTTCATTGACCACACAATCGGCAGACTTGGTGGCACAGGCAGAGACGATGGCTTCGACGCGTTCCTGGGCAAAGGAATGACCATGACGGTTGCGGGCGTCGAGAATGCCATCGCTGTAAAACACGAACATATCTCCCGGCTTGGCCTTGAAACTAAATTCATCGTAATCGGCCACATCAAACAGTCCGAGTGGAAGACCGGCAGCTTCGATCAATTCGATTTTACCGTCGTGACAGTAGATGGGGCGCGGCAAGCCGGAATTGGCGACGACCAGGGTGCGGGCCTCGTCATCCCAAACGGCGTAGATGATGGAAACAAACTGCGCGGCGATGCGGCGTTCGGCGAGCGAAAGGTTGACGGCGGAAAGCATTTCGGCGGGACCAGGCTCGATGGGCGCGTGAGAACGCAGAATACCGCTGACGAGCGCGGCGTAGATGGCGGCGGGAGCGCCTTTGCCGCTGACGTCTCCGATGGCGATGCCCAGGCGCGACAATGAGTAAGGAACGAAATCGTAGAGATCGCCTCCGATGGCACGGGCGGGAACGAATTTGGCCGCGACCTCAAGGTTCTGCATCTTGGGCAGCGAATGTGGCAGCAGGCGAAACTGAAGCTCGCGGGCAAGGGCAAGGTCGCGCTCCAGACGCTGCTCCTGACGGGCGATTTGCTCATAGAGGCGAGCGTTTTCAATGGCGATAGCGAGCTGAGCGGCGAGAGTGGTCAGGGTGCGCTTGTGGTCCTCGGTGAAATAGTTACGGCGTGTGTGCTCGAGATCGAGCACGCCGATTACTTTTCCCTGATAAATGAGTGGGACGGCGAGCTCGGAGCGCGTGTCAGGATTGCTTGGGATGTAGATCTCACTTTTCGAAACGTCAGGGACGAGGACTGCTTCTTTGGCATGCGCCGCATGACCGACGACTCCACGGCCAAGAGGAATGTCGTGCTTGAGATGCAGACGCTCTTCGAAGCGCTGAGCGAAACGGTGCTGCAGTTTTTCTCCGGAGGGGTCAACGAGAAGAATGCTGAACATCTGATAGTCGATGAGACGGTTGAGAAGTTCGGCGATGTGCTTGAGCAGTTCGTCGAGGTTGAGAATCGAAGTGAGCTCGCGGGCAATTTCGTTGAGCAAAAGCAAAGTGCGCGCCTGACGGGTGATGCGCGTGTGCAGGCGGGCATTCTCAATGCCGACGGCCATGCGGGAAGCGATCAGGGTGAGCAGGCGCTTGTGCTCTTCGGTGAAATATCCTTTTTGGCGGGCTTCGAGATCGATGACGCCGATGAGGCGGTTCTTGACAATGAGCGGGACGGCAAGCTCGGAGTGAACGTTAGGTACGGCTTCGATATAGCGATCTTCACGGGTGGCATCGGCGACAAGGACGGCCTGGCGGGTCTGAGCGGCGCGTCCGGTAATGCCCTGGCCAACTTTGACGCGGATGCGTTCGGCGACTTTGTCGGGATAGCCGACGTGGAAACGGACGTAGAGCTCCTGCAAAGGTTCGTTAAGCAGGAGGATGGCAAAAATTTCGTAGTCGATAACTTTGCGGACGAGCTCCGCGACACGGCGCAGAGTGGTCTCGAGGTCGAGGGTGGTGTTGACCACGTCGGCGACTTCGAGCAGAAGCGGTTCCACCTCAGACGGGCGCAGATTTGGCGAGGAGGCGGATTTCACAGAACTCATCATAGCAGCGGGGAATTTGTAATTGGTAATTTGTGACTTGTAGTTTGAAAAATGGCGGCGTGCGTCCGCGATTGCAAATTACAAATCAAAATCACAAGCTTCTACGGGTTTTGCAGTACGCAGATATCGGGAAGATTGCGATAACGTTCGGCATAGTCGAGTCCGTAGCCGACGACGTAGGCATCGGGAATGGTGAAGCCGATATATTGCGCTTCGATTGGCTGTTTGCGGCGAGAAGGTTTGTCGAGCAGCGCCGCGATGCGGATGGAACGCGGCTGGTGGGCGCGTATCAGCTTGGAGATGTAGTTCAGCGTCAGTCCAGTGTCGAGGATGTCTTCGACGAGGATCACATTGCGGTCGGCAAGGGACTGATCCAGATCTTTGGTCAGGCGCACTTCGCCGAGCGAATCCCAGGCGGCGTGGCCGGCAGGATCTTCCTTGGCGATGGGGCGGTTTCCGTAGCTGGAAACTCCGATGAAATCGAAGGTGGCGTCGAGGGGGACCTGGCGGGCGAGGTCGCTGAGGAAAACGGCGGCTCCTTTGAGAACGCCGACGAAGATGATCGATTGACCGGCGAAATCGCGGGCGATCTCTTGTCCCATCTCGGAGACGCGCTTGGCGATAGCTTCGCGCGAGAGCATTACTTTAAGTTCGGGCATTGAGCATCATCTTATACACGATTTTAGCTGCAACCGGAATCAATTAAATCGAATCAAAATGCGCTTTCTGGATTGCTCTACATTGCACGCTGCTATCGGCAGTCACTACAATGGCTCGCAGATGAGTTTGCGGATTCCTCGCAAACCAGTGTTTTCGCAGACCATGTTGCGCAGACCAATGTTTCGCACCGAGGAGAGATTTTTGTGAAACTGCAGGGAATTCAACTTACCTGGCTAGGCCACGCTACCTTTCGCATCGATACGCCGGAAGGGAAGAGGCTTTATATCGATCCGTGGATTGCGGGGAATCCGATGTGCCCTGCAGACGAGAAGAATGTGACCAGGGCCGATGCCATGCTTTGTACGCATGGGCACGGCGACCATATTGGAGATGCGGTCGAGGTGGGCAAGAAGGTCAATCCGGTTGCGGTTGGCATCTTTGAACTTTGCATGTGGCTGCAGAAAAAAGGCGTCCAGCAGATTTCTCCCATGAATAAAGGGGGCTCGCAAACTGTGGCGGGAGTGAAGATCACCATGGTTCATGCGGTGCATTCGTGCGGGATTCAGGATGGCGACCAGATTATTTACGGCGGCGAGGCATGCGGATACGTGCTCGAATTTTCGAACGGAGTCAAGATTTACCACGCGGGCGATACTAACGTATTCAGCGATATGGCGATCATCCGCGATCTCTATGCGCCGAAGATTGTGATGCTGCCGATTGGCGATCACTTTACGATGTCGCCGCGTGAAGCAGCGTATGCCTGCAAACTGCTGCAGCCGGAAACGGTGATACCGATGCACTTTGGGACGTTTCCGATGCTGACAGGGACGCCGGCGCAATTGAAGAAGCTTGTGCCCGATGTGGAAGTACTGGAAATGAAACCGGGACAGACGATTTCATAGTATGTCGACGAAAATTGATTATCAGGAGTGGCATGACGAATAAGGCTGAAAAGCAACCCGCAAAACGCGACTGGAAGATGTTGGGCGGAATCACGGCTCCGGAGGTCGAGGAGTATATGTACGATATGCTCCCGGCGCGCGATGAAGTGCTGACCGAAATGGAGGCGGAGGCGACGAAAAGCGATATAGCGATCGTCGGGCCGGCGGTGGCGCGAGTGCTGTATCAGTTGGCGACGATCAGTGGAGCAAAGAGAGTGTTTGAAATGGGATCGGCGATTGGATATTCCACCATCTGGTGGGCGCGGGGGGTGGGTGACGGCGGACGCGTCATCTACACGGATGGGGATCCGAAGCGGGCTGACAAAGCGCGGCACTACTTTGACCGCGCCGGGGTGAGCGAGCGGATTACCGTCCGGGTGGGGGATGCTCTGGAGATTCTTTCGGAAGAAAAGCAGCCTTACGACATTATTTTTAACGATGTCGACAAGGTGGATTATCCGCGAGTGTTTCGCGTGGCGCTGCCGCGGGTGAGGAGCGGTGGACTTTTCATTACCGACAATGTTCTCTGGAGTGGAAAGCTGCGCAAGCCAAATCCGGATGCGCAGACCAAGGCCATTCTCGAATTTAATAAGCTGATCTACGAATCGAAGGACTTGTTTACAACGATTCTGCCAATACGGGATGGTGTGGCGGTTTGCGTGAAGAAGTAGCCGTGTCTCTCCAGCGGGTGATTAGTCCGTCGGCCGATCGGAGTCAAATTAGAGTCAAGGTCAAAAAGACCAGAGTGCGATGTTAGAATTCCGGTTTCACTCTTCAGCGCCCGATGAAATCCCAAACGCCTTTATCCGTCGAAGAAATCCCCGAAACGCTGCCTCGCAGGCAGGCGCAGGCGCGTGCCGACTCGTGGAATGACGTGCTGGTCGTGGGCGCCGGGCCTACAGGGATGGCTTGCGCCATCGAGGCGCAGAAGGCTGGGCTGAAGGCCATCGTTATCGACAAGGGATGCCTGGTGAATTCCATCTTCAACTACCCGACGAACATGGTGTTCTTCACCACGCCGGAGTTGCTGGAGATTGGCGACATTCCTTTCACCACGGCTTCGGCGAAACCCAACCGGTTAGAAGCGCTGGAATATTACCGGCGCGTGGCCGAGCATTATGAATTGGACATTCGCCAGTACGAATGGGTCAAGACGATTACCGGCGAAGACAACGATTTTCGGGTGGCGACGACCAACCGTCATAATGCTATCCGCGACTATCGCGCGCGCAAAATCGTGCTGGCGACCGGCTATTACGACCTGGCGAACAAGCTAAACGTTCCGGGCGAAGACCTGACTAAAGTCTTCCATTATTACCGGGAGCCGCATCCTTATTTCGATACGGATGTGGTGGTGATTGGGGGCAAGAATTCCGCGGCGGAAACGGCTTTGGACCTGTGGCGGCACGGCGCGCGGGTAACGCTGGTGCATCGCGGAGCGCAGATGCACAATAACGTGAAGTATTGGGTGCGTCCCGACATTGAAAATCGCATCAAGGCCGGCGAAATCACGGCATACTTCAACAGTGAGGTGCAGGAAATCGGAGAGGACTGCGTGGTGGTGCGAACGCTTTCAGGCACCATTCGCCTGAGGAACGATTTTGTATTTGCGCTTACGGGGTATCATCCCGATTACGATTTTTTGCGCAGCGTGGGCATTGAACTTTCTTCCGAACAACTGCGCCCGGTATGCGATCCTGAGACGCTGGAATCGAATGTATTGGGAATTTATGTGGCAGGTGTGATTGTGGCGGGGTCGAGGACGAGCGAAATTTTCATCGAGAACGGGCGCTTTCACGGCAAACTGATTGCCGCCGACCTGGGCGCGAAACTAGGACGCGGAAACCCCAATTTCCCTCTCGATGCCACCTAAGCCCGATTAGTCCAGTGGCCTTCACACGCAGCGGATTTCGGCTTTGCATGAAGGCCACCAGTTTGCGACAAATCGGGTGAGGCATCTAAAGCACGCGCTAATCGCTAATTAAAGAACGACGGTGAGCGCTACCTGAACACCGGGGTGCAGCAGGTCGAAAAGGAAATATTCGCCATCGATGTAGTCGATGTAGCACTGGTCGGTGTACGCCCAACCCGCAGGCCACGCATCAACGACAACAAACGAATAGCCGCCGTACTGGAACTGGGGCCGTCCGCTGACAGTGGTTACGTGAGTGACGGTGAAGGTGTGCTGCCGTCCAAAATTTGCCCGAAACTTGTCATCGGGAATACGGCCGGCGGGTTTTTGCGCCTTGGCGTTGTCTTGCTTTCCCATCTTGTCGTTATTGTTTTGCGCCGGCTTGTCTTTATCCTGCTCGGGCTTTTGCGGCTTGGCCTCATCCTGGCGAGGCGCTTCTTTCATATCGTCCTGCTGCGGCTTGCTGTCCTCGTGTTGCTCTTGTGCGTAGACCATGGTGGTCATGCCGAGCAGCAGCGTGAGGATGGATGCGCTTAACAGTCGAGTAAGTTTCATAGGTGTTGCCTCCTGGAACGACGCAGACGTTAGATGAATTCCTAACCTCTGTGCATTGGTTGCCGATAACGTGATACGGGTTTGAAGAAAATATCAACGAGCCATACGGCGAGAAGTATTTCAACAATCCGTTCGATCGGATGCAGCCACTTCATAGGGCCTCCGTATCTACAGATGGAGCACGAGGATTGCCACGAATAAATCTGTTTGTTTACTGCGGGATACCAAAACGACCGGCCGGGATGACCGCAGATTCGCGGACCTCAGCCAGGAAAAAGTTGCATGGCGAGGGGCGAGTTGCCGTTGGCTTCGAAACGGTTGGCGCGAAGCTGGCGAATTGTGCATCGAAAAGTAGATGCGGTCGTGTACGCGTTGCGTGGCTATCTTGCTGGTTCTGATATTCGGAGTTGTCCTGGGGCTGGGGCGTGCGCAGGCGTCGGGCGTAGCGATTGCGCATGGCACGCTGGAACTTGTTGCTGAGAACTCGTGGATTTCCCCAGGGCACGAACTGGATCTGGGGTTGCGGTTTGAGCTGGAGAAGGGTTGGCATGTCTATTGGATTAACCCCGGCGATTCAGGCGAGCCTCCGCGAGTGGAGTGGCATTTGCCGCCTGGGTTCACAATAGGAGCGATCGAGTGGCCTACGCCGCAGCGGCTGGGCACGGGTAGCGTCGTCGACTACGGATACGAGGGCGCGCCGATGCTGATTGTGCCAGTGCGCGTGGCGGAGAACATCGCATCGCAATCGAAGCAGGCATCTCAACCGCCGGCTCAACTGGGCGCAGAAGTAAGACTACTCGTCTGCAGCCACGAGATGTGCGTTCCGGGGAAGGCGCAAATCTCGCTTACTCTCCCAATCAAAGCGGTGACGCCGGTAGCGGATGCTCGCACATCCGCTTGGTTTTCGGATGCGCGCGAGTCTTTGCCGCGTCAGGTCGCCGCGCAGTGGAGGTTCAGTCTGGTGGACGCGAAAGACTCTTTCGTTCTCACGGTTAACCTTGGCCATCGAGTGACGGAGGCGAAGTTTTTTCCGCTCGCAGTGTCGCAGATTCAGAACGCGGCGGCGCAGACGCTCCAACCTACAGCTACTGGCTGCAAACTGACGCTTCGGAAGTCTGAGCAACTGCTGAAGCCGATTGCGCGGCTTCAAGGAGTGCTGGTGCTCTCGGGCTCAGACGGTTACCAGATTGACGTGGCTGTCGGCCAGGCGGGTACAATTTCCAAACATTCGAAGGAGGGATTTTAGAAATGAAGCGCTCGACGATTAACTCCATTGCTTACTCTGCCATTTACTCCGCCCTGGTGGCGCTGGTACTGTGCGCGGGTCCGGCCGCGGTTTGGGCGGCGAAGGTTGGGGACGCGGCCCCCGACTTTAGCGGCACGGCCAGCAACGGTAAGACGATCCATCTCGCCGATTATCGAGGAAAGTATGTGGTATTGGAGTGGCACAACAACGGGTGTCCGTATGTGCGGAAGCAGTACAACAGCGGGAACATGCAGCGGTTGCAAAAGCAATGGACGGGCAAGGGCGTGGTCTGGTTCACCATTCTTTCTTCGGCTCCGGGGAAACAGGGGTTTGTGAGCGCGGGTGAAGAAAACGATTATCTGGCGAAGATGCAGGCGGCGCCGACGGCGGCGGTCCTCGATCCCACCGGAGCGATCGGGCATCTCTATGACGCGAAGACTTCGCCGCATATGTTTGTGATCAGTCCGCAGGGCGTATTGATCTATGACGGAGCGATTGACGACAAGCCGACCACCGACCTTGCCGACGTCCCGGGCGCGACGAATTACGTGAGCCTGGCGCTGGAGGAGGCCATGGCGGGGAAGGCGGTGGCGACGGCGGCGACGCGTCCGTATGGGTGTTCGGTCAAATATGGGGATTGAGGGCCGCAGCGCTGCGGTCGGTTTAGGGCAAGATTCCTGTCTGGTTTATACTGAACCCATGTCGGAGTCTGCGGACAAGACGTTTTATCTCGAGACTTTCGGGTGCCAGATGAATGCGCACGACTCCGAGAAAGTGGTCGGGACGCTGATGCAGCAAGGGTATCGGCAGGTTCCGACGGTCGAGGAGGCGGGGTTGGTGCTGTATAACACCTGCTCGATTCGGGACAAGGCAGAGCAGAAGGTCTTTAACCGGCTGGCCGATTACAAGAAATATCGAGCGCAAGGGAAGCAGTTTGGCGTGCTGGGGTGCGTGGCGCAGCAGGAAGGCGAGAAGATTTTTGAGCGTGCTCCGTATGTGTCGCTGGTGTGCGGGTCGGCATCGTACCGGAAACTTCCGCAGATGCTGGTGCAGTTGGAGACTGGCACACAACGCGTGACCGGGTTGGACGACCGGGAGACCGACGAGTGCTTTGAGACGGAGTTCACGGCGCGAACGAATCCGCATCGCGGGTATATCACGATTATTGAAGGGTGCGACAAGTTCTGCGCATATTGCGTGGTTCCTTATACGCGCGGGAAAGAGCGCAGCCGGACGTCAGAGTCGGTGCTGGAAGAAGTGCGGCAGCTGGTCGATCTGGGATATACGGAGATTCAACTGCTCGGGCAGAACGTTAACTCTTATCGGGATCCATCTGGAATTAAGACATTTGCTGAATTGCTGGTCGCGGTCGCTTCGGTGGCTGGAATACGGCGGGTACGGTTTACGACTTCGCATCCGCGAGACTTTGGACGCGATATTATCGAGGCGATCGATGCGGTGCCGGCGCTTTGCGACCACGTGCATTTGCCGGTGCAGAGCGGGTCGACTCGGGTGCTGGATGCGATGTCGCGATTGTATACACGAGAACAATACCTGGAACGGATTGGCTGGATCCAGGCGGCGCGGCGGGATATTTCGTTGACCAGCGATTTGATTGTGGGATTTCCGGGCGAAACGGAGCGGGAGTTCGAAGAAACGCTATCGCTGCTGGATGTGGTGGGATACGACAGCGTATTTACGTTCAAATATTCGGCGCGTCCGAACACGCCGGCATTAAAGCTGGAGGATGCGATCTCGGATGAAGAGAAGGCACTGCGGTTGGCGGCCCTCAACACCAAGCAAAAGCAGATTGGAGCCCAGCGCAATCAGCGGCATGTAGGACAGGTACTGGAAGCGATGGTGGAAGGGAAGAACGCGGCGCGGGGGCAGTGGGTAGGTCGGACATCGCAGATTAAAGTGCTGAATTTTACGGCTCGAGAAGGCATTGAGCTCGCGACTGGAGCGTACGTGCCTGTGCGGGTGACGGGGAGCTTTCCGAATAGCTTAGTGGGCGAGTTGGCGGAGGTCGCTGGTTAGGGGTTAGTCAAAGCACAAGGCGCTGATGACCGACCGCTCGTTTTGGGGTTTTTATGGAAGTTGAAATGAAAATTCGTGGGCTGATGATGGACCCGGTTTCGAACATGCCGATCGTACTGCTCAAGGATGTGGCTGGCGAAACCGTGCTGCCGATCTGGGTGGGTGTTCCCGAGGCCAATGCGATCCAGTTGGAAATTGAGAAAATCAGCACGCCGCGGCCGATGAC
>Ga0210385_10002932_pt1 | contig 10224 bp, 4 predicted proteins | sample IncBWH26OmetaG_FD_160107 | JGI IMG/M metagenome (GOLD analysis project Ga0210385, IMG submission 160107) | Forest soil microbial communities from Barre Woods Harvard Forest LTER site, Petersham, Massachusetts, United States - Inc-BW-H-26-O ...
GAGGTAACGCGTGTGGCGCGCGAAGTAGGAACGGAAGGCAAGTTGGGCGGTCAGGCCGAAGTACCCGGAGTCGGCGGCACGTGGAAGGACCTGACCGACAACGTGAACTTCATGGCCAGCAACTTGACCGGCCAAGTGCGCAACATCGCGGAAGTGGCGACGGCGATTGCGAGTGGCGATTTGTCGCGCAAGATCACAGTGGACGTGCGCGGAGAAATTCTACAGCTCAAGGAAACGCTGAACACGATGGTGGAACAGTTGCGTTCATTCGCCGCGGAAGTTACGCGCGTAGCCCGCGAAGTAGGCAGCGAAGGGCGGCTGGGAGGACAGGCGAACGTCACCGGCGTCGCGGGCACATGGAAGGACCTCACCGACTCGGTGAACGCGATGGCTGGAAACTTGACCGGCCAGGTGCGCAACATCGCCGAGGTGACGACGGCCGTGGCGCGCGGCGACTTGTCGCGCAAAATCACCGTGGACGTGAAGGGCGAAATCCTCGAACTGAAAAATACGATTAACACCATGGTGGACCAGCTAAACGCGTTTGCCGCGGAAGTTACGCGCGTGGCGCGCGAAGTGGGCACCGACGGAAAGCTGGGAGGCCAAGCGCAAGTGCCTGGCGTCGCCGGCACGTGGAAAGATTTGACCGACAACGTAAACGTGATGGCCGCGAACCTCACCGAGCAAGTGCGCGGCATCGTGAAAGTCGTGACCGCAGTCGCGAACGGCGAGTTGACGAAAAAGCTTACGGTGAACGCCAAAGGCGAAGTCGCGGCGCTGGCCGACACAATCAACAACATGACCGATACGCTCGCGACGTTTGCAGATCAGGTGACCACCGTCGCGCGCGAAGTGGGCGTCGAAGGCCGCCTGGGCGGCCAGGCGAACGTCCCCGGAGCCGCCGGCACGTGGAAGGACTTGACCGGAAACGTAAACCTGCTCGCGGACAACCTAACCAACCAGGTGCGCGCCATCGCGGAAGTCACCACCGCCGTGACGAAGGGCGACTTGACTCGTTCGATTCAAGTGGAAGCCAGCGGCGAAGTCGCCGAGTTGAAAGATTACATCAACACGATGATCAACAACTTGCGGCTCACCACCGACCGCAACAACGAACAGGATTGGCTAAAAACCAACCTCGCGCGTTTCACCGGGATGTTGCAGGGGCAACGCGATTTGACGACCGTGGGACGCAGCCTGTTGTCCGAGCTGGCTCCGCTGGTCAGCGCGCAGCAAGGCGTGATCTATCAAATGGAGTCGGAAGAATCAGGAACGATGGTGCTGCTATCAGCTTTTGCTGATAGCGATCAGGATGGGCATCCCAGCCGTCTGCATGTAGGCACCGGACTCGTTGGCCAGTGCGCCTCGGAAAAGCAGCGCATGCTGATCACCGATGTGCCAGCGAACGCCGTTCCGATCCGCTCGGGATTATTCCAGGCCGTGCCGCGCAGCGTGATCGTGCTGCCAATTCTTTTCGAAGACCGCGTGAAAGCGGTGATCGAGCTGGCGTCGCTCAGCGTATTCACCGCATCGCACCTGGCATTTTTGGACCAACTGACTTCCAGCATCGGCATCGTGCTGAACAGCATTGAGGCCACAATGCAAACGGAAGGCCTGCTGAAGCAATCGCAGCAATTGGCCACCGAGCTGCAAACGCAGCAGACCGAATTGCAGCAGACCAACGAGCAGCTCGCGCAGAAGGCTCAGCAGCTCGCCGAACAGAACGTAGAAGTCGAACGCAAAAACCAGGAAATCGAGCAGGCACGCCGCGCTGTGGAGGAAAAGGCCAAGGAGCTGGCGCTTACTTCGAAATACAAGTCGGAATTTTTGGCCAATATGTCTCACGAGCTGCGCACGCCGCTCAATAGCATCCTGGTTCTGGGCCAGCAGCTCGCCGACAACCCCGACCTCAATTTGACGAACAAGCAAGTGGAATTCGCGCGCACCATTCACGGCGCCGGCACGGACTTGCTGAACCTGATCACCGATATTCTGGACCTCTCGAAGATCGAATCCGGCACCGTCTCGGTGCAAGCGGAAGAAGTGTTCTTCGCGAGCCTACTGGACATGATCGCTCGTCCGTTCCGCCACGAAGCGGAAAACCGCCACCTCAATTTTGAAGTTCACTCCGATCCTTCACTGACGCGCAGCCTGGTTACCGACTCCAAGCGCCTGCAGCAAGTACTCAAAAATTTGCTTTCCAACGCATTCAAATTTACGGAGAAGGGCGGCGTGCGCATGTCTGTATTCGTCGCCGAAAACGGCTGGACCGAAAACCACCCGGTTCTGGGCAGGTCCGCCTCCGTGGTTGCGTTCGAAGTCACCGATACGGGCATCGGCATTCCGCCCGAAAAACAGCGCATCATTTTCGAGGCGTTCCAACAAGCCGACGCCGGCACCAGCCGCAAATATGGCGGCACCGGACTTGGACTTGCGATCAGTCGCGAACTCGCGGGCCTTCTGGGCGGCGAAATTCAATTGCGCAGCACGCCCGACGAAGGCAGCACGTTCACGCTGTATTTGCCGCAGACGTATGTGGGACCTTCCACCGGCGTCGCCGGCACCGAAGCCAAATCCTCGGCGATGCCCGCGCCTGGTCAAGCGGCGGCGGCAATCGCGTCCAAGCGGGCGATCGAACAGATCACCGTCGCGGACGATCGCGAAACCTTGCAGCCGGATGACGCCATTCTGCTGATTGTGGAAGACGATCCGTACTTCGCCACCATGCTTTGTGATCTGGCGCATGACAATGGCTTCAAGGTGCTTGTCGCCACGCGCGGAGCAGAAGCGCTCGCGCTGGCGCATGAATTCCAGCCGACGGCGATTTCGCTCGATGTTTTCTTGCCGGACATGCTGGGCTGGACGGTTCTGAACCACTTCAAACAGGATCCCCGCACGCGCCACATTCCTGTGCAGATGTTGACCCTCGATGAAGACCGGCAACACGGTCTGGCGCGGGGCGCGTTCTCCTATTTGATCAAGCCCGCAACCTCCGAACAACTGCAGTCCGCGTTTGCGCGCATGAAGGAATACACCGCACCACGGCGCAAACGTTTATTGGTGGTGGAAGACAATCCGGCCGAGCAGCTCAGCATCCGCGAATTGCTCGGCTACGAAGATATTGATGTGGAGATTGCCTCGACCGGATCGCAGGCACTCGCCGCCATTGATGAGCAGCCGTTCGATTGCGTGGTGCTGGACCTCCGCCTGCCGGACATGTCTGGATTTGAGATATTGGAACGCTTCCGCGACACGCCCGCGTTAAGCGATTTGCCGGTTGTGGTGTTTACAGGCAAAGACTTATCGCCGGAAGAAGATGCGCGTCTGCATTTGCTGGCGCGCAGCGTGGTAGTGAAGGGCGTGGAATCGCCAGAGCGCCTGCTGGATGAAACCGCGCTGTTCGTGCATCGCGTGGTTACGGATTTGCCTCCGGAAAAGCAGAGGATGCTCGATCTACTGCATCACTCAGACGAAGCTTTGGTGGGGAAAAAAGTGCTGGTGGTGGATGATGACGTGCGCAATATCTTCGCGCTCAGCAGCGTACTGGAACGCCGCGGAATGACGGTGCTGACCGCCGGCACAGGCCGCGAAGCCATTAACACGTTGGAATCAACCTCGGATGTGGCGATTGTGTTGATGGACATCATGATGCCGGACATGGATGGATACGAGACGATGCAGATCATTCGCCGCGATCCTTCTTTCCGGCGCCTGCCGATCATCGCCTTGACCGCCAAAGCCATGAAAGGCGACCGCGAAAAATGTCTCGAGGCGGGCGCTTCCGAATATTTGGCGAAGCCGGTGAACACGGAGCAGCTGCTCTCGGCGTTGCGGATGTGGTTCCACCGGTAAAATGATTCGCGGCTCGTGACGATTGGTATTTGATCGTGGCGCGCGGCTCGGTTTCGTTAGCGGCGAGCGGTGTGAAGCAAGAGGGAGAAAATGCGCGAGCATGAAAAAGTAAATATTCTGATGGTGGATGATCAGCCTGGCAAGCTGGTCACCTACGAAGCCATTCTCGGCGAGCTGAATGAAAATTTGATCAAAGCCCGTTCCGGGAAAGAGGCGCTGGATCATTTACTGAGGACCGACATCGCCGTAGTGCTGATGGACGTAAGCATGCCTGAACTCGACGGCTTCGAACTTGCGGACATGATCCGGCAACATCCGCGTTTCCAGAAGGTCGCGATCATTTTCATCTCCGCTGTGCATTTGACGGATATTGACCGGCTCAACGCCTACCAACGCGGTGCCGTGGATTATATTGCCGTGCCCATCGTTCCGGAGCTGCTGCGCGCGAAGGTGCGCGTTTTCGCGGACCTGCATCGGAAGACGCGGCAGCTCGAAATACTCAATCGCGACCTGCGTTCACTTTCCGCGCGGCTGCTGGCGATGCAGGATGAGGAACGCCGGCGCATCGCCCGCGATTTGCACGATGGCATCGGGCCTTTGATCGCGGCGCTTTCCATGAACAACGGAATGCTGGCGCAACAAACGAAAACGCTCGGCCCCGAAGTCGCCGACATTTTGCAGCAGAACAATCAGCTGGTCGAACAGCTTTCAAAAGAGACGCGCACGATTTCGCACTTGCTGCATCCGCCGCTGCTGGATGAGATAGGCCTGCTGCCCGCGATTAAAATGTTTGCGGAGGGTTTTGCGGAGCGCAGCAGCGTGAAGGTCGCCGTGGAACTATCGTCTGATATCGGCCGACTGCCTCCCAATGTGGAAATTTCAATTTTCCGCATCGTGCAGGAGTGCTTGACCAACGTATATCGCCATTCCGGAAGTAAAACAGCGCAAATCAAAATATCGCACACGCCGGAAAAACTGCTCAGCGTGCAGGTCTGCGACGAAGGCAAGGGAATGACTGGCGGCAATGGCGCGTCCGCATCTACGGGATCGGGCCACGGCGTTGGATTGAGCGGTATGCGCGAGCGACTGCGCGAGCTTGGCGGCACGCTCGAAATTCAATCGGATGCGACTGGCACTACGGTCATCGCGGCTGTACCCGTCAATAAAACGCTGGTGAAAAGCCTATGATATCCACGGCCGCCGGCATGAAGGCGAATGTTTTCGCGCCAGTTCAATTTCATACGCGAACCAGGGACGTCAAAGAGTTCTAATGCGCACTCGATTCCTCATCGTGGACGACAGCGAACTCGTGCGGAAATCCTTGCGCACGGTCTTGCAGGCGAATCCTGAATGGGAGATTTGCGGAGAGGCCCCTGACGGCGAAAGCGGCGTCGAGCTGTTCAAAGAGTTGCACCCCAACATCGTGATCCTGGATTTTCAGATGCCGGGTATCAATGGGATCGAAACAGCGCGGCGCATGTCGGAGATTGCGCCGGCCGTGCCAATCGTGCTGTTCACGCAGCATGCCAGCACCGACCTGGAACAACACGCGAAGGAAGTCGGCATTCGATCCGTGGTGTCCAAAACGAATGCGTTTCCGATGGTGGGGATCATTCAGGCGCTGCTCGGACCAACCGATTCGGACCCTGCAGCTGCGGACCCAACTGACCCTGCGAAAACTAAGCCTGAATAGTTAACCAGCTCGAATAGCTGGCCCGCCGTCATAAAGCCCGTACCAGCCGAAAATACGATAGTTACTGTATGGAGAGCCTGTGCGGAAGCGTTCATATTGCCAGCAGGCTCCTCAGGCAACACCCCTTGCAATGACCACCCCGGGAGGATGTTCCCCCATCCTCCCACCCTCCTTTTTCAAAGAGCCGGCGAATTCAGCGCCCGCGAGCGCCTGCGCAGGCCGCGGGCAACAGACATGCAATTACAGGCGCGTCTATGGGATCCCGGGTTAGCGCCTTACTCGTGTTTAAGGCGATCGAGCAGAGGGGGTGGCAGTTCGTGCAGCAATTCCAGGAAGACGCCGTTGGTCCAGCCAAATCCAATCACATTCTGGCTGTAGCCCTTCACGATGCGGGTGATGGAAGTGCGTTTGACGACGTTGTACTTTTCGCGAATGTATTTGTCGGTCACAAAATCTTCAATCACCATACTCAGGAAATTATAGGCGACTCGGTCGGCGTCTGCGGCGTATCCGTAGCGGCGCATGCCGTCCACCGCGAGCAATTGGATTGGCGCCCAGCCGTACGGATAATCCCATTGCGCCTGTGATTCCACGCGGCTCATCGCTAAGCCGCCGGGCTGTTCGAAGAGCGCAAGGTTTCTCACCACGGCTTGCGCTTGCTCTGGCGTCGCCAAACCTGCCCAGAGCGGATAGAAAGTGGTGGCGTATTCGTAGGTGGAAAGTGTGTGGGTCACGAGGTTATAGTCGAAGTAGAGGCCTTCCTTCGCGTCCCAAAGATATTTTTGTATCAGCTTTTGGCGCTCCGCCGCGCGGGTGTTCCAACGCGCAGCGTCCACGGGCCTCCCCAGAAGCGAACTCATGTGCGCGAGATCCTTTTCAGTTTTGTACAGCAGACTATTCAGGCAGACGGGCGCGTAATGGTGAGTCTCACCGCTGAACGGGCCGAAGCGAAACGAAACATCAAATCCGGATTCGCGCATGCTGCGGTCGCCCTTGTAGAAATCCGCTGACAGAGTGACCTGCTCGACCGGCGACTCCGCCGTCGCATCGTTATTTTTCGAATATTGGCCCGATTCCCCATCGCGAGTAAAAACCGGGAAGAGCGGCCCTACCAGAGAATCGACCGGATGATTTTTGTCCACCAGCACCAGGTGAGGATCTTTCGTTCCGTTGTGTAGCAGGAAGTATTGCGCCGCGCCGCGATAATAATCGCTGGGATCGCCGATGATTTCCGGGACGGGGCCTTCCCCATGATCGTAGTAACGGGACAATCCCGTGTCGCCGGCCAAGTGCGGCGGGTGCGTCCATTGCTCGTAGTCCGTCACCGCGAAGTCGTAAGCTTGCTGCAGCCACGCGGTATCTTTCTGTTGCGCGGAAGGGTCCTCCGCGTCATACACCGCCAGAATCATGGAGGTAAGAAACGGAGGTTGCGAGCGCGTCAGGTAATAAGTGCGGTTCGCGTTCAGAATCGATCCGTAATGCTGAATTTCGTAGAAGAAATTTTCTACCATTCCCTTCGCCAGCTCCAGGCGATGCGCCCGGAGTAGGCCGAGAATCGTGAAGTAACTATCCCAGCCGTACATCTCATTGAATTGGCCGCCCGGCACGACGTATGCATGAGGCAGATAGAGCAGTCCCGCATGGGAGATCTTGTTCAGTTGCACATCGTCGGGGCTGCTGATGATTTCTGGCAAGCGCTCGACGCGCACCTTGCAATCTTTCACCAATTCCTGGAAGGCCGGTAAGCTCTGGAAGTCCGCCGGAAAATAAAGATACTGTTCATCGCCGATTTTCTGGTCTTCATACGTTTTGCATTTGTCGAGCGAACGAGTGAGATGGTCCCAGCTCACTGAGATGTAATGCTGCACGTCGTCGAAGTGTTGAAACTCGTTGTTCATGGATGGCTTTTGCAACGCAGGCTCAGTATATGACGCATCGAGCCACAACACGGGGAGCAGGAAAAAAAAGAGTACCAGGAGAGCGCACACACAGATTGAAAATCGGTCCGCAATCGTAACCGTTATCGCACGACGCGAGTTCAGCGCGCGAAGCATCCCATCCTTCAGTCGCACCTGTGTGCGTGAGTCGCCGCGCCGTGCAATGGTAGTACGGCGCAGTCCGAAAAGAATCAGGTGAATACTGGATTCAGCCCAGCCGTCGGATCAGGTAATTATGGAGCTGCTTCCCAGGAGAATCTACCAGGTGCTCGGCGAATCTCCACAGCGTGATTCTCGACGGTCGGCTTAAGTGTCCTATTGTGAACAACAAAACTTCTGGCCGACTGGCAACATTCGTGCTGCCTTTTCGGTAGCGAGGCTTGCTCGGACGTCTTTAGATCCAGCTAGAGGTTAACGTGAAGCTGAGCTTACGCCTGATTTTATTCCTGGTTGCCGCCGTCACCATCGTCACTTTCGTCGTCTCCAAAAATGAAGTGCGCGCGGAGAAGCGTGGCCTGCGCACCGATTTGGTGCATCGCGCTGAAATTCTCTCCGAGAGCTTACAGGAAATTGTAGAGCCGGCCCTGGAGAAAGGCTCGCGCGAACAGTTGCGCCGCATCGTGGAGCGCTTCGGAAATCGCGAGCAGCTCGCGGGCGTGGCGGTTTACGATAACCACGGAACAGTGCTAGCGGAGAGCTCCAATCTGGAAAATCGCTTCGTTCCTCCTCCCGTTCCCCTGGCCCAGGTGATTTCCAGCAACACCGGCCTTAGCCAGTTCATAAACGTCGGTTCCGAGCCCATGCACGTGTACTACCTGCCGTTGCGCGACAAAAATTCTATCGTCGGCGTGCTGGCAATTTTTCACGATGTGAACTACATCGAAACGCAAAGCGCGCGCATGTGGCGCGCTACTTTTTGGCACGTGATCGCGGAAGTGCTGCTGATCGTTCTAATCACCGTCTTGATCATCCGTTGGACGATCGTGCTGCCGATTTCGCGCACCGCGCAATGGATGAAAGATATACGCCGCGGCCGCGCGATGCCCAGTCCGCCGGGTCCGAAGGAAAGCTTTCTTGCTCCGTTCACGAATGAGGTGATGAATCTCACCCGCAGTTTGGCGGACGCGCGTTCTGCCGCCGAAGAAGAGGCGCGCCTGCGCGAATCCGGCGAATCAGTGTGGACCGCAGAGCGGCTGCGCGTCAGCATTCAAGGGAAGGCTTCGCAGGGCTCGCTCGTGGTGGTGTCCAATCGCGAGCCGTACATGCATGTGCACAAAGGGAAGGCTATCGAGCTGCTGGTTCCCGCGAGCGGCCTGGTGACGGCGTTGGAACCGATCTTGCGCGCTTGCGACGGAATCTGGATTGCTTCCGGATCTGGCGATGCTGATCGCGAAACAGTGGACGATCATGATCACCTCCGCGTTCCACCGGACAAGCCGGACTACACGTTGCGTCGCGTGTGGCTCTCGAAAGAAGTGGAGAAAGGGCATTACTACGGATTTTCGAACGAAGGTTTATGGCCGCTGTGCCATATCGCGCATACCCGGCCGATTTTCCGCGCTTCGGACTGGAAAAGCTACCAGGAAGCGAATCGCGAATTCGCCGAAGCCGTGCTGCAGGAGATTGAAGGCGTCGAGCATCCGCTCGTGCTCGTGCAGGATTACCATTTCGCGTTGCTTCCGCGCATGGTGAAGGAAGCGCGCCCCGACGCGCGCGTCGCGATTTTCTGGCACATTCCGTGGCCCAATCCCGAAGCATTTGGCATTTGCCCGTGGCAGCGAGAACTCGTCAGTGGCCTGCTGGGCGCGGACTTGATCGGATTCCAGATCCAGGCGCATTGCGATAACTTTCTGGAGACGGTGGACGCCGCGCTCGAATCTCAAATCGAATGGGAACGGTTTGCAGTGAAACGCGGCGGACACCTCACGTTCGTGCATCCGTTCCCCATCAGCGTGGATTTTCGCGAAGCGCAGCGAGGGCTGGAGCCGGGCGTGTCGCCTTACGTGTTGCGCAGCGAGCTGCTGAATAAGCTGGGCATCAAGGCGAACTTCATTGGAGTGGGTGTTGATCGCGTGGACTATACCAAGGGATTGCTGGAACGCCTGCGCGGCGTGGAAAGGTTCCTGGAGAAGTGGCCGGCGTATCGCGAAAAATTCACGTTCGTGCAGATCGGCGCGCCCAGCCGCACGGAAATCTTGCGCTATCACGATTTCCTGCAGGAGCTGGTAGCGGAAGCGGAGCGAATCAACGCGCGCTGGCAGACGCCGGATTGGAAGCCCATCGCACTGCTCACGCGGCACCACAGCCACGAAGAAATTCTGCCGTACTACCGCGCCGCGGATTTCTGCATGGTCACGTCCCTGCATGACGGCATGAATCTGGTGGCCAAAGAATTCATTGCTTCGCGCGACGACCAGGAAGGAGCGCTGATTCTGAGCCAGTTCACCGGCGCCGCCCGCGAATTGCGCGATGCCATCATTGTGAATCCCTACGACGTGGAACAGCTGGCCGAAGCGATTCGCGTCGCGCTGGAGATGGATACGGAGGAACGTCAAACGCGCATGAAGCTGATGCGCAGCACCGTGATGCGTCATAATGTATTTGCATGGGCGGGAAGTCTGATCACGGAGCTTTCCGAAATCCGCATTGACGAAGCGCAGCCGGAGCTTGGCCACATCAGATGAATGGACCGCACGCGGCGACCAAACACACATTGCAGATCAGCCCAAAAATAAAAGTGCG
>Ga0210385_10002933_pt1 | contig 10224 bp, 5 predicted proteins | sample IncBWH26OmetaG_FD_160107 | JGI IMG/M metagenome (GOLD analysis project Ga0210385, IMG submission 160107) | Forest soil microbial communities from Barre Woods Harvard Forest LTER site, Petersham, Massachusetts, United States - Inc-BW-H-26-O ...
TTCGCTGTGCAGCTCGCGCATTGGAAAGGCGCGCACGTCATCGCTACCAGCTCCGCGGCCAATTTTGATTTTCTGCGCAGCCTCGGAGCCGACGAAGTCATCGATTACACGAAAACACGCTTCGAAGCTCAGGTGAGCAAGGTCGACCTGGTTCTCGACGCCGTCGGTGGCGACACCGTCGACCGCTCCTGGCAGCTCCTTCGCCCTAACGGAATGCTCATCTCCATCGCAACCTCCATCTCCCCCGGCGAACCCAAAAAGCACGGCGCCCGCGGCCTCTTTTTCATCGTCGAGCCCAGTCGCGACCAGCTGGATCAGCTTGCGACCCTCGTCGATTCCGGCATCCTCAAAATCGAAATCGCCAACGTCTTCCCTCTCGCGCAGGCGCGGGCCGCTTTTGAAGAAGGCCTCAAAGAACACACACGCGGGAAGATCGTGCTCCAGGTCCGTGACGGGGCATCCACGATCTGACCACGCGTTCGACAGCCCATGCGGCAATCTCTAGCATCAATCTATGAGCACCAACACCGACGAAGCCATCCACACCCGGGTCCAGGCGCAGTTCGGCGCCACCGCCGCCGCCTACTCTACGAGCACCGGCCACGGGAACCGCACCGTTCTCAACGCACTCGTCGCCCTTGCCGCGCCCCAACCCACCGACACGGTCCTCGATATAGCCACTGGCGCCGGCCATACCGCGCTCGCCTTCGCGCCCCACGTGCGCCAGGTCGTCGCCTACGACCTCACCGAACCGATGCTTGCCGAAACCGCCAGGAACGCCGCCGAACGCGGACTCACCAACGTCGTCATCAAGCAGGGTCCGGCAGAAGAGCTTCCCTTTGTCGACCAGGAATTCGACATCGTCACCGTGCGCCTCGCCTCGCATCATTTCGCCGACAACGCAGCGGCCGTGCGTGAAATGGCCCGTGTCGCCAAACCCGGAGGCCGCGTCGTTGTGGTCGACAACTACAGCTCCGAAGACGAATCCCTCGACGTCCAGCTTCACAACATCGAAAAATTGCGCGACTCATCGCACGTCCGCGCGTACCGGCTCAGTGACTGGAGAAGGTTTTTAAAAGAAGCCGGCCTGAAAATCCAGCGCGAAATCGCCGACACCTACAGCGAGAGCCCGCACGGCATGGACTTCGATGACTGGGTCGGCCGCTCCAAAACTCCGCCCGACCGCGTCGCCGAGCTACGCCGCCTCTTCACCACCGCATCACCCAATCTGCGCCATCTCCTCAGCATCCAGCTCGAAGGGGAAGCCATCCACTTCCGCCTCCCGCAGGTCACCTTCATCGCGATGCGTTAAAGCGCTCGACGGGTGCCAAGCCGCTCCTGTCTCTGGAAAACCGAGCCATGTGCCCGGTGCTCTGCCGGACGCCCCATTCAAGCGCTCTTCTGGCTTGAGCGGGCACGTGGGCCGCAGCTACTTCGGCTGCGCCGAACCAGCCGGCTTCATCTGCTCCACCAGGCTCTTGTCTTCCTTCTCATGCAGCGCCCGGGCCTTCGCGAATTCCGCCCTCGCCGCTTCCGTCTTCCCCATCGCCTGATCCAGCCGCGCCAGCCGCCAGTGTGCGTCCACTCCATTCGGATCCATCCCAATCGCCTGCTCGAAATCCGCCGCCGCCTCCTCGTTCTTTCCTTCGCCCGCGAGCGTGATCCCCAGATCCAGCCACGCCATCGGAAGCGATCCCGCCTGGTGCACCGCCCGCCGCAGATCCGCCTCGGCCTCCTGCATATGCTCCAGCTTGATTTCCGTATCGCCCAGATACGCCAGCGCCGCCGCGTGCGTCGGCTCATTCACAATCTCCGCCTTGAACTCCTGTTCGGCCTCCGGATACCGGTGCTGCTTCCACAACAAGTATCCCAGCCCGAAGTGGACGTTCGGCTCCGTAGGCGCCGCCTTCTCTGCCGCCTGAAATTCCCCAATCGCATCGGGCGTCCGGTTCATCCCATCCAGCGCCTCCCCAGCCAGCATGTGCGCCTGCGCTGAATCCGGATTCGCCGCCAGAATCTGTTTGTACTGATCCAGCACGCAGGGATACTGCTTTGCCTGCAGGCAGCTCTGCGCCAGCACGCCGCGCATCTCCACGTTTTCCGGCGTTCTCTCTACCGCCGCACGCAGATAGGGAACCGCCAGCGCATATTGCGACGTCCCGTAGTAACTCATCCCCAGCAAAATCCCCGCCTGCGCATTGTCCGGAGTCGCTGCTACCGCCGCCTTCAGCGGCGCAATCGCCTGATCCAGCTTTCCCTGCTTGAACAGCGCCAACCCCAGATCGAGCTGCAATCCCTGCATCTTCGGATCCAGCTTCAGCGCCCGCCGATACTCCTCCACCGCGCCGGTGTAATCGGTCTCGCGCGCCAGCACCAACCCCAGATGCGCCGTCGCCATCCCGTCCCGCGGGTTCCCGGCCAGCACCTTACGCCACGCGGCCTCGGCATCCTTCCACTGACCCTGCTGCTCCAGCGCCAGGGCCTGCTTCGCCTCCTCGCCCGTCGCCACGCGCGTCTGCGCCTTCCCCGCGCCGCAGCCCATACACAGCAACAGTGCAGCCAGCAGCCTCATCCCTCGCCAACCCACCAACATCCTCAATCTCTTCCTCAGAAATTTATTAGACCACCCCAGCCATTCCCGATGCCTCTCCCTCCTTGCCGCACAAAAGAAAGCGCAGTGGAGCAACGCCCCACTGCGCCCGTTGATACTGCTCCCAGGTTAGAACAGGAACTTGCCTCCGAATTGGAAGACACGCGGATCGTTCGCGCTGGTCACCTGGCCGAAGTTTCCGTCGGTGGCTCCAAGATCCAGCCCGCTGAACTGCGTGTGGTTGAAGGTGTTGTACGATTCAGCACGCAGCTCGAACCGTGTCGCACCGCTTTCGTTCAGCGCGAACGATTTGAACAGGCTCAGGTTCCAGTTCGCCAGTCCCGGTCCCCGCACAACATTTCTGCCGGCGGACCCGAAGCCGTTATTGGCGCCGCCATTCCATGGAGCCACCGGAGCCGCGAAAGCCGCGGTATTGAACCACGCCTTCTGCGTTTTCGGTCCGCTCACCGTTCCCACCAGGTCCGGACGGTTGGTCGTTCCCCCTCCCAGGCCCAGCGTGTCCGCTCCATTCAACGTGACGTTATCCGGCAAGCCCGTCTCGTACGTTGTTACGCCCGAGAAGACCCAGCCGCCCAGCAGACTCCGCTCCGCCAGGCTGCTCGCATGCAGGCCAAACGGAATGTTGTAGATATAGTTTGCGTTGAAGATGTGGCGCCGGTCATAGGAACCAGGGCCCCGATCGTACTTCAGGTTGAATGGATCGGAAATGGAATTCAGATCGTCAGTTTCCTCATCGATCTGGTGGGACCACGTGTAAGAGAATTGCGCCGTCAGCCCGTGCTTGTTCTCCATGCGCAACCCGGTCTGCAGGCCGTTGTAGTTAAAGTTGCTGGCGTTTTCGTCATCGGTGATACCCGCCCACCCCGGATAGGTGCGGTACAGATTGGAATTCGCCCCCCCCGCAACCTTCTGCCGGTCGACCAGATCGTTCAGGGGCAGCGTGTTGATAGCGCGCTGATCGTTCTGATCCCACGCGCTCGATCCGACATACTGCACCATCGCCATGATCGCCGGAGCGATCTGTTGCTGGACACCCAGGCTGAATTGCGCAGTGCCCGGAGGTGGATAGTAGTAGTCCAGCGCGCCCAGGCTCGCCGGGAATACCGGATTGGACGCCACTGCCCCATTCAGAGCGCTGGTGTGAGGATTGGTGAAGTACACATCGTTCGCCGTCGGCTGGTAAGCGAAAGGCGGGTTAGTGTCGGTTCCGTAGACATCGTTCCCCTGGACGCGTTCATAGAAGACGCCTGCGCCCCCGCGCACCACCGTCTTGCCCGTGCCCAGCAGGTCGTAGGCGAACCCCACGCGAGGCTGCCAGCTGAAGTAGTCGCCCTTCACCAGCCCGCGCGGGAAGCCGTTGACACCCGGGCGCCCAATTCCATTCAGGTAGAAAGGAACCGGAGCGTTGGTTGGGTTCGAGAAGCCAGGCCCGCTTGGGTTCAGCGTACCCGTACTCGCACTCGGAACCTGCTCATTCGCTGCACTGAACAGCGAAGGAACAAAGTTCGCCGTCATGTTTTCTTTGTTGTAGACGTGCGGCAGCCCGTCATACCGCACCCCCAGGTTTAGGGTTAACCGCGTCGTCATCCGCCAGTTATCCATCCCGTAGGCCGAATAGGTGTTGTTGATCCAGTGGAACATGTCGATGATCTGCAGCTGCTTGAAGTTGTCCGCAAGGCCCAGCAGGAAGTTCACATAGGAGTCGCCGGAGAAATCCGTGCCGAAGGTATAGTCTCCCTGCGTATCCGCCTGCTGCTGCTGGTTCTTGTCGCTGCGCATGTATGCAAACCCGAACTTCAGCTGGTGCTTGCCCTTCGTCCACGAAACGTCATCGCGCGGCTGATAGTCGAGGAACGCGTTCTTCCACGGCCAGTAGTTGATGGTCCAGTTCGTGCCCAGCGGTGTGCCCAGATCCACTGAGGGCATCCGGTTCAGCAGGTTGTTCGCCGCCGGGAAGTACCCAGCCTGCGTCCATCCCGACGGCTGAGAATAAATCCCCGCCGGCGTAATGTTGATGCTGTTCCCGTTCACATTCAGCGACGTCTCGTTGAGCAGCGTCGGCGAAATGGTCTGCGTCAGCTTGATCACCGTTCCCCACGTCGGGTTGCCGAACACGTCGCCCGTCGTCGAATAGGTCTCGTTGCTCCACATATCGGGGTAGATGGTCTGCGACATTTCATCGTGGATGAAATGCCCCATCAGATGCATCCTGTCCGTGATGTCATGATCGATGCGCACCACGTCTTCCCGCACATACGTCGGCTGCTTCGGCGACGCCACATACTGCGGCGCTCCGCTGGCCGACGTCGAATTGGACGCTGGAATCGCGCCCGTCTTCATAAACAGGACTGAATTCGGATCCAGCATGTTCGCCGGAATCACGCCCCCTGGAAATGAATTGCCGGGCGTCAGTCCATCGGTCATTTCGGTTGCCGTTAATGTGGCATTATTGGGCAGGTTCGGCACACACGGCGCCGTCTGTCCCGCGTTGCACGCCCCTGCGGCTGGCGATTCTTTGAAGCCGGCCGGCAAGGTATAGGTGAAAGGCGACGTGGAGCTGGAGGGAATGTCGCTCGCCGGCATCGTGTTGTTGGCGGTCGGAGTGGCTCCCGCTATATACCGGCGCCATTCCTCGCTGTAGAAGAAGAAAGTCCTGCTCTTGCTCCTCGGGTAGATTCCCGGAATCACCACCGGGCCCCCGATGTCTCCGCCAAAAATATTCAGGCGCAGTTCCGGAGTTGGCGTGTGCGACAAATTAGAAAAGTAGTTGTTGGCGTCGAAAGCATCGTTGCGATCGAATTCCCACACTCCGCCGTGGAGACTCTTCGTGCCCGACTTCAGCGCCATCACAATGGTGCCGCCCGATGCGATTCCATAATCCGGCTGGTAGTTGCTGTTCAACGTCTGGAACTCCGCCAGCACGTCGGGAGAAGGCATCACATCCGGTTTGCCTCCGCTGCCGCGGTCGTACACTTCCCCGCCGTCGATCATCCAGTTGTTGTGACCGGGGCGCGTGCCTTCGAAGCTGATGCTCTCATTGCTCGCCTGCGCCGACACGCCGTTAAACGACGGGATATTCGCCGAAACCCCTGCGCCGATAGCGGCGAGAGAAAACATGTTCCGGCCGTTGATCCCGGTGTCGGTCAGTTGCTGCCCGGTGATCAGGTTGCTGACTTCGTTGGTCTCCGTTTGCAGGTGGAGCGCGTTCGCCTGCACCGTCACTGTTGTCGTGCTCGCGCCCAGCGCAAGAGTCACATCCTCCCGCACCGTCGCGGCTACGTCCATCACGATCCCGGTCTTCTCATACGTCTCGAAGCCCGTCACCGCCACTTTCAGTGTGTAAGCCCCGTTGTGCAGCGCCGGAAAATCGTACAGTCCAGCGGCGTTTGTTGTGCCAGCTCTCACTTCGGCTGTGCTGGCGTTGGTTATAGTCACTCTGGCATTAGGAACCACGGCTCCACTTGGATCTCTCACGGTTCCCGTCAGCTCTGCGTTCTCTTGTGCATTTGCCATGAATGCCGTGCATAACGCCACGGCGCTCAGACATAGCAGGCGCTTCCACAGTGTCACTGGACACCTCCCTTGCGTTCCATGTCATGGCGGACAGTTAAATGATCCGATGCAATATGGTTTCGCGTAGCGCTACTAAAGAGTTTTAGCTGACGCCTGACCGCCCCACTGGATCGCGACAGAGGTGTACCACCCGGGTTCATGGCGCGTCAACGAACTTCTGACGGCACCCGGGACTTTATGTAATCACTTAGTTATCGCTGTTATCGTGCTGATATATAAATGATCCGATACTAAAAGTGTCGGCGCCGCCAGCGGCCGGCTTCCGATTTAGGACGGATGCAACCCATTACATGCGGCAATTATGCAGATCGGTAATACGATCCGCCGCAGAAGCGTTCCTCGATTTTTCGTTTTTCAGCCCTCATCTCGAAGGCCGGAAAGCATCACAAAAAAATACGTTACTTTCGTGATGCCAGAACCCCCGGATCAACCGTTTTAGGGGTTATTTCTTCCACCCGGCCATGACCTCTCAGAGAATATGAACTTCAAAGCGCAAGCTTCACAGTTTCACGTTTTGCGGATCACAGCTCACGGTTTTCTGCACCCTGCTCCCCGCTTTCTGGCAGCTCGCGCCCCCTGCCCTGCGGCCGGCTCTCAAAACAAGTGCTCATCGTCATGCAACAGCACCGCGCCCATCGGATTCCCCGCCTCCGCCTGGGCGCGCACTCGCGCCACCGTGAGCCAGTTGTCCTTCTTCGGATGCTCATTAAAGAACGGGGGCAAAGGCATCTCCAGATACCTGCTCAGCGCTATCGCATAACTCTCGTAGAGCTGCCGCAGTTCGCTCAGCCGCGTGGCGCTTTGCTCGTCGCGGCACACTTTCACCCCCGCCATGCACAGCTTGTCGTAAATCAGTTGAAATTTCGCCGCCGGCAGCCGATCCGTCCCGCCGCCCGCGACCGGCTTCGCCGCAACAACCTGCGACAAATCCACCAGCGCATGCCGTGAAATCGCAAATGTCAGCTGTGCCTGGCGCGCGCTGTGCTCCTGCGAGCTGGCAATCAACAGCGCACACGTATCCAGAATCGCCGTGAGCGCGCTCAGCCAGCTCTGTGCTGTGTGCTGCGAGCGAAACTGACACAGCAGCGGGTACGAAATATGACTCTCCAGCAACTCCGCGGCCCATCGCTCCCACTCCTCCAGCAGCTTCACCAGCGCCGCGCTCCCGCCCTCGAATGAATGCCGTTTGATCAGTTCAAACGCCGTCGGCGGCGAACCGGCCCGCGCATCCAGCAACGCGATATTCACCTCGCGCCGCGAAAACGCTCCGTACAGAACCGGAAAATACCCGATCACCAGCGCCACAAACCCCAGCCCGATCCCCGACTCCGTCACCACCAGAATCCGAACCGCAAGGTTGTGCGGCACCACGTCGCCCAGGCCCAGCGTGAACAGCGTCGTCCCACTCGCATACAGATCGGTCACCAGGAATGGATACGTGCTCGCCCGTGGATCGACGAACGGCGACGGAAATGCGGAATAGATAAAGGCGAACCCAAGCGCCAGCGCCGCGGCCCACGAAGCGATCAGGAACACCAGCGACAGCGGCCCGTAAAAGCTCAGCAGCGTCTCGCGCTTCCCCGGATGCCGCACCTGCCGCGCCCACCACCGCCACGGTCTCCACGTGAGGATGTAGAAAAGCCTCGTCCAGCGGAATCGCCCGTTCGCGCGCCGCGGCAAAATCACAGTCTCGAACGCGTCGAGCAGCGCCAAAAACAGACAAACAATCCCGACAATCAATCGCAAAGGATGCACAACGCCAGCAGAGCAGGAAATCCCCTCCGCCGTCAACGGCGGACCGACGGTTCACGGCTCACTGCGTCGGAATTACAAAAAGTGTGATCGATCCGGCTGGGAATGCGTAACTCGCAATCGAACTCGCAGTGCTTCCCCAAACCGGCGCCATCACCGCCACATCCGGTAAAGCCACAATCCCCCGCAGATTCGCCGCGCTGTACTGATACACCTTCGCGTTCCCCGTCGCCGTCAAATTCTCGAGCGACAGCGCGCTCGTCAGCGGTGCGAACGTCTTGTTGATCACCACCACCGTCACCGCCTGGTCCGCCGAACGCAGCGCACCGTACACGGACAGCTCCCCCTGGTTCGCGCTCGTCGAAGCCAGCGCCCTATCGCCAAACGTCGATTTAGCACCGTCATAATTTCGGTAAATCGCAAACGCCGTGTTTCCCGGCACCTGGTTCGCGTAGATCGTCGTCGGCCACATCGTCCCCAGATCCAGTCCGTACTTGCCGAAGATCCCCAGCACGTCCGCCTGCGCCAGCGCGCCGTTGATCGACTCCAGCCCCCCGAAGTTGTACTCGTCGATCGCCGTCTTCGTTCCCGGATAATCGTTCGCCACCCACGACTGGAGCATCGGAATCACCTGCGGAGCCTGCAGCGGCGTCGCGCAGCTCGTCGTGTAGTTCCCATCCGTTGTGTAATTCGGCTGCGGATAATTTGGATCTGTGTACGTCGGATCCCACAGGGCCCGCGTCGAGTTCAGCCGCACCTGTTGCTCCACACTGTCGCCCGCCGTCATCAGCCCAACCCCATTCCCGCTTCCCGCCGGATAATCGGCCCCAAAGTATCCGTGAATATCCACGTAGTCCAGCAGCCGAATCGCATACGTCGCCTCGGCGGCTTTGAATTGCTGCAGGTAGTACTCGATCATCGGTATCCCACCGTGCGCCGTCCGATCCGCCGGATGATCCCACGGCTCATAGCACGGCCCACTCCCCCAACCGTTCTCGATATCCTCTTTCGAGTAAAAATAATTCCACCAGTAGTCGATCACCGGCCCGCTCACCTCGGCCGTGGAATCCACCGTCTTGATCGCCAGTGCTGTTCCAATCCCGCCCTGCGTCACCTCGTCATACGTCGACGGTTTCGGATGGACATCCCGATGCACCGCATCCCACCACGCCGGCTCGTTATCGAGATCCCAGATCGCCACACCCTTCCCGCTCCCGCCCGTTCCATAACTCGGATTGCTCACCAGCGATTGCACCCATCCCCCGGCCCACGTCCCCTGCGCCCACTCCAGCGTCGCCCCGCTCGCAGCAGGCGGCATGGGCGGCGGCTCCGCGACACTGGTAATCGCCGGCGTCGCTGACGTCCCGAGAATTTCGCACCCATCCGTCTCCGTGCAGCCCTGCGTCCCCTGCGGGTACATCCCGTCCCCGCAGCTCCCGCTGTAACTTACCTGCCCCGGAAAGTTCGTCTCGGAAAAACTACACGCGCCCGCCATCCCGTTCGACACCCACCCCTGCACCGGCGCGGTCCCCAGTGCCGTCGTGCCCAGGCTCGTGTTTGCCGCGACGAAATCGGTAAAGTTTGTGCTCCCGTTCGCATTCGGCAGCATCTCGGCCGCACCCGTGAAGTTCTCAAAATAGAAATCGCTCGCGGAATTCGTCCCGTTGTTCTGGTAGTTGTAGCGCGATGTGTCATCCCCGCCCCATCGCGTCACCGTGATGTTCGCGTTCGCCGCCGTCGTTGGATCCAGCCCAAAGGCGTTCATTCCGTAAATCAGCGGACTGATCGCGTGCGTCTCGCTCCCGGCATCCACCGTTAACGCCGGACCCGGGCCAGCCGCCGGGCTCACCAGCGTCACCGTCGCCACAGCGCTTTTCGTCTCGTCGCCCGTCGCATATGCCGTCACCGTTGCAGTCGCGGGTGCAGGAAACGGGCTCTCATACTGTCCCGTTGCGTCCACCGACCCCGCGCTCCCGGTCCATCCCGATGGCCCCGTCACCAGCCACGTCACCGCGGAGTTGTACGCACCCGTGCCGTTCACCGTCGCGATGAACTGTGCCGTCGTCCCCACCGTCACGGTGGCCGTCGAGGGTGTCAGCGTCACGCCCGTGATCGTCGGGCCGGTCTCGACTGGTCCGGTAGAACCCGACCCTCCACCGCCACAACCCAACACCAAAGCACAAACGGCAGAGCCTGCCAGCCCCGCCCAGCCCCACAAAGCCGTACACATTCGTTCTCACCGAAGCCTGTTGCCCAGGCCGTTTCCGGCGAAATTTTACGCCGCTCCA
>Ga0210385_10002934_pt1 | contig 10223 bp, 7 predicted proteins | sample IncBWH26OmetaG_FD_160107 | JGI IMG/M metagenome (GOLD analysis project Ga0210385, IMG submission 160107) | Forest soil microbial communities from Barre Woods Harvard Forest LTER site, Petersham, Massachusetts, United States - Inc-BW-H-26-O ...
CGTGCGAGACAATCGGCCCACGGCGAGATTAAACCCCGGCGAACAATACTGGCGCTCGTCATAGCCATATGGGGAAAAGTCCAACACTCTTGCATCCGGTCCAAGTTGGCGAAGGACATAAACCGCCGCCCGGTCGATCTCGGTGTCACCCCGGCGGCTCCTCTTATAGGACAGCGGGCCCGCATCTCCCACACCCGCCAGCACAAGTCCGTGCTTGATCTGAGAAACCCTGGGTTCGTTTATGGACAACCAGGTAATTGCTCCAATCGTTCCTGGGATGAACAGGAACCGATAGGAGAATCTGCGTGGAAGCTGCGATAGCTCTCTGGCCAAAAAGCAGGCAACAACCACGCCCGATAAGTTGTCATTGGCCAAGGAGGGATGGCACACATGGCAGGAAATCAAGATTTCATCGGTCGTACGTCCGGGGACAAGCATTTCCCCGTAAGTCAAATCGCCATCTTTCAGAGACGCTTCAATCGAGACCTCATATTCGTCTTCCGAGAGCTTCAGGAATTGTTTGTCGCTGAGGCAGAATCCCCAGTTTTCTTTGTAGTAGCTCGTGCGGTAAGGAATCCAGTCCGGATGGTCGGGCAACGTGAAAAGGTGTGGTTTCAGTTCCTCCAGTGACATTTTCTTGTGGATCGGAATGCTGTAATTCAGAACATGCAGATTGGACTTCTGGAAATCAATAACCCGCTCGCCTCGAGAGTTCTTTACGTAGGCATCACGAATGTTCCACTCGCGGGGCACGGTCCAATCAAAGACCGGAGTCCCGGTGGGAACCTCGTGTATGGTGAGGGGAAGGAAATGCTGCAATCGCCGCAGCGTTTCACGGACGCCGTCGCCTGTGATGCTTCGGCAAATCGGATAGAGCTCTCCGATCAAGACGTGCATCTGCTGCCCAAGAAGTTCGAGGTCCAATTTATCGGGTGTCGTGGTGTTCGTCATTGACCGGCATTTCCGTTCAAGTCGCAAAATCCCCGTACGATTGGTCTCGTTCGAGGATTATCCGCTCCTCTTCGGGCCACTCAATCCCGAAGGCAGGATCATTCCAGCGGATGCCACGCCCGTGTTCTGGAGCGTAGAACTGCGACATCTGATAGAAGACCTCTGTGTCGTCTTCCAGCGTTTGAAACCCATGGGCGAAGCCTTCCGGAACGTATAGCATCTTTCCGCTTTCCGCCGATAATACGACCGCAAGATGTTCTTTAAACGTCAAGGCTGCGGGCCGAAGGTCAATGATAACGTCGTAAATCGCTCCGCGCGTGCAGCGCACCAGCTTTGCTTCTTCGTAGGGCGCGGTTTGAAAATGCATCCCGCGCAGCGTGCCCTTGCGCTTATTGAATGAGATGTTGCACTGCATATAGCGGGACTTCAGTCCGTGGGCCTCAAACTCTCGCTCACAATACGTCCGAGCGAAAAAGCCTCGCGAATCTGCGTGCTTCTCCAGCTCGATCACGAATGCTCCCTGAAGTTTTGTCTCCGTGAAGATTATGGAAGTGAATCTCCTATTGTCTCTGCGCCCTGACCTTTACTTCAATTCGTTTGGCACGGTGACTTTTTCTTCGGAAGCGGCTGCTGTCCAATGAAGGGAAGCGTCTAACATCCTGGATTCTTGCAAGCGCTCGATGCGGTTGATGCGGAAGTAGCGGTCGCCTTTGAGATCTGCAGCGGTGAGCCCGGCTGCACGATAAGCATCATAGAGCTCCTGCGCACCTTTGCGGGCAGTCCATTGCGGTTGGAACGATGGCAACACCCGCTGGATCTTGTCGCAGTTGACCCGATAACAGCGCTTGTCTGGGCCCCCGCCGGGCGCATATTCGATTTTGCTGCCCGGCACTGTTGTCGTCACAATCTCTGCCAGCTCATTGATGCGATAGTTTTCTGCGGTCTGCCCGACATTAAAAGTCGCATTGTGCACCAGAGTCCGTGGCGCCTCTAAAACGCACAACATAGCCCCAATGATGTCCCGGATGTGGACGATCGGGCGCCATGGTGTGCCATCGCTCTTGATAAGGATCCGGCCGGTTGTCGCGGCCGAAGCGACAAAATCGTTCAGCACCAAATCTAAGCGAAGCCGCGGAGACACTCCATACGCGGTCGCATTCCTCAAATACGTGGGGCTGAAATTATCATCCCCTAGCAACGCTATGTCGCGTTCGACTCGAACTTTCGATTCGCCGTATGGAGTCACGGGATTGAGATCAGCGGTCTCCGCAAGAAACCCGTCGCCAGCCGCACCATACGTGCTGCAGGACGAGGAAAAGACAAAACGCTTTGCGCCAGCCTGCTTCGCTAGTTCCGCCAATCGCACTGAGGCCCGGTGGTTGATGTCGTAGGTAAGCTCAGGATCGAGATTTCCTAGCGGATCGTTCGACAAGGCAGCCAGGTGCACCACGGCGTCGAATCCCGTCAGATCAGACTTCGTAAGATTTCGTATGTCTTTGCGAACTTCCGGAATTTCCGGGCCAACTTCTCCGAAATCGCAGCCCGAAAAAAGGTCCGTGTCAAGTCCGACCACCTCATGACCGGCGGAATGCAAGACATGCCGAGCGACCGCGCCAATGTAGCCCTTGTGGCCAGTCAGCAGAATTCTCATCTTCTAGCAACTCCTCTATGTAAGAGTGTGACACGAGCTTCGCGAATTGGGCCGCGATTCGGGTGGTCGAATTTCCTAGTTTGCATTTCTAAAACTACTTCGCCGGGCGCGCGGAATCTATTCTCGCAGAAATGCTTGCCCCGATGGAAACTGCCGAACCCACCGCTCCTTGCATCGACCGGGAGCAGCCCTGACATCAGAACACTAGCCGCGTTCCAAGGAAATCAGCATCGGTCAGAAATTCGTCGGCCATTTGCATGTAAGACGAAAACGCGATCCGTGCTTTTCAAGAACAGGATCGGTACCAAGCGAGTCCTGTGTGGGACACTAGCTACTCTATGTGCCCTCCAAGCGAGCTACCACCATCGGCTCCAAGAACGCACGCAATAGCAACAGTGCAATCGGGCTTCCACTCGGCTCATCATGGCAATCCTCAGTTCCTGGCGAGTCCCACTTAAGCTACTGAAAATAGGGCCCTTGCCTTCGAGAAAGAGGCGCTCTAGCTGCGTGTCTTCGTACCGGCTCCTCAATCATCGCGGTCGGAGGGAAAAGTCTTACCACACCCGCGAAGAAGTTTCCGCAGCGCTCGAGCTGGCGCGTACATGTCGTGACCGAGGTGCGAGGAACCAGTGCCATTCTACGGCCGCTAACGCACGCCATCTGTAGCGCCGGTTGCGGTCGCGTCACGTTTTAGCATCCGCACGGTTTTTGGGGCCGGCGTTTCTACCAAGTACGATATAAACGTCGGAATCACTGATCCAGAGCCCTGCTAGATCAATTTCATTGCGTTTGCGAGAGCGCTTTTCAACCTGCCTGCGGGAGCGCTTAGATAACGACTCTTGGATAGGTGGTTGTCTCTGAATTCGGAAAGGATCCGCCTGGCGGCCACGGCCAATTGATAGCGCAATGACCGGCGCACGCTGCCAGCTTGGGCCTGCTCTCGGTAGACCACTTGGAAGCGTCTTTCGCCGTGTGCCGAGATCCGTGTATTAAAGACGAAGTGCTCGACCTCGGTCGTCCACATGACCGGCTCCTCGTCGCACAGTATTTCAGAAACACAATCATCCTCGCTCTTTCTCTTGCGAATTTTCACTTCGATTGCTTGATCTAAGGAGTTGGCAATCAACAATTCGCTGCCATACATCTCCACATCTTCCGAGCCCTCGCTGTTAGTGCGGCAGCGGCAAGCCCTACGGATCACCTCTCCTAACGCGCGCCAGCGCAAGTGACAGTTCAGGGCACCAATTTTCTCAACCAGCTCGATTAGCCCGGCTCCTCCATCCTTAAAAAAGTCATGGTGGGCCACGATCAAGCAGGGCTTTCCCAAGAGGAGGTCGAAGGCAAAGTTCTCCAATCCATGGAAAGCGTACCGCCGCGTGAAAATCGGAAAGTCGCCGTATGTCATGATGGCGACGTCCCAAACATCCCTGATTCGCGTGCGACCATCTGGAGAATCCACGGGAAGTGTCTCGGTATTTACTGCCGCAAGAAAGCCGTTTCGCTTGAGAACCTCGGGGCATGCGGAGGAGAAAGCGCCCTGTGGGAAAACCATGACGGGATCGTGTCGGATGCCCGTCCGTGCTTGATGATTTCGCATTCTGGATTGAGCCAGCTGGGACTGGGCCTGCAGGTTCTCGAGCGAAGTCGTTCCAAACTCGCCGGCAGTGTGGTCACAGCCGTGAATCGACACGGAGAAAAGTCCTGATGCATCACGGAAGAACTTGGCAGCGGCGGCAGAGGTACGTCGCCAGTTCCAGGGAATAAAAGCGATGTTGGTCGTGAACCCATGTTTGCGCATAAGATTGCGCAACTTTGGAAAATCGCAAAATCCGTATTCAGATTTTAGCAGCGGATCGTCAATGATCAGGCAAGCACCAAGTTCCTGTGGTTGCCAGACAACATCAGGGAAAGTGTATTTGATGAAAACGACGAGAGGGACAGCAGAGCAGAAATGGCTTTTGACGTCGTAGAAACCCCTGTCGACCGGCTGTTCGATGTCAATCACCTGCGAGCTGGTGCAAAAGAAAACGGGCGCGCCATTACGCTCGAATCGAGCGAAGACAGCACCGTCGCCTGCCGAGATGACACTCGCGAACTTCGATTCTTGCCCAGCCGGTGCGCCGGTTAGCACGGCGTCCCCACTCCCCAATTTCATCGAGAGCTCGAGCCCCGCCATCGGCCCCGCCAAATCGGCCATCTCATCGGATATCCGAACTTTCAGTGCACTTGCGGGCGCCTCCTGAAGTGTCAATTCCGTATTGCCGAAAAGAGACTGCAGTGCACGTACGCACAGATCTCGCTCATCGTCTGCGTAGGCATAATATGCCGCGGGCCGAAAAACCGGGGGATTGGCTCCTTCGTACTGTTTCAGCGTGGTTGCGATTGCCCGGATCGATCCGAGCGCCGCATATTCCAAACGGCTCGCATCCTTCTCCCTCATCCTCGAGGCTTCGAGCTCTTCCCAGGGCACTCCGAAGAAGTCAAGAATCCGACCGAGCCGGAGCTCCCGAGTTCCGGGGCTGCCCTCGTATAGAATGATCGCGCCACTGGCCATGAAGAATTCCTCTTGATTGGAACTTGGGCTGGCCTTGCCCTAGGCGGGTTTTCTCGCTACCACGAGAGAACGCATAGCACGGCTGGGGGCAATCAGATTGAAGAAAGGGCTCAGGAGTAGGCAACCGTAGGTGAGCGCGCGCCCCGCCGAATGTGGAATCCAGCAAAAGTTTTTCTTCTGAAGGATGTCGAATCCGGCTGACTTGAATGGAGAAGTGTATTCTTCAAGCGTCGGAACATAGGCCTCAACCGGATCCGTGACGGTGCCTTTTAGTTTGCTTCGAAAGACGGGGAAGCGGTTGTTCATGTCGATGTTGACGCAGACTCCCCCGGGACGCAACAGGCGATAGATGTCCGCAGCGGTGTCATTTTCCTTCCCCAAGCGGTGGCAGTAACGGAAGGTATTGACACCAATGATCAGGTCGAAATATCCGACCAAGTCCTGGGTTTTAGCACCCCGCGCGCTCGCCAAATCCTCTGCGAGTTTCTCGTTCGTGGCCACATGAAAACTCAGCTTGCTCGCAAGGGCCGGACTTAAAAGATTCTTGGCTTCCTGACGGGCGGACTCCACCAAGCGGTCCGAGAAATCGGTTCCGTACGCACACTCCACGGGTATTCCTCTCTGCTCAAGGAGCGAAACCAAGGTAATAATGTTCATCCCGCCCCCACAACCGAACTCGAGCACGCGAAGCGGGCGCTGTGGAGAGGTCCGCAAATAAGAATTGACGGCATTCAGATACACGTTGGCATAATCGTGCTGCAGCAAGAAACTGATACCGTAACCCGCGGTCTCCGAAGTGTATTTGCGTACAGCATCTTCCGAGCCATATTCCTCGAGAAAGTTTTTGTAGCTCTGTTCGGTTTTTTCCATTGTCATTTCGCTTATCCTTTAAGTTGATAGTCCCTCGGAACCCACAATTTCTGCTTAACCAGTCCTCGCTGTGCTTCTGTGAAAATCAAATACTATGAGCCTCTGTTCGTCGCAGTCGTCCGGGGAGACGATCTGCTCAACTTCTATGATGGATCTTTCATGATCAGCTGAGCGTTTGCTCCTTCGCGGTTCGAAACTTCCCGATAAGCGGGCAGTTGAAGCAAATTTGCATACACACTCATCGTTGCTCGACCGACGACGTCCCACGAATGCCTCGCCGTAGCGATATCTTTTATCCCTTGCCGTCGAGCGTTGAGTGTTGAGAAAAGATCGCTCGCGAAGTACCGCTCGATAGTCGTTGCCAGGTCAACTGGATCCTCGGTCTTGAAGACGAACCCTGTCTTGCCTTCGTCGATTTCTTCCTTGAGAGTGCCAACATCCGCCACCAGTACTGGCAAGCCGAAGCTGTAGCCTAGGAAGAGGACGCCGCTTTGATAGATCTGCTTGTAGGGCAACACCAGCACGTCCGCAGCCTGGAAATATAGCTCGGTCTCCTCATCTGGAATGTGGTCGGCCTTTAGCACGATTCGCCCCGAACTCACGTGTTCCTGAATGCCGTTGCGAATAGCTCGCCAAGATTCCTGAAAGTCATTCTCCGGCCTACCCGCGATTATCAGTCGAAATTCGTCGCGTCGGGCCACGACCTCTTGAAATGCGGCAACTAAATACTCAAGCCCTTTGTAACGGGTGATTCTGCCAAAAAATAGAATCGTCTTGCGGTCATCCTGAATGCCCAAACGTCGTCTGGCTTCGGACTTTGAAAGACCCGAGTTAGGCACCGCATTATTGATCGGGAACGGCATCACCGTGATTCGCGACTCCTGCACCCCAAACTCTTCGCCAAGTTCCGTCTTCATTCCCAAAGTATGAACGAAGATGTGATCGGCCAACAGATATTGCACTCGTAACGTGAGGCGATTGAGATGGCTGTCGTTGGCGTCCCGCCTGCGCGAATTCACGTTGTGCACGGTGAGGATAATTTTCTTCCCTAAGAGTTTATAGAAAATCGTGAGGAAAGTTCGATCGAACGCTTCAAATTTGTTATTCCAGAGAATGTGAAAAATTCTAGGCTTGGCCGACACGGCATACCGGATTAGCTTGGCGTAGTAGCGGGCGAGCCGAAAAACTTTTCGCACCAGGCTCACATCAGGGCTCTGACTGCCTTGCAGATTGAGAAAATTCAGCCAAGGCCTGTGGTGAAATTCCGGGAAATCCAGACTGTCGCTGCCAATCACGTCCAGGGCCGCTCCTTTAGAGAGAAGCTCCGTAACCAGTCCGAACACATAGGGCCGATCGATGCCGCCAGTGAGCAACACCGCCGCTATCTCAGGTGTCGTGTCTGACGGCGCCGATTTAGGCAGGCCTTCCAAAGTCCGATCCTCCAGATCGTTCTCACGGACTTGAAGATTCTGCTTCATGCCTTTGCCAACCGCTCTTCCAGAAGCTCGCAGATTGTGTGGCCGATCGTGATATGCATTTCCTGCATCCGCGGCGTTGATTTGCATGGAACGCACAGACAAAGATCGCACGCCGCTCGCATTTTGCCGCCGCTTTCGCCCGTAAGGCCGATGACAGCGACCTTGCATTTCCGGGCTGCTTCAATCGCGCGCAGAATATTCACACTATTTCCGCTGGTCGAGATCGCAAGAAATACATCGCCCGGCCGGGCGTGCGCGGTGAGTTCGCGGGCAAACACGTGTTCATACCCGTAATCGTTTCCAATCGCCGTGAGAGCCGAGCTGTTGACGTGGAGCGCCAGGGCCCGAAAAGGTTGCCGCTCGAGAAAAAATCGGCCGGTAAGTTCTGCGGCGATGTGCTGTGCATCGGCCGCGGATCCACCGTTACCTGCAATGAGCAGCTGGCCGCCTGCGGCCAGCGAGGAATACATCATGTCAACGGCGCTGGAAACGGCTGAGGCGAGCGCTGGAAGCGCCTTGGCCACCTCCAGGTGCTCGCTCCAGATGGCCAGGATCTTGTCGACTTGTTGAGTTCGAATTGCCATGTTCGTAGTCCTCGATCCTAATTCTCTCGAGTGACGCTGACTGCTTGGGCGTTAGAGCTGACGCCAGCTTCGCGAGTTTCTAACCGGTACATCGTTTTGTCCCAAGCCCTCACCAAAGATGCTTTCATCTGTGGGAGCATCATCTGCGCCCGTTTCGCGGTGTTTCTTCCAAAGAATGGCTCCATCCAGGCGTACTTCCAGCGTAACCGCGGCGTCTCCAGATGGCCGTGAAGTTCCGCAGCCAGGCTTTGCAGTTCCGCCATGATATCCGGCCGGTCCGGATAGAAGTTTTCGAACCAATTCTGCATGTAGATCAAACAAGCGTTTCTGACCCGATCGCTTTCTTCCAATGATCGCAGGTATTTAACATGTAATTTCATGGAAAGGAGCAGAGCGTTTTTCTTCTTGTCCGACGTGCCAACATAGCTCCAGCGGCTGGAAGAAGTAACCCTGTAGAAGACTTTCGACTGCGGCACGAAACGCGTGCCCTCTGACGCCAGCAGGACCCGGCAATAATATTCGCCGTCGTCATCACTCATCAGCCGGGTGTCCCAAGGTCCGGCGGCGTCTGCCAGTTCCCGGCTGGTCAGCCACGTTCCCGTTTGCATATGGAGATTTTCGCTCATCTTGCGTAGCAGCCACTCCACAGGTGAAAGGTCGTGCCAGAGCGAGGTGGGGACGAATCGCGCGCGGTTGGTCCGGTAGCTGAAGTAGGCCCACGGCGAGGACAGCAGTAACCTCTTGCTGTCACCTTCCTTCAGGGCAGCCAGCTGACGTTCAATCTTGTCAGGCGCCAACAGGTCATCCGCATCCAGCCACTGGATGTAATCCCCTTGGCTGAGCTTCAAGGCATGATTGCGCGCCGCCGCAGCGCCTTGGTTTGGTACGGAAACAACCGCGACCCCTGCCGAAGCAAATCGCCGCGCCACTTCCGCCGTCCGATCGCTGGAACCGTCGTCCACCACAATGATCTCTTTGCGTTGCCAGCTTTGGCCAATCGCGGACCGCAGCGTATCCGCGATCCACGCCTCGGAGTTGTAAGCCGGGATTAGAATTGAGACCAGCGGTTTCATTGTTTGTTTCCAGCGCCTATGAGGATAAGTGTGGCCATTTCTGAGCTGCGATTCAAGGCTGAGTCCGCCTGGGGTTGCCCAGCAAGTAGCACCAGGTCTGTTGCACGGGACGGGGTGGGTGGCAACTGTCCCAAGACTGGCCACTAGTACAGTGGATTTTGTTTTCGCTTCCGGCCAATATGTAGCTGGGGGAGGTTCGATAATGCCCCCTTGAGCTAAGGACCGGTGCCAATGATCAGAACGACAAAGTGGCTGCTACTGCTGATCGCTCTTCTACTAAGTCCTTTGTTTGCTCGGGTTGCGGGCGCGCAGACCACCTACAACGCGGCGTCGTGCTCAGAGAGCGCGGTGCAATCCGCCTACGCGACAGAGCAGGGCAGCAAAGCGGATGGGGACATCATTAATATCCCTGCATGCTCCGCAACCACTTGGTCATCGGCGTGGTCAATTTCTCCGACCAACTCACTTACCATCCAAGGGCAGAGCACTACTTCAGGGACGTGCGCTCCAGGGGGCACTTGCACGGCGACAGATAATACGAATATTACGCTTGGTGCCTCGCTTACGATAAACACTGCGGCAGGAAAGTCGTTCCGGATGACCGGCATGTCTTTTACGGTCTCCTTCGGACCCGCTTACGGAGCGATAAATTTTAAGGGAGCCTCGACAGCAGTCCGCGGAGATCATAATCATTTCACCGACAATACGGTGGGCGACCATACCATTCAGGTAGATGGAATCCGGGGTGTGTTCGATCATAACTACCTACAGACACCTAACGGAGAAAACATAAATTTCTTCCAAATCACAAATTATGGCACGGACGGAATGGCCGATGCGATTTGGACAGTACCCGATAATTTTGGCTCCAGCGACTATGTTTTCATCGAGAACAATTATTTTGTCGGCTCTTTCGTGTACGACTGCGATTTTGGAGGCAAGATAGTTCTCCGGTATAACATCGCTTGGTACGGCACCCAGATACAAACTCATGGAGTAGGCTCGGGTGCGCAAGTTCGCGGATGCCGGTCGGTAGAGACTTACGGAGACACATTCACCTAT
>Ga0210385_10002935_pt1 | contig 10222 bp, 7 predicted proteins | sample IncBWH26OmetaG_FD_160107 | JGI IMG/M metagenome (GOLD analysis project Ga0210385, IMG submission 160107) | Forest soil microbial communities from Barre Woods Harvard Forest LTER site, Petersham, Massachusetts, United States - Inc-BW-H-26-O ...
CGTCGCTGATCTTTCCAGCCGTTATCGGCCCAGCGATCCGGCAGCCATTGCGCCGCAGTTAGCCGAGGGCCTGAAAGCCACGCGTGCACTGCTCGCGAAAGTGCGCGCAAGCAATTTGCCGGAACCGGGCAAGAGCGACGTGGTATTTGAGCTGCACATGAAGGAAGAGCAGTTTCAGAAGGCGCTGACTGTCGCGCTCGGACTCTCGCTTGACGCTGCGGTCGCGCCGGAGAAAGAACCCACCGGGCCGTTCGCCGCATTTGGGGGCGCTCCGCCCACGTTCACCGTCGCGATTCCGGGCCAGTCGTTCAGCGTCAGTGTGCATCTGATGAACGAGAGCCCGGAAGCAGTCGCGATCGAAGATCTGCGGGTAACGTCCCCCGACGCCGGCGGTTGGGATATCCGCGCCGAGAAATCGCCTGCCGCCACGCTCGAGGCCGGCAAGGAGATGCGCGTGAAGTTTGCCATTAAGGCGCCGGAAAACGCCAAGCTGACGAAACCGTATTTCTCGCGCCCCGATCAAGAGCAGGCATACTACGATGTCACGGACGAACGGTATCGCAATCTTTCGTTCGCGCCTTACCCGCTCGCGGCAAATGTCCATGTTCAATACCGCGGAACCGATCTCGAACTCGAAAAGGTCGTACAAGCTCGACAGCGCGTGGAGGGCATCGGGATGCTCGAAAATCCCCTGCTGATGGGTCCGGCGATTTCGGTTTCTGTTTCTCCCGCGGCCGGCGCCGTTCCTTTGACTGCTGCGTCGTTCGCCTTCTCATGCACGCTGCACAGCAACGTACAAGGGGCTGCCAACGGTGTGCTTCGACTGCAGCTACCCGATAGTTGGCAAGCCAGCCCAGCCGAGCATCCATTCTCGCTCGCGCGCAACGGGGACAACCAGACGCTGACCTTTGTGATCGCGCCGCATTCAGTCAAGCCGCGAAGTTACCAGATCAAAGCCGTTGCCGAATGCAGCGGCAAAAGCTATCAAGAGGGATATCGTCTGGCCGGTTATCTGGGGGTTGCTCCCTATCCGTACTACCGTCCCGCGACTTATCAGGCCGTAGGCGTGGATGTGAAGACGGCGCCCGATCTTCACGTCGCCTTCTTGCCCGGCACCGGAGACGACGTTCCGCGTGCCCTCGAAGATCTTGGCCTTCGCGTCCAAACCCTCTCCAGCGCCGATCTCGAAACTGGCGATCTGAGCGTCTATGATGCCATCGTGCTCGGGGTCCGTGCTTATGCAGTACGGCCGGAACTGCGAGCCGCAAACAACCGCCTGCTCGAATACGTGAAGAATGGCGGAGTGCTCCTCGTACAATACAATCTGCAAAACTTCGATGCCGATTACGGTCCGTATCCATTTACTCTGGGCCAAAATCCGCAAAAAGTAGTAAATGAGACCTCGGTTGTAAAGTTACTCGACCCCAGCTCCCCCGTTCTTAGCTGGCCGAATCGAATTACGGATGCCGACTTCGCTGGCTGGCAGGAGGAGCGCGGCCACGGGTTTATGGAAAAATGGGACGCTCATTACAAAGCTCTCGTCGAGACGCATGACCCGGAACAGGATCCGCAATCGGGCGGGTTATTGGTCGCCCAATACGGGCGCGGAACTTATGTATATGATGCGTTCGCGCTGTATCGCCAGTTACCTTCTGGTGTTCCGGGCGCCTACCGCCTTCTGGCGAACTTAGTCAGCATCGGCAAGAATCCTGCCTGGAAGTAAGTCCCCCTTCTTCGGCTGCGGGTCTCCGGAGAGCCAGTTAGCGCCTTTGTTCGCGTTCGGTGACCGCTCGATCACGATAAACGAAGACGTGCGTCTCACGTGCGGCCTTTCGTCTTTCCGCATCGGGCTCGAACGGCCCACGATAGCCATGCATCGTGACCAGGATCGAATCGCCGCTCCGTTGCACGGTGCGGTCGTCATTGCAGGTGCCAAAACTCGCTGTTCCCTTAGCCCCTAATTTGCTGATTGTCACGAAATAGTATTGCGCCGGACATGCCGTACCGCCGTAATCGATAACCAGAACGACGTCGGCCGGGCCGATATGAAAGGGTGTACCCAGATCCATACTCGAGTTGACCTTAATGGGCGGTTCCAGCGGCCGTGCATTGAACGTTAGCTCATTCTGATCGTCCAGCGTGAGCGTGCCGAAGCGGGTCTTGGTTTCGAGCAGCTGTGAATTCTGCGCGAGTGCGCTGCTCGCAACGATCAGGAGCGCCGCCTGAAGCAATAGCATCCGCATAAGTTACTCCTTGATCGTAAGCTCTCTCTTTAGCTCGTGCGCAGAGTTTACGAGGTCCACTTTGATCGGAAAACCGCCCAACGAGGGCGCAAGCTGCCGGCCAAACTGTTGATACCCGACAATCATTTGCGGCTGGTCCCAAACACCGTCTTTCAGCACGAACGACAAGGTAGTACCGCCCTTGTCCTTTGCTAACAAAACGACGAAGCCTTTGTCCTGGAAGTAGCCTGCCGTTCTTAGCACCTCGCCGAGCGAATCCGCATCTTGTTTCGTCGCGGAACCCGAATAGTAAATCTGGTCCTTTGACCCGACGATGATTTTCTTCTCCACCCCCTGCGCCCATACGCCGAGGAATATGATGGCGCAGAACACAGAGAGGAAGGCGATACCGACGCCGGATGCCGCCCACCTGGAGCTAAGCTCGCCTCCCTTACGAACGTGCTGTGCAACCGCTTTTCCTTGCCAGAGCTGGGCCACTGCCTTTGTGGTGAGCGCGAGCGTCACGGCAACAACGCTGGTCGCGAACGCCGGTACGAAGTAGCCTAACAAGCTTCCGGCCGCCGTCACGGCTATCCCGAGCGCTACAACGGCAATCGCCCTCTGTGCCTTTCCCATGCGTCGGAAATTGACAGCCATCAGGGTGGCTCCCGCGACTGGTGAGCCTAAAACCGAAGCAATGAGAACCGAAGATGCGTCGAACAAGCGATACACAGGAGGCGGTTCGGGCGGCGGCGCAGAACCGGTAATGTCGGGTGTTTGATATGTGATGTCCATAATTGGACATGAGAAATATGCTCTGCGCCACTTTAATTTGCCGATCTCCGCATATAGTTTCTGCGCGTTTTCCTTATCGATAACCTTACGTCCTCTTCCGCATCCTTGTCATTAATTCCGACTTCGGGATGAGCGAACCGTCTTTATCAATGGTGAAGCCCATAGTGCCCGCTTCCCCCTTACAACCCAGGCTAAGTTGGGTCCCTTGCACGGTGTAAGTGCATGAATCGGGTTGACCGGCAAATGTGAAGGTGGCGTTTCCGCCGGACTTGAGATCGAGCACGATGCCGCCCGACTCGTCATAATATTTGCCCAAAAGAGGGTTCATACAGCTTGTGCAGCCTGTGGCGATGACAGATCCGCAAGCAACGATGAAGATCAAGCTGTTTCTAAGTACGAGAGCTTTCATATAGTAACCTCGTTGTGTTGTTGTAGATCACTTATGCGGCCGCCGCCCGGCTGGATCTTGCCGGTATTGCCGTATCGGCCGCGCGCAATTGCAAAAACCGTTTCACAGCGCTGGCTGCGAAGTAAATACTCGCTAAGAAAGATAGATAGGCGCCAAATCCCCACGAGATAGCGCCCATGGCTTCTTGCTCGGCTTGTTTTTCAAGCTCACTTTCCGGGCCGGCCGCAGTCCCGCCGAAGGCGTTGTGGATACCGTGTCCCACCATAATCCAAACAATCAACATGAATAGGAGCGGAACAAGCCCGCCCAACACTGCATGCTTGTCGTTCCACACGAGGTGAACGAACGGCGCCGCAAGCGCAATCAGCGCAAGGAGACCATATATGCCAGCGCCAGACCGGGCGCCGTGGTCCATCGACTCCAGCAGATTGCTGGAATTCAGAAGACCCAAAACCTGGTAGAACGTAAATGTCAACTTGCCGGTGAATGGTATCTGGATCGATAGCGCAGTCAAGGCGAACCAGCCCAGCAACAGCATTCCGCCAGCTACTAAATTGGCCGTGCCGCACTTGGCCGCGAGTTGTGCAAAAATTTGTTTCTCTTTCATATTTCCCCCAGTTCCAGTACGTGATTCAGTTGCAGCGTTGCAGTTCTGGTGCTAGACTTTCGGCACCGGAATATCACTTGTCGCACCACTCTGCGCGCGTCACTGTGTCTCACCTCGCAGTGCGCAGGACGAGAGCGAAAACCGTCGCGCGCAGAGCGACAATTTTTGAGTGGGCCGGAATACACCAGAGGTCGTCATGAGCGCACCAGACCAGATCGAGCAAGGAAGACAGGCTCTCGATCAACTCTTCAGCCTCACTTACGAGGAGTTGCGCCGGTTAGCCGCAACGGTGAAGCGTGGCGATCCGAGCCACACGCTCAGCCCGACGGCCTTGGTCAGCGAGGCGTGGCTGAAGTTGGCGAAATCCCCCGCGCTCTCCGCCGAATCGCCGTTGCACTTTAAGCGCATTGCTGCGCGCGCCATGCGTCAACTGCTGATTGAAGCAGCTCGACGGCGGAATGCGCACAAGCGGGGCGGCGATGGCCAGGCGATCTTCGTCAAGTTCGACGATTCTTTAGATCGTGCCGCTACGTGCGAACAGGAGTTGCTGGCGCTGGATGCCGCTCTGGCCGAACTCGCGCTTCTCGAACCACGACAGGCCGCCATCGTCGAAAGCCGATACTTCGGAGGGCTTGAGGTGAGCGAGATTGCAGATCTGCTCGGACTCTCGGAGGCCACGGTCTTGCGCGACTGGCGAGCGGCCAAAGCATGGCTCGGGCAAAGGCTGCATCGCACCAGATGACTTTTCGAACCGTTCTGCGTTGAGGGCATGGACAGGGCACGTTGGCAGCGAATCCAGGATGTGTTTCACGCTGCCGCGGACCTGCCGCAATCCGCGCAGCGCAGCTTTCTGCAGAATACGTGCGGAGAGGACGAAGAGCTTCTGCTCGAGGTTCTCGCCATGCTGGATCAGGACGCGAGCGGTGAATCTCTCCTGGATCACAGCCTGGCTGACGCCGCGCGAAATACGCTCCAGCAAACGGCCTCTCTTCTCCCGCGGGCGTTCGGCCCGTACCGCGTTCTGAAACTCCTGGGCGAAGGCGGAATGGGAGTAGTCTATCTCGCCGAACGCGAGGATCTCGCGATCCGGGTGGCCATCAAAGTTCTGCGCGACGCGTGGCTCTCTCCAGCGCGCCGCGAGCGCTTTGCCGCTGAGCAACGGACCTTGGCGCAATTGAACCACCCATCGATCGCACATCTCTACGATGCCGCCACCCTCGACGACGGCACTCCCTACTTTGTTATGGAGTACGTCGACGGCATTCCTTTGATCCAGTTTTGCCGGCAAAATAAATGCTCCATTGGGGTGCGCCTCCAACTCTTTCGAGCAGTCTGCGAGGCAGTGCAACACGCTCACAGTCACGCAGTCATTCACCGCGACCTCAAGCCTTCCAACATTCTTGTGAAGAGCGATAGCGCCGTCCGCTTACTCGATTTCGGCATCGCCAAACAACTCGAGACCCTCCATCTGCAAGCCGATCAGACGATCGCTGGCTTGCGGCTGATGACTCCGGCATACGCCGCGCCCGAACAGATCCGCGGCGATCGTGTCGGAATCGGCACCGACGTTTATTCGCTGGGCGTCGTTCTCTATGAACTGCTGACCGGCCAGCTTCCTTTCGACCTCTCGAACTTGAACGCAGCCGAGGCCGCAACCACCATCGCCGAGCATGAGCCCGTTAAGCCCTCGCTTGCCGCCCCGCGAGATAGCGATCCCGAGGCACAGTCGAACACCTCATCGTTGAGCAAGGCCGCCTGGGCTGATCTCGACGTGCTGTGTCTGACCGCCATGCACAAGGATCCTCAGCGCCGCTATCGCTCGGTAGAAGCGTTGATCCGCGACATCGATCACTACCTCAACGGCGAACCTCTGGACGCGCAGCCGGACACGTGGCGCTATTGGACCGGGAAGTTTGTGCGTCGTAACCGCGAGGCCGTCATTGCGGCTTGTACTGTGTTCGCCGCTGTAGCCGGCCTGGTCGTTTTCTTCACCTTGCGTTTAGCCGCCGAACGCGATAACGCGAATCGCCAGACCGCCATCGCCACGGCTGTGAATCAATTTCTGGCGGACGATCTGCTGGGCCGCGGCAATCCCTTCCAAAGCGGGAGATCTACCGAAACTCTGGTGAATGCGATCCAGCAGGTCTCGCCCGTTATCGATCGCAAATTTTCCAGCGAGCCCCAGGTCGCGGCTCGTCTTCACCTCACCATCGCACGCGCCTTAGACAATAGGAGCAACTTTCCTGACGCCCGCAACGAATACCTGCGGGCCCGCGATCTGTTTCTGCAGACCCAAGGACCGCTCTCGCAGGATGCGATCTCCGTCGAGCTTCAACGCGCGTCGATGGAAGCTAGAAGTTTTCAATCAGCGGGAATACCCACTGCTAAATCGCTCATTGCCGGACAGGAAGCCTTGCTCCGCAAAATCCAGCGGCCAGGCAAGGAGTTGACAGTCTGGTTACTCACCGCGAAAGGAATGGTCGCGCTGGTTGAAAGCGACGCCAAGAGTGCAAACCAGGATTTTAAGGCTGCTTCCGACACCGCCGCCACGTTGCCACAGTTCGATGAGCTTGCAAAGTCTACGCTCAAACAACGGCTTGCTTTCACTTACATCCGCCTGGGAGATGGCGCCACCGCGGAACGCCTCGCTCGCGAGCTCATTACTACGTATTCGAATACCGCCGGGCCCGACAGCCCGTATGTGCTCCGCGTGCGCCTCAATCTCGCCCAAGCCTTCATGATCCAAAGGAAGTTCGCCGAATCCATTCAGGAAGCCACGGCAATTTATCCCGACTTTCTCTCCCGTTTCGGCGCCGACCATGAGCTCACCATGCAATTACTCGCCACTCGGGCACAATCCGAAGGAAGCATGAGTCTGTTCGACGACTCGGTGCGGGACGACCTTGCAATTTACAACATAGCCGTGAAGAAACAGGGGCCGTTGTCTTTTTACGCCATCGCCACGCTTTCCGACGCTTCCGAAGCCGAGTGCCGCGCGCATCACTTAATCGAAGGTCTACTCAACGCACGCAAGGCCAACGATGCTTCCATCAAGGCCTTCGGGCCGCGCGCGGCTCTAACGCAAGGCAGCACGCTTCCCGTGGCGGATTGCCTCATCGGACTGGGCCGTTTGGAGGAAGCCTCGAAACTACTGGACGGCATCGACGCGAAAGCGGTCGCTCAACTCACCGGAGATCCCAACTGGGGCGCAAGTGTCACATTGGCGCAGGCGGAAATCGCCCTGCGGGACGGCGACTATCTCAAAGCACAGACAGACATCGCGGCTGTTCGCCCGGTGTTTTCCCGCCCCGATGCCGAGCCGTACGAGAGGCACAAAATGGATGAGCTAAGTCAACTAATTCGAAAGCGCCTGCTCTTCAAATAATCCCGCCTAACGGCTTCCAAAATAATCCCGCCTTACGGCTCCAGCGGAAACTCGAAATACAAGATATCCTGCCCGGAGCGTGCATCGCGCATTCCGTTGAGATACAGCTTATCGCCGGGTTCGGATCGCGCTTCAAAATAGAAGAAGCCGTTCGCCGAATCGCCCGGCGGCAGCATCTTCGCCGAAAAAGCCCGCATTACAATCGACGGCGCGTTCAGGGGATTGCCCCTCTTCGGCAATGGGATTGGTGTTTGTACGGGCGGGGCTTTTCTGCCGCGCTTAGCCAGAAATGGAATGTCTTCTGGATTGACCGCGCTCGCATGCCTCCCGTCGGTGGCTACCAGGCTGATTTCCAGGTCGCGCAAATCAATCGCCTTATCGCGCTTGTTTTCTATAATCACCAACACCGGCAGTACGCCGTACCGCAGCAGATCGGTCTTCTTGCCGAACGCCTCTGCCGTGAGATCCTCGGTATTGTACGGCTTGGCGCCCACCGTGACGCGTTCGGCGCTTTGGTGGGCGTAATCGCTCGCGGGGCCCGGACGAAATTCCTTGTCATTGCTGCCTGCCGCCGCGATAACTACTAACGTTATACTCGAAATCACGAACCGAGTCTTTGGAATCACGCCCACGCTTCTCCTCTACCGAATCATCCAACTCTTATCGCTTCCTTTTATCGCAATCTACCTCGCTGCACGGCTAATTACCAACCGCACATACTGGTCCCACTTCGGCGAGCGCCTCGGATTCCTCCCCCGATTGTTTTCTCGGACGAAGCCCGGCTCCGTCTGGTTGCATGCAGTATCGGTCGGTGAAGTCGCTTCCGCGGTCCCACTTATTCGAGCCATGCAAGCGGCCGACCCGCTCGTTCCTATCTATCTTTCCACTTCCACAATCGCAGGAAGGATCGCCGCCGAACGCCAGGCGTCGACCCTCGTCGATGGCGTCTTCTATGCGCCGCTCGATTACGTCTCATGCGTGCGCAGAACCCTCCGAGTGATACGCCCGGCCCTTCTGATTATTCTCGAAACCGAGATCTGGCCCCACCTTTATCACGAGACTAAACAATCCGGCGCGGCCTTGGCGCTTGTCAATAGCCGCATTTCCGCCCGCACCTGGCCGCGTTACAAACGCCTGCGATGGTTCTTCAAGCCGTCACTTCAACTGCCCGACACGGTACTTGTGCAGACCGCCGCCGACCGCGAGCGCTACCTGTCCCTCGGTGTCCCGGCGGCAAAGCTCGACGTGCTTGGCAATCTCAAGTACGACGCATCATCATTGAGACCCGCGCACGGCCTCCCCTCCTTTGGCGCCGGCCATATCTGGATCGCTGCGAGCACCGTCGGTCCCAATGAGCGCGGCAGCTTATTCCGTCACACGGTCGACGAAGACGACATTGTGGTCGGCGCATTCCAGGCGCTCGCCCCTGATTTTCCGCGGCTCTTGCTCATCTTGGCGCCGCGCCAGCCGGCTCGCTTTGAACAAGTCGCGCAGAAACTGCAGCGCGCGGGCGTGAATTTCGTTTGCCGTACGCAGCTCCAGGAGCGTCCCTCGCTGACGCTTCAGTTGCCCGGTGTTTTGCTGCTCGACACCATCGGCGAGTTGGCGGCCGCTTACCCGCTCGCTCACGCGGCCTTCGTTGGCGGGTCCATTGCACCGCGAGGCGGCCACAACATCCTCGAGCCTGCCAGCGCGGGCGCTCCCGTGATCGTCGGTCCGCACATGCAGAACTTTGAGGCCATCGCGCAAGACTTCCTTGAAGCCCGTGCCATCCGGCAGATCCAGGGCGAGGAAGAGCTACTGGCCGCCGTTCGCGATCTCTTGCTCGATCGGCCGGCCGCCGAACGCCTCGGCGAGCGGGCGCGCCAGTTGGTCGAACAGCAACGCGGAGCGTCCGAGCGTATTGCGTCGCGTCTCTGGCCTCTCTTCCACTCCGCTTCGCTGCGCGCGCGCCACAACTTCGCCGCGCGCTGCATTCTGGGCCCGCTGGCGCTCTTATGGCGCGAAGGCGGGGCGCTCAAGCGCCGACGCTATCTGCGCTATGCGGCGTCTGTTCCTCCGGTAGCTGTGCCGGTCGTCAGCATCGGCGCCATTACCGTCGGCGGCTCTGGAAAAACGCCCTTCACAACCTATTTAGCGGATCGTCTGCACGCCGCCGGCTACGCGCCCGCTATCCTGACGCGCGGTTACCGTCGCCGTTCCCCTGCCCGAGACTTGGTCTTTCCTCCCGGCGCCAAAGTTCCGGCCGCCTTCACCGGCGACGAAGCCCAAATCTTCCTCCGTCGCGCTATCTCTCCCATCGGCATCGGCGCCAATCGTTACGAAACCGCTCAGATCCTGCGCTTCCAATTCCCATCCACGGACGTCCTGCTGCTGGACGACGGCTTTCAGCACGCGCGCCTCAACCACGATTTCGACATCGTGCTGATCGACGGTCTCGACCCGTTCGGCGGCGAAGAGGTCGTGCCATTAGGCCGCTTGCGCGAGCCGCTTACTGCGCTAAGCCGCGCACATGCCTTTGTCGTCACCCGTGCCAACAATGACCTGCGCTACCGGGCCATTTCCGCGCGCCTGCGCGAGTTCAATCAAACTGCCCCTATTTTCCGTACGCGCCTCATAGCGCGTCACTGGCGCAATTACAAAACTGGCGCTGTTTCGCAGAACCTGGGCGTGCGCCGGGTTGCCGCGTTCTGCGGCCTGGGAAATCCGCAGAGTTTCTGGAGCACCCTGGAATCGTTGGGCTTTGAAGTTGTATTTCGCTGGGCCTTTGAGGACCATCATAGTTACAACGCGGTCGCGTTCCA
>Ga0210385_10002936_pt1 | contig 10221 bp, 9 predicted proteins | sample IncBWH26OmetaG_FD_160107 | JGI IMG/M metagenome (GOLD analysis project Ga0210385, IMG submission 160107) | Forest soil microbial communities from Barre Woods Harvard Forest LTER site, Petersham, Massachusetts, United States - Inc-BW-H-26-O ...
AGCCGGCCATCTCCACACGATTCTGATGCGGCCGTGGAACGGGACGGTCGCCTGCACCGCGCCGAGCACCTCGCCGCAGTTCGTGATTGGGCGATCGCGCCTCGGCATCGGCGTCGAATCCGCCGGCTTTCTGCTCCACGAATGGAGTTTCAACGCCGACGTTCACACGTTCATCGTCCGGTTGGACGGCGGCGTCGAACAGCAGATCGCTTAGGAACGAGAAAAAAATCAGGCGGATGATAATCATCCGCCTTCATTAAACTCTCGAGTCAGCGAAGCGAAATGCTACGCTTTTTTCTTCCGAGACTTTTTGCGAGCGCCGCCCTTCTTGCGTCCTGCGGCTTTTTTGCGTCCGCCGGCCTTCTTGCGTCCTGCGGCCTTTTTGCGTCCGCCGGCCTTCTTACGTCCGCCGGTCTTCTTGCGGCCCGCGGCCTTTTTCTTGCGTCCGCCGGCCTTTTTGCGTCCCGCGGCTTTCTTGCGTCCGCCGGCCTTTTTGCGTCCCGCGGCTTTCTTACGTCCGCCGGCCTTCTTACGCCCGGCAGCCTTTTTGCGTGTCGCTTTCTTGCGTCCGCCGGCTGCCTTTTTGGCTGCGCCCGCCTTTTTACGGCGAGCCTTACGACGCGGCTTCTTTGCCTCCGCCATCGTCTCGCCATTCATCATGGTATCGGAGTCCATTCATTCCTCCTCGTCCCCCAGGGGGACGAACAGCGTTATTCGGACAGCGCACGTATTGCGCTTTAAGCGAACTATAAAGGATTTTTCGCAATCACGCAAATCGCGCGCGCATGCGTACGCGTGCGCGTACGCGTACGCGCACGCGAAGGGCTCCGCAATTTGCCCGGGCCTTGACCCCGGGAGTATACTGAAGCCCGTGAAAAAGCCCCTGATCATCGTCGAGTCGCCCACCAAGGCGCGCACGATCAAGAAGTTTCTCCCGCCGCGATACGTCGTTAAGGCGTCGGTCGGGCACGTCCGCGATTTGCCGAAGAGCACGCTCGGCGTGGACGTCGAGCATGACTTCGCCCCCAAGTATCTGACGATCAAGGGCAAGGGCGATGTGATCAAAGAGCTCAAGAGTGCGGTCAAAGGCGCGAGCGACGTATACCTCGCGACCGACCCCGATCGCGAGGGTGAGGCGATCGCGTGGCACCTGGCCGAGTTGCTCAAGCTCGAGAATCCCAAGCGCATCGAACTTCACGAGATCACCAAAGACGCGGCGCTTGCCGCACTCAAAGAGCCGCACCACATCGACATGGATCGGGTCAACGCGCAACAGGCGCGCCGCATTCTAGATCGTCTGGTCGGATACAAGATTTCGCCGTTACTCTGGGCCAAGGTCCGCGGCGGTCTCTCAGCTGGGCGAGTGCAATCGGTCGCCGTCCGGCTGATCGTCGATCGCGAGCGCGAGATCAATGCGTTCAATCCACGCGAGTACTGGACGGTCACCGCGCAGCTTGCCACCGAACGCGATCCCGATATCGTCTTCCCAGCCGAGCTTTTTGGGTACCGCGGCGAGAAGCTGGAAATCACCAACAAGGAGCGCGCGGATCAAGTGCTGCGCGACCTCGAGGGCGCATCATTCGCCGTCGCCTCGGTCAAACGGCGCGAGGTCCGGCGCAATGCGCCGGCGCCGTTCACCACCTCCACCTTGCAGCAAGAGGCGTCGCGTAAGTTACGTCTACGCGTCCGCCGGACGATGCAGATCGCCCAGGCGCTCTATGAGGGCGTCGACCTCGGCGGCAGCGACGGTACGCAAGGCTTGATCACCTACATGCGTACCGATTCGACGCGCATCGCCGATTCGGCGCGCGACGCGGCGCGCGAGTTCATCACCCAGACGTACGGCGAAGCCTTTACCGGCGGCGGTGCCCATAAGGTTCGCGAAGGAGCGCAGGACGCGCACGAGGCCATCCGTCCGACCAGCGTTTCGCATACTCCCGATAGCGTCGCCCACGTGCTCAAGCGCGACGAGCTGCGGCTCTACACACTCATTTGGGAGCGCTTTGTCGCTTCGCAGATGGCGCCGGCGATCTTGGACCAAACCACGGTCGACATCAGCGCCGCCGACTATACGTTCCGCGCGACGGGCAGCATCGTGAAATTTGCCGGCTTCACCCGTGTATATGAAGAAGGCAAAGACGAAGAGGCGCAAAACGCCGGCGCGGCAAGCGCAGCGCAGGCGCAGACCAACGGCAAAGTAGCGAAGGCGCGCGTGCGTTTGCCCGAACTGCAAGAGCGCGATGCACTCGATCGTCGCGCCATCGAACCGAAGCAGCACTTCACCGAACCTCCGCCGCGCTTTACCGAAGCGACGCTGGTCAAAGCGCTGGAGGAGAACGGCATCGGGCGACCCTCCACGTACTCGACGATCGTCGATACCATTCAAGCACGTGGCTATGTAACGCAAGAGGATCGGCGCTTCAAGCCGACCGAGATCGGGATCGCGGTCAACGATCTGCTCGCCGAGCACTTCAAAGATATCGTCGACCTCAAGTTTACCGCTGGGATGGAAGGCGATCTGGATAAGGTCGCGGACGGCAATGCTGATTGGGTCAGCATCCTGCGTGCGTTCTACGGACCCTTCGCGCTCGAGCTCGAAGAGGCCGAGAAGAAGCTGCCGCGCTTGGAAATCAAAGACGAGCCGACCGATGAGATCTGTCCGAACTGCCAACGCCCGATGGTCATCAAGACCGGCCGGTTCGGAAAGTTCATCTCGTGCACCGGCTATCCGGAATGCAAGACCACCAAACCGATCGTCAAAGACACCGGCGCGAAATGTCCGAAGGACGGCGGCATGGTCGTCGAGCGGCGTTCGAAGAAGGGCCGGACGTTCTACGGTTGCGCCAACTATCCGAAGTGCGACTTCGTGTCGTGGGATCGCGTCATCCCCGAACCGTGTCCGGTGTGCGGCAGCCACGTTGTCGCCAAGAACCGGCGCGGTGGTGTCGTGCACCTCGAGTGCGCGGCCGATAAGGAACACGACGTGTCCTCGCTGGCCAAGTCCGCGGGCGGCGACGAACCGAGCGAAGACCGCGAACTCGCCGAAGTTTAGCCGGCCATGCGCGCGCGCCTGACCGTCATCGGAGGCGGCCTTGCCGGGTGCGAGGCGGCCTGGCAGGCCGCGAATCTCGGCGCTGACGTCGATCTTTACGAAATGCGTCCGCATTCGAGCGGACCCGCGCACCAGACCGGTCGCCTCGCCGAACTCGTATGCAGCAATTCGCTGCGCGGGGCGGCGCTCGAAAACGCCGTCGGCCTTTTGAAAGAAGAGCTGGCGCGCCTCGATTCGATCATCATCACCAGCGCACGCGAGGCAGCGGTGCCGGCCGGTGGCGCGCTCGCCGTCGATCGCGCGAAGTTCGCCGACGCGGTCGAACAGCGGATCGTCAATCACCCGCGCATTGCGCTGCATCGCGAAGAGATATTGTCGATCCCGCTCGATCGCCCCACGATCGTCGCGTGCGGCCCGTTGCCGAATGAAACATTCCTCGCCTCGCTCGATGCATTGGTCGCCGAGCGGCTGGCCTATTTCGATGCGGCCTCCCCGATCGTTGCCGCCGATTCGATCGACGAGTCATTCATGTATCGCAAGTCGCGCTACGAAAAAGGCGACGGCGATGACTATCTCAACATCCCGCTCGATCGCGAGCAGTACGCGCAACTGCTGCACGATCTGCGCACGCTCGAACGGCATGCGCCCAAGGATTTTGAATCGGGAGGAAAATACTTCGAGGGCTGTTTGCCGATCGAAGAGATGGCGGACCGGGGTGACGACACCTTGCGCTTTGGACCGCTCAAACCGGTCGGCTTGCGCCATCCGCAAACCGGTATAACGCCGCACGCCGTGGTGCAGCTGCGCAAAGAAAACGCTGCGGGCTCAGCGTTCAATCTCGTGGGATTTCAGACGCGGCTTTCGTGGCCGGCGCAAAGGGAAGCGTTCGGCAAACTTCCCGGCATGGCGAACGCCGAATGGTTACGCCTGGGTGTGATGCATCGCAACTCGTTCATTGACTCGCCGCGCCTGCTCGATTCGCGCCTGCGCTTGCGTGGGCACGATGCCCTCTACTTTGCTGGGCAGATCACCGGCGCCGAAGGCTATGTCGAGGCGGCAGCCTGTGGTCTGATGACCGGCACGCACGCGGCACGTGCGATCCTTGGACTCGAGCCGGTGGAGTTTCCGCGCGAGAGCGCATTCGGCGCGGTGGTTGCGCATCTGCAAAACACCGAGACGCACGACTTTCAGCCCGCCAACGTGACGTGGTCGTACTTTCCGCCGCTCGAGCGCGAAATCAGGGATAAGAAAGAGCGCCGCGGTCTCATGGCGCAGCGCGCGCTGGCGGCGATCGACGGATTTGTGGCTTACACAGCGACGCGAATCGCGGTGCTGGACGGTGCCGGAACGGCCTCATCGTGATGTTCCTGGCGTTGAAGGATGCCTGAACTGCCGATGACTGCCCATTGCCGAACCAGTATACGGCCGTCGTCGGAAGCGCGCATTGCGATCACGCTTGGCATGCTCGGTGTCTAGGCCTCCGAAACACTCGGTGAAACCCCTAGCGCCGACGATGGGTAGAACGGTGACGATATGAGGATTCGCTCCACAACCATCCTAGCCATTCGCCGCAACGGCACGCTGGCGATCGCCGGCGATGGGCAAGTGACGTTGGATAAGACCATCGTCAAGCACAGCGCGCGTAAAGTCCGCAAGATCGCCGGCGGGAAAGTGCTGGCCGGATTTGCCGGGTCGGCGGCCGACGGCATCACGTTGCTCGAGAAGTTCGAGAACAAATTTGCTGAATTCAAGGACGTTACGCGCGCTGCCGTCGAGCTGGCGAAAGACTGGCGGCAAGATCGAGCGCTCCGGCGCCTGGAAGCGCTCCTGATCGTTGGCACGCCCGATCATCTCTTCGTGCTTTCCGGCACCGGCGACGTGATCGAGCCCGACGAAGGCATTGCAGCGATTGGAAGCGGGGGACCCTACGCCCAAGCGGCGGCGGCCGCCCTGGTTCGCAACAGCGATCTCGGCGCGGCGGACATCGCGCGAAAGGCGCTGGAGATCGCGGGAGAAATCTGTATCTACACCAACGACGACATTACGGTTGAAACACTTCCATGAGCGCAACCCTAACCGACAACGCGGGTCTTACGCCGCGTCAGATCGCTCTCGAGCTCGATAAATACATCGTCGGGCAAGGCAAGGCCAAGCGTGCGGTCGCAATCGCGCTGCGCAACCGGTATCGCCGTAACCACGTGCCCGGAGATCTGCGCGAAGAAATCACGCCGAAAAACATTCTGATGATCGGGCCGACCGGCGTCGGCAAGACCGAGATCGCGCGACGGCTCGCGGGATTGGTCGGCGCGCCGTTCGTCAAAGTTGAAGCAACGAAGTACACCGAGGTCGGCTACGTCGGACGCGACGTCGAATCGATGGTGCGCGATTTGGTCGAAGCGGCAATTCGTATGGTTACCGAGGAGCGCCGCGGTGAAGTCGCGGAGCTGGCTGAGAAAGCGGCGGTCGAGCGGCTCATCGACGCACTGAATCCCGAGACCGCGCCGCGCCCAAATGCAGCGGGCAATCCGTTCGCTGCAACGCTCGGATCGATTTTCGGTAACGCTGCACCGCAGCCGCAACCGCAACCGCCGCCGAACCCGCCGGGCGACGTCGCACGCATTCGCGATCAGGTTCGTGGCGAGATCGACCGTGGGTTTTACGACGTGCGTCTGATCGAGATCGAAGTCGAGGAGACGCCCAGCATGCCGATTGGGATGATGGGCGGAATGGAGCAAGGCGGCGCCGATCTCGGCGAAATGCTGGGCGGATTGATTCCGAAGCGTAAGACGCGCAAGCGCGTTACCGTCGCCGAAGCACGCCGGATCTTCGCGCAAGAAGAGGCGGCGAAGTTGATCGACATGGACGCGGTCAAGCGCGAGGCGCTGCGCCGCGCCGCTGAGGACGGGATCATCTTCATCGATGAGATCGATAAGGTCGCCGGGCGCGAGGGCGCGCGCGGTGGGCCCGACGTCTCGCGCGAGGGCGTGCAACGTGACATTCTGCCGATCGTCGAAGGTAGCACGGTAACGACCAAGCACGGGACCTTGAAGACCGATCACGTGCTCTTCATCGCTGCTGGTGCATTTCATATCAGCAAGCCCTCGGACCTCATTCCTGAATTGCAGGGTCGCTTTCCGATTCGCGTCGAGCTCGACTCGCTGACCGCCGAGGATTTCAAAACGATCCTCACGCAGCCGAAAAACGCGTTGATCGAACAGTATCGTGCGCTGCTGGCAACCGAAGGCGTGATGCTCACGTTCACCGAGGATGCAATCGAGCAGTTGGCCCGCTTCGCGATGCAAGTGAACGAGCAAAGTGAAAACATCGGGGCGCGTCGCTTGCACACCGTGCTGGAACGTTTACTGGAAGACGTCAGCTACGCCGCGCCCGAAGAGCGCGGCGAGGTGACGATCGACGGCGCGTACGTGCGCGACCGGCTCAAAGACGTCGTTGAAAACGCCGACCTGTCGGCGTATATTCTCTAGTGTTTCTCATCCACGTCCCAGGAAAAATACGCTAGGATATTGCCATGCTGACTCTGCGCAACCTTGCCATTGGTTTTGGCCTCACGCTCTGCGCACTTGCCTTCGCGGCATGCGGCGGCGGTGGGAACACGATTTCGAACCCGACGCCGGGCCCGACGTGCTCGCCCGGAACGACCGTGCAGTTAATCTATCCGATCCCGGGCGCAACCGGCGTTCCCGATAGTCCGCAGCAGATCGTCTTTGCGGTCGGGACGGCGTTGCCGAGCACATGGGATGCGTTTTTGGCTCCGTCGAGCAGTGGGGCCAATGGCGGCTACACGAGTGGGGTCCAAACGATCACTGCAGCGCAGATTCCATCGCCCTCCGCAACACCGTCGTTTGCAAATCCGGTGTACCAAAGTGTGACGCTCGGCGGGAGCCTCGCGCCTCCGACCGGCGCGACGTGGTACGTCTGGTTCAATAACACGGCCGGCAACTGCGCGCCGCTCGGCCCGCTTGGAAGCTTTACGATACAGTAGGATTCGGCTTCGCTGAATCCGTTACGTTCGGCCCTCCGGGGCGATCCGTGGCATGGGAGGCGTCCTCAGGAGTCGTATAAACCCGCCCATGCCCTACATCCGCGAGATTATCACGGACGGTCATCCCACGCTCCGTAAGGTCGCCAAGAAGGTCGATCTCAAAGAGCTCGACGATCCGCTCTTTCAGCAGCTCATTGACGACATGTTCGAGACCATGTATGCAGCGCCGGGCGTTGGCCTTGCCGCGCCGCAGGTCAACGTGTCGAAGCGCTTCTTCGTGATCGACGTGGGGGACGACGCGCATGACCCGGCCGTCGTTATCAATCCGAAGATCGAATTGGCGGAAGAAGAAGTCGAACTGACCGAAGGCTGTCTCTCAGTGCCTGGCTACGTCGGCGAGATCACTCGCTTTGCGCGCGTCGCGGTCAGCGGGCTCGATCGCAACGGGGAAAAGATTCGCCTTGAAGGCGACGGATTGTTCGCTCAGTGTTTGCAACACGAAATCGATCATCTCAACGGCGTGCTCTACATCGACAAAGCCAAGAATGTCCGCTTGCCCCAAACCGACGAGGAACGCGAGATCGCCGAAACGGCCGAAGCGTAGTTGCGTACATTATTCTTCGGAACGAGCGCTTTCGCCGTTCCGAGCCTGCACGTGGTTGCGGAGAAGACGGATTGCTACGGCGTCGTGCCGCAACCGGACCGTCCGGCGGGACGTGGACAGAAACTCCAACCGACGCCGATCAAAGCTGCCGCGCTCGAGCGCGGCTTGCGTGTCTTTGAGCCGACGTCGCTCAAGGCGTTCGCTCGCGAGCTGCCCGGCGAACACTTCGACCTGTTTGCACTTGCTTCGTACGGAAAGATTTTGCCGCAAGCGATTCTCGACATTCCCGAACAAGGTGCGCTCAACGTGCACCCCTCGCTGTTACCGCAGTACCGCGGTGCGACACCGATTCAAACCGCGCTGCTCAACGGCGACGCATTCACCGGAGTTTCGATCATGCGCATGGACGCGGGAATGGATACCGGTGACCTCGTGTCGCAAGAACCAGTCTTGATCAACCTCGACGACGACTACGGAACGTTGCACGATCGGCTTGCGCAGAAGGGCGCGGATCTCTTGGGGTACGCGATCGATCTTGCCAAGCGCGGACCGCTGGAGGGTGTGCCGCAGGCGGGCGCGGCGAGCTACACACGGCCGATAGGCAAAGACGATCTCGCAATCGACTGGTCGTGGCCGCCGCAGCGCATCGTCAACGCCGTGCGCGCCTATGCGCCGTCACCCTGCGCGCGTGCTATCCTCGACGGCGAAAGTGTGAAGATCGTCCGCGCACACGTCGATGCGGGGCGCGTCGTGATCGACGAGCTCATTGCGCCCAATCGTGGGCGGATGAGCGGCGAGAGCTACGAGCGTTCGCGCCGCGAGCGAGGCCGGACTTGAACGCGCGCGACGTCGCGCTCCAAGCGATACGCGACGTATTCGTAGCACCGGGTGGCGGGACCGAGCGCAGCGCACAGGAGGCCCTCGACTATCGCGCGCGCAAGGCCGCGCTTTCCCCGCGCGATCGCGCATTCGCTACCGAACTCGCCTACGGCGCGATCAAGATGCGCCGCGCGCTCGACTGGTATCTCGAACCATTCATCGGCGAGCGACGCAAAGAACTCCCGCCGGTGATCGCAGAGATCTTGCGCTTGGCGGTGTACGAACTCGTCTACACGCGTGCGGACACGCACGCCACCGTGTTCGAGTTCGTGAACTTGGCAAAGCGCTACGGCCATCGCGGCGTCGCGAATCTCGTTAACGCTGTGCTGCGCTCGTTCTTGCGCGATCGTCCGCTCGATCCGCGTCCGGAAGATTTTGAAAATGAGGATGAGTATCTGGGCACGCGCTACTCATTGCCGACCTGGCTGGTGCGCCAGTGGCGCGTAACCTTCGGCGAACGAACGGAAGCAATCGCGGCCGCGGTGAACGAGCCGGCGCGCACGGCGGTCACGGTCAACGCGATGCGCACGAACGCGTCTGAGACGATCGAGCGATTCGCAGCCGAAGGCATCACCGCGACGCCCTCGGCGTTCGTGCCCGAGTGGCTGCTGGTCGACCATACGGCGGCCGTCGTCGCGGCCGAGCCGCGCGCCGCCGGCGCCTGGTGGGTGCAGTCCGAGAGCTCGGCGATGCCGGTTGCCGTCCTCAATCCGCAGCCTGACGAGTCGGTGCTCGACGTCTGCAGCGGGCGGGGCAACAAGGCGCTTCAAATCGGTGCCCGTCTGGCCGGTCAGGGTACCGAGGTATGCCTGGAGCGCGAGGCACGTAAGGCGGGGATCCTGGAGGGCCGGCTGGCCGAGGCCGGCATCGCGGCCGGAATTGTCATCGGCGATGCGACGACGGTCCTGCTGGCGCCCGGCCAGCGCTTCGACCGGGCGTTGCTCGACGCTCCGTGCTCGGGCGTGGGGGTTGTGGGGCGCCATCCCGAGGCGCGCTGGAAGAAGCAGCCGGGCGACGGCGAACGCCTAGCCCTGACGCAGCGGGCTTTGCTCGAGGCGCTTGCTCCATCGATCCACGAGGGCGGTGCCCTCGTCTACGCGGTGTGCTCGACCGATCGGCGGGAGACGGTCGAGGTCGTTGAGTGGTTCCGGAGCAGAGCCAACTTTGAACGTGGGCTCATCCCTGCGGCGTTCGAACCGTTCATTACCGCGGAGGGCGACGTGCTCGTTCCACCCGGATTGGACGGCCGAGATGGATTCTATATTGCAAGACTGGAGCACCGGTAACCCCACATTGCCATGAGTTGGTTTGCACGGATCGAGCAGGCGTGCGCCGCCTTCATCGAGCGCACGTTTGCCAAGACCTTTCCGAGCGATCTCGAGCCTGCTCAGATCGCGCGCAAGCTCGTCACGACGATGGAGACGCGCACCCGCGGCGATGACGGTCACATGCTTGCTCCCGGATCGTATCTCGTGTACGTCAACCCCGACGACTTTGCGCGGCTCGCCGAACATCGCGCATACCTCGAGCGCGAGTGGGGCGAGCTGTTGCGAGATATGGCCGCGCGCGTCGGCGTCTACTTCTTCGATGGAGGGCCGAACGTCGAGATGGTATCGCGTGAAAGCATTCCCCCCGGACTCGCCGATGTCGCGGTTGCGAGCGATGTGACGATTTCGATCCCTA
>Ga0210385_10002937_pt1 | contig 10219 bp, 6 predicted proteins | sample IncBWH26OmetaG_FD_160107 | JGI IMG/M metagenome (GOLD analysis project Ga0210385, IMG submission 160107) | Forest soil microbial communities from Barre Woods Harvard Forest LTER site, Petersham, Massachusetts, United States - Inc-BW-H-26-O ...
ACATACTCTTGAGCAAATATCCATAAGCCCCGGCTTTGAACGCGCGCACGGCCTGCACGTCTCCGCTATAGGTTGTCAGGACGATGATGCGCGCATCTTGAAATTCCTTTCGGATGGCCATGATCGTGTCGATGCCATTCATTTGCGGCATTTGCAGGTCCATAAGCGTGACATCCGGTTGAAGGGTGCGGAACTGGTCGATTGCTTCTCGTCCGTTGTTCGCCTCCCCGATCAGAACCATATCTGCTTCGCCCTGTAAGACCGCCGCGATCCCTTCGCGCAGCATAGGATGATCATCCACGGTGAGAATCTTGATTAGGTTTTCCGAAGCTGACATGTGTCACCCGTTTCGGCCGATCACTCGGCGTAACCAGAACCAGCGAAAACCTGCGGAACCTTGTTTGTAAGCCCTCGCCGCGGGAATCCTCAGATCAACTTCGGTTCCGCTCCCTGCGCGGCTCCAGATCTGGACGCGCGCGCCGATGTGGCTCGCCCGTTCTCGTATTCCCTGAAGTCCCCAATGGCCGTGGCGGCCGCCCGCGGTAAGGACTTCCGGGTCAATCCCGCGTCCGTCATCACGGACCCGCAAACGCAATTGCCCGGGTTCATACGCGATATCAACTTCGATGTGAAGGCTATTGGCGTGGCGAAAGGAGTTGGTGATGGCTTCGCGTCCGATGGAATAGATCTCTTCTCGAATCAAAGGATGCAGCTCGCGCGAGATGCCTTCCACGACGACCGTGAAAGATGCCGCGCTGCCATTCGCAGCTTCCTGGCCGGCAAGCCGCAACGCCTCGGCAAGGTCACTCGGCCATTCGGCAGGCGCGCGCAAGTTGTGAACGCGCTCTCGCCCTTCAACCAGCACCTCGTCGGCTCGATCCAGCGCATTTTCCAGTGACTGGCGCGCCGGCTCTTGAGGTGGAATTTGCTTTGTCGCGGCATGAAATCGAAGAATCAGGCCCTGAACGCTTTGCAGCAGCGTGTCATGCAGTTCACGCGCAATACGCTCCCGCTCACCCAAACGCTCTTCCATCCTCGCGCGAATTTCCGCGGCCACCTGGCGCATTCGCAAGAGGTAAAAGAGCCACAAGATAACGATGAAGGCGCCCAGGCAGAGAGCCGCGAACCAGAATGTCTGGAAAAATGCCGGCGCCACACGGAAGTCCACCGATGTACCGGTTTCATTCCAGATACCGTCGTTGTTGCACGCCGCCACGCGGAAGCGATATTTGCCGGGCTTCAGATCGCTATAAAACGCCTGACGACGGGTCTGGGATTCCTGCCAGTCCGTGTCGTGTCCGTCCAACTTGTAGCGGAACAGCACCTTCTGTGGAACAACAAAGCTTGGGGCGGCGTAGTCGATTTCAAGATTCCGAGTGAGCGCGGGTAAAGCAAAATTATCTGGACGATGAGAATAGTTGATGCCATCCGCGATGACCCGTTCTACAAGGACATCGGGAGGTTGAGGGTTTTTCCGGAAGGCATTCGGATCAAACTCCTGCAAGAGCGTATCGTTCGCGAACCACAAACGTCCATCGCGAGAGATCGAAGCCTGCGGCTGCAAAGGAGTGAGTCCCGGCTGCACGCCATCAAACACATCGTACGTTTTCATGTTGATTTGGCTATTTGGATTGCTTTGCCAGATTTTCATTTGGCTGGCAGTTATAGAGACCAACCCACAACGTGAATAGAACCAGAAGGTCCCGCCGTCGTCCTTTACAGCTGTATATAAATCGTCGCAGGGCAGTCCATTTCTGGTCGTTAGGATTCGCCGTTGTTTGTCTTTCCACCAGACCAAGCCCTTTTGCGTGACGCTCCAGACCGAACCGTCCACCTCGGGCAGAAGTTTGCGGGGTTGGGCAGTACTGACGTTGGGGTCGGCGGCAAATACTTCCAATTGATCGTCGTGATAATGGGCGATATCCCCGTTGTCAAAGCCAAGCCAGATGCCGTGTACCGGATCGGCCGCAAGCGAATAAGATTTTGAGATTTGTGGGACGTCCACTTGCCGCCGGACTTTCAAATCCTCGATGTAAAAGAGCTTTGTTCCCGCGCGCACCCAGATTCCGTGATCTGTATCCTCGGTCACGCAGAAGGTGATTCCCATTGGTGTACCATCGGGTTGCCGAATTTCCTGAAACTTTTCCCCGGCGAACACGAACAGGCCGCTGTCCAGACCGAGCCACAAGCGGCCGGCGTGATCTTCGAACATCGTAGTGACGTCGCGTCCGGGAAGTCCGAAGCTCGTGCGGATCGCCGACAGTCTGCCGTCTTTCAGGAAGTCCAATGCTCCGGAATTTCCAATCCAGATTTTGCCGTCGCGAGTTGCCAACACCGTGCTGACACTGTCTGCCGTTAATCCTTCTCTCATGGAAAAACTGACGACCGGCAAGTCGCGAAAGCTGTCGATGCCCTTTGATGAGGCTACCCACAGTGTTCCCTCCCGGTCCTGGAAGAAGCCGGCAACGGCATCGCTCGACAATCCATCGGCGTTCGAAAAGTGATCGGTTTTGTCACCGTACATCCGGAAAATTCCGCGCCTTCCGGTTCCAACCCACAAGGAACCATCGCGGTCAGCAAAGACTGCGTATACTCCGGGGTCAGGGCCGCTGACGCCAGGCAGCGGAACGTGTTTCCACGCTTCATCCGCAAAGTGCCAGAGCTCCAGGCGCCCCCCCGGTCTTTCGAGACTGACCCACAGGTCGCCGTTGCCCGCGACCGCGAGCGCCACGATTCCTAGCAGCAGTCCATGCTCCTTCAATTCTTTTTGGAAAAATGTTGTGGAAGTTCCCGGCTTCCACCGGCAAAGACCTCTAAATCCGCCGATCCAGAAATTTCCGGACTTGTCTATTGCTAACCGTGTAGCCGTGGGGAGAGAGATTCCGTCGGCCTCGCCATAACAACGCTGAGCATTTCCCGTCACTCTGCAGAGCGGGCCACGATCGTCGGTAACGAGTGACCGCGCGATCCAGATGTTTCCATCCGCATCTTCGACGATCGCATTCACGCGGCCAGTTAGCTGCGAATATATCGATAGTTCGCCCGGCTTCCAGCGCGCGAGCCCTTTACCGGTGCCGATCCATAGGCTGCCGTCCTTCCCGCCGAGCAGAGAAAAAATCCTGGAGTCAGGAAGCTGCTTTCCGTCCGGCGAACTCCAGGGCACAAAACGAACCCCATCAAATCGAACCAGGCCTGCGTAGGTGCCAATCCAGAGGTAACCGTCGCTAGTCTGTGCGAAGCTCTCGGGAAGACCAGGAAGATATCCGTCCTGGATTCGCCAAACCGCATGGCCGTATTGTGAAGTTTGTAGCGAAGGATTGAGCGCATCCGCCGCCGGACAAACAATCGCCAAGAGCAAAACGATCAGAACTCGCGGGAAGCGAAAGACCGCTCTCATGTTTGTGCCGCTCACAACGAACGTCTCCGGGCTGGCTCCAAAAATAAACCAGGACAAAGGCTAATCTCTGGGGAGCTGCGGGCGCCCCCCTCGAAAGAGTTACAACAGCATACCTGCATTTTGGGTGTTTGGTAGCAGGGTCACTAGGTAATCTGACGCATGTGCAGCGGCTTTTTTCCATGTTTCCCCAGGGTGGCCCGGGAGTCGCGTTGTTGCTTCTCCGCGTCTCTGTTGCGGTAGTGTTTCTGGTGAATGTCTCGATGCATTTCGGTGCGTCAATCCCACATTGGCTTTGGGCCTGCCTGCTTCTGGTCGCTGCCGCACTGGTGATTGGTTTTCTAACCCCTGTTCTTTCCAGTCTGGTTTGTTTGATCGCGGTCATCAGCCTAGCGGGCGCCGGTTGGCCTGACATTGCCGTGAGGGTTTCCTGGACACTGAACGCGGTAGCTCTGTTGCTGCTCGGTCCAGGCGCGTATTCGCTTGACGCATTGTTGTTCGGCCGGCGAGTTCTTGTTCTCCCACGGGCCAAGGATCGCGATTTCGACTGACTCGTAAAGAATGTCGTGGTTATCGTCGCGTTTGAAAATCTCCGAGGATTTGGAACAACAGAAATCTCTTAGCCCTGCGATCTGGACCTCTGGGGGCAATTATGAAGGCAGCAAGGGTTCATAAGTTCGGACCGCCGGTGTGATTGTCATTGACGAATTGCCGCGGCCAACTCCGGGACACGGTGAGTGCAGGTACGGGTGAAAGCTGCCGGTGTCGGGCCATGGGATGCTTTGATTCGCGAGGGGAAAAGCGTTGTGAAATCGTCACTTCCCTTGATTCTTGGTTCCGATTTATCGGGACTGATCGAGGAAATCGGGCCGGGCGTTTCGGACTTCAAAGCTGGTGATGAAGTGTACGGTGTCACCAACCCTGACTTTTGCGGAGCGTATGCGGAGTTCGCGGTTGCTTCCGCCTCGATGGTCGCGCGCAAGCCGAATGGGCTGACTCACGTTGAAGCGGCCTCAGTTCCTGTCATCGCGGTGACAGCATGGCAAATGCTGTTTGATTAGGCCGGTGGTAAATCCGCGCAGACGGTGCTGGTTCACGGGGGCGCAGGAAATGTCGGAGCTTACGCCGTGCAACTCGCAAGCCAAGCGGGACTTCACGTTATTGCCACAGCTGCTTCCAGAGACGCCGCCTACGTCGAGAGTCTCGGGGCTGAGCGAGCGGCGGATTATAGAAGCTCACGATTTGAAGATGAAGCGTCCGGCGTGGATATCGTAGTTGATACCGTCGGCGGAGAGACGCGGGAACGCTCGATACATGTCTTGAAACCGCATGGAATCCTGGTTTCGGTCGTTTCACCGTTTCCTGAATCGTCGAAACCAGCAGGCATTCGAACCGCCTTCTTTATTGTAGAGGTGACGACCGCCCCGCTGAATACTCTTACCAATATATTTGATCGCGGCAAGTTGCTCGTTTAGGCTCTGTGCTTCCTCTGGAGCAGGCTTGCGGCGCCCACGTAAAGCGCGCTGGTGCAACGCACAAGCGAGGCAAGATCGTTTTGAGAGTTGGCGACGGAAAATAAGTCACGCCGACAAATGCGAGTTACATCTAGGGAATAGCGGAGGAGATGTCTTGAAGGTCAGCTGCAAATTCGGAATGGTCCTCGTTCCATTGTGTTTTTCTTTGCCGGGTCTTCCTCAGCAAAGTTCTTTCGCGGCGATTAATGTGCGCCCGCGGTAGCCAGGAAATTTCCGTATCCCACGATCAAAGTAGATCCGACCAACAAAAGCAGGGCGAGCCCCAGAAATCGCATCGCCGTCGTTCCGGCCCCACTCCACTCGCGGAATCCGAGGCCCCATAGCGTGCTGAAGATGATGATGCTGGCCATGTGTAGCGTCCAGCTGGAAAAACCGTACTTTCCCATTTGCGTCTCGCCCATCGTGTAGAAAAAAAATTGAAAATACCAGGTGGTGCCTGCAAGCGCGCACAGAAGGTAATTCACTAGAACTGGAACGGGTTGGGAATGCGCGGCCGCACTGGAAGGTATGTGTGTCACAACCTCCCGGCTGGGCGCGTCGATTGCTGTTTCAAGGATCGGTTCATTAGCAATGTTTTTGGATCGGCCGGGTTTCGCTGTGAAGTATTCGAGGCCGGTCTTGTTTTTTATATTGAGTGCAACGCACCAGACGAAGTTTGTTGTGAAACCACCAACCAACACCACAACGAGAACCGGCAAACCTTGCCAAAGAACGGGTGTGCCGTGCCGCAATGTCAAAAACTTTATGGGACCGCCCGCCGCCAGTCCGTAGGCAAAACAGGCGCTCATCACGCCGGACAACGTTGCCACCGCCAAACCCTTCTTGAGGTCAAATTCTTTAATGGCGGTCTTTTTCTGTGCCGTCGACATTGTTCGTTCTTTATAGATACCGGCGACGCCTGCCGCAGAAATTCCCATCAGGCAGACGAACACGCCGACCAAAATTACGCGACCGGAAACGGTTGCGAGAACCTGGCTGACAAAGATGCCGCTGAAGATGGGAGGCATCAACGTTCCAAATGCAGCGCACAAGCCCAGGACGACAGCCATGCCTAAAGAGAGACCGAGGTAGCGCATCGTCAATCCGAACGTGAGTCCGCCAATGCCCCATAGCAATCCCAAAAAGACGACCCAGAAGATCGTATGCAAAGGAGTTTCCGCTAGTACCGCCGACAAATCCCGCGTCAGGAAAATGGCAAGCAGCCAGGGCGCAATAATCCAGCTAAAAAATCCGCCGACCAGCCAATACGTTTCCCATGACCACTGTTTGACTCCTCGATAAGGCACGTAAAAGCTCGCCGAAGCCAGGCCGCCGAGCCAATGAAAGAAAACACCTAAAGCTGGATTAAGGATCACAGAAACCTCAGCGGCAAATCAGACATGAAAGATCTCTTCCAAGGGCGTGATTGCCTGATCGGGAAGTAAACCCTTCTGCTGAACACTTTGTATTCCTCAAGCCGTTCTGGTTTCACTCGCAACATAAAACAAACGCGCTCCATGAAACTCCCTTCGTGCTTTCGAATGAGAATCGGTTAACGCAGAAACGCTTCGCTGAGGCCGCCGTCCACCGGGATCACGTGCCCTGTTGTACGGGCGCTTTGTTCCCCGGCAAGCCAAAGAATTGCGGCGGCACAGAACTCTGGAGTGATAGGGCGCCTAGTCAAAGTCCGCTGGGCATAAAATTTCGCCAAGCTTTCTCGCAACGTTTCTGTTGAGTCGGATTCCGAGAATGGAATTTTGTATTTTTGGAGCGACTGGATGACTCGATCGCGCGGAAACATAGTGGACCCAGCGACTACCGTGGCGGGAGCAATACCGTTTACTCGCACGGTTGGTCCAAGCTTGACGGCAAGTTCACGAATCAGATGGTCGAGAGCCGCCTTGCTGGTGTCATATGCCTCGCTTCCCTGCTTCGGCACAACCGCGTTGGCCGAACTCGTGAGCACCATGGACCCCGGCAAATTTTGGTCCCGGAATACCCGCTCGACAGCGCAGGCCAACAAATAATTACCTGTGACGTTCACAAGAAACGTTGTAGCCCATTGTGAATCCGAGAGCTGCCCATCCCTTCCGGGAACCGGGTAAATCGCGGCCGTGTTTACAACGATGTCGATCCCGCCAAATTCGAGGATTGTGCTGTTCACTGCGTTGGCGAGACTGGCAGCCGAACCTAGATCGACTGCTACGGCCGAAACGAACTCGATATTTGCGAACGACGCCGCTTGTTCCGCGGCTTTTTTGGCCCCGGGCTCGTCGAAATCGGCGACCATTACATGCGCTCCCTTCCGGGCCAGGAGCAGTGCAGTCTCCCGTCCGATTCCACTTGCGCCACCAACAACCAGGGCGATTTTCCGGCTGAACTCGCTTTCTGCCGGCATGCGTTGCAACTTCGCTTCTTCGAGCGCCCAATACTCAATCCGGAAGACCTCCGACCGCGGAAGGGCGACGTAATTGTGAAAGTGCGAAAAGCCATTCGATTGCTCAGCGCGCCGTGCTTGCGGCAGGGTTTCCGGCGCCTCACCGTCCTCGAGGGCGTTTGCTCCGGCCATCACGTGAATCGCATTGACGAAAAACTCGGTAGTGATCCGCGCCTCCTTTTTGTTCTTGCCGAAGCCGAACAAGCCGATTCCCGGAATGATGACCACCGATGGATTTGCATCGCGAAGTTTCGGAGAGTCTTTCGACGCCCATTGTTCGTAATATTTCTTGTATGCGGTCCGATATTCGACGACTTTGTGCTCGAGGCTCGCCTTTAGCGCGGCGAGGTCTCGCGCAGAGGCGTCCCAGCTCACGAAGAGAGGGCAGACTCTTGTCCGCAGAAAATGGTCGGGGCAGCTCGTACCCAGAGTGCCGAGCTCCCGCGCCCATGCTGAACCGGCAAAGTTGAGTGCATCCTCGCTATCCGAATAATGAGCGATTACGCGGCGCTCGGATGACAGCAGTCCGCGTAATCTCGGTAGGATTTCAGCTGCGAAGCTCTTGCGATCCGCTCGAGGCGATTGGAGCGAACCGCCAAAAAGCACTCGTTTGACATTTTGGTGCTTGTCGATGAACTCACCCATCTGGTCGATCGTGTGGATGCTATTGAGGTAGCACTCTCGCGGCGTCGCGCCCCAGGTAAAAAGGCCGTGCCCGCCGAGAAGAATTCCATCAATTCCAGGATTGTCTTTCACGGCCTTCTCGATCAGCAGTGCCAACTCAAATCCCGGACGCTGCCACGGAGCCCACGCGACTCGTCGGCCATACTCTTTGTTGAACTGCTCGAGCTTACGTTTACCGTTAGCGCTTGCGGCGAGCGCAATAGCCCAATCGGGATGCAGGTGGTCCACGTGAGGGAAGGGAAGGAGAGCATGGAGAGGCGTGTCGATGGATGCGGCAACACGATTCTCTCCAAACGCGGACAACGGGTAATAGCCGACCATTTCGTCTTCATGTTCTCCGCCGCGATACAGATCCTTAAGCTGCTCCAACCGATCCTGATACAACAGCGCAAACCCCGTTTCGGTTATCGAACCGAGGTCTCCTCCGCTGCCTTTCACTGCCAGGACAATCGTGGGTTTGCGGGTGAAAGGATCGGGTAGCTCAATCTTCGAACTGGTATTCCCGCCGCCAAAGTTTGTGATTCGCAGATCGGCGCCAAGCAAGTTCGAACGATAGCGTAGTAGCGCCAACGGATTGTCGCGCAGTTTCTCGGCCGAGTTCTCATCCCATAAGTCACGCAAGTAGGTTGTCTTTCGAATCTCAGGCATACACCGCCTCACAATAATGTTCGAATCGTTCCGCTTGCCGATTCCATTTTTCAGGATCAACCGGTGCGAATGTCTCGGCAGGATAAGAACGATCGATGATGTCGCGGACCTGCTGCAAGGAGTCAACGGCTCCGGTGGCCAACATTTGCACCGCAATATTGCCCAGCGCTGTAGCCTCCGCCGGACCCGCTAATACGGTTCTGCCCGTCGCGTCAGCTGTGAATTGGTTCAGCAGGCGGTTCCTGGAGCCTCCGCCGATCACGCGAATGCGGTCCATTCGCTTTCCCTTGAGCCGTTCGAGGCTCGAAAGTACGACGCGATATTTTAGTGCCAAACTCTCGAGCACCGCTCGAGCGAAACCGGCGGGTGATTTTGGGAGCGGCTGGTGAGTCCGCGTGCAGAATTGCGTAATCGCCGCGGGCATGTCTTTCGCCCTCAGGAACGATTCATGGTCCGGGTCGATCAGGCAATGGAAGGCCTCCTCACGCGCCGCTTGTTCGATCAATTCCACATTATCGGAACATTTCCCTTCGCTAGCCCAGGTTTGCTGACAACACTGCAATATCCATAGTCCCATTACGTTTTTTAATAGCCGAGTCGTCCCGTTCACTCCGCCCTCGTTGGAAAAGTTCATGCGCAAAGCTTCGTCGGTAATCAGGGGCTGGTCGATCTCGGTTCCGACTAGCGACCACGTGCCCGAGCTGAGAAACACAGTTCCTTCGCGCGCAGAAATTGCCGCGACCGCAGATCCCGTGTCATGCGTAGCGGGCGCGATCACGGCCGTGCCCGCCAGCGCACTGTGGCCTCCGATGTTTGGCAGCAACTGTCCCAATAGTGTACCGGGCTCGACAATCTTGCTCCATAAGTGCCCGGGCAGCGCAAGCCGGTCGATTAATTCAGTTGCCCAGGTCCGTGTAATGGGATTCACGAGTTGCGTGGTCGTAGCATTGGTGAATTCGCAGACGGCATTTCCGGTCAGCCAATAATGGAACAGGTCTGGAATCGTTATCAGCTTTTGTGCGGCCTTCAGGAGCTCCGGCGTTTCTCGTAGGGCGGCAAATAATTGATACAAGGTGTTGATGGCCAGAAACTGAACCCCTGTGACCCGATATATTTCCTCTCTCGGGAACTTCTTAAAAACCTCATCCATCACACCGGCAGCCCTCTGGTCACGGTAATGATAAGGATTTTGAAGCAGTTCGCCTTTTTCTCCCAGCAGCGCGTAATCGACTCCCCACGCGTCCACTCCAATTCCTGCCAGCGGCGTGTCGTGGAGAGACGATAAAGTCTTGCGAATCTCATGCCAAAGCCGCGCCACGTCCCAGTGCAGGCTGCCGCCATATTCGACAGGTTCATTCTTGAATCGATGGACCTGGCGAGTCGTCAGCCCTCCCGCATTGAGCTGGCCAAGAATGGCGCGCCCGCTTTCGGCTCCAAGATCGAACGCAAGATATGGCCTGGGGGAATTGCTGTCAGGCATACGAGGACACACTTGCAGAGTTCCTGGTCGCTCGTTCGCGAGTGATGCGTTCGAGGTATCCA
>Ga0210385_10002938_pt1 | contig 10219 bp, 10 predicted proteins | sample IncBWH26OmetaG_FD_160107 | JGI IMG/M metagenome (GOLD analysis project Ga0210385, IMG submission 160107) | Forest soil microbial communities from Barre Woods Harvard Forest LTER site, Petersham, Massachusetts, United States - Inc-BW-H-26-O ...
GACGTGCCGCTGTGCGCGCCCTGCGCGGTGGCCCAGGGCGTCGCGGAAATGCCGCACTAGTTTCGGGTATCCACCGGATGCCCGTACGGCACGTGGCGGTCAGGCAGAAAATTTCCGCACCGCCCCCGTTGGAGTGCCGGCCGCCCGGGCGACGATAAGGGCATGACGCACCCGCAGGTGCGGCCCGACCCGGCGTTCGGGCTGCTAGAGCTGTATGACGACGCGCTGCCGCACGTCTACGGCTACCTGCTGGCCCGCTGCGGCGACCCCAGCCTGGCCGAGGACCTGACGGCGGAGTCGTTTCTCGCCGCCGTGCACGCGGTCCGCAAGCCGGGCGCGCCCGATCCCTCGGTCCCGTGGCTGATCGGGGTGGCCCGGCACAAGCTGGCCGACCACTGGCGGCGGGTCGAGCGGGAACAGCGCGGGCTGCGGCTGCTGGGCGGGGGGCCGGCCCGCGTCGACGACCCGTGGGAGGCGGCGGTCGACCGGATCCGGGCCCGCGAGGTGCTCGGCCGGCTCGGCGCGCACCACCGGGCCGCGCTCACCCTGCGCTACCTCGACGGGCTCCCGGTGCCCGAGGTGGCCCGGCACCTGAACCGCACCGTGCACGCCACCGAGGCGCTGCTGGTGCGGGCCCGGGCCGCGTTCCGCCGGGTCTATGAGGGAGAGGAGGGCTCGCGATGACCGATCCGTTTGAGGCGCTGCGCGAGCCCGTCACGCCGGTCGATCCTGACCCCGGCTTCGCCGGGCGGCTGCGGCAGCGGCTGGCCCGGGAGGTTTTCGCACCCCCAGGAGGAACCATGTCTCAGCAGACCGCCGCCGTCCGGGCTCCCGCCCCGGCCCCGGCCCTGACCCCTTACATCGTCGTGTCCGACGCCCGGCGGGCCATGGACTGGTACATCGGCGTCTTCGACGCCCAGCCCCGCGGCGAACTGCACGTCAACGCGGACGGCACGATCGGCCACGCCGAGGTCGGCATCGGGGACGCCGTGCTGATGTTCTCCGAGCCTTCCGGCCTCTGGCCCGACGTGCCCGTGCGGGCACCCGACTCCCCCGCCACGTTCAGCCACACCCTTCATCTGGAGGTCGACGACGTCGACGGGATTACCGAGCGGGCCCGGCGCGGCGGCGCCGCGGTGGAGCGCGAGCCGGCCGACCAGTTCTACGGCCGGGCCTCGGTCATCGTCGACCCGTTCGGGCACCGCTGGACGCTGATGAGGCCGCCGGCGCAGGCCACCCGGCTGCGGCAGGGCGACGTCGCGAACGTGACCATGGTGACGCGCGACGCGCGGGACGCGCAGCGGGCCAAGGAGTTCTACGAGGCCGTGCTGCAGGTCCCGTTCTCCTCCGGTCACCCCGGCGCGTGGCGCACCGACCAGACCAGGCCGCCGATCAGCATCTGGTCGCAGCCGGGGGCGGCGCCCGAGGTGCAGCTGTCCTACCAGGTCGACGACATCGCCGCCGCGGTCGAGCGGGTCCGGGCGGCGGGCGGCCGCGCGGACGACCCGGACCGCAAGCCGTACGGGCTGCTGGCGGACTGCGTCGACGACCAGGGCACGACGTTCCGCCTCTGGCAGGCGGCCGGCTAACGGCGGCCGGCCCTACGGCGGCGAGCCGACGGGGCCGACGGCCGGGCGCGGCTGTCGGCCCCGGGCGGTACAGTCACCGCTGGTGAGCACTTCAGCCTCCGCGGCGGCCGCGGGCCCCGGCGATCTGGCGGTGACCGCGGAGCGGTGCGCCGCGCAACTGCTGTGCGGTGACCCGGCGGGCAGCGCCGAGGAGGTGACCGGCCGGCTGCTGGCCGTTCAGGCGCAGGATCCGCGCGGCGCTCGGCTCGCCATCCGGGCACGCTCGGCCGGGCTGTCCGCCGCGGACGTCGACTCCGCCCTCGCGCGCCGCTCGCTGGTCGTCAGCTGGCTCAACCGCGGCACCCTGCACCTGGTCAGCGCCGAGGACTACTGGTGGCTGCATCCGCTCACCAACCCGCAGCTGGGGACCGGGAACGCTACCCGGCTGGCGCAGGAGGGCGTGCCGCCGCCGGACGCCGAACGGGCGGTGGCCGCCGTGCGGGACGCGCTGGCCGCCGACGGGCCGCTGACCCGCCCTCAGCTGCGCGAGCGGGTCGCGGCGGCCGGGGTGCGAACTGAGGGCCAGGCGCTGGTGCACGTCCTGGTGCTGGCCAGCATCCGGGGCCTGATCGTGCGCGGTCCGGTCGCGGGCAGGGAGCAGGCGTTCGTGCTGGCCCGCGACTGGCTGGGCGCGCCGCCGCCGGCCATGAGCCGCGACGCCGCGCTCGGGGAGCTCGCCCGGCGTTACCTCGCCGGGCACGCGCCGGCCGCCGACCGCGACCTCGCCCGGTGGGCGGGGATCGGGCTGCGCGAGGCCCGCCTGGGCCTGAGCCGGTGCGGCGCGGTCCAGCGGGCGGACGGGCTGGCCGAGTTGCCGGCTCGTCCTCGGCCCACTGGCACGCCAATCACCGGCCCGCGGACCGCGGCCGCCGCCCTGCCGCCGCCGCGGCTGCTGGGGGCGTTCGACCCGCTGCTGCTCGGCTGGGCCTCCCGCGATCCGATCGTCGGCCCGCACCGGCAGCTCGTCACCGTCAACGGGCTGTTCCGGCCGTTCGCGCTGGCCGGCGGCCGGGCCGTGGCGACCTGGTCGATCGACGGCCACCGGGTCGTGATCACGCCGTTCGCCGCGCTCGACCCCGCGACCGAGGCGGCCCTGGAGACCGACGCCGCTGACGTGACCCGGTTCCTGGCCGGATAAGGCGCTCAGGCCGGCCGCGGGCCCCGGTGCAGGCTCCGGTGCAGGCCCTGGTGCCGCCCCTGGTGCGGGACCCGGACCTGACTCGATGACATCTCAGCGGGCGGCCGACCTGGTGGCCTTCCGGTTCTTCGGCGTCACGGCGGCCGTCTTGGCGATGGCCGCCGCCACCTCGGCCTCCCACAGCGCGCCTTCGGCCTGGCGCAGTGCCCGGCCCAGCGTCGCCCGGACGCTGAGCCACGAAACGCCCAGGAACCCCGCGGCCGCGACGACCAGGGTAGCGGCCCGGTTTGACCCGCTGGGCGCGTACGTGAGCGCCGCCCACACCCCCGCGCCCGCGGCCCCGGCCGCGAGAAGGACGAACCAGGACCACTTCCACAGGTAGTGCAGGCCAATGTGCCAGGCCGCGCCGAGCAGGCTGGCGGCGGCACCGATGTACGCCTGCCGGTCAAGCAGCTGGTCGGGCCGCTGTTCGCCGGTGAGCATCCGGCGCCAGATGTCACCCTGCTGGCGCAGGGAGCGGATCACGGCCCCGTCAACGTGGGCCGGGTCGATGGTGCCCTGCGTGGTACGGGGCAGCCGGGCAACCCACTGCTGCCAGTGGGTGAGCGTGGCCCTGACCACGGCGGCCGAGCGCGGCGGCAGGCTGGCGTCGAGGTCATCCAGCCATCCGACCGCGTTCGCGAGCCGGTACTGCGCGAACCGCTCCGTCAGGATCTCGGGATTCCCGGTGGACGGCAGGAGCACGGTATCGGCCAGCAGCCTGCCCAGGCCCAGGCCGAGGGCGGCGGACACGTTGCTCCCGGCCATCAGGTCACGGACCCTCAGGTAAAGGTCGAGGACCGCGGCCCGCACCTCGTCACGGCGGTGCCCGGGCAAGGCGAGCGCGTCCATGACCGGCTGGGCCGAGGGCATGCGCGCCTCCAGGCCGATCTCGCGCCCCAGCGACGCGAGATCGGCGCCCAGGTGCGCCGTCAGCGCGCACGCCTTCTCGTGCCCGCTCATCTCGCCGAAGCCGGGCAGGTGCTCGGGCAGCTCGCCCGTTACCCGGTGCTGCGGGGGCCCGGGAAGATCCTTGCTGTCATACAACTGGGCCATGCGCCAGCCTGCGCAGACCGCGAGACATACCGCCCTATCGGCGCTGTCGGATCTATCGGCGGGATCGGAGTCGCTGGGCATAAGGACCTATGATCGCCCATCAAACGCCGCGGCCGAGCGGGTAACAGTCAGATTCGGGACCGGCACGGCACGGTGGACGATGCGGTGGAAGACCGCCCTGAAGGCGCTCGCGATCACCTTCACGTGATGGCCGCCGGGATCGGCGACTGGGGGATGCTCGTCGCGACCGGCGAAGGGCGAACCCTGGACGCTGCGCTCAGCGGCAGCTGCGGGTGGGAGGGCGCACCGGCCCGCACCCGCACGACCAGGTGAGCCCGATCTCGTTTGCGTCGAAGATCCGCACCCCGGTGCTGATCGTGAACGGCGAGGACGACACCAACGTGCCGGTCAGCCAGGCGATCTACTTCCACCGTGCGCTCAGCTGGTACGGGGCCGAGCACGAACTCGTCATCTACCCGCGTGAGGGGCACCGGTTCGTGGAGCGCAATCACCAGCTCGACCTGCTCAGGCGCACGCGTGCATGGTTCGACCGGTGGCTTCGCGATGAAGCGTCCGATGGCCGTGAGATGACGTAGCCCGCGGTTCCGCGCCCAGGTCTCGGCCGCCACCTTCTCGAAAAGATCTTGCAAAACAAGCACTCGCCTTGTATAGAAGCATATTCGAGTTCGCTATAAGGTTCGTATCGAACAGCGCGGAACTGCGGCGATCCGGAAGGAGGGCCGGCATGGACAATCTCGACCTGGCGCCCGCCTCCGGTCTGGCGCCGGAGGACCGTGCCGCAGCCGTCCCCCGGGCCAGTTTTCCCGTGGCCGGCGAGGCCTTGGCCGGACCGGGCGAGATCCCGGCCGAGGAGGACTTCGACCCGGACGCCGACTATGACCGCTGGGTTGCCGACATCGAGGCCGGGCGCTGCCGGATCCCTGAGGAATGGGAGCTTGAGGGCCCCGCGGTCTCGATCAGCCTTGGCGACGCGACCGACCTGGATCCGGCGCTGCTCGCCGCGATGTGCGGCCCTGACGGTCTCGGCGGTACGGCCCTGAGCGCCGTGTTCGGCCAGGACAAGGCGGCCGACGTGCTTCGCCCCGGCCCCGTCTTGTCCGCGCTGACCGAGCAGGCGGTCTCCGACCTCGCCGCCTTGTCCGATGACCAGCTCACCGGCGCGCTCTCGGCCGCGCGACGGCTGGAGAACCGGGCCGCCTACCTGCAGACCGTCGTCATCGCCGAGTTCGCCCGCCGCCGCGACGTGGCGCGCGAGCAGGCGAAGTCCCGCAAGGTCCCGCTGCACTGCCGCCCCGGTCAGTTCCCGGGCGAGGAGCTGGCGGCCGAGCTAGTCTCCACCGCCCGCTACGCCGACGAACGCATCTGGGAGGCAACCGACCTGGTCACCCGGCTCCCGCGAACGCTCGCCGGGATGGCCGCGGGGACGATCGACGCCACCCGCGCGTACATCATCTGGAGCTACACCTGGTCACTGACGCCGCCGGACGCGGCGCACGCGGATGAAACGCTCGCGGCCGCGGCGCCGCACCTGCACCCCGACCAGCTCGGCCGCAAGGCGGCGAGGCTGGAAATGAGGCTTGACCCCGAGGCGGTGAAGCGGCGCCGGGAACGCGGTCGCAGGGACGGCCAGCGGGTTGAGATCAAGCACGAGCGGTCAGGGAACGCGATGCTCGCTGGCCGGGAACTCGATCCCGTTACCGCCCTGGCCGCCAAGGCGAACATCGACGCGCTCGCCGCCAAGCTCCGCGCTGCCAGCGGGGAGGGCTCCCTGCAGCACCTGCGCGCCTGGATCATGACCGAGCTCCTCCAGGGGCGCAATCCCCTGGACCAGCCCGCCGCGACACCAGCACCCGCCGAGCCCGAGGCCAGCGTCAACCCAGTTCATGGCCCACCGGAGGCCGACGGCGATCTGCCGGGCGATTACGCGGGTGACTGCGCCGATCCTTCCCACCCCCGGAGACTGGCAGGACGATCCCGGCTACCGCGACGAGGATGACGACTCCGAGGAAGAGACCATCAACTCGCCCGGTGGCGGCACGTCCGGTTCCGGTGCGCCGCCCGGCGGCCCGGCGCCGCTGCCGGCCCTGATCAACGTCCTGGTCCCGGCCGGGACCCTGCTCGGCTGGTCCGCCGGCCCGTCCCAGGTTGGCAGCTGGGGCCTGCTGGACGCGGACGAGACCAAGGCGTTCATCCAGGCCGCCTCGCACAGTCCCCGCACCCGATTCTGCATGACGATCGTCGCTCCCGACGGCACCGCGCTGGCCCACGGCTGCTCCCGCGGGCGGCATCCGTGGGTACCGCCCCCGCAGGCGCCGCCGGCGTCAGGGGACTCGCCCCGGCCGGAATCCACCCGCCGCCCGGGCGCCGGCAACCGCGGCGACCCGCAGTCCGCCGACGGGCCCAGCCCTGCCCAGGCCCAGGAGCTGGCCGACCTGATCCGCCGCCTGAGCATTACCTTCCGCCCGATCGCCCAGGGAAGCTGCGACCACGCGCACGCCGAGGACCACTACACCCCGAGCCGGAGGCTCAAGCACCTGGTCCGCGCGCGCACCGCCACCTGCACCGCCCCCTCCTGCAATGCCCAGGCGGTCCACTGCGACCTCGACCATACCGTCGCCTATCCCGCCGGCCCGACCTGTGAATGCAATCTGGCTCCGAAGTGCAGGCGCCACCATAGGTGCAAGCAAGCGCCCGGGTGGAACGTCGAGCAACCGGAACCAGGGGTCATCCGCTGGACGGTTCCCTCCGGCCGCACCTACGGCACCACCCCCACCGTCTACGACCTGTAGGCACGGCAGCCCGGTGGGCCCGGCCCGGCTCGCCGGGCCGGGCAAGTAAGGGGCGGCGCCGGGTCAGGTACCGGATACCGACTCGAACAGGTTCAGCGTGAGGCCCCGGCCCATCAGCGGGTCCGCCAGCGGCAGCAGGTACCGGTACCTGGCGGGCAGCCCGGCCCGGAGACCGTCCGGCGGGCGGGTAAGCCGGGCGGATTCGAGCAGGCGCAGGCCCAGCCCCTCCAGGGAGCGCGGGTCGTCGCAGGGCCACTGCCAGCGCGCCACCCCCCGTTTGGCGGCCATCCGGTGCTCCCACTTGAGCGTCGCGCTCGCATAGGTGTCGAATGCCAGCCTGCTGCCGGGGAACCGGGCGGCGATCCGGGCCAGCGCGCCGGTCACCTCCTCCTCGCGCAGGTAGACGAGGACGCCGTCGGACACGAAGAAGTAGGGGCCGGGGAGCGCGTCGACCTCCGGCAGCCAGGCCTCGTCGAGCAGCGACGCCGCCAGCATCCGCCGCCGGTCCGTGTCGGCGAAGAACCGCCTGCGCAGCTCGATCGTGTCCGGCAGGTCCAGGTCGATCCAGTGCACCGAGCCGTTGTCGGTCCGCTCGAAGCGCGTGTTCAGCCCCGTGCCGAGCTCCACGACCGTCCCGCCCGGGTGCTCCGCCAGGAACTGCGTGACCCACCAGTCGAGAATCATGGTGCGCAGCACCACCGTAAACGCCGCGATGCCCTGGTCGAAGGTGGCCTGGTTGAAGTCGATCGCCCGCACCAGCTCGACGGCTTTGGGGTCTTTCAGCAGCGGCCGCCTGGATTCCGTCTCCCGGGCGCGCGCCAGGAGCGGGAAGAACAGCGTCTGCTGCACCTGCCCAAGCTCAACCTTGGTCTCGTCCGGCATCTGTCCATACTGCCACGGTGCCGGGCGGGCCAGGGGACCACAGGGACCGTGTCTCGCGCCCGGAACGAACGCCGCCCGGCGGGGCGTCGTAGTGTCGGCTTCATGCTCCTCACCTACGGGCACGGAACCGACTCGGCCGAGCGAACCGCCGCGACGCTGGCGGGCGCTGGCGTCGGGTCGTTGGTGGACATCCGCACCGCGCCGGGCAGCCGCCGCAATCCGCAGTTCGCCCGGCTCGCCATGGAGGAATGGCTGCCCGCGGCGGGCGTCGCCTACCGGTGGGAGAAGCGGCTCGGCGGCTTCCGCAAGCCGGGCGCGGGCAACCCGGACGTGGCGTGGCGCGAGGACATGTTCCGCGGCTACGCCGAGTACATGCGCTCCCCTGGCTTCCTCGCCGCGATCGATGCCGTGCTCGCCGAGGCGGAATCCTGGCAGGTGACGGTGATGTGCTCGGAATCCCTCTGGTGGCGCTGCCACCGCCGCCTGCTGGCCGACTTCGCCGCGGTCGCCCGCGGCACCGAGGTCTGCCACCTGATGCATGACGGCCGCGTCGAAGTGCACCGCCCCTCCCCCGGCCTCCGGCTGCGCGACGACGGCCTCCTCGTCTACGACCTGGGCCAGACCGAACTGCTGTAAGGCCCGGCACCACGTGGCACCACGCGACCTCCATGGCGCCATCTCCGCGCATCCATGGCACCACTCATGAGCTGAAGATATGCCATCTTGAGCCAAGAGAACTTGCATTGGTGCCAAAGTGGTGCCATATTAGAGCCATGGAACTTACCCAGTACGTCGAGCATCTCCGCCGCGAGCTGACGACCGCGGCCGAGGTCGGCGGCGAGGACGCCCGCGCGCTCGCCGACCGGCTGCTCGCGCCGCTCGACGCGGCGGTGCGGCTCACCCTGCTGGAGGCGCTGTCCGCCGCCGCCGACGAGATCTCGGCTGAGCTGGCGCCCGGCTCGGTCGACGTCCGGCTGCGGGGCGGGGCGGCCGGGTTCGTCGTGACGCCGCCCCCGCCCGCCGCTCCGGTGGCCGACGACGCGGCGGCCGGCCCCGCCGACGTCCGGCTGCCCCTGGCCGAGGGCGACGACGCCGCCATGGTCCGGATCAACCTGCGGCTGCCCGCCAACCTCAAGGCCCTGATCGAGGACGCCGCCGCCGGCGGCGGGCTCTCCGTCAACGCCTGGATCGTCCGGGCCGCCGCCGCCGGGCTAGCCAACGAGGGCCGGCGCGCCGCCCGGCCCGCCGCCGCGCAGAAGCCCGACCGGGTCGTCGGCGACAGCTTCAGCGGCTGGGTCCGCTGATCCCCGGGCACCGCAAAAAGCACCACACCGCAGCAGCACCCAAAGCCACCCTGAGCAAAGGAACCCGAGATGTCCGTCTCGAACTTCAACACCCCGTCCCCGATCGCCGTCACCCTGGACCTCTACGTCGCCGACGTCCGCTTCGCCGCCGCCGACCGCACCGACACGACCGTCGAGGTCCGGCCGAGCGACCCCGGCAAGTCCGCCGACATCAAGGCCGCCGAGAACACCCGCGTCGAGTACGACGACGCCACCAGGACGCTGAGCATCGTCTCCAGGAAGCCCCGCAGCCGGTTCGTCAACTTCAGCGGCAAGCGCCCCGAGTCGATCGACATCGTCATCCAGCTGCCCACCGACTCCGACGTCCGCGGCGAGGCCGATCTGGGCGACTTCCAGTCCGACGGCGTGCTCGGCGCCTTCGTGCTCAAGAACGACCTCGGCGCCGTCCGGCTGGCCGAGACCGGCCCGCTGAACCTCCGGGCCGGCGTCGGCCTGGTCACGGTCGACGGCGTCAGCGGCCCGGCCGAGGTGCACTCCAGCTCCGGCGACGTCCGGATCGGCGCCGTGGACGGCACCGCCGAGGTCGTCACCAGCAACGGGAAGGTCCGGGTGGGTGTCGTCACCGGCCCCGCGAACGTCAAGGCCGCCAACGGCTCGGTGCTCGTCGACCGCGCGCTGTCTGACATCACCGCGGAAAGCGCCAACGGCGAGGTACAGATCGGCGAGGTCGTGCGGGGCAAGGTCTCGGCCACGTCCAAGAACGGCAGCGTCGAGGTCGGCGTCCGCGCGGGCAGCGCCGCCCGGCTGGAGCTGAACACCAGCGTCGGCCGGGTCTACAACGAGCTCGTCCCGTCCGGCGCCCCCGAGGACGGCGAGCCGGTCGACCGGGTCGAGGTCCGCGCCAGCACCAAGCTCGGCGACGTCACCATCCGCCGCGCGCCGCGCCTGGAGGAGGCGTGACCACCGTGCTGTCCACCGCCGGCCCGACCACGGCCGTCGCCGCGATCTCGGCCCGCGGCCTGCGCAAGTCCTTCGGCGGGAAGACCGTGCTCGACGGCATCGACCTGACGGTCCCGCCGGGCACGATCCTCGCCCTGCTCGGCCCGAACGGGGCCGGCAAGACCACCGCCGTCCACCTCCTGACCACCTACCTCCGGCCCGATGCGGGCGAGGTCCGCATCAGCGGCCAGGACCCGGCCAAGAACCCGCAGGCGGTCCGGCGCGCGATCGGCGTCTCCGGCCAGTTCTCCGCCGTCGACGGCTACCTCACCGGCCGCGAGAACCTGCTGCTGATGGCCGACCTGCACCTGCTGCCCCGGCGCGCGGGACGCGGCCGGGCCGAGGAACTGCTGGAGCGGTTCG
>Ga0210385_10002939_pt1 | contig 10218 bp, 11 predicted proteins | sample IncBWH26OmetaG_FD_160107 | JGI IMG/M metagenome (GOLD analysis project Ga0210385, IMG submission 160107) | Forest soil microbial communities from Barre Woods Harvard Forest LTER site, Petersham, Massachusetts, United States - Inc-BW-H-26-O ...
CGCCGCCGGGTGCGGCTCCGCCTGGCGGCAGGCGAGAGGTGCCGGGCGGCGGAAGCGGGTAAGACTGCGGGCGTGGACCGCTGGGTGCTGCACGTGGACCTCGATCAGTTCATCGCGGCCGTCGAGGTGCTGCGCCGCCCGGAGTTGCGCGGCAAGCCGGTCGTCGTCGGCGGCGACGGCGACCCCGCCAAGCGCGGCGTGGTCAGCACCGCCTCCTACGAGGCGCGGACGTTCGGCGTGCACTCCGGGCAGCCGCTGCGCACCGCGGCCAAGCGGTGTCCCGACTGCGTGTTCCTGCCGGTGGACGCCGACGCCTACAACGTGGTCTCCGCCCGGGTGATGGCCGTGCTGCGGGACACCGGCCAGCCGGTGGAGGTGCTCGGCTGGGACGAGGCCTTCGTCGGTGTGGAAACCGACGACCCCGAGACGTTCGCCCGTGACCTCGCCGCCGACGTGCGGGCGGCGACCCGGCTCGACTGCTCGATCGGGATCGGCGAGAACAAGCTCCAGGCGAAGATCGCGACGGGGTTCGGCAAGCCGGCCGGGGTGTTCCGGCTGACCTCGGCGACCTGGTTCGAGCTGCTCGGCGACCGGCCGCCGGACGCGATCTGGGGAATCGGCGCGAAGACGACGGCCAAGCTGGCCACGCTCGGCATCACCACGGTCCGCGAGCTGGCCGGCGCCGACCCGGACCGGCTGGCGAAGGAGTTCGGCCCGATGACGGGCCCGTGGCTGGTGCTGCTCGGCCGCGGCCGCGGCGACGCCGAGGTGGATCCCACGCCGTACGTCGCCCGCGCGCACGGCCGCGAGGTCACCTTCCAGCGGAACATCGCCGACTGGGCCCAGGTGACGGCCGAGGTGGCCCGGCTGGCCGGGCAGGTCGCCGCCGAGGTGGACCGTCCGGTCGCCCGCGTCGTCGTCAAGGTCAGGTACGCGCCGTTCGTCACGATCACCCACGGGGTCCCGCTGACCGGCGCCTTCGACGAGGCCGCGCTGGCGGCGCTGGCGCTGTTCGAGCCGGGCCGCCCGGTCCGCCTGCTCGGCGTCCGCGCCGAGTTCGCCGACGTCCCCGACTAGGAGAGCGGCAGGCGCATGCGCATCTCGGTCAGCGCCGCGTTGGACGGCAGCGGCTGGCGCTGCCCGGTCGGGGCGAACCCGCAGCGCTCGTACAGCCGGCGGGCCGACTCGTTCGACTCGGTGACCCACAGGTGCAAGGTGTCGTGCCCGTGGTCCCTCGCCCAGCCGGCCGCCGCTGCCACCAGCGCCTGGCCGACGCCCCGGCCGCGCGCGCCCGGGCGCACCCACATCGACACCAGGTCGGCCGCGCCGTCTTCCTCGTAAACGCCGGCCAGCCCGGCCGGCTCGGCGAGGTCCGCGGCGTACGCGAAGAACGTGACCGGCCGCTCGCTGATCCGGCCGCGCCACTGCTCCTCGGTGAGCGGGGCCTCCCGCGCGTAGGTCGACCCGAACGCGAACGGCGCTTCTTGCAGCGCGGTCAGCCGCACGTCTCGCAGCAGCTCCCAGTCGCCGATCTCGACCGCGCGCACCGACACCATGGGCGCCGCTCAACCGGTGACGTGAAATGTAAGCCAGGAAGAGAAAGCCGCGCTCGTTCGGAAAAATGAAATGACTTCTTCCCCGGCGGAGGGGGCGGGATCCCACTGTTGCCACGTGGTCAGGCCTTTGTGCCTGAGCAAGCCGATGCGCGGGTGCTCGGGGGGATAGCCGCGTGGCGCCGACTTGAGCGTGCCGTGGCCGTGGATCTCGACGTCGGCCTTTTCCAGCCCGGCGATGATCGCCTCGAGCTCGGCGCCGGCCGGTTCGGCGGCCACGGCCGCGCGGTACCGGGCGAGCTGGTCCGGTTCCATGTGCCACATGCCGGCCCCGGCGCCGAGCCCGTCGGCGGAGAACTGCACGTAATGAGCATGGCCGAGCGTCGCCCCGATATGCGTTTTGTAGGGCGTCTTGTCCGCGCTGAAGCGGACGTCCCGGTAGGGCCGGAAGATCTTAGGCTCGCCGAACTCGGGCGCGAGAAGCTCCGTGAGCTCCTGCATCGGGCGCAGCACCGCGTCCTCGTAAACGGCCTTGTTGCTTGTCCAGTACGACTTCGAATTGTCCGCCTCGAGGCCCTCGTAAAACTCCAGTGCCTCGTCAGGCCACCCGCCGAACGCCATTGCCACAGCCTACGCGGTTCCGCTGGCACCTAGCGGGATCAAATGACCTCGCACCCTGCGTCAGCCGGGCGGGCTCGTATCGTCTCGACGGGCCATGGCTTGGTAAATCTCCCGGCGATGGCCTACCCCCACCACTAGGATGACGAGCTGCCCGTCGACGACGTCGTAGATGACCCGGTAGTCACCGACGCGCAGCCGGAAGCGATCCTCGTACCCGGCGAGCTTCTTCACGTTGGCGTCTGGACGGCGCGGGTCGTCCCCGAGCGGCGTCAGCGCACGCAGTATCGTCAGCGCGGCCGGCTGCGGGATGGCCCGCAGTTGCCGCACCGCTCGCTCACGCCACCGGAACGCGTACTTCACGCGACGCCTTTGCCGGTCTCTTCCTCGAAGATCGCGGCGACGACCTCGGACATGCTGTAGGTCGGCGCGTCGGGGTTCTCAGCGAGGTCACGGTCGGCCTCGCGAGCGAAGTACCGGTCGACGGCGTCTTCGAGGGCGTTGAAGTCCTCGATGGGGATGACGGCGGCCACAGCCTGCCCGTTGCGCGTGATGATGGTAGGGGTCCCGCCTTGCGCCCGCGTGATCACCTCGGCGAAATGCGCGCGGGCATCCCGGACGCTCAGCTGACTCTGGCCATCGTCCATACCGTGAGTGTACCCAAAATTGTGTACACGCGCATCCTCCGTGGCTTCACCGTCTGTCGCGGTCACGAGTCCATAGACCATCGGTCCCTCCTCGGTCTGGATGCGGCACACGGTACAGCGGACCACCGACATTCTGGGGCGACCTGCGCAGACCCGTAGGCTGAAACTCATGCTGGTGGCTAAGGACGGATATGAGATCGATGATGACCCGGGGCGGTTTGACCTCGACGTGGTGTATGGCTTCGTCACCGGGTCCTACTGGGCCGAAGGGGCGCCGCGGGATGTCGTCGCGCGGTCTGTCGCGAACTCGCTGGGCCTCGGGCTGTACCACGGCGGGAGCCAGGTCGGTTTCACCCGCGCCGTCACCGACCGGGCCACGTTCGCCTGGGTCTGCGACGTTTTCGTGCTGCCCGATCACCGGGGCCGGGGTCTCGGGCACTGGATGATCGACACGCTGCTCGAGCACCCGGACCTGGCCGGCCTGCGCCGCTTCATGCTCGCCACCGCGGACGCGCACCAGGTGTACGCCGACCGCGGCTTCACGCCGCTGGCGGACCCCGGGCGTTACATGGAGATCAGGCGCTCGCCGCGCGAACTCTACGGAACGATGGCATCGACGAACGAGTTACGGAACTTGCCGTCCGGATCGTAGGAGGCCATCAGCTCTCCGAACGCCTCGAGTCTCGGGTAGCTGGCCCGGATCTGGGCCGGCGGGAGCGTGAAAACCTTGCCCCAGTGCGGGCGAGGATCGAACGGGGCGAGCCGGTCCTCGATGTCCGGCAGCAGCGCGGTGACCGCGGCCGGGTCCTTGCGCCAGGTGAAGTGGATCCCCGCCGTCTCGCGGCCGTAGCACGGGCTGAGCCACTGGTCGTCGGCGGCGACCGTGCGGAGTTCGGAGACGAGCAGCACGGGAGCGACCCGGGACGCGAGGTCGTCGAGTGCCGCGAGGGCGGCGACGGCCTGGTCGCGGGGCAGCAGGTATTCGGTCTGGAGCTCGTCGCCGGCGCTCGGGGTGAAGTCCGCGCGGAAGTGCGGCAGCCGCTCATGCCACGGGCCCTCGGCGCCGCCTTGTCCGGTGGTGTAGCCGGGCGGCATGCCGGGGACCGGGTGTCGCTGCCCGTCGGCCAGCCGCGCGCCGTGCCAGCGATCGGGTGCCGTCCAGCCGTCGTCTGCCCGGTGCTTCACCCACACCTGGTCGAGGTTTCCCTGGTCCCGCCACGTGGTGAACACGCCCACGCTGTAACCGCTCGCGAAGATCTCGCCGAAACGCGCGTCGAGTTCCGCGCGGGGCATGTTCTCGTAGACCCACTGCCGGATCGTGAACGACGGCACCAGCGTCAGCACCAGGCTGGTCACCACGCCGAGTGCGCCGAGCGCGACCACCGAGCCGCTGGTGTCGTCCGGTCCGATCGCGACGAGGTCGCCGTCCGCGGTGACCATCTCGATCCCGGCCACCGACGTCGCGAGCGTCCCGTTCCGGTTGCCCGAGCCGTGCGTCCCGGTGGCGACCGCGCCCGCGACCGTGATGTGCGGCAGCGAGGCGAGGTTGGCGAGGGCGAATCCGCGCGCGTCGAGCCCGCGGGCGAGTTCCGCGTACCGGATGCCCGCGCTGACCCGCGCGGTAGACCGCGCCGAGTCGATCTCGATCGCGGCGGGCAGGCCGTCCAGCGTGATCAGCGCGGGGGAGTCCGCGACGGGGCTGAACGAGTGACCGGCGCCCAATGCGTGCACCTTCGGGGCGCGGGCCACCATGGCCCGCAGCTCGTCCACCGACTGGGGCCGGAGCACGTCAGCCGCGGTGAAGGTCACGTTGCCGGCCCAGTTCGTGATCGCCACCGGGTAACGGTACCGCGTTACCGTTATTGCGACCCTGCCCCCGGATACAGGATTCAGGAGCCATGCCCTCGTTCGCCGAGACGGTCGACCGGATCACCATCGACGAGTTGCACGGCCGCGGCAGCCTGAAGTGGACGCGCGGCGGCCCCGGGGTCATCGGCGCGTTCGTGGCGGAGATGGACTTCGGCGCCGCGCCCGCGATCACCGAAGCGCTGCGTGAGGTGATAGAGCGCGCCGAGTTCGGCTACCTCAGCGACGACGCGGTGGCCGAGCTGGCGCAGGCGTGCGCGGACTGGCAGCACGACAGGTACGGGTGGGCCGTGGACCCGGCCAGGGTCCGGCCGTTGCCCGACGTGGTCAGGGGCCTGGAGGCGGCGATCACGGTCTTCTCCCGGCCCGGCTCTCCGGTGATCGTGCCCACCCCCGCCTACATGCCGTTCCTGACGGTGCCGCCGCTCCTCGGCCGCGAGATCATCCAGGTCCCGATGGCGACCAGGGGCGGCCGCCCGGTGCTGGACCTGGACGGCATCGACGCCGCCTACCAGCGGGGCGGCCACCTGCTGATCCTGTGCAACCCGTGCAACCCAGCCGGCCGGGTCTACGCGAAAGACGAGCTGGCCGCCGTGGCCGAGGTCGTGCAGCGCAACGAGGGCCGCGTGTTCGCCGACGAGATCCACGCCCCGCTCATCTACCCAGGCGGCACGCACATCCCGTACGCCACAGTCTGCGAGCAGGCGGCGAACCACTCGGTGACGGCGACGTCAGCGTCCAAGGGCTGGAACCTGCCCGGCCTCAAGTGCGCCCAGCTCATCGTGACCAACGAGGCCGATGCCGCGACCTGGACCTCGCGCGGCTACCCGTTCGAGCGCGGCGCCAGCGCCCCCGGCACACGGGCGAGCACGGCCGCGTACCGCGGCGGCGGCGACTGGCTCGCCGACGTGGTCGGCTACCTCGACGGCAGCCGGCGGCTGCTCGCCGACCTGCTCGCCGAGCGCCTGCCGGCTGTCGGCTACCAGCCCCCGGAAGGCACCTACCTGGCCTGGCTGGACTGCCGCGACCTACTCGGTGACCGGGGCATCGAGGCGAGCCCGGCCGAGTTCTTCCTGGCCAAGGCCCGGGTGCTGCTAACCGACGGCGCCGCCTGCGGCGAGGCGGGCCGCGGCCACGTCAGGCTCAACTTCGCGACGCCGCGCCCCGTTCTCACCGAGATCGTGCGCCGCATGGCGCGGGCCGTGGACGATTGAGGTCATGAAGCTGGACCTGATGGCCGCGCGGGACCGCACGATTCCCGACGTGCTCCCCGCGCTCGGCGCGCCGCTGCACGTGCTGTTCTGCGGGATCAACCCGGGCCTGTACTCGGCGGCGACCGGCCGGCACTTCGCCCGCCCGGGCAACCGGTTCTGGCCGGCCCTGCACCTGTCCGGTTTCACCGACCGGCTGCTGCGACCCGCCGAACAGGCCGAGCTGCCCCGCTACGGCCTCGGCATCACCAACATCGTCCCGCGCGCCACCGCGCAGGCCGCCGAGCTCACCGCGGCCGAACTCCGCGACGGCGCCGCCGCCCTCCTGGCTCTCGCCGAAGCGCACCGCCCCCGCTTCGTCGCGGTGGCCGGCGTCACGGCGTACCGCATCGCGTTCGCCCGCCCCAAAGCCATCATCGGCCCGCAAGACGAAGTGCTAGGCCCGGCACGCCTGTGGATCCTCCCCAACCCCAGCGGCCTCAACGCGTCGTGGCTCCTACCCCGGCTCGCCGAGGCATTCCGTGAGCTAAAGGCAGCCGTTGATGACCACTAGCCGAGACCTTCCACCATTAGGGCATCGCGATGGCAGGAAAGGTGGGGTATTCGTCATTGCTGCCACGCGCGACAGGCCGCCAGACTGGGAGGCGTGCCACGCACCGTGCTTATCGTGCTCTTCGACGGCGTGCAGAGCCTCGACGTCACCGGCCCGCTCGAGGTATTCGCGAACGCGCCCGGATATACCGTCACGACCGCGAGCCTCGGCGGCCAGCCGGTCACCACGTCCAGCAACCTCACGATCGTGCCCGATACCGACCTGTGCGACCTCAGCGGCCACCGCGACCTGCTCATCGTGCCCGGCGGCGAGGGCGCCCGCCGCCGCGACCCGGCCCTGGTCCGCTGGCTCAGCGACCACGCCCCGAACGCCCGGACAACGGCATCAGTATGTACCGGCACGTTCCTGCTCGCCGAGGCCGGCCTTATGACCGGCAGGCGCGTCACCACCCACTGGGCGTACTGCGCCGAACTCGCGGCCCAGTACCCCGACCTCACCGTCGATCCCGACCCGATCTTCGTCAAGACCGGCAACGTCGCCACCTCGGCCGGGGTCACCGCGGGCATCGACCTGGCGCTCGCCCTCGTCGAGGAGGACCTGGGCCGCGCCGTCGCGCTCGCCATCGCCCGCCACCTCGTGGTTTTCCTGCGCCGCCCCGGCAGCCAGTCACAGTTCAGCGTCCAGCTCTCCGCGCAGGTCGCGGACCGCCCGCCGCTTCGCCAGGTCCAGCAGTGGATCGCCGAACACCCCGGCGCCGACCTCTCCGTCGACGCCCTCGCCGAGCGAGCCAGCCTGTCCCCGCGCCAGTTCGCCCGCGCCTTCGCGACCGAGGTCGGCGTGCCGCCCGGCCGGTACGTCGACCGGACCAGGCTCGAGGCGGCGCGCCGCCGCCTCGAGGACACCGCCGACGGCGTCGAGGAGACCGCCCGCGCCTGCGGCTACCGCACCCCGGAGGCGATGCGCCGCGCCTTCGTGGCCGCCCTGGGCGTCAGCCCCGCCGAATACCGCCGCCGATTCCGCCCGAAGGAGCCCCGTGCAGATCGTCATCGCCCTCTTTGACCGCTTCACCGCCCTCGACGCGGTGGGCCCGCACCAGGTATTGATCCATGTCCCGGGCTCCGAGGTGATCTTTTCTTCCGAACGGACCGGTCGTGTCTGCGACGAGTCCGGCACTCTCACCCTGGTGGCCGACGCCGCCTTCGAAGACGTCCCGCACCCCGACATCCTCCTCATCCCCGGCGGCCCCGGCCAGTCCGCCCAGATGGGCGATGGCCCCCTCCGGGACTGGCTCATCCAGGCTGACACCACCACCACGTGGACCACCTCGGTCTGCACTGGGTCCCTCATCCTCGCCGCCGCGGGCCTCCTGCCAGGCCGCGAAGCCACCACCTACTGGCTAGCGATGGACGAGTTGCAGCGCCTCGGCGCCAAGCCGAGGCAGGAGCGCTACGTCTTCGACGGCAAGTACGCGACCGCCGCGGGCGTCTCCGCCGGCATCGACATGGCCCTGGCCCTGGCGGCCAAGATCGCCGGCGAAGAGACCGCCAAGCGGATCCAGCTGGGCATCGAGTACGCCCCCCACCCGCCGTACGACGCGGGCGACCCGGCGACCGCCCCGCCAGAGATCGTCGCCGGCTTCCGCGCGAGAAGCAGCTTCACCTGACCGCGGCGGTCACGGGGCCGCGAACACGCCGGATCGCGTCGCGTAGTCATAGCGATAGACCTCGGCGCCCGCCACGTACGCCGACTCCGCGCGCGACATCACGTCCAGCGGGTCACCCGACCAGATGACCAGGTCCGCGTCCTTGCCGGCCGAGAGCGAGCCGATCCGGTCCGCCACGCCGATGATCCGCGCCGGGTTGATCGTCACCGCGCGCAGGGCCGTCTCGCGGTCCAGGCCCTCCTTGACCGCCAGGGTGACCTGGTGGATCAGGAAGTGGATCGGCACCACCGGATGGTCGGTGGTGATCGCGATCGTGACGCCGGCCGCGGCGAGCCGCCCCGGGTTGGCCAGCGACCGGTTCCGCAGCTCGACCTTTGACCGCGAGGTCAGCAGCGGCCCGATCACGACCGGGATCCCGGCGGCGGCGATCTTGTCCGCGATCAGGTACGCCTCGGTGCCGTGGTCGATCACCAGGTCGTAGCCGAACTCGGCGGCGATCCGCATCGCCGTCGCTATGTCGTCCGCGCGGTGGCAGTGCTGGCGCCAGGGGATCTCCCTGCGCAGCACGCGGGCCAGCGCCTCGAGTTTCAGGTCCCGCGGAGTCGGCTCGGTACGTTCCGACGACTGATTCGCAGACTCCTGCCGGGCGAGATAGTTGCTCGCCTCGACGAAGGCCGACCTGATCACGGCCGCCGTGCCCAGGCGGGTGGACGGGGTTTCCTTCTTCTCGCCGTAGACGCGCTTGGGGTTCTCGCCGAGCGCCGATTTCAGCCCCGCGGGCTCACGCAGCACCATGTCGTCGACCGTGCGGCCCCAGCAGCGGACGGCCACCGTCTGGCCGCCGATCGGGTTGCCTGAACCGGGGTTGATGTTCACCGCGAGCACGCCGCCCGCGATCGCGTCGCGGAACCCTTCCTCCGCGGGGTTGACCGCGTCCAGGGCCCTGACCTGGGCTTGTACCGGCCCGGTCAGCTCGTTGGTGTCAGCGCCCGCCCAGCCGGTGCCCTCTTCTGACACGCCGAGGTGGGCGTGCGCGTCGATGAACCCGGGGAGCACCCATTTGCCGGTGGCGTCGACGGTGCCGGCGCCGGGCGGTGGCTTGAAATCGGCACCCGCCACCGCCGCGATCTTGCCGTCCACCACCAGGACCGTCCCGCCCTCGATGGGATCGCCCTCGATGGGGACGACATGCCCGCCCGTGATCGCGATGCTGTTGCTGGCCACGCCGCCGCCCTTTCCGTATGCACTTGATCATCTTCATTCATACCGCGAGATTCTTATCGCGCGTCCCAGTTACCGCACGCCGATCACCGCGCGGCCCTTGGCGGTGCGCACCGCTTCCTTCAGCGTGCCGATGTCGTAGGCGCCGTAGTGCCTGATGCCGTTGATGAAGAACGTGGGGGTGCCGGACACGGTGGCCAGGTCGGCGGAGTCGACATCCTCGGCCACGCGCCAGGCATAGGAGTGCTTGCGCAGGTCGGCGGTGAACGTGTCGGTGTTCAGGCCGAGCTCGCCCGCGTACCGGACGAGATCGGAGAACGTCAGCGCGTCCTGGTGGTCCATCAGGGTGTCGTGCATCTCCCAGAACTTGCCCTGCCGGTCCGCCGCCTCGGCGGCCTCCGCGGCCAGCTGCGCGTGCGGGTGCACGTCGGTGAGCGGCAGGTGGCGGAACACGAACCGCAGCTCGCCGTGCTCCTTGAGCAGCTCCCGGACGTTCGGCTCCGCCTGCCCGCAATAGGGGCACTCGAAGTCGCCGTACTCGACCAGCGTGACGAACGAATCCTTCGGGCCGCGGATGTGGTCCCGCTCGGGGTCGACCGGCACCGCGAGGTCGGTGAGCGTGGCGGTGGTGCCGAGCAGCGCGCGGAGCCGGGTCCGGGGCGGCAGCAGGTCGAGCGCGCGGAAGAACGCCCAGCTCAGAACCGTGGCGCAGATCGCGCCTGACAGGATGCCGAGCTTGGCCTCGGCCAGGCTGGTGCCAGTGAACGCGAGCGAGGCGATCAGCAGCGAGACGGTGAACCCGATCCCGGCGATCAGGCCGACCCCGGTCACGGCGCCCCAGCCGACCGGCGGCGCGATCTTGCCCCGCGACAGCTTGGTGACCAGC
>Ga0210385_10002940_pt1 | contig 10218 bp, 9 predicted proteins | sample IncBWH26OmetaG_FD_160107 | JGI IMG/M metagenome (GOLD analysis project Ga0210385, IMG submission 160107) | Forest soil microbial communities from Barre Woods Harvard Forest LTER site, Petersham, Massachusetts, United States - Inc-BW-H-26-O ...
GCTGAGCGTACAGCACCAGTTCCCGCACGGCTGGCAGGCGCAGGTCGACTACATCGGAAACAGAACACGGAACATGCCCATCGGCACGGCCATCAACCAGGCGGTATATCAGCCGGGCACCTGGGGCGCGAACGCGACGGGTTGCGGACCGGTCGTTACTACCGGCCCCGCGGCAAGTGCGGCCAAGACCACGAACCCCACTCCGGGCACGCCATGCTCCACCACCTCCAACCAACAGGCTCGCTTCATCCTGACTGAAGCGAATCCCAGCCAGGGCAACCTGTATCAAGGCGGCACTAACTCGGCCCTCATCAACGACACTGCATGGGCTAACTACAACGGCATGGTGGCCACCCTGCAGCACCGTCTGTCGTCAACCTTCAGCCTGCTTTCCAACTACACATGGTCTCGATGCATGAACATCTACGATGCGCAGGGCGACCAGGGCGGCAATGGACCGATGGACCCGTTGAATATCGGACTGGACTATGGCCGCTGTGGCTCCGATTATCGCAACATCTTCAACACCACAGTGGTCACGACCAGCAATTTCCGGTCACTCCATGGCCTGTCCGGTTACATGGCTAATGGCTGGCAGTTGGCTCCTCTCTTCCACATCCTCAGCGGTGCTCCGATTAACGTCACCGATGGCACGGATATTTCGCTGACCGACATCGGCAACGATCGCCCCAACCGGGTGCCGGGAGCCAATCTCATCCATGAAGTCAAGATTCAGGGTGGGACTGTCGCTACGACCCAGGCCAACAGAGGCTACCTCAATCCCGCGGCCTTCTGCTTTAATCAGGCAACGTGCACGCCTCAGGAAGCGCCGGGGACGTACGGCGACCTGCAGAGAAACGCGATCAGCGGACCGATGTTCTTTCAGTTCGATTCACAGGTTTCACGCATTTGGAAAGTCACAGAGCGCTGGAATCTGGATACGCGGCTGGAAGCTTTCAACGTCCTCAACCATCCGAACTTCGCTAACCCGGGCTCCAGCAACCCGGCGGGTGGATCGTTCGGCACCATCACGTCAACAGCTGGGGGCGCGAGCCTCGCCAACATTCCGGCCCTCACCGCCAGAGTATTCCAGGGTGCGGTCAAGATTATCTTTTAGGAACCGGCCCATAATTCTTCCCATTGGATCAGTTCCAACAGCGCCCTTACTCCTGCTCAGCCATAGATCAATTGCTGTCTGGCGGCCGTAATGCAAGAAGTACGTCTATAACAATTCATTCCTCACCCATGCCGACAACGCACGCCACACGCTATAAACTTCACGCCCTCTATCGTTATGGGCTTCCCATCGCATTGTCGGCGATTGCATTGGCCTTGTCGTTGGCTTTGCAGGACAGGTTTGGGAATCCATTCTGGTTCTTCTTCGCGATTGCGGTCATCGTGTCGACGTGGCTTGGCGGACGTGGGCCAGGCTGGGTTTCCGTCGGCCTAAGTACAGTCGTAGTTCTGTACTTCTTCATTCCGCCGTATCGCGCGTGGAATCTGAAGCCGCGCGACATTCCGTTCGTCGTGACGTTTGTCCTGTGTCAGGTGTGGTCAACAGATTGATTTCGTGGCGTCGCGATACCGAGGAGACATTGCGCCGTGCTCGCGACGAGCTCGAAGTGCGCGTTGAGGAACGCACCGTCGACCTCAGGAATGCCAACGAAGCGCTATTGCGTCAGATGGCGGGGCAGAAGCGCACGGAAGAGGCTCTCCAGGCGACACGATCGGAGCTGACGCGGGTTGCGCGCATCACCACCATCGGCGAGCTCACCGCTTCCATTGCGCACGAAGTCAATCAGCCACTCGCAGCTGTCGTCGCCAACGCCGACGCATGTGTTGCATGGCTCAACGACCGGGAACACAGCGACGATTTACAGTCAGCGCTCTCTTTTAACAGCTGAATTTGTCAGGACTGATCTTTCCACCTGAGACAGCCCATTTTCAGAGTTATTACCCAAGTAGTGCCTTCCGGGTGGCCGGTCATCCGCCCGAACCCGCAGATCGCCTGTCCCAAAGTGCTAGAAGAGTGCTTTGGCGATGAGGCGCACATCGGCAGAGATCCAGGATAGGCTCACTTCGAGCCCGGGGGCACAACGCCGTTCATGCGCAGATACTCGACCATCTGTCCATAGTGGTCGTATCCATGAGCAGAAATGAACGATGCCACGACCGACCGCGTGTGCAGACCGTCGACACCGTCAATCGTAGTGTAGGCATTCTCGGCTGTAATCGTCGCGAGCGCCTTATGTGCATAGGCGAAAGAATCCGCAGCGGCCTTCAGGAGTTGCTCTTTGGTCGTCAGACTCGCGAGGCTTTTCGGGTCAACCGGCATCTTCTCCCCGAGAATCTTCGAAGCAAAGTAGTAGTTGGCCGTCGTGACATGCGATATTTCCTGCGCGAACGTGCGAACCCCGTCATACTTCGCGCCCTGCGAGGGTGCGAAGGTTGCCGCAGTGGGCGCAAAGCCGTATTTGTCCGCAGGCATTGCCTGAGCGACTCCCATAAACTCCTGCTCAAAGAGGTTGAGCAACTCCTCCTGCGCCTGCACCGGTGACATTTGGCTGCCAGCGGCCACTTTTGTGCTGGTTGAGCCCGTTTGCGCGGAGGCCGCCAGCGCACAACATCCCAGAATCAAAGCGGTACAAACATACCGGAGACGCATCGATCACCTCACTGGCAAATTTCTCAACAGTCTAGCAGTTGCGTTCGCGATGTTAGTAGTCATTTGGTGACTTCAGGCCCGATGCGCTCATTGACGGGTTCCGGGCGGACGGTCGCCAACTCGTCAGTTACTGTTTGGCTAACAGGCTGCCGGGAATCCCAGTCGCTCATCGATGGCGGATTAGCAACGTCGGGTCGGTTAGGCAGCAATTCGCTTGCTAGATTTGCATGGCAACTGTGGCGGAAGGCCGCTGCCGTCGCAAAGCAACTGACTAGCTTGTCCGCACGCCAATCGCAACGGTTCGCGTTCCAGCCTTTATGCCCGGGCTGATCATCGTTCTGCACCATAATTGCGGTCAGGAGGATGCTGTATGCAGAAGGGAAGTCTCATTCGGAGGGGTCGGAAGCACAGCCCAGGTGTTTGGGTGTTCCGGTGGTCAGAAAAGGACGCCGATGGCAGACGCATCTATCGAAAGCGAGTCGTCGGAACCGTCGAGCAATATCCCGAAGCAGAAGCCGCCCGAGGCTCGATGGCAACGTTGATCGCGAAAGTGAACTCTGCGAATCAGCGGAGCGTCACACAGGCGATGACGTTCGGGCAGCTGTGCGCTCATTTCGAGCAGCGCGAACTCGCAAGGGACAACACGTGGCGAAGCTACGCTACGAAGAAGTGCTATGCGGTATACCTCAGGCGATGGATCGTTCCTCAATGGGGCCAATTCAGGTTGAGCGATATCAGAACCATTCAGGTGGAGGCTTGGCTGCGCAACCTGGCACTGGCGAAAAGCAGTTGTGCCAAAATCCGCAACCTGATGTCCGTCGTCTTCAATCACGCTTGCCGGTACGAGTTCTTTGATCGGAATCCGATCCAACTGGTCCGCCAGGGAGCGAAGCGCAAGACGTCGCCAAATGTGCTCAGCCCCGCTGAAATCAAGGCGCTCCTGGAGCGACTTGCTTTGCGGGAACGAACAATGGTACTTCGAGCGGCCTCGACCGGACTGCGCCAAAGCGAGATCTTCGGCCTGAAGTGGGGTGACATCGAGTTCGGTCTCGGGATCATGAGCGTGACCCGCTCGGTGGTGTGCGGGTTCGTGGGACCATGTAAGACTGAATCATCACAGAAGCCAGTACCCCTGCACCCGTTCGTTGCGGACGCTCTCGCAGAGTGGAGGGGGAAGAGCCGGTACAGAAAAACTGATGACTGGATCTTCGCGAGCCCACGCCGCCGGGGGCGAAGGGCGTTCTGGGGAGCGGGAATTCTGCGCAAGTATATTCAGCCAGCGGCCAGGGCTGCCGGCATCGAGAAGCGGATGGGGTGGCATACATTCCGCCACACCTACTCGACACTGCTGCGAAGCGTCGGGACCGAGTTCAAGGTCATGCAGGAGTTGCTCCGCCATTCGTCATTGCGATCGACGCTGGACGTGTACACGCAGGCGATTACGCCGGCCAAACATGCCGCCCAGGCGGCCGTGATGTCGCTGGTAATGAGCGCGTGATCGCGTTTGGTGGAGTCGGGAAGTGAAGAGCGACTGCTGAACTCGGGAGCTTTCCGGAGCAGGTACCGCGATCGGAATTAGGAGACAAAAGGGCACAAATCTGTGTCCTTTTTGCACCCTTTATGCATTTTAAGGCGCCAATAAGTCTTTTGGAATGTATGGCGGGGACGACGGGGCTCGAACCCGCGACCTCTGCCGTGACAGACGGACTAACGGATGTGAGTTATTGATTCTAGGAGCATCGGTCGCACCATAAAGTGTGCAAAAGGCATCCTCTTAACACCCTCAGCACCCTCGCCAGCACCCTCGAAGTGCAGAAAGCAGAGGTCTGGATTTCTACTGATTCTCCTGGTAGAACTCAGCGTCTTCCTTCGACTCGTAAGTCCGTACAAGTGTCGGAGCCGGGCCGAAGTCGAGGAACCCATCTCCGTTCTCGCCGTGAATGAACCCTGCCTCGTGTTCGAATCCCTGATCGTCTCTAAGGGAGCCTGATTGCGGGCCGATCAGGAGAAACTGGCGATCCGGCTCTGTCAGCGTCTATGACGGCTGCAATGCAACGACGATTGACAACTAAAACCTGAGGTCTATGACGTTCAGTCCGCGCTCTTGCCCACCCTTGCGGCCACGGGCACAGTGCCCCCCACTTCCAACACTCTACCCCTCCCCCGCCACTCTCACGCGCCAGATATAACAAATTATCGTCTTCGTCCAAAACGAAATAGCGGTCTATGGGGATTATCTCATTCGTTAAACTCGTTGGCGAACATGATGCAGGCGAATTTGTAAGATAAATATTTACCGCGTTACCAGCGGCATAATTTCCACCTGCTTTCTGAACGGGGATGAATGGATATACTCGATACGCAAACCCCAAGACGCTCACCACAAACAGCACCGTAGGAAGGCCGAGTCGAACCGTCCATCTATCAAGCCTAGCCGATAACGTTTCGCGCTTTGATTCCTCTGCATCTATATCTATCGCTATGTCGCGACCTTTTTGCATCATAAATAACACCAATACATTTGCGAGCACAACCAAAGCCAATGTCAGGCCGACGTAGCTCAAGACCAGTTCCGGTATCACCGCCTGAGGATCGTAAAGTGCCCAACTCACTACCCCATTTATTGCGATAGTAGCGCCCCCGATGAAGAGAGTGTCCCCGATGCCGGTCCAGCGATTGCCCACAGTACGGTTTCTACGCTCGCGGTATGCATGGATTATGACTCGACAATAGTCACGCACCATCGCTCGCAGACGCGCTTCCCCTGAATGCGCGGAGTTCATCCAGCGCCACGCCTCTTGATCCAACCAATTCAAGTGCTGAGAACTTAGCGTGACGAAAAGACTAGCGGAAACCGAAAGTATAGTTGCGACCAAGCAACCCGACGTTATCAGTGCCATGCGATGAAGCCTGCACAAATTTAACAGTGCATTGTTGCCGCCGTTAACCTGCTCGGCGAAGGCATATATTGCCAAGAGAATTGACAATGCGCCAGGAAGTCCTACACCATATAACCACCTATAGACCTCCACGTACTTACGCCCATAAAGCGTGCCCCATTCCACACTGTTCCTGTTAAATTCACGGTAAAAAGTTGTTTGGTATAGCGCGATCAACATGAGAAACAGCACGACTGGGGCATTATAGTGCTGGGCATCTTCGGGGTTCAAAAGTAGAATTTCTACGGAAAACACGAGGGTGACTAAGAAAAACACGAACCAGCGGCGAAGGTCACGTCGGGATCGATCTCCCTGGGCGCGTCTAAGCAACAGGTCACGGACGCTTACTCGGTCGCTGGCGCTCAAGGACCGATACGATTGAGATTGTCCGAGAATTAGTCTTACGACACGCATTAGCAGGCCGAATACAACAATGAACAGCCAGTACTCGCACCCGATATATATGTACTTCGCCCTAAGAAGTTCACTAGAACTTGCCGAGATGTTGTACGTTCCAAGATATGTTGTGGCAATGAGGAAGCCGCTTATGTACGTAAGGGCAAGTATCCCCCCAAGCAAACGACCAGAGAGGTCAGTGAGTTGTGACCAGTCCGTTCTCGTGGGCAAAGGCGTATGAATAGGAGAAGACATGTGACACCAACTTCCACAGAGCGGGGGATAAAGCGGGGGGATATCTAGACTACATCCCGTATGAGTGATGTGGCAAGCAGGGAGGGTGCTTTCGAAGTCCGGGGATTAGCCCCTAGATGAAAACGTCTGAGTACGCTCACCGTTCGATTGCTTCAGCCACCGCGACGCGGCGGAGTCGTCCACTACGCAAGTATGCTCCCGTGGAAGCGATGCTGCGATGACCTACGGTACTGACGCACGTTCTCGATTCCGGCCCTGTGGATCGAAAGCATCGCGCAGGTAGGTTTGAGAACATGCGCCTGCCTTGTGAGTGACGATCCCCGCGTCCCGCCAGTTCATCGCTCATGAGGGAGACCATCCCCACCGCAACCTTCGCATCCAGATGTACGGCGGGTGCAGGCCTTGGACCTCTGGCTCCGGTTAGGCTGACACTGGCCCCGAATCACGCGTTGGGAGCATCGATTGGGGAGGGGATGAACTGAAGAGCGCCTTTCGCATCGCAGTCAAAGCGGGAGAACGCGAGCACAAGGGATCACAGACAAACATTCGATCCGGCACACGGACTGGACCCCGCCCGAATATATCCCTATTCTGCGTTGCCAGACTGCAAAACTCGAATGCGACCAATGAAAGCGTTATTTGGGGGGCGGGTCTCCTGGTTAAAGGCCCAACTGTCTAGGGCAAGACACCGTATGGCTCATTTCGCGATTCCCAATCGCGGATTTCTCTTGCCAGCGCACACTCTGGAAATTTCTCCGTGGGATAAGCCATACGCAGATAGCTTTCGACCAAGCTTCCGTCGATTTGCGCTCCCTCTTTCCTCTTTTTGCGGAGATTTGCCTTTAAGGCGGAGGCAAGCATCTCAGTGACATCATGCCCCCTTGCGACCTTTGAAGGATCGAGTCCAAGGCTTGACAACCGGGGAAGCTCAGCCTCATAATCGGCATCTGTCACTCCGCTCGTGATCGTTAATGATTGTAGGTGCGTACATAACGCACCTACATTGCAAGTGAGCGTTGCCGGATCGATGAAAGCGAGGTAATCGAGTTGCGCTGTCTTGACGTGCCAACCTCGCTTCACAATTACATATCGCAAGAATCCTAGTGGCGCCATCGCTATAAGCGCTGCCATGCCCGGATCAGCACCGAAAGAATCTTCTGGGAGGTCGAATTCAATCAGCAGATGTTTGAGTGCATCTGTACACAGCACGATACCCTCTACGTCCCTCGTGGGCGTAACCAATAGGTTCGGCGTTGCGATACTCGTCCCTGCAATATGGTCAGAATCACCGTCGATAATGGCGAGAACTCCCAGTTCTCGCTGATTCTCCAAAATCCGTAACGCTTCTTGCGCGAGTTTCCGATTTCCGGCAGGAAAGACCGAACATTTTTTATGACTAACCACCCTCTTGAAGAAACGAGAGTCGCGTGGCCCTTCTACGAGCAAAGCCGACAATTCGCCCTTACCCTGCCGAGCCATCATCACTAGGTTTGCAGTAATTTGTGCCGGGAAGAGGACCGTCACCGATCCTCCGGTGGGCCTTGTAGAGTCACGGTCAAATCTGCCCTGTCATTGATTATCCCGGGGGCATGCGTTGCAATGAGCACATCAATGTCGTTTAATGTCGTTATCTTTTGAAGGTCCGAGAGAAATGCCATCTGCCAATCGACGTGCAGGGATATTTCTGGTTCGTCGATGAGAATCAGGGACTTTGGCTTTATCGTGAAAAGCAGTTGGAAGAGGAGCACGAGAATGTGCTGTTCTCCACTAGATAAATGGGAAAGTGATATTTGCCTAGGGGCATTGCGCTCGCCTGGGTAATTCGTCAGGAACGCAAAGCCATGCTCTTTGCTGATTTGTAGCTTCTTGAAGCTGAAATGGGCGTCAACGATTGAGCGCAAGATCTCTATTTTGTCTGCAAAGTTCTCCAGTATCCTGAGCTTCTGCTCTTCGGTGGCAGCATAGACTGGTAGCACGTTCTCGGTTAGCGCTGGATTGCTGACGTAACTGGCGAGGTCGAAGCCCTCTGAATCTGCTTCGAGCAATCCTAGCCGTGTCAACCGATTTCTCTTGTTTTCCAGCAGTTGAAGCTGCTGACTTAGTTTTGCAAGCGTTTTGGCGTTGGAGCTTGTTTTCCCGGCTGTCTGTTCGACTAGTCGCTTAGGGAACGATCTGTCCAGAGACTGTGAGACTGTGGCATATTCAGCCAGTTCGCTCTTGATCTGCTTTACCAACTCTTGCGAATAGACGATTACAGCGGGTCTCATGGCCTCACTCGGCTCATGATGCACGCGGTTGGTATTCATTCTCAGCAGTCTCTGGCTTTCGATGAGGTGGACGGGCAGCGCCCTGCGCAATTCGGCCAGCCAGTCTGGTTCTTGGGAAGCCACAATTTTGCTGGCGGCCGTCCCGCTCAAGAGATGGCCAAACTGCCGCGTGACATCTTCGAGTTCGAGAATTTCCCCGGTGCGGTCATCACTCCATTGAGTTGGGCCTTCTCGCGTCAGAAAAGGTACGGCCCGTTCGACCCAATGGGGAGAGATTCCGAGGCTCTCGAACGAAAAACCTGGAATGGTTGTATGCTGTTCCGATTTCTCTTTTTTGTGCGTGATTGTCAGCCCAGAGCTTTCTTTCGTTTTGCCGGGCAACTGAGTATCAACGCGAACGACTTCTATGCTGCTTCGGTCGTCAAGATCAATAGTCAGGTTTCGGAATGGGACCCTCAAGAGTCGCTGGTACCTTCCGGCAAAAAAATCGTTTACAAGTCTGAGCAGGGTCGTCTTTCCGTAGCCGTTGGGTCCGTAAATGAGACTCACGCGATCACGAACGTTCAGTGGGACGTGATGATCAAATAACCCAAATAGCCTTGTGACGCTAATTTTCTTTACGCGCATTTGGCATGAGTATAGCCAATGAGTTGACCCGGCGTTTCAGGTTGAAGGCGAAAAGGACGAGACTTCGAATGTCAGCCACGACCACACCCGTTCCTGACACCCCTCCCTGACCAAAATGCTACGTCAGAGTAGGGTCCATAATCTTTTTACTCGACACCATTGCGTAAGGGTCATAGTGTCATACCTGACACATTGGAGGCGTCGGGATGACTCCAGCGCGGCGGGGCGGAAAGCGTATCGGGTACGTTCGGGTTTCGAGCCTGGACCAGAATGCAGAGCGGCAGCTTGAGGGCCTTGAACTCGACAAGCGACTCACGGACAAGGCCAGCGGAAAGGACGTGAAGCGCCCTCAGTTGCAAGCTGCGCTCGACTACCTCCGGGACGGTGACGTCCTGGTGGTGCATTCGATGGATCGACTCGCCCGGAACCTGGATGACCTTCGCAGGATCGTGACCGATCTGACGAAGCGCGGCGTCGTCGTGGAGTTCGTGAAGGAGCACTTGACGTTCACAGCCGAAGAGAACGCCATGTCGAAGCTGTTGCTCAGTGTCATGGGAGCGTTCGCGGAGTTTGAGCGTGCCCTAATTCGTGAGCGTCAGCGTGAAGGGATCGCTCTGGCGAAGCGCAGGGGCGTCTACACGGGCCGCAAACCATCCCTGACGATAGAAAGGGCCGCCGAACTGCGGAAGCGCGCTCATGCGGGCGAGAAGAAGGCTGGCTTGGCTCGTGAATTCGGCATCAGCCGCGAAACTCTGTACCAGTACTTGCTTCGACCGGCGAACTGACGCACAGTGGAAAGCCGGTCAACGGGCAAAGCGTCTGGTCGCCCGTTCCTTCTTGCAAAACGTCCCTTACAAACAGGGGGTCTTAACGGGAGTCCCGGAGACGGCGGGGCCGGGGAGTCTCCGTGGCTGGGGTCTGCGATGGGGGAGCGGCGAGGCCGAAACTTCCGTGTTGCCGACTTTACGGCCTGAATGCTGCCGCCAGCCGATTCAAGCCGAGTTGAACGCGCTACCATGGGCTCCAACCATGCCGAGCCTTCGAGTACAGATTGTGCGGTTTGTAGAGG
>Ga0210385_10002942_pt1 | contig 10216 bp, 6 predicted proteins | sample IncBWH26OmetaG_FD_160107 | JGI IMG/M metagenome (GOLD analysis project Ga0210385, IMG submission 160107) | Forest soil microbial communities from Barre Woods Harvard Forest LTER site, Petersham, Massachusetts, United States - Inc-BW-H-26-O ...
GCTGACATCGCCATCCAGACCAAACTCTTTCGTTTTCTCTCCGGCAACAACCGGAAACCGAACCCAGATGGAAGGGCTGGTGTGATCCTCGTATTCCACTTCCGCTTCGGCCAGCGCCGTACGGTCAAAGATGCACCAATACACAGGCTTCAGACCACGATAGACGTAACCCTTCTCGTAAAAATCGAGAAACGCGCCGGCGATGGAAGCCTCATCGCGCGCGTCCATGGTCAGATATGGCCGATCCCACTGTCCCAACACGCCCAAGCGCTTGAATTCGACCTTGTGCTTCTCAACAAACCCCGCGGCGAACTGCCGGCACATGCGGCGAAATTCCGCCGCCGGCACTTTGCTGGTCTTGCCGCCCAGTTCTTTTTCAACTTTCGTCTCGATGGGCAAGCCGTGGCAATCCCAACCTGGAATGTAAGGCGCGCGAAACCCAGACATGGTCTTGGATTTCACGATCATGTCTTTCACGACCTTATTCAGCCCCGTGCCCAGATGGATTTCGCCGGTGGGATAAGGCGGCCCGTCGTGCAGCACAAATAGCGGCGCATTCGCGCGCGATTCCAGAATGCGGTAATACAATCCCTGAGCCTCCCAGGCAGCGAGTTGTTCCGGCTCGCGTTCGGGCAGCTTCGCCTTCATCGGAAAATCCGTCTTCGGAAGATTCAGCGTGCTTTTCAGGTCCACAGGTTTAGCCATCTCTAGGGGTTCGGAAGCCTTTCTATCTTGCGAGATAGAGTTGCGCGCGGGGCAGCTGAAACACCTGGCTCCGCGTCTGGTCGAACGAAGCGCAGTTGTGAGTTGCTGCACAACGAAACTTGCAACTCGTATGTTACAATGGTTTTTGAATGGTGTCAGCCGCACGCCGCCAGACATCCTTTTTCGTGGCGGTGCGTCTAAGATTACATAGGACTGCGGCAGGAGACACCAGGCAGCTCACATGGCAGACATCCCAACGCCAATCAGCGATGCAGGCGGCACCAAGGCGGAACCGACGCTGCAGATCGGCCGCTACAAGTCCCCGGTAGCCGATTCCGAGCTCCAGAATTTCATTTCCAACATCAGAGATTTCCTCTTCGAGCGCCCTGTAAACACGAAGGGCATGAAGCCCACGGTATTCAACACTCCCGGATTCGGCGAAAGCCTGCGCGACAACCTGAGCGAGTTTTTCGCGCCGGCGCCGAAGGGCCCGGTGAATTCCGACCTGCTGATCAATTGGAATGCGGGGTTTAGCGGCTTCTGGCAGAACTTGCGCGACATCATTTCGCCGCCGAAGCTGGCTCCTCTAAAGACCACCAGCCAGGCCGTGGCGGTGCCGGAGCTGTGGTCAAAGAATACGCAATTCACCCGTGTGCAGGCGCTGTCTCTGGCTGTTCACGTAGTGATTCTGGTGCTGATTATCGGCCCATTGCTGCTGGTGCTGCCTTCGCCTTCAACCACCAAAGCCAATTCGCAGGTCGAGATCACTACGATTTCGCCGTTCTTGCCCAAGCTGCCTCCTGGCACAAAGAAAGCCGGGGGCGGTGGGGGTGGCGGCGCGCACGATCCATTGCCCGCGAGCCGCGGCAAACTTCCAAAATTCGCGATGACGCAGTTCACTCCACCAAAAGTGGTCACGAATCCGAATGCGCGCTTGGCGATGACGCCCACGGTTCTGGGTCCACCGGAACTGAAGCTGCCCAGTCCGAACATGAATAACTGGGGCGACCCGCTATCGAAAGTAATCAACGATTCGAACGGCCCGGGCAGCGGTAATGGCATCGGCTCTGGAAATGGCACCGGCGTCGGCAGCGGCAGCGGTGGTGGCGTTGGTCCCGGAGAAGGCGGCGGCACCGGCGGCGGCGTATTCAATGCGGGCACTGGCGGCTACGGCACTCCAATGTGCATTTACTGCCCGACCGCGCAGTACTCAGATGAAGCCGTGAAGGCAAAGTATCAGGGCACGGTCTTACTGGTGGCGATCATCACGGCGGACGGCAAGGCCACGGACATTCAAGTAGTCAAAGGGCTGGGGCTGGGCCTGGACGAAAAAGCGATCGAAGCTGTGCGAACCTGGCGGTTCCGGCCGGCTGCAGGACCGAATGGCAGGCCCGCGCCGGTGCGCCAAACCATCGAAGTAACTTTCCATCTCTACTGATCGCTTCTCGCCAACGCTAGCAAGCCGGTTTCAGGCGTTTACCTTCACGACCATCCCATATCTGAGCCTCCGCGCATCTGCTACGATGGGCGCTATGAAAATATCTACGAGGATTTCGATTTCCACGCTCTCTACGCTCTTCCTCATCGCGGGCGTGATGGCGAAAGCGCCGCACGCGGCCGCGCAGACCGGCACAGTGCAATTTACGGCACGCGTCACTCCCTCTGCGGGCGAAGACGAACCCGTGCGCACCCTTCCCTTCTATTTGCTCAGCAAAAGCTACGCGGATATCCAGCAGGAAGCCGAAGCTGCCTCGCCCGTCGCCAATCAGGATAAATTCATTGACGCGTTGGACGTTTCTAAGCAACTGAAAGCCTGGATGAAGGCGAACCACCGCGTCAATCTCTCGGGCGAAGACTTCACCAAAATGCTTAAAGCGGACGACATCATGAACGTTCCGGAATTTTACACAGCCTACACGGAGCGAATGGTTGGCGATCATGCCGAGGGCTTCCCAACGCCAAAATACAAACTCGAGGACCGCGCCAAGAATCCGGCCAAATACGATCTCCAGGTCACCGAATACCACGATGCTATCCGCGCCTTCATTATCGCTGACCCGGAAAGCAAAGATGGTTTGGACCTGAGCCTAGATCAGGTGAACCCCGGCCACAAATGGGACATGCTCAAGGCCAAGCACGCGGCGGAATTGGCCCGCGACACCGCGGACCTGGCGCGCGGAAAATATCTGGTGGCTCGCGGTGATACGGATACGCAAGGCCAGTGCGCGCTGCGCGGAATTCCTCCTGGGAATTACTGGCTCGGCACGCTCAATATCGAGGCAGTCGTAGGAGACGCGCGGGAACGGTGGGACGTGCCGGTAACGGTCCGCGCCGGCCAGCCGAGTTACGTCAATCTCACGAATATCAACGCTGTGAAGCCCGCACTCGTCACGGCACCCTGACGGCTGGCGATTATGACCGATGCAGCCAGCATCGCTCGATGGATTCAGGATCTCGCGGGCTCGGACGCGCGGCTCAAGTCCGAATCCGGCATGAGGCTTTACCTTGCAGGCGTGAATCTGTGCACACCGCTGCTGAGCCGCTGGGTTTCCGACCCTGAATTCCGCAACCTGACCTTGCCAGGCGCGCCTGCGGACGCGACGCATGCACGCTTCGGCCCATCCGCCATCGTCGTAGGCATCGCCGTGCAGCCCGAAACCTTTCAGAAGATTCGCATCGCCAATAATTCTCCGAGGCTTGCGCACGTCCCAACCGATCAGGATGCGCAGGAGTTCGAGCTACACCTCGATGCCTCCACCGAGTTCGACATTCTCACTACCAGCGAGCCTGGCGGCCGAGGCGCGATTTCGCGCTTCCTGCAAAAATTCGGGGAAGGAATCCAGCAGATCGAAATTTACGTTCGCGATGTGGATCGCGCGACGGAAATCCTGCGCACACGTTTCACGCAAGAGCCGCTCTATCCTGCCACACGCCCCGGCGCCGACGGCACTCGGGTCAATTTCTTTCTGGCCACCGGGCCGGACGCGAAAAAGGTTCTCATCGAACTGGTGGAAGCCGCACGCTAGAACACGGGGATCGCTTCGCCGCGGGAATCATTCATCAAATCAATTCACCGCATCCATTCGCGCGATGGTTCCATGTAACCTTCCGTTCATTTGCGCGTGATACAATTCGGGAACGCCCAACGTTCACAATTAATCCGCGTCTGTATCATCGGAGGAGCCACACGATGCCGTTCGTAAACGAGATCGAAGAAGCCCAGGCAGACGGGCGCCTGCGCGAGCTTTACGGAAAAATCGAACAGAAATTGGGATTCCTGCCGCACTACTTCAAGACGCTGGGGGCTAAGCCGGCGGTCATCGAAGCGCAATTGCAAATGAGCGACGCGGTGATGACTGACGGCGCTCTTTCCATGATCGTGAAAGAGCAGATCGGCCTGGTGGTCAGCGGCATCAATTCTTCCGCGTATTGCGTCATGTTTCATATGGAGTTGCTGCGGCGCTTCGGCGTGGAGAAGGCGCTAGCGCGCAAACTCACCACCGATTACGAAAATGCCGCGGTGGATTCCAACGTGAAGGCGCTTTTCCGGTTCGCGGACAAATTGACGCGCCATCCGGACGACATCGAGGAATCGGATACCGATGCGGTGAAGAAGGCTGGGTGGGATGACGCTGCCGTGCGCGAAACCGTTCTGACGGTCGCTTATTTCAACTACATCAATCGCGTATCGCTGGGATTGGGATTGGTCTCGGATTTCTGACAGCCATGCTTCGCGAGCCCGAAGTGCCGGCAACTATTCTCCGCTCTGCTCGATCAGTTTGGCCACCAGCGCGGTCCAGCCGGTCTGATGGCTGGCGCCCAGTCCCGCGCCATTATCGCCGTTGAAATACTCGTAAAACAAAATCAGATCGCGCCAGAACGGATCATTCTGAAATAATTCCACGTCGCCGTACACCGCGCGGCGCCCATCTTTCGCTAGAAAGATATGGGATAGCCGCCGCGAAACTTCGCGGCCAACTTCCCACAATGTCTTCTGTTGCCCCGACCCCGTGGGATATTCCACTTTGAAGCCATCGCCGTAATAGTGATGCACGCGCTGTAAAGATTCGATCAACAGGAAATTCAGCGGGAACCACACCGGCCCGCGCCAGTTGGAATTGCCGCCGAATAAATCCCCCGTTGATTCAGCGGGCTCGTAATCCACGGCCTGCGAAAGCCCGTTCACGTGCAAAACAAAGGGATGATCCTTGTGATATTTGGAAAGCGCCCGCACCCCGTGCGGAGAAAGAAATTCATTTTCATCCAGCACGTATTTATAAATTCGCTCGAGCTTCTTGCGGTTGGCGATGCTCAGCAGCAGTCGCGCGCCCTTATCCGTGGGCTGACTCTTGTCCACGTGCTCGGAAACGTCCGGATTGTGCGCCAGAAACCAATCCATGCGCTTGCAGAAACTCGGCACTCGCGCCAGGTCTTCCGGCTCGAAGCTCTCCACCGCGAAGAGCGGGATCAGCCCCACCATGGAACGAACTTTCATCGGCAGATGATTCGTAGTCCCCAGGTGCAGCACGTCGTAATAAAAACCATCCTGCTCGTCCCAGAGGCCGATTCCTTCGCCGCCGATGTCGTTCATGGCCTGTGCGATATACACGAAGTGCTCGAAGAATTTGCTGGCCACATCCTCGTACGCCGGGTCGTCGTGCGAAAGCTCCATGGACATGGCCAGCATGTCCAGACAAAACATAGCCATCCAGCTGGTGCCGTCCGATTGCTCGATAAAATTTCCCGGGCCTAATGGTGACGACCGGTCGAACACGCCGATGTTATCCAGGCCGAGGAAGCCGCCTTCAAATACATTCCTGCCTTCAGGGTCCTTGCGGTTTACCCACCACGTAAAATTCAGCAATAGCTTGTGAAACATCCGCACCAGGAAGTTGCGATCCTCCTTGCCTTCCACGCGCCCCGCGATTTTATAGACGCGCCAGGTGGCCCACGCCAATACCGGCGGATTCACATCGGAAAAATTCCATTCGTACGCGGGAACCTGTCCGCTGGGATTCATATACCACTCGCGGTGGAACAGAATCAGCTGCTCCTTGGCGAATTCCGGATCAATCAGGGCCATCGAGACGCACTGGAACGCCAGATCCCACGAGGCATACCACGGGTATTCCCAAGTGTCCGGCATGGAAATCACATCGGAATTGTAGAGGTGTGTCCACTCATGATTGCGGCCGTTGTAGCGAGCCGGATCAGGCGACGGCTGCGTCGAATCTCCTTCCAGCCAGCGGCGGACATCATAGTGATAACTTTGCTTGCACCACAGCAGGCCCGCGAAAGCTTGCCGCTGCACGTGACGCGCATCTTCGCTCAGTTGCGGGTCAATGCGCCTGTCGTAAAATTCGTCCGCCTCTTTCTTGCGCTGTTCGAAGATGGCGTCGAACGCCGGTCCGAAGATTTCCCGTGCCGGCGTCCGATTTTCCGCAAGGTTCTGGTCCGTCAGCCGCGCGCGGATGGTCCAGCATTGACCCGGAGCGATTTCAGACGCGAAATGCGCCGCGGCTTTTGTACCAGTCATCGCGGGGTTCACAGCACCTTTTTTGCCGTTGATCAGGTAACGGTGGAAGGCATCCTTCACGTAGGCAGTCTTGCTCTTCTGTCCGAACAGCCGCTCCATGTTCGTTTCGTTATCGGTGAAGAGCGGTTCTGGATTTCCTTCGATCACCAACCAGCGCTGGCCGTAATGGAATTCGGTGAGTTCGAGTAGCTCGGCTCCTTCGTATCCCTCGACGCGCTTCGCTTGCGGCGTACTGTACTGATCGCCCCAGTCCCAGCGATTGCGGAACCATAGCGTAGGGAGCAGATGCAGCCGCGCCGGTTCCGGGCCGCGATTCCAGGCGGTGATGCGCACCACAATGTCTTCGTACGTGACTTTCGCGTATTCCACGAAAATGTCGAAATAGCGATTCTCCGCGAACACTCCGGTGTCAATCAGCTCGTATTCCGGCTGGTGCCGAGTGCGTTTGGCGTTTTCTTCGCGCAGCTTGTCGTACGGGAATGCCGCGTGCGGATATTTGTATAGAAATTGCAGGTAGGAACTGGTGGGCGTCGCGTCCAGATAGTAGTAATACTCTTTTACGTCCTCGCCGTGATTCCCTTCGCGGTTCGTCAGGCCGAATAGCCGCTCTTTCAGGATGGGATCTTTTTCATTCCACAGCGCCAGGCCGAAACAGATGTGCTGGTGGCGGTCGCAGAAGCCCGCGATGCCGTCTTCCCCCCAGCGATATGCTCGCGAGCGCGCGTGATCATGCGGAAAATAATCCCACGCGTCGCCGTTCGCGCTGTAATCTTCGCGAACCGTGCCCCATTGCCGCTCCGCCAGGTACGGGCCCCAGCGTTTCCAGTGTGCGTAGCGCTCGGCGCTGGCCCGCAGCCTCTGCTCTTCGGCTGTCAACGTGGATTCCATGCTCATCCTTTATCGGCCGAGCCCGGCCGACTGATGATACCGGGCTTGGTGCCTGGGAAGCGTGCTGCGGAGTTTAGCGGCGGCGCGCAATCCCGAAGAACTCTACCCGCTGGGGCGGCGTATTGGCAAGCGCGCTGCTTGCACGCATACTCTGGTACGCGCGCGCGTTTGGGCAGGATTCGGTTTGTACACGCTACGCGCGCCAGTGGCGCGAGAAGCGCGCGATTCGTTATTCTCTGGCGGTTCGCTGTGGCACCGAGCTGTTGGATCAGGTAATTTTCAATGGGACGAAAACCATTCACTCGAGCGTAATCACCGAGCCCGCGTCGCAGGTTGCATCGCGCGCATCCGCAGACTCGCCGCGGTTGGCGCTGTTGCTCGTGGCGGTTGCGGCGACGGCCGTAATTGCTCCCATGTTTTTTCTTGGCAATGCGTCTGGTCACGATTTCCAATTTCATCTGGCTTCCTGGCTCGATGTTGCGGGGCAATGGCGCCAAGGCATCTTCTTCCCGCGCTGGGCTGAATGGGCTAACTGGGGATATGGCGAACCGCGCTTCGTGTTTTATCCGCCGGGCTCCTGGCTACTCGGCGCGACGTTCGGTTCCCTGCTGCCGTGGAAAATGGCGCCGGGAGCATTTATCTGGTTGGCGCTCGTGCTGGCCGGATATTCAATGTGGCGATTTGCGCGCGAATGGCTATCGCCACGCGAGGCCGCAGCCGCTGCGGTCCTCTACGCCGTAAATCCGTATCACCTGATCATCGTCTACTACCGCAGCGATTTCGCCGAACTGCTTGCCAGCGCTCTGCTGCCTCTCGCGCTATGCGGCATGATGCGCCTGTTGCGCGATGGCTGGCGTGGTCTGCAATTTCTCGCGGTTCCGTTTGCGCTGATCTGGCTGGCGAATGCGCCCGCGGCGGTGCTGGCAACTTACTCGCTGATGACGCTGTTCGTAGTCGCGTCAATTTTGCGGCGTAGCCTGCGGCCCTTGCTCCTCGGCGGCGTTTCGATGGCCGGCGGTTTCGGCCTCGCCGCTTTCTACATTTTCCCCGCGGCTTATGAGCAGCGCTGGGTGCAAATTCGCCAGGTTCTCGCCGATCTCCTGAGCCCGGACCAGAATTTTTTATTCACTCACGCCATAGATCCGGAATTCATGTGGTTCAACTGGAGAGTCTCCTACGTCGCGATGGGCGTGATGCTGATCACCGGCGTCGCGGCGGTATTGTTTTCGCGCCGCCGCCGGGAGTTTCCGGAAATCTGGTGGATGCTTTTCTCCCTGGGCGCCGCCGCAACGTTATTAATGTTCCCACTTACCATGTTCTTGTGGCGCGTGCTGCCGAAACTGGAATTCGTGCAGTTTCCCTGGCGCTGGCTGGGAGTGCTCGGTGTTGTCTTCGCATTTTTCCTCGCCGCGGCCATCGGATGCGCGAAGCGTCCTTGGATTGGCGGCCTCGCGATCGCCATCACTTTGACCACGCTCGCTGCCGCCCTGGTGTATGACGGTTGGTGGGACAGCGAAGACATTCCGGTACTCACCAAAGCTATTCAGTCCGGCCGTGGCTACGAAGGCACCGACGAATATCAGCCGCTCGGCTGCGATCGCTATGAGCTACCGGGCAGCGACCCCGAAGGCGAAATAATCGGCAAGCCCGCGCCGCGCATCCAGGAGTTTGTCGTGGAGACCAGGAGTTTCGGGCCCGCGGCAGACGGCACGGTGCGCATTGAGCGCTGGACCGCGAACGAGAAGCGCTTTTCGACGCAAGCCGCCGCTCCCGTCACGCTCGCACTACGCCTGCTGGACTACCCGGGATGGCGCGTGCAAGTGGACGGCATATCCGCACAGCCCGGCGCGGCTCCAGAAACCGCCCAGATGCTCATAGCTCTTCCGGCGGGCGCCCATCGGATCGAACTGCAGTTCAACAGCACGTGGGACCGCATTGCGGGAGCCATGATTTCTGTAATATTCGCTCTGCTGCTCGTTATGTATATTTTCTTCACGCGCGCGGGGCGAAAATCATAGAGGCGCTCGACATCGTTTGCTGCGGCTACGAACCGCGGTACAGCTCAAAGGGCGCCCAATAAAACGGCCGGCGATGGACGCCGCCGGAATGTAGAAGCGCTAGCTTCGCGTCGCGCAGAGCCGCGTCGGGCGGCACACCCTTGCCGATTTCGGAATATAGATGGTCCATCAGCTGCGGCGTGGAGTTGTCACTCACTTCCCATAGGGCGGCGATCACGCCATGCGCACCCGCGCGCAAAAACGCCCAAGACAAACCGACCAAGCCCTCCCCTGAATACGTGCGCACGCCCTCGCCGTGGCACGCGGAAATCGTCACCAGGTCCGCGTGCAGTGGATGTTGAATGATGTCGCGGGCGTAGAGCTTGTACTCGTCACCTTGTTTGGAAAGAATCACCGCCGAATCGAGCGGGCTGGTGCGGCTCGCGGTGCCGTGCGCCACAAAATGAATGTAGGAAAATCCAGCGGGCTGGCTCTTCAGATACGAATCGGGCGTCGCCTCCGCGCCCGAAAAAACCGTGCGCTCGGCCGCGGGGAAATAATTCTCGATCCCCGTCATTTCCGCCGCCGCCTGCGGCAACTTCGGAAATTCCGCGTCCGGCGAAACAGGGTCGCCCACCAGCAAAAGTTTCTTTGCGGATGCCGCACGCCGCGAAGCCCCAGCCGCCAGCAGCGTCAAAGAATTGGCGTACGATACATCCGCATCCTCGATCCAATAATGCAGTTGCGGCGAAGGGGCGAGCAAGGTCTCGAAGTTCAATCCATACAGGCTGCCATCCGGCAATATCGTGACTCGTGCCCCCTTCGGAATCATTTTCACAGCCGGCGCCACCAGCAAATCATAAAGCTTCCGCCCAGGCGCGTTCTGCGTTTCCAAAACGTCGCGCGATCCCAGCAGCGCCTGCCGGTAAGCCTGTACCAACGGATCAATCTCCGCCGCCTGAGGCAGTGTGAAAAGCCGCACTCGCTGCGGCGTGATCACCCACAAATACGACCGGTCCACTCCGAGCCAGTACGAAAAAACGGTGGAACCCAACCGCTTCGCGGTTTGTTGCGGATGAAAGCTACTGAG